>VOFI01004047.1_pt1 | contig 24534 bp, 29 predicted proteins | sample 5384131 | NCBI WGS metagenome assembly VOFI01 (sample SAMN12384728, study PRJNA508395) | human gut metagenome | isolation source: healthy gut H | host: Homo sapiens | reverse complement strand
TGCTTTCATTCATTATGTTGATTGTTCGTCAGCTTTTCTATATTCTAATAGTGTCGTTGATGGCGCAACATTAGCTTTCAGTGTCACCAAATGATTCTGCCATATAATCTACGTATTTGATTTTTACAAAATAGCTTATCACATAGAACAAGCCCCACCTGCAGTAGATTCTTCGATTTGGAATATCTATTGTAGGTGGGGCTTTTAGATAATTTTTTGATATAATGGGAACAGGAACCCCGGAACCGGGAGAAAGGCAGGAGGATAAATGCACATAAGCTATAAATCCCTCTGGCACACGCTGGTTGAGCGCAACATGAGGAAAGAGGACTTGCGGCTTGCCGCCGGTCTTACCACAAATATGATTGCCAACATGGGTAAGGGAAAGAATATCAGCATGGAAACACTGGTTCGTATCTGCGAAGCCCTAAATTGTGGCATTTTAGATGTGATTGAATTAGAACAGGATAAAGAAGATGAAATATCAAATTGACGAGGAAGGCACGCGAAATGGACAATAGAGAAAGAATTATCAGACTTTGGTTTGATATGTGGCTTGCAAAAAAAGATTTGGGTATATTTAATGTATTTTCTGATAATGCCGTATATATTGAAAGTTGGGGGCCAGAGTACCACGGCTCCAAGAAAATAAAACTTTGGTTTGAGGAATGGAATACCCGTGGAACTGTCTTGCAATGGGACATCAAACAATTTTTCCATAAAGGCAATCAAACCATTGTTGAATGGTATTTCAAAAATAAGATGGATGCCTAACGTAGAAGCGTTTGATGGAATGTCACTGATAGAATGGACGCCAGATGGCAAGATTGCTCTCTTAAAAGAATTTGGTTGTAACGAAAATCGGTATGACCCTTATAAAGATGGCAATATACCACATTTCAGAGATGAAAATGCAAAGTGGTTTTAACTGGAAATTCAGTTGCTGGAGGTAATTATGCGGAATGGATAATTGGTTTACCATTGAGCAAATAGACCGTGATACATTCTCTATTAGCGAATACAAGCACTGGGAAGAAACACATTGTTATCTATTATGTGGAGAAAAATATGCTATTCTCATTGATACAGGTTTAGGCGTTTCCAACATCAGTAGAATTGTGGACTCTCTGACAAAGTTGCCTGTTATGGCAGTTACAACTCATGTTCATTGGGATCACATTGGCGGGCATAAGTATTTTGATAATATCGCCGTACATGAAGCAGAAAAGGACTGGCTATCGGTCAGGTTTCCGATACCGTTGCAAGTTGTGAAGAATAATTTGACAAGGCTTCCTTGTGATTTTCCAAGAGATTTTGATATTAACGCTTATCAGATTTTTCAAGGTATCCCACAAAGAATTTTACATGATGGCGATTTTCTAAATTTAGGTGGGCGGGAAATTCAAGTTGTTCATACGCCGGGACATTCGCCCGGACATTGTTGCTTTTACGAACCAGAACGAAACTATTTGTATTCCGGAGATTTGATATACAAGGGAAGCCTGGACGCATTTTACCCCAGTACCGACCCGCAACTTTTCTACAGCTCTATAAAGCGAATACGGAAATATAATATAAAAAAAGTTCTGCCCGGACACCATCAGTTGGATATTCCCGTTTCTTTGATAGCTGATATTGAAGCCGGATTTGCACAATTAGAGAGAGTCGGAAAACTTAAACAGGGAAATGGATTGTTTAAGTTTCAGAATTTCCAAATTCATATATAATCAAGCTGCCGTTGCAGGAACACCCATTCCCACAACGGCAGTTTTTCATTTCCACGGCCTGCGCCGGAAGTTCATACCAGACTGCTTTATCAGCGGGGATTTCTTGAACAGCTTCTTCAAAAGGCTTCTTTCCTCTTGTGAGAGCCGCTTATATTTAAGCCGGAACGCCTTGCAGAATATCTCCGTGAATTGCTGAACCCTGTCCCCCGGCGATTGCATGGCCTTTTGTACTTCCCGTATCAGTTCATCGGCAGGCGTGGTATCCGGCGCACTTTCGTTGTCATTTTCGTGCGCCTTGCGTATATCGTGGAGAATGACATCCCATGTTTTGTGCGTCACATGACAGAAAAAATCTTCTTCCTCTACCTGACAGGCTTCCAATACTTTGATTGCTCGGTCTGCCGCCGCTTCGGGATGTGCTTCCAGTATCATAGCCCGCACAGCGGCCAGCGAGCTGTTCATGTCATGGAAACGCATGGTTGCCATCCCGTCCACATAGATTTCTGCGTCTGCCAGCAGTTCCTTGAATTTTTCATGGGAGATAATCTCACACAGCAGCCGGTTATTGAAGCGTTCACTTTTCAGCAGTTCCACGACTTCATCACTCAAATGCAGTTCTTCTATCGGGGTGTTTTCATATCTCCGATTATTGGTAAGGCCGAGCAGATAGTCAACGGACACTTTATAGAAGTCTGCCAGCTTCAACAGGCTGCCGTGATTGATTTCCTTGTATTCATCGTTGTCGTTTTCATAGCTGCCGAGGGCTGATTTTGAAATGCCGGTTTCCTGCGCCAGTTCTTCCAGATTTAAGCCCCGTTCCACCCGTAAATCTTTCAGGCGCTCCTGTACGGAAATGCGGGTTTTCATAGATACATCGCTCCTTCCTGCGGCTGGCTGCCGCCGTCAATCCCATTATACCATACCCGTTCCGCAATCGTGGAAATTTTCGATTTTGGGGCGATTTTCCTACCTTGTGGATATACGGGAGAAGGCTCAAAAATGTGCCATAATGGGCTTAGTTCATCGATGGATTATTCCAATCGAATGACCGGCCTGTATGGGATATGCTCCCCGGCGATGTAGCGCAACGACTTGCGGAAGGGAAATGGAGGAACCCTGACCGCAACGAGCGTACCAAAGGGAGCGAAACGCCGTTGTGAGAGCCAGGGGCAGGAACGACATCAGGGAGAACCGGCGAAAATGAACACCGAATTGATACCGAAACACAACAATCCGATAGGGCGTAGTCTGCCCTATCCGTAATACTTCGGGGGACTTCCGGGTGGCTCTATGGCCGCTTTTTCCCTGAAAATCGCCCCGAAACACGACACTAAAATCTGCTATCCGTCTATTGCGGCTGTTACGGCTGAAATGGGCAGATTTTTGTTTAAGGAGGCACCATGCCGAGAATGCCGAAAAAGAGGAAGCTGGAACTGTCCTTCTTCCTCAATGAACGGGGGCGGGTAACGTACAACGACCTTTGCCGGAAATGCCAGCGTACTTGCAAGCAGAGTTTCCGGGCGGTCATTGTGGACTGTCCCCATTATCTTTCCAAACGCTCAAAACGAAAAGTAAAGGAGGACATCGATTGAATGGAAGTTGAATTTATGACCGCAGACACCGCCTTGCCGCCCTGTATGCCGCTGCCGAGAGCCATGCTGCGGCTCCCGATCAGCAGCACCGCAAAGGTCATGTACGCCCGGATGTTGGATATTGTTTTCCTGTCCGGCATAGAGGACGCCAACGGGATTTTATTTATCCATTTCCCCATCGTGGAACTGGCGGCGGCACTTGCCCGCAGCACCATGACCGTGAAGCGTTCCCTGAATGAATTGGAGGACGCCGGACTGATACTGCGAGTGCGTCAGGGCTTCGGGGAACCCAACAAGATATATGTACTCATTCCCAAGAAGGAGGACAGCCGCTTATGAATGAAAAGCTGGAAGCACTCAATCAGGAAATAGAGAAAACGGAAAAGAAGCTGCGGAGGGCGCAGCATGAAGAAAAGATATTGGAACACCAGATAAAGACGTTGACACGGAAGGAACGGACGCACCGGCTTTGCACCAGAGCCGCCATGCTGGAAAGCTACCTTCCCCACCCGGAAGCCATCACGGATGAACAGGTCAGCGTATTTTTGAAGCTGCTGTTCCACAAAGACAGCACCCGTCAGCTTATGGAAAAAGTATTCGCCGGAAACGGCAATTTTCAGGGAGAGGACGCAGGCCGGAAACGGCCATGATTGCTTTCAGAGCCGCAGCCCGTGGACTGCCCCTCTGAAAGAGGGCGCAACTATACACCACCTGAAGGTAGTGGGTTGCGCCCTGCCGGGGGCTTCCTGCGGAAAGCGGATGATTGCCCGCAGCGTTCCGACTCCTGCCAATCATCACAGGGGAAGCTACACTTCCCCTGCGCTGGCTGCCGCCAGCTACCCCTTTGTGGACTTGCCGCCCGGGAACACCTTGCGTTGCAAGCTGTTCCCGTCCAGCAAGTTTACAATTCATTCATAAATTTTCTGTTGACACCCAATCCGAATGTGAATATAATGTACTTGTACATACAGTACATTTTAAAGAGGCGGTGAAGCATGGAAATCATAATCAGCAATAATGCAAATAAGCCAATATACGAGCAAATCACATCACAGATTAAAGCTATGATAATGAGTGGAGAATTGCAAGCAGGAGACGCCATCCCCTCAATGCGTTCATTGGCTAAATCTATTCACGTTATCGTTATAACCGTCCAAAAGGCGTATGAAGATTTGCAAAGGGACGGTTTTATTGAAACAACTGTTGGCAGAGGGAGTTTTGTATCAGCACGAAACAAGGAATTTTATCAAGAAGAACAGCAACGTATTGCCGAAGAACATTTACAAGCTGCCGCTAATATTGGACGTGTAAGCAACATTCCTTTATCTAAACTAACGGAATTGCTCACAATGTTTTATATGGAGGACGAATAAAATGAATTATGCTTTGAAACTTGATAATGTATGCAAGACCTATGAAACGTCAGATTTTCTTTTGGATAATGTGTCTTTTGAAGTACCTATGGGGTCTGTTATGGGGTTCGTTGGGGAGAATGGTGCTGGTAAGACAACAACCATAGGCTGTATTTTGAATACGCTGTTCCGCAATTCTGGTTCCATTCAAATCTTTGAGAAAGAAATGAAAGACGAGGATACCGTATTGAGGAATGATATTGGTGTTGTCTATGATGGGGATAATTTCCCGAAATACCTTACTGCCAAACAAATTTCCGAGATTATGCAAGGAATTTTCTCTCAATGGGATAATAGTTTGTTTCAAAAATATTTAAAAACATTCCGGCTAAACGAGAAACAGAAAATTGGAAAATATTCAAAAGGAATGACAATGAAATTGGCAATCGCAGTCGCATTATCGCATCATCCGAAGTTGCTAATTTTAGATGAAGCTACCAGTGGCCTTGACCCTATTATGAGAGATGAGATGTTAGAGGTTTTTCTGGACTTTGTTGGTGAGGACGATCATTCTATTTTACTTTCTTCTCATATCACAAGTGATTTGGAAAAAATAGCAGATTACATTATTCATCCATCAAGGGCGCATTATTCTAACCGAGTCAAAAGATAATCTGATTTATAAATATGCCATATTGCGTTGCAAAGAGAAACAATTTGAAAATTTAGATAAAAGTGACATTCTTGCTTATCGCAGACAAGATTATCAGATTGATGTGATGGTTAATAATAAGGAAGCCGCCGAACGAAAGTACGCTGGTATTGTTATTGACCATGCAACGATTGATGAAATAATGCTAATACTGGTAAAAGGAGAACAGAAATGAAAGGTCTTTTGAAAAATAATTTCTATGGAGTTATTGAAAACCTGAAAATCGCACTTGCATTTGTAATGCTTGTAGGTGTACTTTTACTTATAACAGGGGAAGCAACATTGCTTTCTGCTTTTTCTCTCATAGCTCCACCGATAATTGCACTTTTGATGGTTTCATGTGTGCGTAAAGAAAGCGCATCTAAATGGGAAAAATATAAACTCACTCTCCCGGTTAGACGAAAAGCCATTATTGAAAGTCAATATATTAGTCATACAATATGGAGTATATCTGGGGTTGTGATTGTGGCTGTTTTTATGACCCTCACAGTTTTTATTCATGGCGACCAATACTTTTATTATGGTTTCCGTGACGCTATCACATTAGTATTAGGCGGCGGAATACTGGCTATTCTAATTGGAGCCTTTTCTTATCCACTTTACTATTTATGGGGAGCAGAGAAAACAGAAGTCATTCTGATTATAAGTGTGATTGGTTCGATAGGCATAGTATTCGCATTGACTATGTTAGTTAATACATTTTCTGATGGAAATGTTTCAGATACTTTGTACTATATCAGCTTATTGGTTGTCACGGCAATCACTATAATTACTTTTATATTCTCTTGTGTTTTGACAAAACAAATTTTTCAACACTGCGAATATTAAATTGAAATCGGGCCAACATGACCCGAACTTTCAAAACTGAATACCAGCCGCCCACCGGCGGCACCACCGAGCAGGAAATCTTGAAACAGGTTCCCTGCTCTTTTTATGCCCGGACGCCGGGAGAAAGGAGGACACTGCTTGCCATGCCCGCACTTTGATGTGAAAATCATCCAGCGCAGCAAGCGCCAGTCAGCCGTTGCGTCTGCCGCCTATCAGAGCGGGGAACGGCTGTTTTCCGAATACGACCAGAAACAGAAATACTATTCCCATAAAAGCGAAATCGTCCACACCGAAATCATGCTGCCGCCCCATGCCCCGCCGGAGTACGCAGACCGGAATACCTTGTGGAACGCCGCCGAAGCGATTGAAAAACAATGGAACTCCCAGCTTGCCCGGAGGTTCGTGCTTGCCATACCGAGGGAACTTCCCCGGTCACAGTACGCCGACCTTATCCGGGACTACTGCCGGGAGTTTTTCGTTTCCAAAGGCATGATTGCCGACTTTGCCATCCATGACAAGGGGGACGGCAACCCCCACGCCCACATCCTTCTTACCATGCGGGCGATGGACGAAACCGGGAAATGGCTCCCAAAGAGCCGGAAGGTCTACGACCTTGACGAGAACGGCGAGCGTATCCGGCTTGCGTCCGGCAGATGGAAAAGCCACAAGGAGGACACCGTGGACTGGAACGACCAGAAGTACGCCGAGATATGGCGGCAGGGCTGGGCTGACACGGCAAACCGCTATCTGGAAGCCATCGGCAGCCCGGAGCGCCTTGACCTTCGCTCCTATGCCCGACAGGGGATTGATAAAATTCCCACCGTCCACATGGGGCCAGCGGTCAGCCAGTTGGAGAAGAAAGGCATACAAACCAACATCGGCAACCTGAACCGGGACATCAAAGCCGCCAATTCCCTCATGCAGTCTATCCGGCAGATGGTACGCAGCTTAAAGGGCTGGCTGTCCGGCCTGAAAGAGAAAAAGGCGGCGCTGCTGGAAGCGCTGGAACAGGCAAAGGAGCCGACCATCCCCGAACTGCTTTCCCGGTATCTGGATAAACGGAGCGAGGAACGCACCGACTGGACTTCCAAGGGGAAGCTGAAAGGCACTGTTGGAGATTTCAACAAGGTCATGGAAGCCCTTGACTTCCTGCGGCAGAAAGAGATTTCCACCGTGGAGAGCCTTGACGCCTATCTGGATGAAGCCAGCGCACAGGCCGTTTCCATCCGTGAGGAAATCAAGCCGATGGAGAAACGTGTGAAAGAGATTGACCGGCTGCTTTTCCATATCGGGAACTTTGAAGCAAACAAGCCGGTTCATGTGAAATATGCCGCTATCCGCTGGAAGAAACCCAAGGAGAAATATGCCGCCGACCATAAGGAGGAACTGGACGCCTACAACGCTGCCCTGCGGTATTTCAAGGTTCACCTTGATGGGGCGAAGTACAGCACAAAGAAGCTGGCCGGGGAACAGGCACAGCTTTCAGAGAATATCGCTTCCAAGACGGAAGCGCTGACTGCCGTACAGGAGGATGTAAAGATTTTGCGGGATGTGCGCCACTGGCTCAATCAGGTTTTGCCATCCGAGCAGTACCGCCAGACCGCAGAGCCGGGAAAGAAACCGTCCATCCAGCAGGCAGTCAAAGGCCGGGAGCAGCGTATCCGGGAGGAACAGGCAGAGAAACGCCAGCAGCCCCGCCGCCAGCAAAAACAGGATATGGAACTTTAACCAATCAGGTACTTGCCTTTCCTTTGTGAGAATGGCAGGTGCTTTCTTGTATCAGGAGGATTTGCCTATTGAATGTATTTGAAGCCGTGAAGCAGTCTGTTACCACCCGGCAGGCCGCCGAGCATTACGGCGTCCGGGTGGGAAGAACCGGGATGTGCGTCTGCCCCTTCCATGACGATAAGAACCCCAGCATGAAGGTTGACCGGCGCTTCCACTGTTTCGGCTGTCAGGCAGACGGGGATGTGATTGACTTTGTTTCCCGTCTGGAAAACGTCAGCCCCAAGGAAGCCGCCCTCATGCTGGCGCAGGACTTCTCCATCCCCTATGAGGATAAGGAGCCACCCGGCAGAAGCCGTCCGAAGCGAAAGCCCCGTCAGGAAAGCCCGGAGCAGCAATTTAAGAGCATGGAGCGATACTGTTTCCGGGTACTGTCCGACTATCACAATCTGCTGCGCCGCTGGAAGCGGGACTATGCCCCCAAGACGCCGAACGAGGAATGGCACCCGTTTTTCGTGGAAGCCTTGCAGAAACAATCCCATGTGGAATATCTGCTGGATGTGCTGCTGTTCTCCGATATGAGGAAACGGGCTGCCCTGATTGCCAGCTATGGAAAGGAAGTGAGGAACCTTGAGCGGAGAATGGCAGACCTTGCCGCCCGAACTGCGGCAGGCCGTGATGGACACCATCGAAGCCGCACCCCCGCCCCGGAGCGTTGAGGAAGTGAAAGCCATGCTGGAAAGCACCGAGAAAGGCGGCGTGCGCAACAGTATTCAAAACTGCCTGACGGTATTCCAGTATGACCCCATTCTTTCCGGGGCGGTTGCGAAAAATCTCCTGACCGAGCGTATTGACCTTCTAAAGCCCATCGGCAGGAAACGCAGAACCGGCAGCAAGGCCATGACCGATACGGACATGAAATATATTCGGCTGTATCTGGAAAAGACCTACGGCCTGACAAGCGAGAAAAAGATAGCGGACGCCGCCGACCTTGCGGCAGACGCCAACAGCTACCACCCCATCCGGGACTACCTGAACGGCCTTGTCTGGGACGGGAAAGAGCGTGTCCGCTACTGCCTGCGGCACTTTCTGGGAGCCGACACGGACAACTACACCTTCCAATCGCTGCGGCTGTTCTTGCTGGGAGCCATCCACCGGGCGTTCTGTCCCGGCTGTAAATTTGAAGTCATGCTTTGTCTGGTGGGCGGTCAGGGAGCCGGGAAGTCTACCTTCTTCCGGCTGCTGGCCGTGAAGGACGAGTGGTTTTCCGATGATTTGCGGAAGCTGGACGATGATAACGTGTATCGTAAGCTACAAGGCCACTGGATTATCGAAATGTCGGAGATGATTGCCACCGCCAACGCCAAGAGCATAGAGGAAATCAAGTCTTTCCTCAGCCGCCAGAAGGAGGTCTATAAAATCCCCTACGAAACCCACCCGGAGGACAGGCTGCGGCAGTGCGTGTTTGGCGGGACTTCCAACGCCCTGGACTTCCTGCCCCTTGACCGTTCCGGGAACCGGCGCTTCCTGCCGGTCATGGTCTACCCCGAACAGGCCGAGGTACACATTTTGGACGATGAAGCCGCTTCCAGAGCCTATCTTGAACAGGTATGGGCGGAAGCCATGACAACCTACAAAAGCGGCGATTTTAAGCTGTCTTTTACCCCCGAAATGATACAGTACCTCAAAGAACACCAGCGGGATTTCATGCCGGAGGACACCAAGGCCGGGATGATACAGGCATACCTTGACCGCTACACCGGCAGCGCCGTATGCTCCAAGCAGCTTTTCAAAGAAGCCCTGAACCACCCCTTTGACGAGCCGAAACAATGGGAAATCAGGGAAGTCAACGACATTATGAACCACGGTATCACGGGATGGAAGTATTTCTCCAATCCCCGGATATTTGAAGGGTACGGCAGGCAAAAGGGCTGGGAACGGGAAGCCCCGGCAACGGGCGCTGACAACGGGCGTGAAAAAACGCCGGACGGATTTGTGGAGGTCACGGAGCAGATGGAACTTCCCTTCTGAAAAATCCGGGGAAATGACAGCCGGTTGCCGACCCCGTTGCTATCCCGTTGCCGGGCTGGTTGCCGGGAAAAAGCCCGTAACTGCGGGCTTTTCTCCCCTCTGACAACCAAAGCAACAGAAAAATAAAAGAAAAAGTAATAAATAACCAAACCGCCAGACAGAGATTGTTTTCGAGGTTTTTTGAAGCCCGTTGCCGGACTTCGTTGCCGACCCTCTCCTGTCTGGCATATTTCATTTATGGAGGTAACTGCCTATGGCAAAAAACAAAACAGAAATCCATGTCACAACAGTATTTGACGGCGAACTGGACGCTACGGACGTTTTCGTGAGCCTGATTGCACAGAAATACAGCCAGAGAAATGATAAAGAATATCTTGCGAAAAAGCAAGATTTAGGATATAATAAAGACAAGGTTCAGAGTGACCGTGTTCCGTCTGGATTGTGCGGGTAACGGTTATGATGAACGGATTTGAATATACAGGCGTAGACGCAATACTGGCAGGCAGCTTCCGGGCGGCTATCTATTGCAGGCTTTCCAAGGACGATGACCTTGACGGGGAGAGCGCCAGTATCGCAAACCAGCGGGCTATGCTGGAAACCTACTGCGAGAAGCAGGGATGGGAGGTTGTTGCAGTCTATCAGGACGATGGCTACACGGGGCTGAACATGGAGCGCCCCGACCTGAAACGGATGTTGAAAGCCATTGAGCGCAGGCAGATAAACCTTGTGGTCACGAAAGACCTGTCCAGACTGGGTAGGAATTACTTGCAGACCGGCTTCCTGATTGAAGATTTCTTCCCCCGCAACGGCGTGCGGTATATCGCCATGAATGACGGTATCGACACCATGCGGGACAACAACGATATTGCACCGTTCAAGAACATCCTCAACGAGATGTACAGCAAGGATATTTCCAAGAAGGTTCATTCCTCTTATCTGCTGAAAGCGCAGAAAGGCCAGTTTACCGGCTGCCTTGCCCCCTTCGGGTATCGGAAAGACCCGGAGGACAAAAACCATCTGCTGATTGATGAGGAAACGGCTCCCATTGTCCGGCGTCTGTTTGCGTGGGCGCTGGAAGGACACGGCCCCAACTACATCCGGCGCAGGCTGGAAGATGAAAAAATCCCATGCCCGACCTACTGGAACCGGGTGCGGGGCTTTCGGAACGTGTCAACCAAGTGGGAAAAGAAAGACCCGGTAAACGGGCGGTATATGTGGGATTTCTCCGTGATTAAGGACATCCTGATGAACCCCGTCTACACCGGCGCTATCGCTTCCCAGAAGAAGGAATACCGCTTCAAAATCGGCACCATCGGGGAGAAGAAGCCGGAGGACTGGATTGTGGTGGAGAACCAGCATGAGCCGCTTGTTGACCGCAAGACCTTTGACATCGTGCAGCGCAAGCTGAAATCCCGGCAGCGCCCCCGCCAGACCGGGGAAATCAGCCTGTTTGCGGGGCTTATCAAGTGCGGCGAGTGCGGGAAGTCGCTCACTATCCGCTACACCAACGACAAGCACCCGAAGCAAATTTATTCCTGTAAAACCTACAATGCCTACGGCAAGCAGCACTGTACCCAGCACCGGGTTGAGTACGACACCCTTTACAGCCTTGTGCTGAACAAAATCCGGGAGTGCGCCAGAGCCGCCCTGATGGACGGGGAAGCCGTTGCCGGGAAGCTGACCGACACCTGCGAAGCCGAGCAGAAAGGCCAACGGGAAGCATTGGAGCGTTCCCTTACCAAAGACGAGGAACGGATTGACGTTCTGGAAAAGATGGTGCTGCGGCTGTATGAGGACATGGTTGCCGGGCGTATCAGCGAAGCGAACTTCAATCTGCTGATGGAAAAGACGCAGGCGGAACAGGCCGAGTTGAAAGCAAAGGTCACGGAAGGCCGGAAGAAGCTGGCCGATGAAATCCGGCTTGCGTGTGACGCCCGCCAGTGGGTGGAAGCCATTCAGGAATACGCCGACATCACGGAACTGGACGCCGCCACCCTTAACCGCCTGATTAAAGAAATCGTTGTTCAAGACCGGCAGCATATCGAAAGCCGTATTTACCGCACATTGACAGACAGGAGGAATACCAGCTATCGAGGAAACACAAAAGAAAACCTACAACATCCTTTACGCCGACCCGCCGTGGCGATATGAGTGCAAACGGACAGGGGCGGCGGAACATCACTATCCCACCATGAGCATTGACGAGCTGTGCGCCCTGCCGGTGGAAACGCTGGCGGAAAAAGACTGCCTCTTGTTTTTGTGGGCAACTTTCCCCCAGCTCCCGGAGGCGCTGCGTCTGATTAAGGCGTGGGGCTTCATCTTTAAGACCGTGGCCTTTGTCTGGCTGAAATTGAACCGCAAAAGCCCCACATGGTTTTACGGGCTGGGCTATTGGACGAGAGGAAACGCGGAAATCTGCCTGCTTGCCAAGCGGGGCCATCCCAAGCGTTACTCCAAAAGCGTCCATCAGTTTATCATTTCTCCCATTGAGGAACACAGCAAGAAACCAGACATTACCCGCCAGAGAGAAAACCCCCGGCTGGGATGTGTGGGGCAATGAAGTGGACAGCGATTTTTCCCTGTCCGTACCAGAAACGAGGTGACTTTTTATGGCTTATGTAACTGTCCCCAAGGATTTAACCAAGGTCAAATCCAAGGTAGTATTCGGGCTGACGAAACGCCAGCTCATTTGTTTTGGCGGTGCGCTGCTTGTAGGCGTCCCGCTTTTCTTTTTGATCCGGGGCCGCGTCCCGACCAGCGCGGCGGCGCTCATTATGGTGTTCGCCATGCTGCCGGGCTTTCTGCTGGCGCTTTACGAAAAACACGGCCAGCCCCTTGAAGTGGTGGTACGCCAGATCGTAGAGTGCTGCTTCATCCAGCCCAAGGAACGGCCCTACCAGACCAACAACGCTTATACCGCCCTTGTGCGGCAATCCCAAATGGAAAAGGAGGTCAACGCTATTGTCCAAAAAGCAAAAGAACGAAACGAGCGCAAAAGCACCGGTCAAGCTCACCCGCGCCGAAAAGAAAGAGATTCAGGCCGTCATCCGAAAGTATAAGGGCGACGGCAAGCCCCATTCGGCGCAGGCCAGTATTCCCTATGAGGCCATGTATCAGGACGGCGTATGCCGGGTAACGCCCCGCACCTTTTCCAAGTGCATTGAGTTTACGGACATCAGCTACCAACTGGCGCAGGCGGACACCAAGACCGCCATCTTTGAAAACCTGTGCGACCTCTACAACTATCTGGACGCCTCCATTCATGTGCAGTTTTCCTTTATCAACCGCAAGATCGACCCCAAGCAGTACGCCAAGAGCCTTGAAATCCGGGCGCAGGGGGATGACTTCGACGACATCCGCAGCGAGTATTCCGACATTTTGCAAGACCAGCTTGTGAACGGGAACAACGGCCTGATGAAGCGGAAATTCCTGACCTATACCATCGAGGCCGACAACCTGAAACTGGCTCGTGCCAGACTGCACCGCATTGAAACCGACCTCTTAGGCTATTTCAAGAGCATGGGGGCCGTGGCGTGGGGACTGGACGCAACGGCCCGGCTGGAAGTCATGCACAGCATTTTCCACCCGGACGGGGAACCGTTCTCCTTTGACTGGAAATGGCTTGCCCCGTCGGGGCTTTCTACCAAGGACTTTATTGCCCCGTCCTCGTTCCGCTTCGGCAATTCCCGTATGTTCGGGCTGGGCGGCAAGTATGGGGCCGTGAGCTTCTTAAACATCCTGTCCCCGGAACTGTCGGACGAAATGCTGGCCGACTTCCTCAACACGGAAAACGGCATTGTCGTGAACCTCCATGTGCAGGCCATCGACCAGAGCGAGGCCATCAAGACGGTTAAGCGCAAGATCACCGACCTTGACGCCATGAAGATTCAGGAACAGAAACGAGCCGTCCGCAGCGGCTACGATATGGACATTCTTCCCAGCGACCTTGCCACCTACGGGCAGGACGCCAAGGAGCTGCTAAAGACCTTGCAGAGCCGGAATGAAAGGATGTTCCAGCTTACCTTTTTGGTGCTGAACACCGCAGACACCCGGCAAAAGCTGGAAAACGATGTGTTCTGGGCTGCCGGGATGGCGCAGAAATACAACTGTTCCCTTGTGCGGCTGGACTACCAGCAGGAGCAGGGCCTTATGAGCAGTCTCCCATTGGGGGCCAGCCACATCCAGATCGAGCGTTCCTTGACGACTTCCAGCGTGGCCGTGTTCGTGCCCTTTCGTGACGCAGGAGCTTTTTCAGGGCGGAGACGCCATGTATTACGGGATCAACGCTAAGACCGGCAACATGATTATGCTCGACCGCAAACGGGCGAGGTGTCCCAACGGGCTAAAGCTGGGGACACCGGGAAGCGGCAAAAGTATGAGCTGTAAATCCGAGATTTTGAGTGTGTTCCTCTGCACCCCGGACGACGTCTATGTATGTGACCCGGAGGCCGAGTATTACCCCCTTGTGAAGCGGCTGCATGGACAGGTGGTGAAGCTGTCGCCCACCAGCAAAAGCTATGTGAACCCGCTGGATATCAACTTAAATTACAGCGAGGATGAAAGCCCGCTGGCCTTAAAATCCGACTTTGTGTTGTCGTTCTGTGAGCTGGTGATGGGCGGCAAGAACGGGCTGGAAGCCATCGAAAAGACGGTGATTGACCGGGCCGTGCAGGTGATTTACCGGCCCTATCTGGCAGACCCCCGCCCGGAAAATATGCCGATTCTTTCCGACCTCCACCAAGCCCTGTTAGACCAGCATATCCCGGAGGCCGACCGGGTGGCGCAGGCCCTTGACCTGTATGTGTCCGGCAGCTTAAATGTGTTCAACCACAGAACCAACATCGACATTCAAAACCGCATTGTGGCCTTTGACATCAAGGAGCTTGGCAAACAGCTAAAGAAAATCGGTATGCTGATTGTCCAAGACCAGATTTGGGGCCGGGTGACCCAAAACCGCAGCCAGGGCAAGGCGACGTGGTACTTTTGTGACGAGTTCCACCTGCTTTTGCGGGAGGAACAGACGGCGGCCTTTTCCTGTGAGATTTGGAAGCGTTTTCGTAAGTGGGGCGGGATTCCCACAGGTGCGACGCAGAATGTAAAAGACCTGCTTTCCTCCCCGGAAATTGAGAACATTTTGGAAAACAGCGACTTTATCTGCCTGCTCAATCAGGCCAGCGGCGACCGCAAAATCCTTGCGGAACGGCTGAACATTTCGCCCCAGCAATTACGGTATGTGGAAAACTCCGAACCCGGCGAGGGGCTTTTGATTTACGAAAACGTGATCCTGCCCTTTAAGAACCCCATCCCGAAAAACACCCAGCTCTACCAGATCATGACGACCCGGTTAGGCGAGGGGGCGACGGTATGAGCGCCTTAACACATTTCAGCCTGTTTTCTGGGATCGGCGGGATCGACCTTGCGGCAGAAGCCGCAGGGTTTACCACCGTATGCCAGTGCGAATGGGCAGATTTCCCGATGGAAGTTTTGAAAAAGCACTGGCCGCAGGTACCAAAATTCCGGGACATTACCACAGTGACAAAGGAGGCATTTTTTGAAAAAACAGGACGAGAAACCACCACACTTATTTCCGGGGGATTCCCCTGCCAGCCCTTTTCCAGCGCCGGGAAACAAAGAGGATTTGAGGACGAACGGTATTTATGGCCCGAAATGCTCCGCGTTATCCGGGAACTGCACCCCTCTTGGGTGCTTGGAGAAAATGTTGCTGGCTTCATCCATCTGGGGCTCGACAAGACGGTTTTTGACTTGGAGCAGGCAGGCTACGCCGTTAGGGTTTTCGTACTTCCTGCTGTCGCCGTCGGCGCATGGCATGAGCGCAAAAGAACTTTCATCATCGGCCATGCTGCTTCCCACGCCCCTTGCCAGCGACACGGGGGATGTGAAACTGAACCCCGACTGGGTGGAATAGCTGATGGGATTCCCCCGGAGATGGACGGACATTCCATGTGGGCCAAAGAACCGGCGCAAATCCCGTACTTAATCAGCGACCCGCCGGCGAATGTGGCAAAGAGGTTAAAGACTTTGGGAAACGCAGTTGTTCCCCCGCAGGTGTACCCCATCCTGCGCTATATTGCAGAGATCGAAACCGGGCGCTGCCGGAACAGACAGCAAGGAGGTGATCGGATATGGAACCCTTAAAACTCCGCGACAAGGTAACGCAGCACATGACCCGCGACGGCCTGACGCTGGATAACCAGACCACCGGCGAAAGCGTCAATGTGTCCAGCCGGGAGGCCGAGCAGGAATACACCGCCCAGCCGGAGGGCGCGGCGGAAAAAATACTGGAACGGGCGGACGAACTGCACGACCGCCACAAGGCAAAGAAAGCGGCCAAGGACGCCGGGGAAACCGTGGCGCAGGTCACCGGCCCTGTTTCCCGGTTGCAGTTTACCGCCGAGGAACGGGCCTCCCCGGAGCTGGCCCCGTATATCAAAAAGGCGGAAAAACGGGCGGACAAGCTGGAAGCGGCCAAAGAAGCCCTGCCGAAAAAGCGCGTCCTTACCAAGGAAACCGTTTATGACGAAGCCAAGGGCAAGGCCAAAAGCAGGCTGTATTTTGACAAGGTGGAGAAAGCCCCTCCCCAGCTCAAACCAAACCCGGCCAGCCGTCCCATACAGGAAGCCGGGCTTTACCTCCACGGAAAAATCCATGAGGTAGAACACGAAAATGTGGGCGTGGAGGGCGGCCATAAGGGGGAGGAACTGGCGGAACGGCAGGCGGGCCGCATGATCCGCAGCGGCGTCCACCGCCACAAGCTCAAACCCTACCGGGCCGCAGCCAAGGCGGAACGCAAGTCCATGGCTGCCAACGCCGAGTTTGTGTATCAAAAATCTCTACGGGACAACCCAGAATTGGCACAGGCGGTAAAGAACCCCGTTTCCCGCTTCTGGCAGAAACAGCACATCAAACGGGAATACGCCAAGGCAGCACGGGCGGCGGGCCAGACCGCACAGGGGGCCGCAAGCACCGCCAAGACCACGGCTGCCGCAGCCAAGAAAGCCGCAGAGAAAGGCAAACAGGCCGCGTCCCTTGTGGCACGGCACTGGAAAGGGGCGCTGCTGATCGGCGGCGTGGGCCTGCTTCTCATGCTGGTTATGGGCGGCCTGCAATCCTGCACCGCCATGTTTGGAAGCGCCGGGACGGGGCTTGCGGCCACCTCCTATCTGTCCGAGGACAGCGATATGCTGGGGGCCGAAGCCGCCTATGCCGCGCTGGAAGCAGACTTGCAGCACGAGCTTGACAACTACGAAAGCCTGCACCCCGGCTACGACGAGTACCGTTTTGATTTGGACGACATCAGCCATGACCCCTATGTGCTGACCTCTATCCTCTCCGCGCTGCATAACGGCGTGTTCACTTTAGGGGAGGTACAGGGCGACCTTGCCATGCTCTTTGAAAAGCAGTACATCCTGACCCAGACCATCGAAACGGAAACCCGCTAACCTGCTGGTGAAGAATGGACTGCAGGAGAAACTGTTTGCACAAGTTACACCAGCCAATGTCCATGATGTGACGCAGACTTCATCCCTGCTGACCGGTGAGGAAGATGTCGTTTACGGCGACAGTGGCTATCTTGGAGCCGGGAACCGTGAGGACGCGATCGTTCGGAACAAATCCGGACGCAAGATCAAATACAAAATTAACCGACGTCCATCTCAATTAAAAAAGCTGAGCAAGAGCGGCCAGTATGCCGCAAAGAAAGTAGAACACGCAAAGTCTTCTGTTCGGGCAAAAGTAGAGCACGTATTCGGTGTCGTCAAGAAACAGCTGCAATTTCGAAAACGCGATACCGAGCGCTCGAAAAGCAGCGAGCCAAATTCAATATCATGTTCGCATTGGCGAATCTGCTTCTGGCTGACAGGCCCTGCCTGGCGGCTTGAAGTTGTGCGCTCTCGCGAAGAAATGCGCCGGGAAGCCTATGGTTTCCTGCCTGATGGGTGATTCGACAGCGCTTGCCTCAGCAATTGTGCGGTGCCAGTCGGCATACAAGTTCCACAGAGGCCCCCGCGCGGGCCGTACGGATGTACCGGTACTTGTCCTCTATGGTTTGGAAAGTATGCCGACGGATTTTTTAGGATGTCAATGACCCCGTCTTTCTCTTCAAGCTTCTTGCGCAGTGCTCGAATCTCCGCCTCCAGTTCGCGCAGGCGTCTGGCGTCGCGGTTTTGGCGGTCTGCTTGCCCCGGCGATGGTGCGCCCGCCGCTTTCAGCCAGCTGCGCAGCGTGTCGATGCAGATGCCGAGTTCCGCGGCCACCTCCCGGCTGGGCCGCCCCTGCTCGGTGACCATCCGCACTGCCCCCGCCTTGAAGGCCTCATCGTAACGCGGCGGCGCTGGGTGCTTTCGTTCTTTGGTTGACATTTTTCATTACCCCTTTCCATTATACAGATTGTTTTTCTGTCCGGCAAATCGGGTATGGGAGATAACATCAAAGGATTACCTATCACTATTGTGGGGCGGCAGCTCCCCAAGCACCAGCTTTGATTGTTCCGGCTTCATTAGCTGGGTTGTCAATCATTCCGGCTGGAATGTGGGGCGGCAGACGGCGCAGGGGCTTTACAACCTCTGTACCCCTGTTTCCCCGGAGCAGGCAAAGCCCGGCGATCTGGTGTTTTTCGTCGGCACCTACGACACTTCCGGGATGTCCCATGTGGGGCTGTATGTGGGAAATTCGGTCATGTTGCACTGCGGCGACCCTATTTCCTACACAAACCTCAATTCAAGCTACTGGCAGCAGCATTTTTATTGTTACGGGCGTTTGCCTTAAACGCCAGAAAGGAGTAAATCACTATGGCAATGAACAAATTGGAACGCATTGAAAAGGACATTGAGAAAACCAAAGGCAAGATCGCGGCGCTGCAAAATCAGCTTCGGGAGCTGGAGGCGGCCAAGACTGAACAGGAAAACTTGCAGATCGTCCAGCTTGTGCGCGGCCTCAACATGACCCCGCAGGAGTTCGCCGCCTTTGTGCGCGGCGGCGCGTTGCAGGCGGCTCCGGCCCCGATCCCGGACTTTGAACAGGAGGACAGCGCCCATGAAGAAATCTAAACTGTTCCGCACTTTGACGCTGGCTGTGGCCGCTGCGCTCTGCATGGCGACCACGACCGTTACCGCCTACGCCGGGGGCGTTGACCCTGACCCGGAGCCGCTGCCGGAAACCACCGAAGCCCCTTTGCCGGAGGAAACAGAGGAACCCACCACCGGCGGCATAGAGATGGAGCCGGAGGGCGTACCCGTCACCCCTAAGGGCAACGCGGCACTGGTGGATGATTTTTTCGGAGATAAGCAGTTGATCACCGTCACCACCAAGGCCGGGAATTACTTCTATATCCTGATTGACCGGGCCAATGAGAACAAGGAAACCTCCGTGCATTTCCTCAACCAAGTGGATGACGCCGACCTGCAAGCCTTGTTGGAGGACGGGAAAAAAGAGCCGGAGGTCTGCAACTGTACGGCCAAATGTCAAGCCGGGGCCGTCAATACGGCCTGCCCGGTCTGTAAAAACAACCTGACCGCCTGCAATGGGCCAGAGCCGAAGCCCCAGCCGGAGGAAGAAAAGCCGCAGGAGGAAAAGCCAAGCGGCATGGGCGGCCTTGTGGTGTTCTTTGTGGTGGTGCTGCTGGGCGGCGGCGCAGCCCTCTACTTCCTGAAATTCAAAAAGGAAAAAGCCGACACCACAGGCAATGACGATCTGGCCGAGTATGACTTTGGAGAGGACGAGGACGACGAGGACGAAGCCCCGGAGCCGGACGAGGATATGACAAGTGAAGATGGAAATAAGGAGGACGAAGTATGAGCTATCAGTTAGTAATTGCAGAGAAACCAAGCGTCGCCCGCAGCATTGCGGGCGTGATCGGCGCGGACAAGAAACAGGACGGCTATATGGAGGGAAACGGCTATCTGGTGAGCTGGTGTATCGGCCACCTTGTTTCCCTTGCCGACGCCGGGGCCTATGACCCCCGCTTTAAGAAATGGCGCTATGAGGATTTGCCGATTCTGCCGCAGGAATGGCAGTACATCATCCCGGACGATAAGAAAAAGCAGTTTGACACCCTGCGTTCTTTGATGGAGCGCCCCGACGTGACCGGCCTTGTGTGCGCCACCGACGCCGGGCGCGAGGGGGAGCTGATTTTCCGTTTCGTCTATCAGATGGCGGGCTGCCAAAAGCCGTTTCAGCGCCTTTGGATTTCCAGCATGGAGGACGGGGCCATCAGGGATGGCTTTGCCCACCTGAAACCGGGCGCCGACTACGATGCTCTCTATCAATCGGCCCTTTGCCGGGCGCAGGCCGATTGGCTGGTGGGGATCAACGCGACAAGACTTTTCTCCATCCTCTACCACAAGACCCTGACCGTGGGCCGTGTCCAGACGCCGACCCTGAAAATGCTGGTTGACCGAGAGACGAAGATCAGCGGCTTTAAGAAAGAGAAATATCACGTTGTCCATATCGCAGCGGGCGGCATGGAGGCGGCCAGTGAACGCATGGGAAACGCAGACGACGCCAAGGCCCTGAAAGCCGCCTGTGAAACGGCACAGGCCGTTTGTGTGTCGGTAACACGGGAGAAAAAGACGGAGCAGCCGCCCCGCCTCTATGACCTCACAACCTTGCAGCGGGAGGCCAACCGCCTGTTTGGATTTACCGCCAAGCAGACCCTTGACTATGCCCAGCAGCTCTATGAAAAGAAGCGGCTGACCTATCCCCGCACCGACAGCCAGTATTTGACCGATGATATGCTGCCAACGGCGGAAAGCCTTGTGTCCGGCCTGTGGCCTATGCTTTCCTTTGCGGCGGGGCTTGACCTCTCCCCGCAGTTTGGCCGGGTGCTGAACAGCAAAAAGGTAAGCGACCACCACGCCATTGTCCCGACGATGGAATTTGTGCAGAGAGGCTTTGACGGGCTGGCCGAGGGAGAAAAGAAACGAAAAGAAACTGCTGTCCCTTGTGTGCTGCAAGCTGCTGTGTGCGGTGGCCGCGCTCCATGTGTATGAGGCTGTCACCGCCACATTCACCTGCGCCGGGAACACCTTTACCGCCAAGGGAAAAACCATCCTGATCCCCGGCTGGAAAGAGCTTGATCGCCGCTTTAAGGCGTCGTTCAAAACAGACGCCGACGACACCGCCCCGGAGCCTGCGCGTGAACTGCCGGAGATCACCGAGGGACAGACCTTTGACAAGGTAACTGCCGCTGTCACCGAACATTTCACCGCACCGCCAAAATCCTACACGGAAGATACCCTCCTTTCCGCTATGGAGCGCGCCGGTGCGGACGATCTGCCGGAGGACGCAGAACGGCAGGGATTGGGAACCCCGGCCACCCGCGCCTCCATCTTAGAAAAGCTGGTGCAGATGGGCTTTGTAGAGCGCAAAGGCAAACAGCTACTTCCCACCAAGGACGGCCACAACCTTGCCTGCGTACTGCCGGAGGTGCTGACCCCAGATCAGCGAGGACGGCACAGTTGGAAACAGACCGAGCGTGTGGTTATCGGCAAATGACCCGCGGGCTGCATGGGGGCATTGCGTCTGACAAGAGGGCAAAAAAAAGAACTACTACAGCCTGCCAGTTTGTCATGCCCGTTTGAGGAACATGTGGAGTGGAAGAACTGACCGGCAGCGTGGAGCAATACGAGGACTTTTTCAAGGTGCTGGAACAGGCCTCCCCCGTTCCGATGGGTTTTGAGGACATTCCCGGTGGCTCTCACGGCTACTATCACCTCATGGAAAAGCGGATCGCCATTCAGGAGGGCATGAGTGAATTACAAACCCTAAAGACAGCCATCCATGAGATCGCCCATGCCAAGCTCCACGCCATTGACCCGGAAGCCCCGGCCATGGAGCAGACTGACCGCCCCGACAGCCGCACCCGCGAGGTGCAGGCCGAAAGCGTGGCCTATGCCGTCTGCCAGCACTACGGGCTGGACACCTCCGATTATTCCTTTGGCTATGTGGCCGGTTGGAGTTCCGGCAAGGAATTGAAAGAGCTGAAAGCCTCCCTTGAAACCATCCGGGCCACCGCCCATGAGCTGATTACCACCATTGACAGCCGCCTTGCCGAGCTTCAGAAAGAACGGCAGGCCCAGCAGGAACAGCCGCAGGCCGGGCCGCCGAGCAGACAAACCCGGACGGCGTGTTTTCCAAGCTGCCCCCCAAGCAACAGCAGGAAATGACCGCCAGCGTAAAAGCCATGCTGCAAACCCTGATTGACGCGGATTTGAAATCCACCGGCGAAGTGTCGCAGGGAAGCAAGGAGGCGGCGCAGGCGCAGGGCTTTACCATTGCCGGGGATGGAACGCTGGAACAGGCCGAAGCCCCGCAGGAGGCCGCCTACCGTCTGGAAAGCGGCGATTACCTGTATATCCAGACATCGGAAACCGGCTATGACTACACACTGTATGGCCCCGAATATAAGGAGCTGGACGGAGGCCAGCTTGACAATCCCGACCTGTCCCTTGAGGAAGCCGGAAAAGAAATCCTTGCCATCCATGAGCGACCGGCTGGGGAAATGGAACCCCTGACCGGCGACAGGCTGGATGATTTTCTGGAAGCCGCTGAACAGGCCAACGCCATTCCCCAGCCGCAGGCGTGGAACGGGATCGACGGCCTTTTGAATGGAAAGCCGTTCATGCCGGAGGCGTCCCCGGCTGACCGGGCAGCCGCCCTGATTGAGCTGGCGGAGAAAAACGCCCCGCGTCTGGGCAGCGAGGAACGGCAGTTGATCGTGGCCTATGCCGAGGCCGTGGGCGATACTGACAAGGTGATCGGGCTTATCAACCGTCTGTGTGAACAGGGCTACGAACTGCAAAAGGGCCAGATGGATTCCTTTGTGAAAAGCGAGATCGAAAGTGAGATTGCCGTTGCCAACGCCCAGCGGCAGATCGCACAGAATCCGGCAGCGGAGCCGGTTGTTACGATTCTTTGGAGTGAAAGCCCTCACTTGAAAGACGGCCAGCAAATGCCGCTGCATGAGGCCGAGGCCGTTTTTAAGTCACTGGACGAGGCCCAGCGCCATGACCGGGAACAGCCGGGCTATACGGGCCATTGGTACGATAAAACCAAGTTCCGCATTGATTTTACCATGCAGGGCCAGCCGGACAGCTACGAGGGGCGGCAGGATTTTGGCGATGGGGACGGTTCCCTGATTGAACATATCCAAGGGTATCACGAATACTATGCGCAGGATGAAGGCTGGAAAAACCATGTGCTGCACCATGAGGGGCCGGAAGCATGGGAGGCGGACAAGGCCCAGCGGGATATGCTGCTGCATGAGTTCGTCCCATATATGGAACTGCATTGCAATCTGGCCGCTATGGAGCAGGAGGCCCGGCGTCCCCTGCGATCCGGGGAAACCCTGACGCCGGAACAGACCGCTTATTTCAACGCGGTTCTGGACTATGTAAAGGAGTGCCGCCCGCTTCTCAATCAGGGCCAGTACCATTTGCCGGAGCCGCCGCAGCTTATCGACTTCGACCAGAGCTTGCAGGACTACAAAAAACAGATCGAGGCAGAGCTGGAACAGGAGGCCGCCGCTGCCGGGCTGACGGTGGAGGAATATGTTGCCTCTGATTATGAAGCACCGGCGCAGCCAAACTTTTCCATCTACCAAGTGCCGCGCGGCCCGGAAGGGCGCAACTTCCGCTACCGTTCCTATGAGGGCTTGCAGGCAGACGGGCTTTCCGTGGACAGGAAGAATTACCGGCTTGTCTACACAGCTCCGTTGGATAAGAACCCCTCTCTGGACGAGATTTACCATCGGTTCAACATGGAACATCCCGCCGATTACAAGGGACGTTCCCTCTCTCTGGGGGATATTGTGGTGTTCCGGCAAGACGGAAAACAGACTGCCTACTATGTGGACGAGGGGGCCGACTACCGGCAGGTGCCGGAGTTTTTCGCCCAGCCGGAAAAGCAGCTCACGCCGGACGAGTGCATGACCGGCGAACAAATCCAGACGCCGAGGGGCCGTTTCTATCTGACCGACAGGAGCCGGGAACAGATGGAGGCCGCCGGGTATGGATTCCACCACCAGTCGGAGGACGGCAGGTATCTTATCATGGCAAACGGCACAAGGGCCTTTGCCATCTCTGCCCGGCAGGAAAGCCATATCAAGACGGCGGAAATGTCCACCGAGCAAAACGAAACCATGATTGACGGCATTTTGAACAATGCTCCATCCATGGGAGAACTGGAAGCAAGGGCCAAAGCCGGGGAGCCGGTTTCCCTTTTGGATGTGGCCGAGGCAGCCAAGGCGGAGGCGAAAAAGCCCAAGCAGCCGCGCAGGACGGCGCAGAAACAGAAAAAGCCGTCCATCCGGGCGCAGCTTGCCGCCGCTAAGGAGGAACAGAAAAAGGAAGCCCCCAAAGAGGGAGCAATCAAAGGAATTGGAGGTATGAGAAATGTATTTCACCGTAGAAGAAGAAAACCTGATCTGTCTGTATCACAAGAGCGACCGCCGCAGGACGGCGGAAAATCTCCGGGCAGCTTTGCCGGACATGGACAAGGAAATGGCGGTGCTGGCCTGCCAGACCGTCGATAAGCTGGACGCCATGAGCGAC
>VOFI01004154.1_pt1 | contig 24598 bp, 21 predicted proteins | sample 5384131 | NCBI WGS metagenome assembly VOFI01 (sample SAMN12384728, study PRJNA508395) | human gut metagenome | isolation source: healthy gut H | host: Homo sapiens | reverse complement strand
GGGGCGCTCCAGAGCGGCGTAGCCCAGGGCCACCCCTACCAGGGGCTCGTAGCCCCCGGGCAGCTCCAGCCGGGCCCGCAGCGCCGGGGTCGGAGAAGGCGGCCATGGGCCCCATCAGAAAGCAGGAGCCCAGTCCCAGCCCGGCGGCGGCCAGCAGCATGTTCTCCGCCGCGCAGGATACATTGGCCATGTTGAAGCCCTTCTCATCCAGGCCGCCGGGGGCGGAGAGCACCACCAGGGCCGCCGCGCCGTAGAGGGGTGCGTGGTAGGCCCAGTAAGAGGCGCTCACATCGGAGAACTGCCGCAGCTCGCCGGCGTGGTCGTCCACGTAGTCCTCGTCCGCCGCCCGGTCCAGCAGGCGGTTGGTGATGGCCGTCACCTCCGCCCGAGGTGATGGTGGCCTCCGGACGGAAGGTGCCGTCGGTGTAGCCGGTGATCCACCCGTACTGCACCGCCCCCACCACCTGGTCGTAGAACCAGTCGGAGGAGGTCACATCGGAGAAGGGATTCTCCCCGCCCTCGGGCAGGCGGGCAAAGCGCATGGCTATCACCGTGAACTCCGCCCGGGTGATGGTGCGCTCCGGGGCGAATTTCCCGCCGCCTACGCCTTCCACCATGCCCAGGGAGGCCAGGGTCTCCACCGCGCGGGCGTACCAGGCGTCGGCGGGCACGTCGGTGAAGCGGACCGTACCGGAGACGTCCTGATCCAGCAGGAGATTATAGAACATCTGCGCGGCCTGGGCGCGGGTCATGTGGTCGTCGGGGCCGAAGAGGCCGGTTCCGTAGCCATTGAGGTAGGCCATATGGTCGGTGGTGTTGAGCCAGCGGTCCACGCCCGTATCCGGGGCCTTCTCCACGGCGCGGAACTCCGCCTCAATGGTGTGGTTCTTACGCACGGTTTCAAAGGTGTAACGGCTGACCGCGCCCACACTTTCGCCGTCCACCAGCACGTCGGCAATCTCATACCCGGCATCGGGGGTGATGCGGAAGACCGCATTTTCCGTCTTGACACGATTTAGAATTCCGTTTTCAGCGGAGCTGGAAAACAATTCAGGTTCCGCCCTGCTTCTGGGGCCGTTGACACCGCTTTCCTCTCCGGATTCATCCCACCAGCAGTATTGGAAATACACATAGGTATCCTCTGTGCCCTGCTGCTCTTTCAGCAGTGGGTGTGAAACCTGTACCCCCTACGGTATGCGGGCCCGCCGCATCCAAATCTATGCTTAATGTGTGGAAATCCGCTTGAACAGTACCGTCCGCAACAGGTTGAATTGTCGGGTTCTGTATGACATAGTCTATTTCTACCGTTGGATTATCTGAAGTAATATTTATTTTTCCGCTGTCTGTCAATTTTTTTTGTCATCCACTGTCCAAAATGTATTATAACCGGGCTTGGACACCTGTTCTCCTGCGGGCTGCGGAAGCAGATAGTCCTGGTTGACGGCCCAAAATCCTGCTGCCTCATCATACTCATACTGAATGGACTGATAGTTTAGTTTATCCTGCTTGATGACACCCTCTTTGGCATTCTGAAAGGTGAGCGTCACCGGATAGGACAATGCACGTTTTACCGCCCCTGTAAAGCTCCGGCCCACTGTATAGTCCACATAGCTTTTCCTATTTAAAAACACCACCAACAGGTCATCGTTTCCGGTTTTAAATGCAGATGTATCATATCCGGTTAATCGTGGATCCCATCCGTCTCCTTCCTTTTGAATGATGATCTGGGAAATCCGTTTGCTGTAAAACGCCTCACTTCCGATTGTCTCTACACTAGCAGGAATAATTACCTTTGCATCCACATCGGAAGCAAAACAGTTCTTAAATGTCTGCCTTCCAATATAGGTAAGGCCCTCCGGCAGTTCAAAAACCGCATTCTGGTTACTACTACCGGCCACGCGGATATACCGAAGTCCTTCGCACCCGTTAAATACAGAACCGGCAGAGGATGATCTGCTTCCTAATTCTGTCAACGTTTTTGGTAGAACAACTCCTGTCAGATTGGAGCAGCCGGAAAAGGCGCTTTTTTAATTACTGAGACATTTGTCGCTGATAAATCAAGTATCCCTGTCAGTTGGCTGTTCCCCTGCAAAGCCTGCTCACCAATTGTTTCAAGTCCAGTTGCATCATCAAAACTAAGAGCTGCAACACTGAAACTCCCCAACCCATCCATATATGTGACTGCATTATGTAATTTTTTATCGCTTGTATAAGAATCCTTGAGCCCATCGTTATTAATTTCCGTCACGCCTGAGGGGATAGAGATAGCCAAATAAATCTTTCCCTTATCAGGATTAACGTTTGCAAACCATGTTTTATCGATTCCATATAAGGTTCCGCCCGAAATAGCAAGCCCTTCTTCCGGCACTGCGATTGGCGCCCCTGCCGTGCTTCCATCTACCACTGATTCTCCTGACTCAACAGAAATCGCAGTTATCGGAATATAAGAAATAATCATAATTAAGCATATCAATATCTTTAGTAACCTGCTTCTCATAAATAAATCTGCCTCCCATCTTCTAATTTGGAATTGTGTACCTTTTCAAAGCAGCAGATTGTAAGAACTACCTTTCCATAAAGTGATTGATATCGCTCCTTTTCTATGCTATACTTCAATTTATAGAACAAAGGCAGGGTGTTTGAAAAGGTACACTTTTGATGTCCGTTCTTCGGCAGCGTTTTGGAGAGATCCTGCCTTCTTTGTCAGCGCTCTTCGGGAGCGCTGCACCTCTTTTGACCTCATTTTCATTTTCGCCGGGCAGGAGGCGGGACCAGGGGGCTCGTCATGCTCGATGGTGTCATCGAAGTAGTCGCGGTCCTGGAGCCCCGGCCGGTGGTGGCGGATGGCCTCGCTGATGATGGGATAGAGAACGATGGCCAGCAGGCCGCCGGAGAAGCCGTTGTTATACAGGTTAATGCCCTCCACCGGGGTTCCGGCGTGGAGCACCACGGAGGAGTGGAGGAACCCCGCCACGATGCCTAAGGGCCAGCCGAAATAGCCCGAGATAGGGGCCAGAGTGGTTCCGAACAGGAGGGCGAGCTGCACGGAGCTCTGGTTGATATCGAAGTGCATAAAAACGCCGCCGATGACCACGCCCAGCATGATGGGGGTGATGTTGCGGGCGTGCTTACCGAAGGCGGAGAAGCCCATGATGGTGAGAATGCCGCCCAGGGTTGGGCCGTTGAGATCGCCGCCGGTGGCGAGGATGAAGGCCATGCCGATGAGCCCGTTGACCCCCATGTTGATGAGCACCGGGGCAGGCCCAAACATGCGAAGGTAATCGCTGGGAGCCCGGCCGGTGGTGCGCAGCAGGCGGCGGTACCCCGCCCAGGCGGCCCACGCCGGGCGGCCGCTGAAAAAAAAGCCTGCCACAGTCAGCCCTAGGCAGAGCACCCCAAGGAAGATAGCAAAGTGCAGGTTATAGCCCTCCGCCCAGTGGTGGGCCACGGTGGGATTGGCCCCCATGGAGCTCATAACGGGTACCAGGATCATGGCCAGCAGGCCGCAGGCGAAGCCCATGTTGTAGAGGTTCATGCCGTTCTGGATTTTGTATGTATAGGCGGAGAGGGGCGGCAGCACAAAGCCGATGAGCAGTCCCACGGCGATACCCCACCACAGGTTGCCGAAGCCGTTGTCCAGCGCCACATAACTCACCACCGGGGCCAGGGCTGTGGCCAGCAGGGACACGGAGACATACTTGCCGAACGGCTCCCGCCGCGCCTTGGCGTACAGGAAGGTACCGGCAATGATGGGCCAGATGTTGACAATGTTCTTGCCGAACAGGGAAAAGCCAGCCATCAGGCCCAGCTCCACCAGTGTGAAGCCGTTGGGCGGCTCCTTGCTCAGGTAGAGCAGCAGCAGGCTCACCAGCGTCACCAGGGCGGAGTTGACTAGGGCCGCGCTTACACCCGCAATTTTCACGTAGTCGGTGATCAGCGCGTCCTCCGTAACGATGATCTTCCACAGTCCTGGCAGCACAGTGGACGGATCGCCCAGCACCAGTCCGATGGCAGCCAGGAAGACGCAAAAGCAGATGACGGCGGGGTAGAGCTTTTTATAACGCATGGGGCTCCCTCTCTTTCCTCATCCTCAGTCTCAGGGGCTCAGGGGCTCAGGGCTGCGTGGAAAAATAGGCCCGGGTCTGCTCCGCGTTGCGCATGACCTCGTCCTTTAATGCCTCCAGGCTGGGGAACTTCCGCTCCCCCCGCAGACGCTTGTAGAACTCCATTCGGACCGTCTGGCCGTAGAGATCTCCCTGAAAATCCAGGATGAACCCCTCTACAGTCACCCGGTCACCGTCGTCTACCGTGGGCCGCACTCCGATATTGGTCACCGCCGGGCGGCTCTCGCCGTTTTCAAAGGTCACCCGCGTAGCGTACACCCCGTGAGCGGGCACCAGCACCCCCGGCTGAAAACGCAGGTTCACCGTGGGGAACCCCAAAGTCCCCCCCAGCTTCTTGCCGTGGGCCACCGTGTCGGTCAGGGTGTGGGGGTGGCCCAGGAACTGGTTGGCCCGCTCCATCTCCCCCTGGGCCACCAGGGTACGGATATAGGTGGAGGAGATGGTGATATGGTCCTGTACCACCTTGGGGATAATGTCGCAGCCGATGCCCAGCTCCCCGCAGAGGGCCTGGAGCCGCTCCGGGTTGCCCTCCCCCTTGTAGCCGAAGTGGAAATCATGGCCTGCCACCAGGTGCACCGCCCCATGCTCCCCCGCCAGATAATCGGTGACGAATTCCCGCCAGGGCATGTGCATCATCCGCTCGTCAAAGTGGGCCACAATGACCTCTCGGATACCGTAGAACCGCCGCATCAGCTCCGCCCGGTCCAGGGGAGAGCTGAGCAGGGGGACCGCAGGGGTTTTTAAAATCAGGTTCTCCGGGTGGGTGTCAAAGGTGACCGCCGCAGGAACGGCCCCCAGCTCTGCGGCCTTCTCCCCCACCCGGCGCAGCAGGGCCCCATGGCCCAGATGGACGCCGTCAAAAAAGCCCAAGGCGATCACACGTTTCTCTGTCTGCATACCGCTACACCTCGAAAAAGCTCTTGATAGTGCTCATCATCCCCCGGCGCACCGGCCCAGCAGCAGGAATTCCCCGCCGGGGCCGTACACCCGCCAGTCGCCGTCGGCTGCGGAGCAGGGAAACGGGTTGCCGTTCTTCGCCTTGCGCAGGGCCGTCCCCTCCACCGTCATCGCCGGATAACGGAAGAAATAGGCGTCCACCGGCCGGAGCAGGGCCGCCGGGTCAGGTGCGTCCAGCAACGCCTCCAGCGGCACCGCTTCCGCCAGGGAAAACCCGGCGGCCTCGGTGCGGCGCAGGGCGGACATGCACCCGCCGCAGCCCAGGGCGGCCCCGATGTCGTGGCAGAGGGTACGCACATAGGTCCCCTTGGAGCAGCGCACCCGCAGGGTGTAGCGGTCCGGCCCGGTCTGGTCCAGCACCTCCAGGGCGTGGATGGTGACGGGCCGGGGGGCCCGCTCCACCTCCTTCCCCGCCCGGGCCAGCTCATAGAGCTTCTTACCGTCCCGCTTGAGGGCGGAGTACATGGGCGGAATCTGGGTGATCTCCCCCGGAAGGCGGCCAGCGCCCCCTCCAGGGCCGCCCGGTCCGCCTCCACGGGGCGCTCCTCCACCACCTGGCCGGTGGTATCCTGGGTATTGGTGACTACGCCGAGTTTTAACCCAGCGATGTATTCCTTTTCGGATTCGGATGCAAACTCCACCGCCCGCGTCGCCCGCCCCACAAAGACAGGCAGCACGCCGGTGGCCATGGGGTCCAGCGTCCCGGCGTGTCCCACCCGCCTCTCATGGAGGACGCCCCTGATTTTGGCGCACACGTCCATACTGGTCCACTCCTGGGGCTTATCAATTACGATGATTCCATTTGCCATAAAAGTGGCCTCCCGTGCGCCAAAAATCGGCGTCTTTTCTGGTTTGTAGGGCGGGCAGCAGGCCGACACGCAGGTCGGCCCCTACAGGCAGGCCGCGGCCTCTATGCCCCTGCCTCCACCTGCCGGATGGCGTCCAGGATGGCCGCCTCCGCCTCGGCCAGGGTGCCGGAGACGGTGCAGCCCGCGGCGGCCGCGTGGCCGCCGCCCCCCAGCCGGGCGCACACCTTGGTGGCGTTGAGCCCGCCGCTGGTGCGGACGGACAGCTTGCAGCCCCCCTCCGCCAGCTCCCGGATGGTGACGGAGGTCTCCACCCCCTCAATCTGTCCCAGGAAGGCGGCGATATCCTCCATATCCTCCTCAGTTGCGTCCGCCTCGTCCATGAGGGACAGGGACACGGGGGCCACAGCGATTTTCCCGTCCTCATAGCGGTGCATCCGCTCGGTGAGCAGCCGCTCCACCTGAAGCCGCGCCCAGCTCTTGGTGCGGAAGTGGCGCTTATTGAGAGAGAACACGTCCATGCCGGTTTCCATCAGGGCGGCGGCTACCCGGTGGGTGTCCGCCGTGGTGTTGCTGTACTGAAAGCAGCCGGTATCGGTGGACACGGCTACATAGAGGGGCACCGCCATGGCGGGGGTGATGGGGCCGAGTTCCCGGAGGATGTCGTAGATCAGCTCGCCGCAGGCGGCCCGCCCAGCGTCCAGGCAGGTCTGCGCCGCAAAGAACTCCTGGGAGGGGTGGTGGTCAATGGCCAGATCAACCCCCCGCGCCAGCCAGGGTTCTCCAGCCCGGGTGAACAGGCTGCGGGCGGCGATGTCCACGCTCACCACCGTCTCCGGAACATAGCCCTCCGGGGCCAGGCGGCCCTCCAGATAGGGGGTGAACAGGTGGGTCTCCTCCGTGTGGGGACAGATCCACGCCGTCCTGCCCAGGGCTCGCAGCCCCTCGCACAGGGCGGCGGCGCAGCCAATGGTGTCCCCCGTCGGGGGCGCTTGTGGGTGAGGATCAGATAGTTGTCATGCTGCCGCAGAAAGGCGGCGGTCTCCTTCACGGTCATGGCGCTCACTCCTCGCCGTCCAGCTCGATGTGGGCATTGGCCGGGTTGGCGGGCTTGACCACCTCCGGGTTGCGGAGCATGCTCAAGATGTGGGCGCCGGTGTCGATGGAGTCGTCCTCCACAAACTGCAGCTCCGGGGTGTAGCGCAGCGAAAGGGCCCGGCCCAGCTCCCGCCGCAGGTAGCCCCCGGCGGACTTCAGGCCCTTGACGACCTCCTTCACGTCGCTCTTGTCCAGCACGCTGACGTAAATCTTCGCGTAGCGGAGATCCGGGGTGGTGTCCACCGCCGTGACGGACACCAGGCCGTGCACCCGGGGGTCTTTCACGGTGCGGATAAGGGCGGCCAGCTCCCGCTGGATCTCCTCGTTGATGCGTCCGATGCGATTGCTCGGCATAATATACTCCTTTTCCAGAGGGCTGCGCCCCCGGTCAAATACGAATGGTCAGGCAGGTCTGGAAGTTCTCCTCCAGTTGCTTCAGGGTGTCCAGCTCCACATCCCCCAGGGCGCCGGAAAAGCGCCTCGGCCGCGCGGGGCCGTCCCCCACCCACAGGTTCCACAGTTCCACGGTCTCTCCGGGGCGCAGATGCTTTGCTAGATAGGCCCTCAGCTCCGCCGCGTCCTCCTGGGTGGCCCGCAGATCCAGCTCGTACCGGCAGGGGCTTCATAGTCAGGCACAGATCCTCCACCGCTTCCCGGTAGTATGTGTGCTCCCCCACAGAAAATCCGCTCGCCTCAATACGGACCGTGTACCCGCCATGGGAGCTGGTCTCGACCCGGCGGACACCGGACTCGTACAGGGGCAGGGGGCGGTCGGCACACAGCAGGGTGACGGCGCTCATAAAAATCCTCCCGATAAAGACGCACAGACCCGCCCCCTCCTCAAATGACTTGGGGACGGAACGGGTCTGATTTGGTTTTTACCGGCTTGGGGCGCGGCGGGCCGATATGGGCATCGGCCCCTACGAATTTCTCAGGGTAAGGCCAGACATGCGGCACGATAGCCCGGCAGCATACCGCACGCCCCTGCTGACCACCCCATATCGTAGGGGCGGCCTTTATGGCCGCCCACGGGCGACCACAAGGGTCGCCCCTACGGCGTTTTACGAAGCCGGAAGAAATTTATACCTCGATCTGCTCCACCTCGTCGCCGCAAGCTTCAGATCCCTCGCTTTGCCGCTTACGGCAAAGCTCGCTCCTTCCGCTGCGTCTCCTCTCCGGGCCGAACCCGCTTCGCTGGGCTCCGGCCCGGTTCAGGCTACGGGAACAGCTTTACACCCCGATCTGCTCCACCGCAACGTGAAGAAAATTTGCCTGCGGCAAATTTTTAGTGTAGGCCGCAACGGCTTTGCCGCAAGGAGGGAACTCCGCAGGAGGCAGGGTTACACCTCGATCTGCTCCATCAAATAGGCCTCGATCACGTCGCCCTCCTTGATGTCCTGGAACTTCTCGAAGGTGATGCCGCACACCCCACGGGATATCAATCCCGTGGGGGCCCCAATGATTCCACATGCTCGGGGCGAATCAATCGCCCCTGCGCCAAGGTTTTGGGCTGCCGCCCAAAACGCTTGTGCGGCGCAAAAGCGCCGCCCCGCCTGCGGCGGGTCACTCGCGCGGCATTTATACCTCGATCTGCTCCACCGCAGCGTGAAGAAAATTTGCCTGCGGCAAATTTTTAGCGTAGGCCGCAGCGGCTTTGCCGCGAGGAGGGGACTCCCGCAGGAGGCAGGGTTACACCTCGATCTGCTCCATCAGATAGGCCTCGATCACGTCGCCCTCCTTGATGTCCTGGAACTTCTCGAAGGTGATGCCGCACTCGTAGCCGGCGGCGACCTCCTTGACGCTGTCCTTGAAGCGCTGGAGGGAGGCGATGGCGCCGTCGTAGATGACGATGTTGTCCCGCAGCAGGCGCATCTGGGCGCCGCGCTGCATCTTGCCGTTTGTGACATAGCAACCGGCCACCATGCCCACGCCGGTGATGCGGAACACGTTGCGGACCTCGGCCCGGCCCAGCTCCACTTCCTTGAACTTGGGAGCCAGCATGCCCTTCATGGCGGCCTCAATCTCATTGATGCAGTCGTAGATGACCCGGTACATGCGCATATCCACGTTGTTGCGGGCGGCGGACTCCTTGGCGTTGTTGTCGGGGCGGACGTTAAAGCCCACAATAATGGCGTTGGAGGCGTTGGCCAGCATAACGTCGCTCTCGCTGATGGCGCCCACGGCGCAGTGGATGACCCTCACCCGGACTTCCTCGTTGGACAGCTTCTCCAGGCTGGCCTTGACGGCCTCGGCGGAGCCCTGGACGTCGGCCTTGACGATGATGTTCAGATCCTTCATCTCGCCCTGCTTGATCTGGCTGAACAGGTCCTCCAGGCTCACCTTGCCCACGGGGGCGGAGGCGGCCATCTTCTGCTCATGCTTGCGCTGCTCCACCAGCTCACGGGCCATGCGCTCGTCGGCCACGGCGTGGAAGTCGTCGCCCGCGCCGGGCACCTCGCCCATGCCGATGATCTCCACGGGGACGGAGGGGCCCGCCTCGGTGAGCTTCTCGCCCTTGGCGCTGGTCATGGCGCGGACGCGGCCCACGGCGGTGCCGGCGATGATCACGTCGCCCTGCTTCAGGGTGCCGTTCTGCACCAGCAGGGTGGCCACGGGGCCGCGGCCCTTGTCCAGCCGGGCCTCGATGACCGCGCCGTGGGCGGAGCGGTTGGGGTTGGCCTTGAGCTCCTGCATCTCGGCGGTCAGGTTGACCATCTCCAGCAGATTGTCGATGCCCTCGCCGGTCTTGGCGGAGATGGGGCAGATGATGGTCTCGCCGCCCCACTCCTCGGGCACCAGCTCATACTTGGTGAGCTGCTCCTTGATGCGCTCGGGGTTGGCCTCCGGCTTATCCATCTTGTTGATGGCCACGATGATGGGGATGTTGGCCGCCTTGGCGTGGTTGATGGACTCCACGGTCTGGGGCATGATGCCGTCGTCGGCGGCCACCACCAGGATGGCCATCGGTGATCATGGCGCCGCGGGCGCGCATGGCGGTGAAGGCCTCGTGGCCGGGGGTGTCCAGGAAGGTAATGGTCTTGCCCTGCACGTTCACCTGATAGGCGCCGATGTGCTGGGTGATGCCGCCGGCCTCGCCCGCCGCCACGTGGGCGTTGCGGATATAGTCCAGCAGGGAGGTCTTGCCGTGGTCGACGTGGCCCATGACCACCACCACGGGGGCGCGGGGCTCCAGATCCTCCTCCTTGTCCTCGGCGGTGTCGATGAGCCGCTCCTCGATGGTGACAATGACCTCCTTTTCCACCTTGCAGCCCAGCTCCTCGGCAATGATGGCGGCGGTGTCGAAGTCGATGACGTCGCTGAGGGAGGCCATGACGCCGTTCTTCATCAGGGTCTTGACCACCTCGGCGCCGGTCTTCTTCATGCGGGAGGCCAGCTCGCCCACGCCGATGGCGTCGGGGATCTTGACGGTCAGCGGAGTCTTTTTGGCGATCTCCAGTTGGAGCCGGCGCATCTTCTCCTGCTCCTCCTGGCGGCGCTTGCTGCCCTGGAAGCCGCCCTTGCGCTGGTTGCGGCCCTGGAACTTCTGCTTGCCGGCCTGCATCTGCTTGGTCTTGCCCGCAGCCAGGTTTTCCAGCCGCTCGTCGTACTTCTCCAGATTCACTTGGCCGCCCTTGCGGGTGTCCACCACCTTCTTCTCGGGGACGCGGGTGGCGGGCCGGTTCGTCGGCTGCTGGGCCGGCTGCGGCTTGCTCTGGGGCTGCTGGGGCGCGGGCCTGCCCGCCGGCGCGGCGGGCTTCTGCGCCTGGGGCGCGGCCTTGGCGGGCTCCCCCTTGGGGGCCGGGGCAGCCTTGGGCTCCCGGTAAACCTCGGCGTAGATGCTCTCGATGTTGTCCACCTGGTTGTGCTGGGTCAGGTACTCGAAGATCAGGGAGAGCTCCCGGTCCTCCAGCACCTGCATATGGTTCTTGGGAGCCGTCGCATATTTTGTCAGAATGTCGGTGATCTCCTTGGAGTTCTTCTTGAAATCCTTGGCCACCTCGTGCACGCGATACTTGTTGTTCAGCAAATAAGCCACCTCCATCGGCGGGCTTGCGCCAATAGGAAAACGCGGCGGGGCCGCTGCGCTTTCTTATTGGAACAAGCCCTCGTTGTTCCAATCCTATTGTGTGCCATGGTCTCATGGCGTCTTCTTCTTGACGGTCAGCCTGCCCCGGGGCAGCGCCCGCTTCCCGGCGGGCTCCGGCGGGGACTCCTTCCGGGCGGGCGGGGCCGCCCACGGCTTCTTTTCGCCTTTTTGCAGCTTTTTCTCGTGGCGGCGCTGTTCCTTCTGGCGCTGGAGGGCCTTGTCCGCCTTCTCACTCAGCTCCGCCGACGCCGCGCCGTAGGTCTCCGGCGCTCCGGCGGCCAGCCTGGCCAGCAGGGCGGCCGCCAGCCCCACATCGGTGAGGGCCAGCATGGCGCAGGATGCGCGGCCCACTGTGCCGCCCAGCTCCCCCTTGGTGTAGGGCACCCGGAACCAGGGCGCCTTACCCGCCTGGGCAAAGTGGGCGGCCCGGCGGGCGCTGTTGTCCGCCGCATCGGAGGCCACCAGAATCAGCCTGGCCTGCCGCGCCCGGGCGGAAGCACCAACCGGCTCCTCCCCCACCTCCACGCGGCCCGCCTTGCGGGCAATGCCCAGCAGATGCAGCACGTTATCCATCGCCGCCCTCCCTCATCTGCGCCTCCAGCGCGTCGTAGACCCCGTCGGGCATGGCGGCGGAGAACGCCCGCTCCAGCGCCCTGGACTTCCGCGCCCGCCTGAGACACTCCGCATCGGGGCAGACATAGGCCCCGCGGCCCGGCTTCTTCCCCTTGAAATCCAGGGAGACCTCTCCCTCCGGGCTCTTGACCACCCGGATGAGCTCCTTCTTGGGCTTCATCTCCCGGCAGCCCACGCACTGGCGCAGGGGTATTTTCTTGGGCATTTTTCTCGCCTCCTCGCAGGCCGATGTGGGCATCGGCCCCTACGTGTGCGGACATCCCGCAAAAGGCGGAGCCTTTTTGCGGGAACCCTGTTTCCATCCCGTTTGGGGCAACTGAATTGCCCCAAACCATGGTTTTGCCTTTGGCAAAACGCTTGTGCGGCGCAAGAACCGTCCCGCCTACGGCGGATCCCAGGGAGGGCCAGCCCCACTCAGGGAGGCCACCCCGCAGGGCTTATTCCTTTTTGCGGGGACCCTGTTTCCATCCCGTTTGGGGCAACTGAATTGCCCCAAACCAAGGTTTTGCCCTCGGCAAAACGCTTGTGCGGCGCAAGCGCCGTCCCGCCTGCGGCGGGTCCCAGGGAGGGCCAGCCCCGCTCAGGAGGCCGCCCCCGCCTGGCTTATTCCTCGGTCTCGGCCCCGTCGTCCAGCAGGACGTCCTCTTCGTCCTCCGGCTCCTCATCAGAGGGGGCGGACACAGGCTTGATGTCGATCTTCCAGCCCGTCAGCTTGGCCGCCAGCCGGGCGTTCTGTCCCTCCTTGCCGATGGCCAGGGAGAGCTGGTCGTCGGGCACCACCACACGGCAGGCCTTGCCCTCTTCCCGGACGGCCACACTGACAACATCGGCGGGGGACAGGGCGGCGGCAATGTACTCCGCCGGCTCCTCGGACCACTTGATGATATCCACCTTCTCGCCCTTGAGCTCCTCCACGATGTTGTTGACCCGCTGGCCCCGGGGGCCCGACGCAGGCGCCGATGGGGTCCACGTCGGGATCGGCGGACCAGACGGCCAGCTTGGTGCGGCTGCCCGCCTCACGGGCGATGGACTTGACCTCCACGGTGCCGTCGTAGATCTCGGGCACCTCCAGCTCGAACAGGCGCTTGACCAGGCCGGGGTGGGTGCGGGAGATGAGTACCTGGGGTCCCTTGGTGGAGCGGCGCACCTCCACTACGTAGACGCGCAGGCGCATCCCTTCGAGGTACGCCTCGCCCTTGACCTGCTCGCCGGGGGCCAGGAAGGCCTCGGTGGCCTCGCTGCCCGAGCCGATGCGCAGGCTCACCGCGCCGGAGCGGGGATCGACGCGGGTGACCACGCCGGTGAGGATCTCGTGCTCCTTGGAGGAGAACTCGTCGTACATCATACCCTGCTCGGCCTCCCGGATGCCCTGGATGATGACCTGTCGGGCGGTCTGGGCGGCGATGCGGCCGAAATCGCGGGTGCGCACCTCGATGCGGATGACGTCGCCAAGCTGGGCGTGGGGCAGCTTCTCCCGTGCCATCTGGAGGCTCATCTCGGTGCAGGGGTTGTCGACCTCCTCCACCACGTCCTTCTTGACGAACATGCGCACGGTGCCGGCCTCCTCGTCGGCCTCCACGGTCACGTTGTCCCCCGCGCCCTCGTGGTCCCGCTTGTAGGCGGACACCAGGGCCTGGGTGATTTTCTCCAGCATGTAGGCCTTGGGGATACCCTTCTCCTTCTCAATCAGGTTGATGGCGGCAAAGAACTCCGCCCCGTCCAGCTCGTTGGACTTCTGCGCTTTGGCATTCTTCTTCGGCATAACTGCACTCCTTATTTCTCCTGCGGGCGGCCGCAGGTCGCCCCTGCATCGTCGGTACGGGCCCCGGCCCGTACCCGCTCTCCTTAAAAATGCACCGTCAGGCGCACCTGCGCCACATCCTTTTTGACAAAGGTGCGGGCCTCGCCCGCGGTCTCGATGGTCACATCGCCGCCATCATAGCCCTTCAGCACGCCGGTGTACTCCTTTCGGCCGTCCAGGGGCCGGTAGAGGCGCACATCCACCTCCGCGCCCAGGAACTGCTGGAAGTGGGCGGGCTTTTTCAGGGGGCGGTCTGCGCCGGCGGAGGACACCTCCAGCACATAGCTTCCCTCAATGGGGTCGGCCTCGTCCAGCGCGTCGGACAGGGGACGGCTCACCGCCTCGCAGTCGTTGATGGAGATCCCCTCCGGCTTGTCGATATACACCCGCAGGAACCACTGCCCCGCCTCCCGGACATACTCCACATCCCAGAGGGTGCAGCCGTTCTGCTCGGCAATGGGGGCGGCCAGAGCGGCCACCAGCTCCGTCACTTTCGCCATGGTTTGACCTCCGTTCCGGGATATTTCCCATAATTTTACATACCCCGTTTTTTCAATAAGAAAGAGCGGAGCCGCGACCCCACTCTCACCATACCACTACTTACTATCGTATGTACTATAGCACAAAAAATCCCGCAGTGCAAGAGGTTTTGCGCGTTTGTTTGGCCCGGAGCCCAATCTGTAACTCTTTTTTTCGTTGACATAAATCAAAGCTCTGCTAGAATGGAGGGTAAGACGGATGATAAGGAGGGCGTTTCCATGGAGGGGAGCAAGCTGGCCGCCGCCATTCTGGGCGAGGTGCGCCGCGCCGTGGTGGGCAAGGACGAGGTACTGGCAAAGGTGCTGCTGGCCATTCTGGCCGGGGGCCACATCCTGCTGGAGGACATTCCCGGCGTGGGCAAGACCACCATGGCCCTGGCCTTCTCCAAGGCCCTGAGCCTCCGGTACAACCGGGTCCAGTTCACCCCCGACGTGATGCCGTCGGACATCACCGGCTTCACCCTCTACAACAAGGAGGCGGGCCGGATGGAGTACCAGCCCGGCGCGGTGCTGTGCAACCTCTTTTTGGCCGACGAGCTCAACCGGGCCACCAGCCGCACCCAGTCCGCCCTGCTGGAGGCTATGGAGGAGGGGCAGGTGACGGTGGATGGGGTGTCCCACCCGGTGCCCCAGCCCTTCCTGGTCATCGCCACCCAGAACCCGGCGGGGGCCTCCGGCACCCAGCTTCTGCCCGACTCCCAGATGGACCGGTTCATGGTGCGCCTGTCCATCGGCTACCCCGCCCCCGCCGACGAGATGGCCATGGTGCGCCGCCGGCAGGGGGGCGCACTCCTGGAGGGGGTGCGCCCGGTGCTGGAGCTCAACGGCCTGCTCGCCCTGCGGGCCCAGGCCGGACAGGTCTACGTATCCGACGAGGTGCTGGACTACATCGTGCGCCTGGTGGGCGCCACCCGGAGCCACCCCATGATTCTCCAGGGGGCCAGCCCCCGGGCCACCCTGGCCCTCACCGCCATGGCCAAGGCCGCCGCCCTGGTGCGGGGCCGGGACTATGTTCTGCCGGAGGATGTGTCCCTGGTCTTTGGCGACGTGGTGCCCCACCGGCTGCTCCTCTCCCCCCGTGCGGAGGCCGACCGCTCCTTCGACCCCGCTTCGGAGCTGCTGGAGCGGGTGCCCGCCCCCCGGATCTCCTGACGCCATGGCGTACCGTCGGATTGCCTACGCGGCCCTGCTGGGCGGGGCAGTGCTCTTTCAGATCGTGTTCCGCTTTTACCTGTCCACCTTCACCCTGGCGCTGGTGCTGCTGCTCCCCCTGCTGTCGGTGCTGCTGAGCCTGCCGTCGGTGCTGGGCTGCACACTGCTTCTCACCTCCGCCGCTCCCACGGTGGTACAGGGGGAGGACGCGGTCTTTCAGGTGCGGCTGCGCAGCCGCACCCGCCTGCCCCTGCCCCGGCTTCAGGCCCGTCTCCACTGGAGCAACCAGCTCACCGGCGCGGGCGGGCGGGTGCGGTGGGAGCCCGTGCGCACCGCACCGGGCGCTCCGCCCACTCTGGAGCTGGCCACCCCCCACTGCGGCCGACTGATCTGCCGGGCGGAGCGGGCCTGGACCTGCGATCTGCTGGGCCTGTTCCCCCTGCCCATCCCCACCGGGCGGCCGGCGGCGGTGCTGATCCTGCCGCCCGATATGGAGCAGGCGCTGCCGGAGCGCCTGCTGGGGGGCGGCCCCGGCGGCGGTGCGCTCCTCCCCCGCCCAGGGGAGGGCCGGGGAGGACTACGATCTGCGGGACTACCGGCCGGGGGACCCCCTGCGCTCGGTCCACTGGAAGCTCTCCTCCAAGCGGGACGAGCTGGTGGTGCGGGAGACCCTGGAGCCCCGGCAGACCACCCTGGTGCTCACCTATGACCACTTCGGCGCCCCCGCGGCGCTGGACCAGACCTTCGCCCGGCTGTGCGCCCTGTCCCGGGCCCTGCTGGAGCGGGGCAGGCCCCACCATATCCAGTGGGCCAGCCCCACCGGCGGCGGCGTGGAGGGGCGGCTGGTGGACTCGGAGCGGGCCCTGCTGGCCTGCCTGGAGCTGGCCTTCTCCCGGCCCGCCCCGGCGGAGGGACGCTCCATCCTGGACACCGCCCTGCGCCTGCCCGGCGCGCCGGTCCCCTCCGGCACATCCATGTAACGCCCACCGGACTGGAAGGAGGTGCGCCATGAAGCGCAAGCGCCGCGCCGCCGCGCCTCTGCGGCGGGGGCCCGCCATCCTGTTGGGGGACGGCTGCCTCCTTCTTCTGGTGCTGGCGGGCACCGTCTTTTCCTTCCTTACCGCCTTCTCCGTCCAGATTCACGCCCTTCCCCTGCTGCTGGGCTGCGCCGCCGCCGCGCTGGCCTTCCTCGGCCTCTGGTCCCTCCCCCGCCGCTGGTGGGCCCTTCCCCTGGCCCTGCTGGCCGCCGCCTGGGTCCTGGCGGTGCGGCGGCTGTGGCAGCCGCTGGCCCTGGGGGCCGAGGCCCTGCGGGTGGACGTGGTCAACACCGTTTCCGCCAGTCTGGAGCTGGGCTTCACCCTGGAGCCCGCCCTTTCCCTCCCCGGCCCTCTGGACCAACTGCGCCACCCTGCTCGTCCTCCTGGCCCTGGTACCGCTGGGCGCCCTGCTGGGGCTGGGCGTCGTGCGCCTGCGCTCCTTCTGGCTGGTCTTCGTCAGCTCCTTCCCCTTCGTGCTGCTCCCCTGTGCATCTCGGTCACCCCGGGCTGGCTGCCCCTGATGGCCCTGGTGCTGGGGTGGGTGGTGCCGGCCCTCACCTCCCTGCTGGCCCGCACCTCGCCCCTGGGGGCCGTGCGCCTCAACCTGGCCGCCCTTCCGGCCGCCGCCCTGCTGCTGGCCGCCCTCAGCCTGGCCATGCCCATGGACACCTACCAGCGCCCCGCCTGGGCCGACCGGGCCCTACAGCACCTCACCAATCAGGCCGTCCGCCTGGGGGACGGCCTGCTGGAGGGGAGCGGCCCCTTCGGCATTGGCAGCGGCGGGGGACGGCTGGCCGACGCCGACGGCTCCGTCTCTCTCTCCGACGCGGGGCCGCTGCGCTTCTCCGGACGCACCGTGCTGGAGGTGGAGACCGACCTCACTGGCCGCATCTACCTGCGGGGGCTCTCCGACGCGGTATATGACGGCGAGAGCTGGCAGCCGCTGGATGAGGCGGCCTACAACTGGCAGGCCCGCCTCCGCGGCGTCACATATGGAGCGCCCGTCACGCTGGACATGGACCTTGGCGTCACTGGGGCTGAGTCCCTGTTCGCCCAGTTCCAGCCCATGAATTTCCCCGCCCTGGCGGTTCGGGACGCCCACCCGGAGAGCCCCTACGCCAGGATCACCGTGCGCAATGTGGGGGCTGATCCGGGCTATGTCTACGTTCCCTACCATATCCTGACTCAGCCCGGCGAGCTGTCCGGGGCGGAATTCGTCCACGACGCCTATCTGGCCCGGGCGGCCCGGGTGTGGACCCACACCATCTACGTCCAGCCCGACGCCTCCCCTGCCGCCTCCGCGGGCCTGCGGGGGGGAGCTGTCTCTGGCGGAGGCGGCCTACGCGGACTTCGTGCGGGAGTACTATCTCCAGGTGCCCCTCTACTCGGAAAACCCGGCGCTCCGCCAGGCGCTGGACGGCGCGTTGGAGCCGCTGGCCGACTGGCTGCGGCAGGCCCAGTACGTCTCCCCCGCCGCTGTGAAGCAGCCCTATGAGCTGGAAGCCGCCCAGGTGGTAGCGGACTACCTGGCCGCCGTCGCGGAATACGACCCCGACACCCCCGCCGCGCCGGAGGGGGAGGACTTTGTGGCCTGGTTCCTCACCGAGAGCCATCGGGGCTACTGCATGCACTTTGCCAGCGCCGCCGTGCTGCTGCTGCGGAGCATGGGCGTCCCCGCCCGCTATGTCTCCGGCTTTGTGGCCGACGTGCCCGCCTCCGGCCGCGTGAACGTGCCCGACTCCGCCGCCCACGCCTGGGTGGAGGTCTACATCGACGGCTACGGGTGGGAGCCGGTGGAGGTCACCCCCGTCTACGCCGGGAGCACTCCCGCCCAGAGCGGCGCGGAGGAGCCCGAGGCCACCCCTCTCCCACGCCCACGCCCCAGGCCAGCCGCGCCCCCGACGCCGCGCCCACACCCCCCCCACGCTGTCGGCGGCCCTCCCGAATGAGGGCCCGAAGCTCCCTCTCCGCCTGCTTCCGGCCCTCCTGGCCGCCCTTCTGCTGGCGCTGGCCCTCCCCTGCGGCGCCTTTGGGCCCGCCGCCGCCGGGAGCGGCGTTTCCAGGATGAAAACCCCAACCGGGCGGCCATCGCGGCCTATCTCTATCTTCAGCGGCTGACCCGCTGGGGAGCGGAGCCGCCCGCCCGGGCCGGGGGAGCTGGCCCAAAAGGCCAAATTCAGCCCCCACACCCTCACCGCCGAGGAGCGGGACGCAGTGCTCCGCGCCGCCCGCGCCGCGGCAGAGGCGGTGGACAGGTCCCTCCCCTGGTGGAAGCGGTTCGCCTTCCGCTATCTGCTGGGGCTGTACTGAGGCCCCGTTCGGCCTGACCGCCGCCGGGCGGCATTTCCCGCGCCCTGAGCAGGGGCGGCCCCTGTGGCCGCCCCTGCGTTTTCATTCCCACACCGCACGGGCCGATGCCCACACCGGCCCGCTGTGCCGGGCCCGGTGCCTCTTGCGCATTACCCGCCCCTGCATTTTATCTTCTCATTCAACAGGCCGCCCAGTCTCTAGTGAGACTGGGCGGCCTGCGGCTGCGTTTGATTTGGGCGGGATACGGGTGTCACTCCGTCAGCGTGAAGAACCCCTCCACCCGGTTTTTCTTGTCAAATACATGGTTGTAGAGCAGCACCCGGTAGTCCTCCACGGCGGCCTCCAGCTCCTCCGGCAGCGCCTCGTTCTCGCCGTACCAGTTCCCGCCGGCGTCCCGGATGCCCACGGTGTTGATCACCGGGGCGGCCTCCCACAGCCGGGCCAGGTACTTCTGATACCCGGTCATGGGCAGGTTGGCGGTGTCCATCAACAGGGCGGACAGGTAGTTGAGGGACAGCTCCACCCCCTGGGCCTCCGGTATGTCGTAGTTGGCCCAGAGGACGAAGGGCACCATCTGTTTTTTCTGGGCCAGGGCGGTATCCGGGGCCGTCCCCAGCACATCGGTATAGAAGTTGGTGGCCACCTGGGGCTGGTGGTCGCCGAAGAGGAGGATCAGGGTGGGCTCCTCCACCTGGGAGAAGTAGTCGAGCAGGTATTCGAAGGCCTGATCGCTCTGGTACACCAGGGACAAATACTGGTTGACCGTGTTAAACCGGCCCTCCAGCGCCCCGGTAAGCCACACCTCCCGGGGCAGGTCCGTCCACGCCATCTGGTAGGCGGAGTGGTTCTGCATGGTCACGTTGAAGAGAAACAGCGGCTCCCCCGCCTCCTTCTCCTCATACCAGCGGATCAGGTTCTCGTAGTCGCACCGGTCGGTGACATAGCCGGTTTTTTCGTCCCCCCGCATGTACTCCCGGTCCTGGAAGTCCCCCTCAAAGTATACCTCGTCAAAGCCGAAATCCCGGTAGACCGAGGGACGGCTCCAGCCGGAGGAGCGGTAGGGGTGGGCGGCCACGGTGCGGTAACCCAGGGCGGCCATCTGCCCCACCAGGGTGGGATCGCCGTCGGAGACATACATCTGGTAGGGCACCGTGCCCGCGGGCAGAAAGGCGGTGGTGTTGCCGGTGAGGAACTCGTACTCCGAGTTGGCGGTGGTGCCGCCGAACACGGAGGAGTAGGCGTAGCCCTTAATGGTGTTCTCCGTCAGGGAGCGGAGGAAGGGCATGGCGTCCGTATTGCTCTCCACGCCGGGCAGCACAGAAAGGTCGGAGAGGGACTCGTTCATGATGACAATGACGTTCACCGGGCGAATCATGCCGTCCTCCCCGGCCGCCGGCACGGCGGCCGGGTCGCTGGGAGTGCTCCCGGCGAGGGCCGCGAGGGCCTCCTCCGAGTAGCTCTCCGGCTGCTCCACCCTCATGTACTTCAGGCACACCGAGAAGTTAAGGAACAGGCCGTTGCCCCGGGTCGTCCACATGGAGGGCTCAATGCCCCGGCTCTCCACAAACCCGGTGCCGAAAAACACGCCCAGATAGACCGCGGCGGCCCCGGCCGCCGGGACAAAGAGCCGCCACGGGAAGGGCCTTTTCTTCTCGTTCGGCAGGAAGGACAGGGCCAGCAGGCCGATGGTGAGCCACCGCCGCGAACACGCCGATGGTGAGCCACTGCATGGAGATCGGTCCGGTAGTCGTAGTTGCCCGCCACGTTGGCGGCCACGGTGCGGTCTGAGGGTGAGGTGAAGTCGCCGGGAAAGAGGGTGCGCCCCCGGGGAAGGAGATCAGGGTGGTTGGCATTAGGGCCCAAGGGTCATTCAATCGCGGCCTAAATTCGTGGTAAAATGAGTTTTTTTCTATACTTCAAAAATACTTGAAAGTATAGTGTTTATGCGGATAATCGTTTAGATATAAAATTTATGACAACTATTTTAGCACAAACAGGCGAAAGTACAACGGATTTCGCCCGTTTTCCAAAAAAATCTTTATAATATAACGTTTGTCTTCCAGAACTCCGCGGCAAAGCGTACAAAGTGTTGCAGAGAGGGATAAACGCCAGATCTTTTTTATAGACAAGATAGACCGTCCGGGAAATGGCCGGCTTTATGGAAACTGACACCACGTTGGGATATCGGTAGTAGTCCGCAGAGGCGCGGCTGCAAAAGCTGATGCCCATGTTCTTATTTACCAGCGCCAAACAGGAGTCGATCTGGCTGCAAATATTCTGTACCTGGCAGGAAATCCCCAGGCTGGACAAATGGGACAGGATTATCCCCGACAGGTTGAAGTCCTGATTGGGCGTGATCAACGTCTGGTCCGCCAGCTGCTCCAGTTCTATCGCGTCCCGGCGGGCCAAGGGATTGTCCACATGAACGGCAGCACATATCTCCGACTGGAGCAGTGGAAGGCTGTGCACCTGTCCAACTGCCGGCTCCGAGGGGTTAAGAATGGCAAACGCCACATCAATCTCACTCTGTTCCAGCGCCTGGAGCAGCTCCGCACTTCCCCGTTCCTGCAAAGTCAGGGTAATACTTGGGTACTCACTGTGAAAGCCGCCTATCAGCTCCGGGATATGGAGCGCGCACATAATTGGCAGCGCCCCAATGCGCACACGCCCGCTCCGGTTGGCTGCGTAATCCTCCATGCGCTCCGCCAGCGCCTGCATGTCGTTGAGTATTCGCTGGGCATGGCGGACAAACACCTCACCCGCCTCTGTCAGATGCACCCGTTTCCGTACCCGGGCAAATAGTGCTATTCCAAGCTCCTGCTCCAAATGAATAATCTGATTGGACAACGACGGCTGTGATAGGTGCAGCTTCTCTGCCGCCCGCGTTACGCTCCCGCACTCCGCCACGGTCACCACGTAGATTAACTGACTGCGCTCCATGCCTATCCTCCCTTCTCAGCTTCAGTATACGAGCCGGAGATATCTGTGTCAATGCATCAGACGCAATTTCATTTAGTTAAACTATTAATATTATAGTTTTTATGACTTTTACAAATATATTCCCCTTATGATATAGTTGATTTCGACAAAAGGCGCACCAACAAAGGAGTGGTTTTAATGGAGAAAGTCCAAAGCTATGATGATGGTGGTGGTTGGCGGCGGCGCCGCAGGCATTGCCGCCGCTGTCGGCGCGGCGCAGGCGGGCGCCGCCTGTCTGCTGGTGGAACGCAATGGAAGCCTGGGCGGGCAGGCCACCAATGCCAACGTGGCCTCCTACTGCGGTTTCTTTACCCACAGCAATCCTCCCCAACAAATTGTAAGGGGTGTTGGCCAGCAGGTACTGGAGCTGCTTCATGAGCTGGGGGCTTATGACGGCTATCGGCTCTCCTCTGTACAAAATGCCATCGTCACTCTGGATGAGGAGGCTCTGAAATATGCGCTGGACCTGTTGGTACAGCGTTACAGCGGACTAAAGGTACTGCTGCACTGCCGGATGATCTCGGCTCAGACCAGTCCGGACGGCTCGATTCAGTCTATCCACTGTGTAGACGACGAGGGCACCTATGAATTTCGGGCCAAGGCCTTTGTCGATGCCAGCGGAGATGGAAATCTGGCCCATTTGGCCGGGGCGGAGCTGCGCTTTGGAGACGGAGCGGGCGGAGGCTACCTATCCACCAAGATGATGCGCTTGGATCATGTAGGGCTAGAGGCCAAATTTGCCCCCGCCGTCCTGGAGGAGGCCATACAGCGCGCCAAGGCGGAGGGCTTCCACCGCCTAACCAAGGAATCCGGCATCGTCTTTCGTACTGCTCCAGATACTGCTTACGCCATTCTGCCCAGTGTAGCCGTACCCGCGCTGGACGCCGAGACGCTCACCGCCTGCGAGATGAATACCCGCGCTCAGTGTCAGGAGTATGTGGCCGCCTTCCGGAAGTACCTGCCCGGCATGGAGCACTGCCGTCTGGTCTCCTCCGGTTACAAGCTCGGTATCCGTGATACCCGTCATCTGGTTGGTGAACACATACTGACTGCTGAGGAGGTACTTGGCGCCGTTAAGCAACCCGATACAATCGCCAGAGGCGCATGGCCCTGCGAAATGCACACCGACATCAACCGGATGGCAGACTACCTTTGGGTCAAGGATGACGGCTACTACGACATTCCGCTCCGCTGTCTAAAATCCCGCAGTACCGCCAATCTGTGGGGCGCCGGACGTCTGGTCAGCGCTGATGCCGTAGCCTTTGCCTCGGTCCGCGTCATGGGCATTGGTTTTGCCACTGGTCAGGCTGCTGGCGTGGCCGCCGCCTTTCTCGCCGCCGGTCGCGGCACTCCTGTCTCTGAAATTCAAGCAGAGCTGCGCCGGCAGGGCGCCTGTATCTGATTCAAATTGTGAAATGGGGGATTACACATGAAACGGACAATCTCCATCTTGGCAGCCCTTCTTTGCATCATCGGCTTTCGTTTTCTGCCCGCGCCATCCGGTATGACCAGCTCCGCCATGCAGGTGCTCGGTATCTTTATCGGCGCGTTGATTCTCTGGCTCACTCTCTCCATCGACTGGCCCAGCCTCCTGGCCCTGGCCGCCCTCGTCACCGTGCCGGAGCTGACCATGGGGAGCGTTCTGGCAAACTCTCTTGGCAATTCCACCGTTGCCTTTCTCCTGTTCACCTTTATGTGTACCTACGCCATCTCCAAGACCTCTTTTGTCAAACGCTGCGCCATCCTCTTCATCAGCAGCCGCATCGCCCGCAGAAGTCCCTGGTGCTTTCTGATCCTCTACTGCGCCTCTATCCTGGTCATTGGTCTGGTTATGTCTCCCTCGGTGGTCTTCGTTATTTATCTTCCCATTCTCCGCGCCATCTGCGAGGAGCTGGAGCTGCGGCAGGACGACCGGCTGGCCAACGCTCTAATGCTGGGGCAGCTTTTCTCCTCTGCCATCTCATGCGGAATGACCCCCATTGCCCACGTGTTTCCCATCATGGCCATTGGATTTTATCAAAACGCCACCGGCACCAGCGTCAGCTATATCCATTATATGGCCTTTGCCGTACCGGTCGGCCTGCTCTGCTTCGCCGCCATGCTTCTGCTGTTTCGCTTTGTGCTGCGTCCGGATCTGTCCTGTGTCTCCAGATTGGACTTTGATGCGCTCAAGCGCAGCGTCACCCCGGCTGACCGCCGCGAAAAGGCAACTCTGATCATCTTCTTTTTGGTGGTCGCTATGTGGGTTCTCCCTGAGTTTATCGAACCTATCCTCCCCGCTGTAGCCAGCTTCCTGGACACCCAAGGTACCGCCTTTCCCCCGTTGGTCGGCGCGGTGGCCCTGTGCCTGCTGTCGGTAGGAGGTGCTCCACTCATGAACTTCAAAGAGGCCATGCAGAAGGGCGTGGAGTGGGGCAGTGTTATCATGGCAGGCGCTACTCTTGCACTCGGCTCCGCCATGACCAATGCGGAGATCGGACTGACCGACTGGCTCAGCGGAGCTATCGCCCCCACCCTCAACGGCCTGCCCGTCTGGCTTTTGATTCTGGTCTTTACCGTATGGGCCGCCGTCATGACCAATGTGGCGTCTAATATGGTCACCGTTACGGTAGTCTGCGCTGTAGCAATCCCCCTCTGCATGGCCAGCGGCGGCGCTGTCAGCACACCGGCCATTGCCATGATCATTGGGATGCTGGCCAGCTATGCCTTTGTCACGCCCCCCTGCCCACCCCAATGTTCCCCTGGCCATTGGCTCCGGCTGGACAAAAACAGGGCAGGTAATTCTTTATGGCACGATTCTGATGGTCATCTCCATCGTGGTTACTGTTGCAGTCGGTTACCCCATTGCCAGCGCTCTTATGGGCGCATAATCCCTGACGGAGGCGCTTTCATGGACGAATTACACGCTCTTCGCCAGAAGATTGACCTGCTGGACTGCCAGCTCGTGGAGCTGTTCGAGCAGCGTATGGAGCTGGTTTGTCAAATTGCCAAGCTCAAACAGCGCCAGCATATCCCCATCTTACAGAGCAGCCGGGAACAAGAGGTGCTCCGACATGCCCGCAGTCTCCTTCACAA
>VOFI01000136.1_pt1 | contig 24634 bp, 38 predicted proteins | sample 5384131 | NCBI WGS metagenome assembly VOFI01 (sample SAMN12384728, study PRJNA508395) | human gut metagenome | isolation source: healthy gut H | host: Homo sapiens | reverse complement strand
GCAACGGTGTACAAAGGGAACATAATAAAAAACTTAATAATGGACTGCCAATCTTACACAAAGTACCGCCCAAACGAGACTACGGGCGGTATTTTTGTATCATGGCGGAGAAAGGAGGAACTTCCCACGGGGGCTTGACTGAAAAGTTGAGCCCCTTTTTTCATGCCAAAAAACAGGAGGTAAATGCTTATGGCAGATGATAAAACCACAAAAACGCCGGAACAGGCGTGAAGAAATCCTACCCAGTGAGCGGGCCAAAGCCTTAAAAATGCAGCTTGAAGCTATCAAGCACCAGGGCTCCCGCACTTCGGGCCAGATTGACCCGAAGGACGCAGGTAAACGCTCCAACGAGATCGTGGCCGAGCGCAATAAGATGGCGGTCAAGCAGGTGCAGCGGTATATCCGTCTCAATGAGCTGGTTCCAGACCTGATGAAGCTGATGGAGCTTTCCTATATCGGCAAGAAGAACCAGAACTATATCGCCGTCGCCATTGACAGCCAGCAGTCCTCGCCTTCACAGGCGATAAGCCCATGTTTGAAGCCTATATAACCAATACAGCCCTGTACCCCTTAATGGGGATTGAGGTAGGGACAACGGTACATTTCCCCACGACGACACAGGAGTTGCAGGCCGCCCTTGCCAAAATCGGGATAGATGGGAAACGGTACAGCGAAGTGTTCTTTACCAGCTTTGACAGCGATGTGCTGGGGCTCTACGATCATCTCTACGAATGTGAGAACATCGACGAGCTGAACGAGCTGGGCCACGCTCTGCTGGAAGTACGGGATAAGGGCGGACTGGAAACCTTTGAAGCCGCTCTTGTCTTGGGAAACCACACACGGAGCGTGAAGGATTTGATAAACCTGACGCAGAACCTTGACCTGTACCGCTTTTACCCGGATATTTCCGCAGCCGGAGACATTCCGCCGGAACACCGGATATTTGCCTATCCTGAAAAGAGCCTGTCCACTCCATTCTCGCTGCACTCAAACGGTTTCAAGAAGCCCCACCCGCTCCGAAGAAGGACAAGGCGGGGCCTTCCCATGAAGAACGGTAAGACTTCGGGCCAGCATGGCCCGAAGCATAAAGGAGGTGCATACCATCAACTATTACCCTATCAATGAAGGGGCCGCCCCGACGCAATCGTTGAATGGCTGAAAGGTCTGCTCGTCGATGGTATCATGGGAAATCTGGATGGCCTTTTCGATAACGATTGTCAACTACGACGATGACAGGCGGCGTCCTGTGGCAGACGGCAGGCTGATGGCATGGGGCGAACTGACCTACGCAAAGCCGCTGACCGAAAAGCAGATGGAGGATTATGAACTGAAACCAGCACCGGGCAATCCTGGCGGCCATCCATGAACGGATGGCTGAGGCGGGCATTTCCAACGCCGGGGCCTATGTACGGAAAATGGCTCTGAATGGGTATATCCTGCACATCGACCTTGCGCCCATAAAAGAATTGATCTCTCTGCAACGGCGCTGTTCCAACAATCTCAATCAGGTCGCCGTACACGCACATACCTATGGCGTGTACCCGGAGGAAATCGACGGATTGAAGCGGGACTATGAAAAGCTGTGGGGCGAGGTGTCAAAGGTGCTGCGGGAGCTCTCCGAGCTGGTGGCAAAGTAAGACGAGGGCGGCAGGTTCCGATGTTGGGCCTGCCGCCCTGCTCTTTTTTTACCACTTCGGGCCAGCATGCCCCGAAGGTTTGGGACAGGATTCACTAATCTTTCGCAACATTTATGTCCCCGGGCAGGCATGATAAAATAGAGGTAGGAAGGATAGATAAAGGAGGTTTTGAAGATGAAGATACTGCTGAAAATATTGGTTGCTCCCTTTGCTTTAGCGCTGTCCCTTCTGGCGGCTCTGCTGGTGTTCCTGTTTGATATTTGTGCCGTCCTGCTGACGATTGCCTCTGTGATCCTGGCGGTGCTGGGTGTCGCTCTTTTTTTCACGCCGACGCCCATAGGCGGGATTGTATTTCTGTTTCTCGCTTTCCTTCTTTCGCCGTATGGAATGCAAGGGTTTCTGGCAAGTTAAGCAGCCTCGGGCCATATTGGCCCGAAGTCGGGGCGGTCTGAATGGGCCGCCCCTTTCTCATGGAAAGGAGGAATGATTTTTTGCTACCACAACTTTGTTGCAGCGCCATGCGGGCGAAGGCGAAACGATTGCTGAGGCCATCCGGGATTGTCTGGACTACGGGCAAGGACCCGGATGACGGGCCGGGAACAGAAAGATCAGCTTCCGGCTGACCGGGCAGGGACAGAAACGCTTCACCCGTCTGCGTGCCTCCACGCTGGGGGACGGCTACGACTTGCAAGATGTTCTGTCCGCCATTGAGGGCAAAGAAAAAAAACGCCCCGGGCGCTCGGAGCGGAAAATCAGTCTGGCGGTGGATATTCAAGCAAAGCTGGCTGCCGGTAAGGGGCCGGGATATGAACGCTGGGCGAAGGTATTTAACATTAAGCAGATGGCCGCCGCTCTTGCTTATACGGGGCGAAGCTCCCTAAAATGGATGTGCTGAAGGAGGAAGGCCGCAAGCTCACAGCAAAGAAAAAACAGCTCTATGGAGAATACCAGAAGGCACGACGGGATATGCAGGAGCTCGTCACGATCAAGGCGAACATTGACACTCTGATGGGCTACACCGAACCGGGAAGAAAGCAGGAAAAGGAGCGTTAAGGTTATGAAAATAAGGAGCAAAGCGACGCTGACACTTCGGGCCATGTTGGCAGTGCCTTTTCCAAAGACCGCATTGTAATCCTGTCTACGCATATTGTTTCCGATGTGGAGTTTATCGCGGAGGAAATCATTATGATGAAGTCCGGCAAATCATTCATTTTGGAAATCCGCAGGAGATTACTTCTGAAATCAACGGTCAAGTATGGGAATGTACGGTTCCGACTGCCTATGCGGAAAAATACGCGGCTTCCTATAATACAAGCAATCTGCGGAATACCGCTTAGAAAAAATTTTGAAAAATTCTTTGTAAGGTGTACCGATTTAGGCCGGAAAATGAAATGGCTTATGAGAGGTAAAACACTTCGGGTCACAATGACCCGAGGTTCAGACAAGCCTCATGCAGATTGAAAATTGAATAAAAAGACACCCGGATACGAAGGGGAACGCGCTGTGTGACAGACCCGCCATGACCTCGGATTTCAGAGAATAGAAATTGAAAAGCTGCTGGACACGCTGACCGGAGCCAATGCGACCTTGCTTGCCTACGCTAACAAAAAAATTGAAGAACTGGACACCCGACGCCAGACCATTTCAAAGGCAATCGCCGAATTGAGTGTTACCATATCGCCCCAGCAGATAAAGAAGTTGTCCATATCGCCCCAGCAGATAAAGAAGTTATCCTATTATCTCGACAACTGGGACAGCATAGATTTTGACGACAAAAAAAAAGCCGCCGATGGTTTGATCTCAATCGTATATCAACGCGTCCTGAACATGATCAAGCTATATGCAAAACAGAGGAGACTGATCCATCTGGTGACCAGGCAGATTTACGAAAAAGAGAGAAATAACCGGATGATGATCGGTATCCTGAGCCAGATTGTTGAGTTCAGAAACGGAGAAAGTGGTCTGCATGTGATCCATATCAATCTGATCACACAGCTTTTGCTGGAACAACTGGTGAAAAAGACAGGAAAATATCAGCTCTCATGGGAAGATAGATTATTGATTGCAACAGCATCGGCTTTGCATGATATCGGAAAGATTGGAATTGACGAGAAAATTCTGAACAAACCGGGAAAGCTTACCAAAGAGGAATTTGAGATTATGAAGACACATACCTTAATCGGTGCACAAATGCTGGATAATCTGGATATGTACCGGAATGAAAAGCTGCTCAAGCTTGCACATGAGATTTGCCGCTGGCATCATGAAAGATATGATGGAAAGGGATATCCGGACGGACTTGTCGGAGAAGAAATTCCGATTTCGGCACAAGTAGTATCGCTGGCGGATGTGTATGACGCCCTGGTGAGTGAACGGGTTTACAAGAAGGCATTTTCGCATGAAAAAGCACTGGAAATGATCCAAAATGGTGAATGCGGTACATTTAACCCACTGTTACTCCAGTGTATGACCGAAGCACAGGATAAATTAAAGACAATGATGGAAATAGCAGAAAAAGAATAAAAAAGGAGTAGAAAAGACAGAATGAAGGCACTTGTAATTGCAGAAAAACCTTCTGTTGCGCGTGATATTGCGCGTGTACTTAAATGTGGGAAAAGATAAATGGAGCAATTGAAGGAGAGCGTTATATTGTAACCTGGGGACTTGGTCATCTGGTTACCCTGGCAGATCCGGAAGATTACGATAAAAAATATAAAGAGTGGAAAATTGATGTGCTTCCGATGAAGCCGGCTCCATTTAAGCTTGAAGTAATAAAGCAGACCGGAAAACAGTTCGCGCTGGTGAAACACAGATTCACCGCAAGGATGTGAATGAAATTATCATTGCTACGGATGCAGGACGAGAAGGAGAGCTGGTAGCAAGGCTGATTCTGGAAAAAAAGCAGGAAGCAAAAAGCCGATCAAGAGGCTGTGGATCTCATCTGTAACAGATAAAGCAATCAGAGAAGGTTTTGCAAAGTTGAAGAACGGGCATGAGTATGATGCGCTTTATGATGCTTGCAATGTGCCGTGCCGAGGCAGACTGGCTGGTTGGAATCAATGCAACAAGGGCACTGACCTGTAAATATAATGCACAGCTTTCCTGTGGACGTGTGCAGACACCAACGCTTGCAATGATTGCAAAGAGAGAAGAAAAGATCCGTAGTTTTATTCCGGAAAGTTATTATGGAATGACTGCAAAAGGACAAAATATTATGCTGACCTGGCAGGATCAGAAGTCAAAGAGTTATCGCTCATTCGATAAAGAGAAAATGACCGGACTGATGAAAAAGCTGGATGAACAGAAAGCGGTAGTGGAAGAGATTAAAAAACACCGAAAAAACGTATGCACCGCTTTTGTATGATCTGACAGAGCTGCAGAGAGAAGCCAATCAGCGGTTTGGATATTCGGCGAAAGAGACGCTGAATATCATGCAGAGACTGTATGAGAATCATAAGGTGCTGACCTATCCGAGAACGGATTCCAGATATCTGAGCAAAGACATTGTTCCGACGATCAAGGATCGTCTGGAGGCGTGTGGTACAGGACCGTACCGTAAGCTTGCAATGACAGCGAAGAAAAAGGATCTGAGCGGAAAGCTCGCTTTTGTAAATGATGCGAAGGTATCGGATCATCATGCGATCATCCCGACGGAGCAGTTTGTGGATCTGAGTCATATGACAAATGAAGAGCGGAAGATTTATGATCTGGTTGTGCGGCGTTTTCTTGCTGTGCTTTATCCGCCATTTGAGTATGAGCAGACACAGGTTACGGTGAAGGTTGGCGGTGAAACTTTTCTTGCGTCTGGAAAGATTGTGAAAGCGCAGGGATGGCGGGCTGCTTATGAAGAGGAAGTCTATTCGGCTGAGGATGAAGAAGAGGAAGAGGCATATGAGTCTGGAAAGAGTTTGAAAGGACAGACACTGCCGGAACTGGAAAAAGGACAGGAGATTAAAGGACTTGTGTTGTCATTGACAGAAGGTAAAACGAAGCCACCGGCACATTTTAATGAAGCAACACTTTTGTCAGCAATGGAGAACCCGACGGCTTATATGGAAAGCCATGACAAAGCGATGGCGAAAACGCTTGGCGAGACAGGAGGATTGGGAACGGTTGCGACAAGAGCGGATATTATTGAAAAACTTTTTAAAAGCTTTTTGCTGGAAAAGCGTGGAAAAGATATCTATCTTACATCGAAAGCGAAGCAGCTTCTGGAACTTGTGCCGGAAGAGTTAAAACAGCCGGAACTTACAGCAGACTGGGAAATGCGTTTGTCGCAGATTGCGAAGGGAAAGCTTTCGCGGAAGGATTTTATGAAGGATATTGATAAATATACGGATCAGGTGGTTTCTGAGATTAAGGCGGGAGCTGGAACGTTCCGACATGATAATCTGACAAATAGTAAATGTCCGCGATGTGGTAAGAGAATGCTTGCAGTGAAAGGGAAGAACAGTGAGATGCTGGTGTGTCAGGACAGGGAGTGCGGATACCGCGAAACAGTATCACGGACAACGAATGCGAGATGTCCTGTGTGTCACAAGAAGATGCAGCTGAAAGGAAGAGGGGATGGACAGATTTTTGTGTGTGTCTGCGGACATAAGGAGAAGCTGACATCGTTCCAGGAGAGACGGAAGAAAGAAGGTGCGGGAGTCAGCAAGAAGGATGTGCAGAAATATTTAAGACAGCAGAAGGATGAGCCGGTGAATAATCCATTTGCGGATGCGCTGGCTAAGATTAAGTTGTAGGTGGCGAATGGGATGGCGTGTGGAAGGTTTGGCTTTCTGGTACGTCTCATTGACTTGATGGCTGTAGTACAAAACGCGCCGGAAAGTCAAACCTTCCACACGCCTGTGCATTGGCAGACGGGGATGTTGTGGCGAAGTGGAAAAAACAGAGTTTATTTTTACTTATTTATTGCTTTTGGATGAACATAGGCTTAAATTCATGATATTTTTCAAAATGGGACTCATCTACACGTATGAAAGCAGATCCGATTTTGGCATGAAGATAAGGGATAATATCGCTGTCGTAATTGCAGATGGTGTTGAGTGCAAAGACATGATGATTATCCGGATTGTCCATATATTCGTCATCTTCATTACCAGCCATGAATCTCCAGCCACTGTCCGGATTCCCTTCTGTTGGCTCTTCTCGGAGCATGTAGCCGACTTTGTAGCCTTCTTTTGTGATCTTATCGGAAACGATACAACCTTCCCCATTCGGCTCGTCCCATTCGATCAGATTTTCAATCGGAATTTCGATAAATCCCTGCTCTTTTTTCTGCCATTTTTTCCAGTATTCTTTTAAAATATGAAGCAATGCTTTTGCATCTTCTGTTTCTGTGGAAGAATTGTATTCCTTCATCTCACTAAAGGTTCCGGATTCACTGACGATCCCAAGAAGCCATTTTCCAAAGAAAGATTTCTTGAATTTAAAGATCATACATTTGATCCCATCCTCATCCTCAAAAGAAGCTGTATACTCAATCTTCGCCGGTTTCCGCCCCAGCTCAGCCGGATCAGCCAACCAGTTTTCAAGTTCCTCCATAGCATTCACAATTTCATTATTCATAACTTTGCACCTCACTACTTATAATAATTCCATGTTGATTGATTTTTCTGTAAAGCCATATTTTTGTACATTTCATATGCAAAGAACATAAAAAGTTTCTCTACCTAAAGCATCCTGAAAAGCATTCAAAGAGAAAAATCCTTACTTTCTTTGTAAATATCAGGCCGCCAGTTCACATGCAAAGCCTGAACCTGATTCATGATATGAACCACACTGTCAAAATCACTGGTTTCCGCAGGTCTGATAATTATATCCATATATGTCCTCCCTCGTAAAGCATGAAAAAATATATACCTATAATTCAGTATACCATAAACCCAATTATTTCAATATAGAATATGTTCTTTTATAATTTAAAAAGATTTGCTACTCAGAGCAAATTATATGGTAATCAAAAACTAGTAAAGTAATTTCCACACAACAAATATCATCTCTTTATAAAAACATTTTAATAAATAACCTTTTTATCAACAAATTTCAACCGCACATTTGCCAAGCCACAGGACAAACGTCCGCCTGGCGCCCGTTCTGAACAACACTCAACTTCGCGAGTAGAGTTCCGGGGCGCCCCTCCCGTCTTGAAGCGCACAGATTTTCGGGCAATCCTGTTTCCGGGGCATATGCAGGAACGTTACAGGGAGTTAGGGGAAGTAAGCGGCAAGAGGTGGACACCAGCCGTGCCTCCCGCACGACTGGTGAGGACAGCCTGAGCCGCGAAATCATCAGATTTCGGGCGAATCTGTCCGGTGCCGCCACTTGCCGCTTCCTTCCCCGTTACCTCCCTGTTACATTCCGAATCCGCCCCGAAACAGGATTGCCCGAAAATCGTCCCCCTTCCACACCCACCTCCCAGGAACCCCACTCCCCCATACCGCATACACTAAAGCATAGAAAAAAGAAATGGAAGTGCCAGACATGGACTCTGAGATTGCCTTATTATATGATGTATCCGATTCCATACGCATTTGACGAAGACAAAATCCAGAAGCGCGACCGGGAATACCTGCAAAGTATGTATCCGGCAACAGCAAAAAAGATTTTTCCATATATACAGGAAGAATGCGACCGCCAGGAATATGAAGGAAGCATGATCTATGATGAGTACCCGGATAAGCTCCAGCTGTGCCTGATGTGTCGTAGGGCGTATGAACAGGTCATGAAACAGGAAAAATGGGAAAAAGAGACCTATACTCCGGAACAGATCCGGGAGATCGTAGAAATCCTGATGTACCAGGAATTGATAGAAAGAAGAGGAAAAGGCAGGCGGCAACAGGAAAAAAACAGTTGCTTCATGCACAGGACTTGTGCTATAATATCGTCCGATATAAAAATGACAGCATCTGAAACACAGTTTCGGTAAGGAGTGAGCCAGGGTACATATGAAGAATATTATATTTATCGGAATGCCGGCAGTTGGTAAAAGTACCGTCGGAGTGGTAGTCGCAAAGAGACTTGGATACGAGTTTATTGATACAGATCTGTTGATTCAGAAGCAGGAGAACAGACTTTTGCGGGAGATTATCGCAGAAGAAGGTCTGGACGGATTCTTAAGTATTGAGAATCAGGTCAATCGTGATGTGGAAGCGGAACATGCGGTGATTTCCCCGGGAGGAAGCGTAGTTTACTGTGAAGAAGCAATGAAGCATTACAAAGAGATCGGAACCATTGTTTATCTGCATGCGTCATTTGAGGTTATCAATTCCAGACTGAAGAATGCAAAGAAAAGGGGAGTTGCACTTCGGGACGGGCAGACGCTGAAGGATCTATGTGACGAAAGAGTAGTATTATCTTGAAAAATATGCAGATATTACTGTTTCAGAGGATGGACTGGAGCTGGAAGAAACCATTGAAAATGTAATGGAAGTTTTGGAAAATCAATAAATTTTTAAAGAAATTATTACAAAAAGTTTTACGAAAATGAAGAAAGCAAGATAAATAATTTTGCAATGAATATAGAAATATGCTATACTGATATGTGATATAGAGGATTATTACAAAAATTTTCATACAAATCCTGAGAGATCTGGAAAGAATAAAAAGTATGAGGTTTTTTATTCATGAAATAATAAAGAGTATGAATAGAGTGTTTGACAGAAGTATAGAACAGGATATATTTCAGATAGGGAAAGAAATCGTTAATTGAGGTGCGAAATGGAACAGTATATTATTAAGGGTGGTCAATCCGCTTGTGGGAGAAGTGGAGATCGGTGGAGCGAAGAATGCAAAGACTGGCAATTCTGCAGACCAATCGACCAGCATCTCAAAGGATTTCCGTGCACTTGGTGCTTATGTGGATATCGAGCATGGCAAGATTATCGCAGAAGCAGAGCGTCTGATCGGAAAGCACATTTATTTTGATGTGGTAAGCGTAGGAGCTACGATCAATGTTATGATGGCAGCAGCTATGGCAGAAGGACTTACGATTCTTGAGAATGTGGCGAAAGAGCCGCACGTTGTAGACGTTGCAAACTTCCTGAACAGCATGGGAGCCAACATCAGAGGAGCAGGTACAGATGTGATCAAGATCCGTGGTGTATCCCGCCTTCATAAGACAGATTATTCTATCATTCCGGATCAGATCGAAGCCGGCACATTTATGTTTGCGGCGCAGCAGCAACCAGAGGTGATGTGACTGTTATGAATGTCATTCCGAAGCATCTGGAAGCTACGATTGCAAAGCTTGTTGAGATCGGATGTGAAGTAGAAGAATTTGATGATGCAGTGCGTGTTGTGTCAAAAGGAGATCTTCATAATACACAGGTGAAGACTCTTCCATATCCGGATTCCCGACAGATATGCAGCCGCAGATCGGTGTTACACTTGGCTCTTTGTAAAGGGACAAGCACGATTACAGAAAGTATTTTCGAGAATCGTTTCAAATATCTTTCAGAACTTGCAAGAATGGGAGCCAATGTAAAGGTAGAAGGCAATTCAGCAACGATCGAAGGCGTGGCAGAATTCTCCGGAGCAAGAGTAAGTGCACCGGATCTTCGTGCAGGAGCCGCACTTGTGATTGCAGGAATGGCCGCAGATGGCATTACGATCGTAGATGACATCGTATATATCCAGAGAGGATATGAAAGATTCGAAGAGAAGCTCAGAAGTCTCGGTGCAGTGATCGAGAGAGTTTCTACAGAACGTGAGATCCAGAAATTCAAATTAAAAGTAGGTTAAGACAGGAATTCCTGTTTTGATAGAACATATTTCCCAAAATGTATATTGACGGAAGGTATGGACAGTGTTATGATGTGTCAAAACAATTAAATACGCTTTCTCTTATTCAGAGCAGTGGAGATACAAAGGATCTAAGAAGCTGCGGCAACCCCTTTAAGGAAGGTGCCAACCTGAGCGAGCGATTCGAACAATAAGAGGATTGATTTATGATGAGATATCAGACCGTCAGTCCTTTGGGGGTTTTTAAACGCCATGCGTTCGGACAGAAGAGAAATTCTGTTTGTCGATTTTCATTATTCCAAGAGAAAGAGAGGCAGATACAAAGAAGAAAAGAAAAAGGAAAAAAGATGGAGAGAAAAAATTATTATTTACATCTGAATCAGTAACTGAGGGACACCCGGATAAGATGTGTGACCAGATTTCAGATGCAATCCTTGATGCACTGATGGCACAGGATCCGATGAGCCGTGTGGCTTGCGAGACATGCGCGACTACAGGAATTGTTATGGTAATGGGAGAGATTACAACACAGGCTTATGTAGATATCCAGAAGATCGTTCGTGACACTGTTCGTGAGATTGGTTACACAAGAGGAAAATTCGGATTCGATGCTGAGACTTGCGGCGTTATCACAACACTCGATGAGCAGTCTGCAGATATCGCTATGGGTGTTGATAAAGCGCTGGAAGCAAAAGAGAATACAATGTCAGAAGAAGAGATTGATGCGATCGGAGCCGGAGATCAGGGTATGATGTTTGGATATGCTTCTGATGAGACACCGGAATATATGCCTTATCCGATCGCACTGGCACACAAGCTCTCAAGAAGCTTACAAAGTAAGAAAGAACGGAACACTTACGTACTTAAGACCGGATGGAAAGACACAGGTTACGGTTGAATATGATGAGAAATGGTGTTCGGCAAGCGTCTGGATGCAGTTGTGCTTTCGACGCAGCATGACCCGGAAGTGACTCAGGAGCAGATTCATAAGGATATCAAGAAAGTATGTATTCGATGCGATCATTCCGGAGGGCATGGTAGATGAGAAGACAAAGTTCTTCATCAACCCGACAGGACGTTTCGTAATCGGCGGACCACACGGAGACAGCGGACTTACCGGACGTAAGATCATCGTAGATACTTACGGCGGAATGGCACGTCACGGCGGCGGGGCTTTCTCTGGAAAAGACTGTACAAAGGTTGACCGTTCTGCCGCTTATGCAGCACGTTACGTTGCCAAGAATATCGTTGCTGCAGGAATTGCTAAGAAATGCGAGATTCAGTTTTCTTATGCAATCGGTGTAGCACAGCCGACATCTATCATGGTAGATACTTTCGGAACAGGGAAGATTGCAGAAGATAAGCTTGTGGAATGGTTCGCGAGAACTTTGACCTTCGTCCGGCTGGTATCATCAAGATGCTTGACCTTCGCCGTCCGATCTACAAACAGACAGCAGCTTATGGACATTTTGGACGTAACGACCTGGATCTTCCATGGGAAAAGTTGGATAAAGTGGATACTTTGAAGAAATATCTTTAATAACAGGTTCTGAATTTGATCGTTTTAGAAAAAATTTAGAAAATTTTACGGGTGCTTTGATGTGAAGCACCCGTTTTTATGATATGCTATTAGTTATCAGGCAGACTTGCGTGAGCGCCATACGGACCTCATAACCGGGCGTGCACGATGAATGGAGGATGAATATAGCATGAAACTAAGGACGAAACTGGTGATTTCTTTTGTGACGATGATCACGATACCGACTATCCTGACAACGGCATTTATATTTGGAATTGCGCGTTATCAGATCGGAGTCATTGAGCATACTTATGGAATTACCGGTGAGGAATATAAAGATTTTGCAAAATCCATCAGAGTGTTGGGAGATATGCCGGAGATCCAGCAGTTTATTATAAGCGCATGTATCGCAGTAGTCCTGATTCTGACATTTACAGCGATGATCATGATGGTGTGGATTTATGGAAGTATCATCAGTCCGATTCACAAGTTGCAGGAAGCGCGCAGAACGTAGAAGAAGGCAATCTGAATTTTGAGATCAAGCCGGAAAAAGATGATGAGATGGGACGGCTGATGCAGGCATTTGAAAAGATGCGGATCCGTCTGAGAGATAATGCAGAGGAGAAGCTGAAGAGTGACCGGGAAAGCAAAGAACTGATCAGCAATATTTCCCATGATCTGAAGACACCGATCACAGCTGTCAAGGGCTATGTGGAGGGCATCATGGACGGCGTGGCAGACACGCCGGAGAAGATGGAAAAATATATCGGAACCATTTATAATAAGGCAAATGAGATGGATACGCTGATCAACGAACTGACCTTTTATGCCAAGATCGATACAAACCGGATCCCGTATAACTTTGCACCGCTTTCAGTCAACGATTATTTCAATGACTGTGCCGAAGATATTGAGATGGAGCTGGATTCAAAGAATGTAGAGTTTGGTTATTTCAATTATGTAGAGGGTGATCAGAAGATCATTGCAGATCCGGAACAGTTAAAGAGAGTGATCAACAACATTGTCAGCAATTCTTTGAAATACATGGAACGAGAGCACGGGCTGATCAATCTGCGGGTAAAGGACGTAGGTGATTTTATTCAGGTAGAGCTTGAGGATAACGGAAAAGGAATCGCAGCGAAAGATCTGCCGAATATATTCGACCGGTTCTACCGCACGGATGCTTCGAGAAATTCTTCTAAGGGCGGAAGCGGAATCGGTCTTTCAATCGTGAAGAAGATCATTGAAGATCACGGTGGCAAAATCTGGGCGACCAGCCGGGAAGGTGTTGGCACAGTGATGTATTTTGTAATAAGAAAATATCAGGAGGTACCGGTAAATGAGTAGAATATTAATCGTAGAAGATGAAGAAACGATTGCAGATCTGGAGAGAGATTATCTAGAACTGAGCGGGTTCGAGGTAGAGGTTGCAAATGATGGACAGACAGGGCTTGATAAGGCGCTTTTCGGTGATTTTGATCTGGTGATCCTGGATCTGATGCTTCCGGGCGTGGATGGATTTGAGATCTGTCGCAAGGTCCGGGAAGTAAAAGAATACCCCGATTGTGATGGTATCTGCGAAGAAAGATGATATCGATAAGATCAGGGGACTGGGGCTCGGGGCTGATGACTATATGACCAAGCCGTTTAGTCCAAGCGAGTTGGTGGCAAGGGTAAAAGCACATCTGGCACGTTATGAGCGGCTGATCGGAAGTGCCGTGGAAGAGAATAAGGTGATTGAGATCCGTGGACTTAAGATTGATACCACTGCACGCCGAGTGTGGGTAAACGGAGTGGAGAAGAATTTTTACAACAAAAGAGTTTGATCTTCTGACCTTCCTTGCCAGTCATCCGAACCATGTGTTTACCAAGGAAGAACTGTTCAGCGAGATCTGGGATATGGAGTCGATAGGAGATATCGCGACTGTGACAGTGCATATTAAGAAGATTCGGGAGAAAATCGAATATGACACGTCTCATCCACAGTATATCGAGACGATATGGGGAGTGGGATATCGTTTCAAGATGTAATGAAAAAGAATAAAAGGAAAGAGATTACAGTATGATAACCAGTACAGGAAATGCCAGGGTAAAACAGCTTGTTACATGGCAGAAAAAAGAGAAAGGCACGTGATGAAGAAGGCGTCTATATCGTAGAAGGGATCCGGATGTACCGGGAAGCTCCGCGTGCGCAGGTGAGAGAGGTTTATGTATCGGAGCAGTTTTACAGCCGATATGGAGAAGAGCTGGGACTTTCGGCATGGGGAAGACAGCTGGAAATCCTGTCAGATCATGTATTTTCCCACGTGTCAGATACAAAGACACCACAGGGGATCCTGCTTGTGATGGAGCAGAGGAGCTGTGAGATATGTGAGATGCTGGATCTGGCTGCGCAGGGGAAGGAAACCGCTTCTGATGGTGCTGGATAATCTGCAGGATCCGGGAAACCTGGGAACCATTCTCCGTGCAGGGGAAGCGGCAGGCGTAACCGGCGTGATCATGAGTCACGACTGTGTGGATATTTACAATCCCAAGGTGATCCGTTCAACGATGGGATCGGTTTACCGAATGCCGTTTGTGTATGTAGAGCATTTGCCAGAAACTCTGGAAGTACTTGCAGAAGCCGGGATTCATTCCTATGCGGCACATCTGAAAGGAAAGAACAGCTACGATCAGGAGGATTACACAAGAGGGACAGCATTTTTAATTGGAAATGAGGGTAACGGACTTCGGGATGAAGTGGCAGATGTAGCAGAGTGTTATATCAAGATTCCGATGTGTGGAGAGGTAGAATCACTGAATGCGCATGGTTGCATCTTCGGTTCTGATGTTCGAGGCGGCAAGACAGCGACGGTAGTGATGAGGGGAAATCAAGCGCAAAGGAGAGTGTGATTTGATGAAACCGATAATCGATTTAAATAAAGAATATGGATTGGTATTCGATGGAGGAGGAGCCAGAGGTGCGTATCAGATCGGTGCGTGGCGGGCTCTTTCGGAAGCTGGTGTGAAGATCAGTGCAGTAGCGGGTACTTCTGTGGGCGCTCTGAATGGCGCCCTTGTTTGTATGGGAGATCTGGAGAAAGCAGGACATATCTGGAAAGAGATGGTATTTTCCCCGTGTTATGGATGTGGATGATGAGTTGATGGAACAGTTCTTTGATGGAGAGGCATCCATAAGAGAGATTTTGAAAGGTCTCTGGAAGAAGCTTGCAGATGGTGGAATTGATATTACACCGCTTAAGGAATTGATCCATGAGGTTGTAGACGAAGAAAAGATCAGGAAATGCGGAAAAGAATTCTGCCTTTTGACATTTTCTGTATCGGATATGAAGGAACTGGATCTGAGTATTGAAGATATACCGGAAGGTCTTCTGGAGGATTTTCTTCTTGCCAGCGCATATCTGCTTGGATTTAAAAATGAACCGCTGCACGGCAAGACATATATTGATGGTGGTGCGGTCAATAATGTGCCGACCGCGTCTCTTCTAAAAAGGGGATATAAGGATCTGATCCAGGTAAGGATCTTTGGTCCGGGAAGAGTGCCGAAGACGACGATTGCGGAAGATGGCTCTCTGCTGGAGATCGAACCGAGAGAGTAGGACTTGGCAGTATTCTCGAATTTTCGGCAAAGCGGAGCAGACAGAATTTGAAAATTGGCTATTATGATGCAAAAAGAGCGCTTTACGGGCTCACTGGATCGATTTACTATATTGAAGAAACACGAGAAGAGTGTTATTATGTAGAAATAATGAAGCTTTTGAGCGAACTTGAAAAGACGGAATATCGTTTCAAACTCAAGTTGCCGATCGGCTGTTCAGACAGAGAGTTGTTCTATGGAATGCTGGAGGCAAGTGCGAAGCTCATGAGAATTCCAAAATATAATATTTATACAGCAGATGAACTGTGGAATGAGACGAGCAGAAAGTACGAGACTCGTACAGATGAGGGAAAAGAAAAACTGCCGAAATTCGTCCATGCGATTGCAAAGCTGAGAAAGGACTACAAGATGAATTTAAAAGGAAGAAGTTTTTTGAAACTGGAAGATTATACACCGGCAGAGATTGAATATCTCGTTGACCTGGCAGGTGAATTAAAGGCAAAGAAGAAAGCAGGAATTAAAGGACACAGCCTGGAAGGAAAGAACATTGCCCTTATTTTTTGAAAAGCCATCTACAAGAACCAGATGTGCATTTACCGTGGGAGCACAGGATGAAGGTGGAATCCCGACATACCTTGCAGGTAATGAGATCCAGTTAGGCGATAAAGAGAGTATCGAAGATACAGCACGTGTACTTGGAAGAATGTTCGATGGAATCGAATTCCGTGGATTTGAACAGAGATACGCAGATGTACTTGCAGAGTACAGTGGAATTCCGGTATGGAATGGTCTGACAGATACTACACATCCGACACAATGTCTGGCTATGCTCCTTACCATGAAAGAAGAATTCGGACACCTGAAAGGTCTGAAGGTTGCATACCTTGAGATGGACGCAACAACGTTGCGAACAGCCTTCTGGTAGGATGCGCCAAAATCGGAGTAGATGTAACAATCGTTGCACCGAAGCCACTCTGGACTTCGGAATCTCTGTGGAAGAGATGTGACGAATATGCAAAAAGAATCCGGAGCAACTATCGAGATCACCGATGACCTTGATGGTGTAAAGGGAGCAGATGTCATTTACACAGACGTATGGATTTCCATGGGTGAAGAAAAGAAAGAGCAGGAAAGAGAGCGTCTCGGAAAGCCATATCAGGTAAATGCAGCTCTGATGGAACGTACAGGAAAAGATACTACAATCTTCTCACACTGCCTGCCGGCGATCAAAGAAAAAGAAGTTACCGAAGAAGTATTTGAAGGACCACAGTCAAGAGTATTTGATGAAGCTGAGAACCGTCTGCATACAATCAAGGCAGTTATGGTTGCAACTTTAGGAGAGAACGAATAATAAGCATGAAAGCGGAGATATTAAAGATGCTCCGGCAGAGCGATGGGTATCTGTCGGGGCAAGCAGCTCTGTGACCACTTTCAGGTGTCCAGGACTGCTGTGTGGAAAGCAATCAATCAGTTAAAAAGAAGAAGGCTATGAGATTGAAGCCGTGAGAAACAAAGGTTATCGCATTGTGGATATTCCGGATCGGATTACCGCGGATGCGATAAAAAGCTGTCTGGAGACAAAATGGATGGCGAAAAATCTGGAGTATTATGACGAGATCGATTCGACTAATAACCGGGCCAAAGCACTTGGCGAGGCCGGAGGTGCAGATGGAACTCTTTTGTTGCGGAGACGCAGACGGCGGGAAAAGGAAGACGCGGCAGATGCTGGCAATCACCAGCGGGCGCAGTATTTCCATGTCGATTCTGTTAAGACCTGTGATGAATCCGTCAGATGCACCGATGTTGACACTTGTCATGGCATATGCGGAACGAAAGCTTTGCGTGAAAAGACTGAGTTGGATATAGGAATCAAATGGCCGAATGATCTGGTCGTGAGTGGAAAGAAGATCAGTGGGATACTGACGGAGATGAGCGCAGAGATCGATTACATCAATCATGTAGTGATCGGAATCGGAATCAATGTCAATATGGAATCCTTTCCGGAAGATATCGCAAAGACAGCGACTTCGCTGCGGATCGAAGCGGGCAAAGAATTTCGCAGGTTTGAGCTGATCGTCGCGATCATGGAGCATTTCGAAAAAGCCTACGAAGCGGTCTGCGAGGCGGGAAGTCTGGAGCCGATCATGGAAGATTATAACCGTCTGCTGGTAAACTGTGGGCGTCGGGTGCGTGTACTGGAACCGGAACATGAATATGATGCACTGGCACTGGGGATTGACAAGACCGGGGAATTGCAGGTAGAATGTGAAGACGGCAAAGAGAAAGTCTGTCTTTGCCGGAGAAGTTTCGGTACGTGGAATTTATGGGTATGTATAGAAGGAGAATTTATGTATCAGGATAAGATCGTATTATGCGGAGCCAACTCTTACGAAGAAAAATTTTATATGAATCCGGATTTTGATAATCTGCCACAGCACATCAAAGATGAATTGAAGATCATGTGTGTGCTGTATGTACATGATGTCGGGGGAATCCTTACACTTGTATTTGAGGAGAATGGGGAGCTGGAATTTGAAGTGACTTCTGCAGAGGGAGATCCGATGTTTGACGAGATCGGAAGCCGTCTGAAGATCAAGGAGATTCAGACAGACGAGAAGAAGCAGGAGCTTCTGACACAGCTTCAGCTTTATTACAAAGTTTTTTTTCTGGGGGAAGAGATTGAATGATAAAGACACTGACGATAGGAAATGTAGAGCTTCCGAACCGTTATGTGCTGGCACCCATGGCAGGGGTAACAGACCTGCCATTTCGTCTGTTATGCAAGGAACAGGGAGCAGGGCTTCTGTGCATGGAAATGATCAGTGCAAAGGCGCTCCGGTATAAGAATAAGAATACCAAGGCGCTGCTTTGCGATCGATCCAAGAGAATACCCGGTATCACTTCAGCTTTTCGGGGAAGATCCGGACATCATTTCCGAGCAGGCAAAGCGGATCGAAGAACTTCCATTTCAGATCCTGGATATCAATATGGGCTGTCCGGTTCCAAAGGTCGTGCGCAATGGAGAAGGTTCGGCGTTGATGAAGGATCCGAAGCGAATCTATGATATTGTATATAAGACAGCAAGAGCGATCAAGAAACCGGTGACGATAAAGATCCGCAAAGGATTTGATGATACCTGTATCAATGCACCGGAGATTGCGAAGGTTGCAGAAGAAGCAGGTGCAGCGGAATCGCAGTACATGGAAGAATAAGAGAACAGTATTATTCCGGAAAAGCAGACTGGGAGATTATCCGTCAGGTGAAAGAAGCAGTGAAGATTCCTGTAATCGGAAATGGGGATGTGACAAGCGGACAGAAGGCACTGGATATGTTTGAGCAGACCGGCTGTGATGGTGTGATGATCGGAAGAGGCTGCCAGGGAAATCCATGGATCTTCAGGGAATTACTGGCATATGAAGAGACCGGATCCATTCCGGAAAGACCGGGCACAGACCAGATCCGGGAAACAATGCTGCGTCATGCAAGACTGCAGATCGAGTTCAAGGGAGATTATATCGGAATCCGTGAAATGCGCAAGCATGTGGCATGGTATACCAAGGGAATGCAGGGTTCTGCGAAGCTCAGAGATGAGATCAATCAGGTGGAAAGTTATGAAGAACTGGAGAACCTTTTAATGGAAAAAAATCGGATAGACATAAAACGTGTTCTTTCGCATGAGAGAATGCGTTTTTTGCATATATTAAACCAGCAAAGAATTGTTGACACAGTCGCCGGAAATATGTATAATAATGAAATTGTGAAAGTAGCTTTAAATGCGGATAAAATCAGTATCTGCGGCTTGAATAGAAAATGATTTGTCGGTAAGTAAGGAGAATTATAATGGAAGCAAAAGAAAACATTACTCACCTATACAGGACTTAAGAAACTGGAAGATGAGCTTGAAAATTTAAAAGTTGTGAAAAGAAAAGAAGTAGCAGGAAAGATCAAAGAAGCCAGAGAACAGGGAGACCTTTCAGAGAACGCTGAGTACGATGCAAAGAAAGGACGAGCAGCGTGATATCGAGGCACGTATCGAAGAACTTGAGAAAATCCTCAAGAATGCAGAAGTTGTAGTAGAAGATGATGTAGATCTTGATACCATCAACATCGGATGTACAGTAGATGTATATGATAAAGAATTTGAAGAGGAAATCGTATTTCAGCTGGTAGGTTCTACAGAAGCAAACAGCCTGGAAGGTAAGATTTCCAATGAATCTCCGGTAGGAAAAGCCCTGATCGGTAAGAAAGTCGGAGACGTAGTAGCAGTTGAGACACAGGCAGGAGTTATTGAGTACGAAGTACTGAAGATCAATCGTTCAGTATAAGATGGTATACAGCAGAGAGAAGGAGTGAAAAAAGTGGCAACACAGCAGAACAATGGACAGGAACAGGATTTGAATCATTTAAGAAAGGTGCGCCGTGAGAAACTTGCAGAACTGCAGGCAAACGGACAGAATCCTTTTGAGATCACAAAATATGACGTAACACATCACAGCCAGGAAGTGAAAGACAACTTTGATGAACTGGAAGGAAAACACGTTGTACTCGCAGGACGAATGATGTCCAAACGTGTGATGGGCAAAGCGTCTTTCTGTAATATCCAGGATTTAAAGGGCAATATCCAGTCTTATGTTGCCAGAGACAGTATCGGTGAGGAATCCTATAAAGAATTCAAAAAGATGGATATCGGTGATATCGTAGGTCTTGAAGGAGAAGTATTCAAAACAAAGACAGGGGAGATTTCCATTCATGCATCTGCTGTAAAGCTTCTCTCAAAGAGTCTGCAGATCCTTCCGGAGAAGTTCCACGGACTGACAAATACAGATACCCGTTATCGTCAGAGATATGTGGATCTGATCATGAACCCGGAAGTAAAGGATACTTTTATTAAACGTTCCAAGATCCTTACCGCAATCCGTAAATATCTTGGAAATGAAGGCTTTATGGAAGTAGAGACTCCGATGCTTGTACAGAATGCCGGAGGAGCAGCTCAAGACCGTTCGAGACACATTTCAACGCCCTGAACGAAGACCTGAAGCTCCGTATCTCTCTGGAACTTTATCTGAAGAGACTGATCGTTGGTGGTCTGGAAAGAGTATATGAGATTGGACGTGTATTCCGTAACGAAGGTCTTGATACAAGACATAACCCGGAATTCACTCTGATGGAACTTTACCAGGCATACACAGACTATCATGGCATGATGGATCTGACAGAGAACCTGTACCGTTTTGTTGCACAGGAAGTTCTTGGAACTACTCAGATTGTATATAAAGGAATCGAGATGGATCTTGGAAAGCCGTTCGAGCGTATCACAATGGTTGATGCTGTTAAGAAATACGCAGGCGTTGACTGGAACGAAGTAGAAACTCTGAACAGGCAAGAGAACTTGCGAAAGCACACAATCTTGAATTTGAAGAAAGACATAAAAAGGTGATATTCTGAATCTGTTCTTCGAAGAATATGTAGAAGAACACCTTCTTCAGCCGACATTCGTTATGGATCACCCGGTTGAGATCTCTCCACTGACAAAGAAGAAACCAGAGAATCCGGAATATGTAGAGCGTTTCGAGTTCTTCATGAATGGATGGGAAATGGCAAATGCATACTCAGAGCTGAATGATCCGATCGATCAGAGAGAACGTTTCAAAGCACAGGAAGAACTGCTTGCACAGGGGTGATGAAGAAGCCAACACAACGGATGAAGATTTCCTGAACGCACTGGAAATTGGTATGCCTCCGACAGGTGGTATCGGATTCGGTATCGACCGTATGTGTATGCTGTTGACAGGGGCTGAGGCGATCAGAGATGTGCTGCTTGTTCCCGACAATGAAGTCCCTGGACGCTAAGAAGGGCGAAGGGAAGGCTGAAAAGGCAGTAGAAAATGCTTTGCTGTGGCAGAGGAAAAGGTTGCAGAAAAGATTGATTTCTCCAACGTAAAAAAATCGAACCATTGTTTGAAGAAATGATTGATTTCGATACCTTTGCAAAGGCTGATTTCCGTGCAGTAAAGATTCTGGAATGTGAAGCAGTACCGAAGTCAAAGAAGCTTTTTAAAGTTCACTCTGGATGACGGAACAGACCGGAAACGCACGATTTTAAGCGGTATTCACGAGTATTACGAGCCAGAAGATCTGATTGGCAAGACAGCGATTGCAATCGTAAATTTGCCTCCGAGAAAGATGATGGGCATTGATTCCGAGGGTATGCTGATTTCAGCAGTACACGAGGAAGATGGACATGAGGGATTAAATCTCTCATGGTGAATGACTGGATTCCGGCAGGTGCGAAGTTGTACTAAGAATCAGAAAATCCATAGACTTTTATGAGTTTATCGAGTGTTTGACATCAAATTGACATCAAACTTGTGTCATTCGGTGGACTAATATGGACTGAAAAGGGATGTTTTAGAAATCAGAACCTTTCAAAACTTAATAGTTGAATGCTATTAAAAGGACATTTTCCAATAAAACGGAGAGTGTCCTTTTTTCTGTTGTTATGGTCAAAACAAAATCAAAATAACACAAGGAGGGTTCTATTATGACAAGTACAGCGTTAGGAGCAGAAACCAAAAAAGGAAGAAAAGATTATTTTTATCAGCGATGCACATGAGAAATTCTACTACGAGAAGTTAAAGGAAGTCCGGTATCAGGATGTTTACCACAAGGCACTTTGCTACTGTCTTGGCATTAACGATGATACCAGAAGAAATGCGAACCGCATTTATGATTTTAAAACAGGCTGTGTAAAAACAGAATGTTTGCATGAAGGCTGGCAGACCAGTGGAAGTGTGAGAGTGATCAGAATGGCATTCAATCTGTATTGCAATGGAACACCAAGTGTTTCCGATTATGAAGATGCAGAAGAACAGGTGGACGAGTGCAGGCAGTACACAGTGGAAGAATTGTTTTGCTGTGCCTATGCACCATATTTTTGGCAGGCAATACAAATCCGGTATCCGGAGTATGCCACATACAACCATAAGCTGTATGCCTTATTGGGAGGAACAGACTAATGTTAAAAAGTCAGATTGATGGGAACAAAGAATGATATTAAGTGGTTCGGAAAGATTTTGCAGAGGAATCCGAAAGTGGAAGTAACGGAGTTTTCCGAGATGTATCCGAATAAGGGAACGAAGAAGTTTTACAGAGCGTATGTAGAAGTAAAGAAAAGAAACGTAGCAGAAAAATAGCAGAAAACAAAGGAGAATCTATCATGTGTAAAATAATCGCAATCGCAAACCAAAAGGTGGTGTGGGCAAGACCACCACAACAAGTAATTTAGGAATAGGATTGGCAAAACAGGGAAAGAAAGTTTTGCTGATAGATGCCGATGCACAGGGCAGTCTGACAGACAGTCTTGGCTTCACAGAGCCGGACAAGCTAGAGGAAACACTTGCAACAGCACTTGGCAATATCATCAATGATGAAGATATGGAAGCGGATTATGGTATCCTGAAACACAAAGAGGGAATTGACCTGATGCCGGGAAACATTGAGCTTTCCGGTCTGGAAGTATCACTTGTAAATGTGATGAGCAGAGAGCTTGTGATGCGTTCCTACATAGAGCTGGTAAAGGATAATTATGATTATATTCTGATTGACTGTATGCCCTCTCTCGGCATGATTACTATAAACGCTTTTGCCTGTGCGGACAGTATTCTGATTCCAGTGCAGGCGGCATATCTTTCCGGCAAAGGGTTGCAGCAGCTTATTAAGACCATAGGAAAGGTCAGGAGACAGATTAACCCGAAGCTGATGATTGAGGGGATTCTGCTGACAATGGTGGATGCTCGAACCAATTATGCAAAGGACATTACTGCATTACTGGTGGAGAATTACGGTAGCAAGGTGCGGATATTTGAAAACAGTATTCCCATTTCCGTCCGTGCGGCAGAGATTTCCGCAGAGGGTGTCAGTATCTACGAACATGATCCGAAAGGCAAAGTAGCCGCTGCTTATCAGTCTTTGACGGAGGAGGTGCTTGGCAATGAGTAAGGCAGGAAGTGCGGCAAAGGTAAAGCTAAACAGTTTTGATGATTTATTTGGAAATGCAGAAGAAAAAAAGACAGGGAGCGAAGAGCAGATTATCAGAGCCAAGCTCACGGATTTGCATGAGTTTAGAAATCATCCGTTCCGTGTACTGGACGATGAAAAATGGAAGAAACAACGGAAAGCATCAGTAAGTATGGGGTGCTCGTACCGGGAATTGCAAGACCGAGGGCAGAGGGTGGCTATGAAATCATAGCCGGACACCGCAGAAAACGAGGTTCAGAACGGGCAGGAAAAAGAGGATATGCCTGTGATAGTCCGCAATTATACAGACGATGAAGCTACGATTATCATGGTGGATTCCAACATTCAGCGTGAGGACATTCTGCCAAGTGAGAAGGCGAAAGCTTATGCCATGAAATACGAGGCTATGAAGCATCAGGGCAGAAAAGGAAACGGAAATACGCTTGACGAGGTAGGAGAAGCTGCCGGAGAAAGCGGAAAGACGGTGCAACGGTATATCTGGCTTGCAAGGCTGTCCGATGAGCTGCTAGAGTTGGTTGACAGAAAGAAAATCGGTCTGGTACAGGGTGTTGACATTTCCTTTCTGTCGGAAGATGCACAACAGTGGGTGCTGGTAATCCTTGAGGAAAGCGGGAGCAAATATTTCCACAGTACAGTCTGCCAAGCTGAAGGAATATGGGAAAAGAGGAAAGTTACAATCAAGTCTGAAAAAAATCAGCCAGTTTTTTTCAGAGGAATCATTGTTCATCAATCAGAACAACACCTTTAATTATCATCCGGGACGTATTCCATAATCTCTTCAATCCGGCAGTTAAGTATCTGGCAAAGCCTGTTTAAAATAAGCGTTTTTACAACAAGGTTCTGCCGAAGCCGCTGAAGCTGTGCTTTATCAATGCCATAATCTTTGATAAGCTGGTACTGGCTGATTCCTTTTTCCTTTAGCGTACGCCAAAGCGGATCGTATTTAATCATACTGAAAGCTCCTTTCCACACTTGTATTCTAAGTGCATGAAACATATAATAATATGGTGCGTGTACGCACCATAAAACATACAAGGAGAGTAAAAAAGTTATGGAACATAATGAGTTTAAGGATCAGCTATACGAAGTATTAGATGA
>VOFI01002571.1_pt1 | contig 24643 bp, 20 predicted proteins | sample 5384131 | NCBI WGS metagenome assembly VOFI01 (sample SAMN12384728, study PRJNA508395) | human gut metagenome | isolation source: healthy gut H | host: Homo sapiens | reverse complement strand
CATATCGACGCAGCGACGCAGCGGGCCTTCCTCGAAAAAGTGTTTCACCCAGTCCGAACGGCTCCGGCAACTGTTGCAGGACGTATCGTCGATCACCCGGCTGGACGAAGGAGGACAGATGATCGACCGTACCGAAGTGGACCTCCGCGCCCTGATCGGCGAAGTGATAACCGACACGGCCCCGGAAAGCGCCCGACGCGGATTTACGGTACACTGGACATGCGACCGTCCCCCTGACGGTCGAGGGCAACGAAGGATTGCTCTACTCCGTTTTCCGCAACCTGACGGACAACGCCCTCAACTACTCGGGCGGCAACCGGATCGACATCGCCCTGACGGACGAAACGGACGACCGCTACGAATTTTCATTCTCGGATGGCGATCTTCATGATGTCGGCCGCGGAACCCTGAATCGGAGCGTTCACGGCGTTTCGCTCGGCAAGGCCGCGGGCGATGGCATTGTGCGAGGAGATGTCGTTGAGATAGCGGCGGCGGCCGAAGATCGTCGAGACGAATCCCTCCTCCTTGGCCTTGGCGACCACATTGTCCATATACTCCTTGACCTTGGGGTAAGATTCGAAATAGCCGTCGATAATCTCCTTGGCCTCCTTGCGCGGGATTTCGAGCCGCTGGCTCAGGCCGAAGGCCGAAATGCCGTAGATGATGCCGAAATTGGCCGTCTTGGCACGGCGGCGTTCCTCGGAGGTCACTTCGCCGAGGGTTTTGTTGAAAAGCTTGGCGGCCGTCGCGGCATGGATATCCTCGCCGTGGGCAAAGGCCGCGATCAACGATTCGTCGCCCGAAAGGTGCGCCATCAGCCGCAGCTCGACCTGGCTGTAGTCGGCCGAGAGCAGCAGGTGGTCGGAATCGGAGGGGATGAACGTCCTGCGGATGCGGCGCCCCATCTCTTCGCGCACGGGGATGTTCTGCAGGTTGGGATTCGTGGACGAAAGGCGCCCGTAGCCGTAACCGCCTGATTGAAGGAGGTATGTATACGCCCCGTGCTGCGGTTGACCAGCTGGGGAAGCGCTTCGACATAGGTAGAGAGCAGTTTCTTGACACCCCGGTATTCGAGGATCAGATCGACGATACGATGTTTGCGCGCAAAGGTCTGCAAATAATCTTCGTCGGTGCAGAACTGCTTGGTCTTGGTCATCTTGGGCTTTTCGGCGATGCGCATCTTGGCGAAAAGCACCTCGCCCAGCTGGCGTGCCGAGTTGATGTTGAGCTGCGATTCGCCGGCCTCCTCGCGGATCTGGGCTTCCAGCTCGGCCAGCCTGCGGCTCAGCTCGACGGAGTATTCGGTCAGCGCCCCGGAGTCGATCCGCACGCCCGCCATCTCGATGTCGGCCAGCACGGCGATCATGGGCTCCTCGACCTCGAAATAGAGGTGTTGCAGCCCGATCTCTCGATCTGAGGGTAGAGCACGTGCTTGAGTTGCAGGGTGACGTCGGCATCTTCGGCGGCGTACTCCTTGACGCGCTCGACGTTCACCAGATCCATCGTCAGCTGCTTGGAGCCTTTGCCGATCAGCGTTTCGATCTCGATAGGCTTGTAGTTGAGGTATTTCTCCGACAGGGCGTTCATGTTGTGGCGCGACTCGGGATCGAGCAGGTAGTGCAGGATCATCGTGTCGTACTTGCGGCCCCGGATATCGAGCCCAGCTGCCGCAGGAACCATCAGGTCGAACTTGATGTTCTGGCCGATCTTGGCAATCCCTTCGTCTTCGAAAAGCGGCCGCACGATCTGGCGTATATTCCGCCGTATTCTCCTCCTTGAAGGGAATGTACCACGCTTCGAAAGGCTTTACGGCCAGCGACATGCCGACGATGCGGTCGTTGAAGATATCGAACCCCGTGGTCTCGGTGTCGAAGCAGAATTCGCGTATTTCCCGACTTCGGCAACCACTTCGCGCAACTGGGAGGCATCCTCCACAAGGCGGTAATCGTGAGGCGTGGTCTGCGCCGTCTTGAACTGCATGGCATCGGCTTCGGCCTGCAATTCGGCGGCGGGAACGTCCGACGCCGCAGGCATCTCGACGACCGGGTCGCCGAAGAGATTGCCCTGTCCGACCAGCGCCGCGCGTTTCGCGGCGGCGGACTTGGCCCGTGCCATCTCGCAAGCTGCGTCTGCGCCTCCTGGCGGGGGCCTTCGGGTTGCTCCTCGGGAGGGCGCGAGGTTCGTAAGGTCGTTCATAAAGGCCTTGAAATCCAATTCTGCAAAGAGGGCCTTGAGTTCGTCGATATGGGGATCGCAGACCGTAAGGTCTTCTTCGCGGAACGGGAATGGGCACGTCGAGACAGATCGTGGTCAGTGTCTTGGCAAGGCGCAGTTTGTCGCCCCATTCGGCGATCTTCTCGCCCTGCTTGCCCTTGATCTTCGAGACGTTGTCGAGGATATTCTCCACCGTTCCCCACTCCTGCACGAGTTTGCAGGCGCTCTTCTCGCCGATTCCCGGCACACCCGGGATATTGTCCGAAGCGTCGCCCCACAGTGCGAGGATGTCGCGCACAAGGCTGGGGTCGTCGATGCCGTACTTCCCGCGGATCGAATCGCGGTCCACGATCTCGATGCTCCCTTCGGCGCCCTTCTGCTTGTAAATCTTGCAATTGTCACGTACCAGCTGGCCGTAGTCCTTGTCGGGGGTGACCATGAAGACCTCGTAACCGGCTTCGACGCCTTCTGCGACAGAGTGCCGATCACGTCGTCGGCCTCGTAGCCCTCGACCTTCGAGGATCGGGATGCACATGGCTTCCAGCACACGCTTGACATAAGGCAACCGACAAGCAGGATATCTTCCGGCGTTTCGGCACGGTTGGCCTTGTATTCGGGGAAAATTTCGCGGCGGAAACTGCCGCCTTTCGGGTCGAACGCGACGCCCAGCAGGTCGGGATGTTCCCGTTTCTGGATGTCGCGCGGCCGAAGCGACAGCCGATCTGTTCCGCTACACGGGTGCTTTCGGCCGTGCGGCGCATGACGAAAGCATGGTCGAGGCGGGAGAGGATCTGTTCGTTCACAATCCGTTTCAGCTCTCCGAAATCCATCACCATGCCGAACTTGGGATTCGACTCGTCGGCGCAAGGCGTCCCCTTGACCGTCACGAACAGGCGATAGGAGTGGCCGTGAATCTCGCGGCAAAGGCCGTCGTAACCCTCCAGCGCATGAGCCGCCTCGAATGTAAACTCCTTGGTAAGACGAATGATCGTCGGTTTTTTCTCATTTTCCATAGCCTCTGCAAGGTAGTCACAATTTTCGGGATTCGCAAGGATGCAGGACCCGGGAGCCATAAAAAACGGGACGCACCCGCAGGCACGTCCCGTCGTTTCCTATTCCCGTCCTCTTTTCAACGCTCCGCAGCCCGGATGAAATCGATGCTCACCTGGCGTTGGAAAGCCTCGTTGAGCGAAATGAAGGTCTGGGTGGTCGAAATGCCCTGGATACGCAGAATTCCGTCGAAAATGGTTTTCATCAGGTGTTCGTTGTCCAGGCAGTAGAGTTTTACCAGAATGTTGAAATTTCCGGTGATGAAGTGGCACTCCACGATTTCGGGAATCTCCTTGAGTTTCTCCATCGTCTGCATCATATACATCGGATCCTGCACGCAAATACCGATCAGAGCGCATACGTCGAAACCCAGCATCTTGGGGTCCACGATCAGGCGGCTTCCCAGGATCACCCCCGAATCGTGCAACTTGCGGATACGCTGGTGAATGGCCGCACCCGAAATCCCGCACTCGCGTGCGATCTCGAGGAACGGCATGCGTGCATTCCGGACGAGGTACTGGAGAATCTTCCCGTCGATAGCGTCCAAAGTTGCTTTAGGCATGGAAAAACTCGTTTTAGTCGGTTGTAAACTTATTTGATTACGTTCATCTCCTTACCGATCTTCACGAACGCTGCGATGCAACGGTCGAGCTGCTCGGTGGTGTGGCCGGCCGAAACCTGCACGCGGATACGGGCCTGTCCCTTCGGCACCACGGGATAGTAGAAGCCGGTCACGAAGATACCCTCGTCCTGCAGACGGGCGGCGAAATCCTGCGACAGTTTGGCATCGTAGAGCATCACGGCGCAGATAGCCGACTGCGTAGGCTTGATGTCGAAGCCGGCGGCCATCATACCCTTGCGGAAATGCTCGACGTTCTTCACGAGCTTGTCGTGCAGCGCATCGCTCTCGCCGAGCATCTTGAACATCTCGATCGAAGCACCCACTACGGCAGGGGGCAGCGAGTTCGAGAAGAGGTACGGGCGCGAACGCTGGCGCAGCATGTCGATAATCTCCTTGCGGCCGGTGGTGAAACCGCCTACCGCGCCGCCGAAGGCTTTGCCCAGCGTACCGGTCAGGATATCGACCTGTCCGCGCAGGTTGTAGAGTTCGGTGATACCGCGACCGGTCTTGCCCAGCACGCCTGCCGAGTGGCACTCATCGACCATCACCAGCGCATCGTATTTCTCGGCCAGCTTGCAGATCTCGTCCAGCGGAGCGGCGTTGCCGTCCATCGAGAAGACGCCGTCGGTTACGATGATGCGGAAACGCTGTGCCTGGGCTTTCTTGAGGCAATCCTCCAGCTCGGCCATGTCAGCGTTGGCGTAACGGTAGCGAACGGCCTTGCACAGACGCACGCCGTCGATGATCGACGCATGGTTGAGCGAATCGGAGATGATCGCATCCTGCTCGGTAAACAGAGGTTCGAACACGCCGCCGTTGGCGTCGAAGCAAGCGGCATAGAGAATCGTGTCTTCGGTACCGAAATAGTCGGCGATCGCCTTCTCGAGCTGCTTGTGCATATCCTGGCAACCGCAGATGAAACGCACGGACGACATGCCGTAGCCGCGTGCATCCATCGCCTTCTTCGCCGCTTCGATCAGACGCGGATTGTCCGAAAGGCCGAGGTAGTTGTTCGCACAGAAATTCAGCACCTGACGTCCGCCGACCGTGATCTCGGCACGCTGCGGGGATTCGATGATGCGTTCGTTCTTGTAGAGCCCTGCCGCTTTGATTTCGGCCAGCTCATGCTCCAAATGTTCTTTAATTTTACCGTACATATTGTTAGATTTTGTGACGTTCGAGGGGTGTTTTACTATCAAACTATCAGCAAAGATAGTTGTTTTTTATAAAAATGATACCTGTCGTCGAATTTTTTATCCGATCGCCGCCGGACCCCGGACCCTCCCCGACGGCAACCCCTGCAAATCCCGGGCCCCGCAAGGCGGTATCCGACAAAATCCGGCCCGGATTCCGCAAGCTTACGACCGGTCGCCGAAGTCGTCCGCGAACGAAAACGGAATAAACGGACAACCCGCTATGTTCCACCGAAAACATAGCGCCGGCACGAAGCAAAAGGACAAATTCCGGCATCGGAAAGCGATCCACAGGATCGTTTCCCGCCCCCACAATCTCAAATTCCCCGGCGGACACGACGCATTTACAAACTATTTTGCTAAATTTGTCACGTTATAGCCGGTTGTGGAACCAGCACGTTCAACCATTAAATATTTCGAATTATGTTCAAAATCGATTCTTACGATTTCAAAGGCAAGCGGGCGATTATCCGCGTGGACTTCAACGTCCCCCTCGACGACAAGGGCCAGGTAACGGACGACACCCGCATCCGGGCGGCGATCCCCACGATCCGCAAGGTACTCGACGCGGGCGGCTCGGTAATCCTGATGTCGCATCTGGGACGGCCCAAGAAGAACAACGATATGAAATATTCGCTCGGACAGATCGTCCCCGCGATCGAAAAGCTGCTGGGCAAACCCGTGATTTTCGCCGGCGACTGCATGGGAGAAAAAGCGGCCGAAACAGCCCGGAACCTCAAGCCCGGCGAGGTGATGCTGCTCGAAAACCTGCGTTTCTACGCCGAGGAGGAGGGCAAGCCCCGCGGACTTGCCGAAGATGCTTCGGAAGAGGAGAAAGCCGCTGCAAAAAAAGCGGTCAAAGCCTCGCAGAAAGAGTTCGTCAAGCGGCTCGCTTCGTATGCCGATTGCTACATCAACGATGCTTTCGGTACGGCGCACCGCGCACACGCTTCGACGGCGCTGATCGCCGATTATTTCCCCCACGACAAGATGTTCGGCTATGTGATGGAGAACGAGCTGCAGGCGGTCGATCGTCTGATGCTCAATCCCCGGCGCCCGTTCGCGGCGATCATCGGCGGGTCGAAAGTTTCGACCAAGATCTCGATCCTCGAAAACCTGATGGAAAAGGTCGATTCGATCGTCATCGGCGGCGGCATGACCTATACCTTCGCAGCTGCGGAGGGCGGCAAGGTCGGCAACTCGATCTGCGAGCCGGAGATGTTCCCCACGGCACTCGAAATCGTGAAGAAAGCCGAGGAGCGCGGCGTGAAGCTGGTATTCTCGCCCGATGCGCTGATCGCCGACAAATTCGCCGAGGACGCCGATACGCGCCAGGCTCCGGTGAACGACATCCCCGACGGCTGGATGGGTCTCGACATCGGCGAGGAGGGCAAAAAGACTTTCCGCGAACACATCCTGGGCTGCAAAACGATCCTGTGGAACGGCCCCGTAGGTGTTTTCGAGATCGACAAGTTCGCGACCGGTTCGCGCGCCGTGGCCGAAGCGATCGCCGAAGCCACTTCGAAGGGAGCCTACTCGCTCATCGGCGGCGGCGACTCGGTAGCCTGCATCAACAAGTTCGGCCTGGCCGACAAGGTTTCCTATGTTTCGACGGGCGGCGGCGCCCTGCTGGAGTACATGGAGGGCAAGGAGCTTCCGGGCGTTGCGGCCATCCGCAAATAAGCCGGGCACGAACGGAGCGCGGTCCCGTCGAACCGTTCTTCGTACTGAATCGAAAACAGACAGAAACCTTAAAATATTTTAGAGTAAACAACCAATGAAAAAAATTCTTTTCGCTGCAACCGTTCTTTGTATGATGGGCTGCCAAAACAAACCGACCAACTCGACGCCGGCGCTCGATCCGTCCAACATGGACACTTCGGTCGCCCCCAACGAGAGTTTCTACCAGTACGCTACGGGCGGCTGGCAGGCTAAAAATCCGCTCAAGCCCGAACATTCGAGCTACAACATGTTCAACGTGTTGAACGACAACAACGAAATCCGCATCAACGAGCTCTTCACCCAGATGACCAAGGAGAACCCTGCGAAGGGCACGGTCAATCAGAAGATCGCCGACCTCTACAAGCTGGGCCTCGACTCGGTACGCCTGAACCAGGAGGGCGCCGCTCCCATCCGGGCCGAATTGGAAACGATCCTGTCTCTGGACGACAAGAAACAACTCACTCCGATCCTGTCCGTGATGCAGATGACTTCGAGCTCGCCCCTGTTCAGCTTCGGTCCCGAGGCCGATCTGAAGGACAGCAAAGTCAATGCCCTCTACATCGGACAGTCGGGCATCGGCATGGGCGACCGCGACTACTACCTCGACGCCGAGAACGAGTCGATCCGCGAAGCCTACAAAACTTATCTGAACCGGCTCTTCACGCTGGCCGGACTCGAAGAGTCCCAGGTAAGCAAAGCGACCGACGCCGTGATGCGCATCGAAACCGAACTGGCCAAGAACATGCGTTCGAACGTCGAACTGCGCGACTTGCAGCGCATGTACAACCCGATGGCGACCGCCGATCTGAAAAAGAACTACGACGCTATCGACTGGAAGTATCTCTTCGACTTTGCCAAGATCAATCCGGAGCGTGTGATCGTCTGCCAGCCCGAATACATGGAGGCGTTGGACAAGCTAATCGAAACTACTCCGATCGAGGACCTGCGCTACTACCTGGCATCGCAATACCTCAACGCCGCAGCGCCCTACCTGGACGATAACTTCTACGCCGCATCGTTCGACTTCTACGGCCGCACGATGTCAGGCAAACAGGAGCCCCGCCCCCGCTGGAAGCGTGCCATGGCCATTCCCAACAGCGCCCTGGGCGAGGCCGTAGGCGAAATGTACGTCGAGAAGTTCTTCCCCGCCGAAGACAAGGCCCGCATGATGACCCTGGTGGAGAACCTCCGCACGGCCCTCGGCCAGCACATCGATCAGCTCGACTGGATGAGCGACTCGACCAAGATGCGTGCCCGCGAGAAACTCGCCGCTTTCCACGTGAAGATCGGCTACCCCGATAAATGGAAGGACTACTCCACGCTCGAAATCGACCCGACCCTCTCCTACTGGGAGAATATCCAGCGTGCCAGCGAGTGGGCGACCCGCGATCAACTCGCCAAAGTCGGCAAGGCGGTAGATCCCGAGGAGTGGCTCATGACTCCCCAGACGGTCAATGCCTATTACAACCCGACCACCAATGAAATTTGCTTCCCGGCAGCAATCCTCCAGCCGCCGTTCTTCAACCCGGCAGCCGACGACGCGGTGAACTACGGCGCTATCGGCGTAGTGATCGGCCACGAAATGACGCACGGATTCGACGATCAAGGCCGTCAGTTCGACAAAGACGGCAACATGAACAACTGGTGGACCGATGCCGATGCCGAAGCCTTCAAACAGAAGACCGACATTCTGGTCAAGCAGTTCGACGCGATCGAGGTGCTGCCCGCACGCGGCGACCAGCCGGCCGTCTTCGCCAACGGTTCGCTCTGCCTGGGCGAGAATATCGCCGATCAGGGCGGTCTGCGCGTGGCTTACACGGCACTCATGAACACACTGAACGGCACCGAACCCGAGCCGATCGACGGACTTACGCCGGCCCAGCGTTTCTACTTGAGCTACGCGACCGTCTGGGCACAGAACATCCGCGACGAGGAGATCGCCCGTCTGACCAAACTCGACGTACACTCGCTCGGTCAATGGCGCGTGGACGCTACGCTGCGCAACCTCCAGGATTTCTTCGACGCCTTCAACATCACCGACGGCAAGATGTATATGCCGGTCGAGGAGCGCGTGATTATCTGGTAATTCCGCATCGTTTCCATAAAGGAGTGTGCCGAAATAGGAATTTCGGCACACTCCTTTTTATATGCATAAGAATTAGCCCTATGCAAAGCTTCGAAGGTGAGGAAGACAGGAGTTTACTCGGTGTAAACGATCGAGTCCGAATCCCGAAGATAACGCAGCAATGGGCAATTATGACACACCGCCTTCTTATCGGAGAAACAACGCGATAAGATCGCACAGCCGAAATCACGATTTTTTCGGCTGCAACGCCGGTTCATCCAAACACCGGACCTTCGTCGCAAAAACGCAGGAAAGCGAATAACGAGCATTTTCGCGCCATCGAAGCCCTTTCCGAACAAAAGTCGGGACACATCCTCTCTTCTGCCGAAACGACGTATCAGGACGCAAAACCTCTCATTCGTGTCCAACCGGAGTAATGCCGGATTACTCGTACCATCGGAAACATACCCGCGATCCGACGATATTTCCGGACAGAGATCACGAAAAGGTCCCGGACGTCTTACGACAACCGGGACCCGCGATCAAAAAATCTATTTATGAAAAAACTTTTATGTATTCACCGCCTGCAAAAAGGGTGCCCGGAAAAGTAAAACCCGGCCGGCCCCGCAGCGTGCCCGCTAATATTTGTAGCGGATCCACTTGTAAAGCTCCTTGAACGTCGGCTTTTTGCCGTACATGAAGATTCCCACGCGGTAGATCTTGGCCGCCAGCCACACCATAGCCATAAACGTAGCGTAGAGCACCGCGAGCGACACGACGATCTCCCAGGTCGGAATACCGCACGGGATGCGGGCCATCATCACCACGGGCGAGGTAAAAGGAATCATCGAACACCAGAAGACCAGCGGCGAATTGGGGTCCTTCATCACCACCATCATCACGAAGATACTCAGGATGATCGGCAGCATGATCGGGGTCTGCAACTGCTGTGCGTCCTGCACATTATCGACAGCCGAACCGACGGCAGCGAACATCGCCGAATAGAGCAGGTAACCACCGATCACGTAGAGCAGCAGGTAAGCGAAAATCTGGAAGACATATCCGAAATCGGTCGCCGTGGCGAGCGTCTGCACCATCTCCATATCGACGCCCGCCGCCGTCGGATCGAGCGTCCCGGCACGCATCGCCTCGACACTTCCCATCATCTCGGCAGAGATCAGGTGCGGCATGACGAGCGCACCCACGCCGCAGACCAGCACGCCCCAGATGAGCACCTGCACCACCGCGACGGAAGCGATACCCAGGATCTTGCCCAGCATCAGCCGGAAGGGGCTGATCGAAGAGACGACCACTTCGAGCACCCGGTTGTTCTTCTCCTCGATGACCGACTGCATGACCATCGCACCGTAAATCATCAGGAACATGTAGAGGATCATACCGAGCACCAGCCCCACGACGGTCGATACGGCCGACGAATTGGCCTGCTTGTCGCTGCCGTCGTCCTGCATCTGGTCGTTGCGGAAGACCTGCATATAGACCGTAGTCTTCACCTCGTAGAGAATCTGCGACAGATTTTCGATGTTATAGTCCTTGAGTTTCTCCTTCTCGATGATGTCGGCGATCTGCCCCGACACGCTCTCCTCGACCAACATCGCCGAGGAGCCGTTGGTATAGAGTTTCACGTTGCCGGGATTGGTCATTATGTCCCCGCCGATCCAGAGTATGCCGAAACGGTCGGTATGCTCTCTGCGAGCCTCGTCGAGCGTCAGGTCGGTCGGCTCATAGACCACCTCCTCGCTGCTCTCGAGCCGGGGAGCGATCACACCGCTCTCGTCGATCACGGAAATATGCCGGGTTTCCCCCTGGGAATAGCGCATGATGAGCGCCGGGGCCACCATCAGGCCGATCATCAGCACCGGCATAAGAATCGTGGTCACGATGAACGACTTCTTGCGCACCCGTTCGTTGAATTCCCGGGTAATGATAATTCCTATCTTCGAATTTGCCATGGCTTTCTACTTTTGCTTGTTCGTTTTCTTCCGATTACTCCGCGTTGAGGGTTCCCCCGACGGCCCGTATGAATATGTCGTTCATCGACGGGATGATCTCCTGGAACGAGCGCAGCTCCACCGCATCGTTGATCCGGGCGATCACCTCCCGCACGTCGGCATCCCGCTCCACATGCAGCTTGAGCGACGAATAGGCCGCCCCGAACTCCGGCTCGGGCTGTTCGAGCACCTCGCAGCGACCTTCGAGCACACCGCGCAGCGCCTCCGCGTCGCCCCGGTAGGCTACCTGAAAAATGTTGTTGCCGTGCCTGCGCCGGATCTCGTCCACACGGCCCGTAAGAATGTTGCGCGACTTGTTGATAAGCGTGATATGGTCGCAGATCTCCTCGACGGACGACATGTTGTGGGTCGAAAAGATGACCGTCGAACCCTTGTCGCGCAAGCCGAGAATCTCCTCCTTCAAAAGGTTGGCGTTGATCGGATCGAAACCCGAAAAAGGCTCGTCGAAGATCAGCAGCTCAGGTTCGTGCAGCACCGTGACGATGAACTGGACTTTCTGGGCCATACCCTTCGAAAGTTCGTCCACCTTGCGGTCCCACCACGATTCGATGCCGAATTTGACGAACCACTTCTTGAGCCGCACCACCGCTTCGTGGCGCGAAAGCCCCTTCAGGCGGGCGAAGAAGACGGCCTGTTCGCCCACTTTCATCTTTTTATACAGACCGCGCTCCTCGGGCAGATAGCCGATGCGATAGACATCCTGCGGCTGGATTTCGCAGCCGTCGAAGATGACTTTCCCCTCGTCGGGCGCCGTAATGCGGTTGATGATGCGGATCAGCGTGGTCTTGCCCGCACCGTTGGGTCCGAGCAGGCCGTAAACCGACCCCTTGGGAATCGTGAGCGACACATCGTCCAGAGCCGTATGTCTGGCGAAGCGCTTGGTAACGTGTTCTACTTTCAATATCTCCATAATCGATCGAAAACTTAAAGTGAGTCCGGGCATTCCGTCCGCGATTTCCTACATCTCCGGCTGTACCGCATAAGGACAATACATCACTACGCCCTGCTGTCCCACCGCCTCACGGATCTTGCGCCACTCGCCGGCCCAGGGTCCCAGTTCTCCGGCCACGATGTCGGCCTTGACTTTGGCCATGAATCCGGAGAAGAACGCCCCGAAGCCGGTCGGAGCCTCGGTCATCTCGACGATGCGGAACTTATCGCCCAATTCGGCCTTGTCAGCCGCAATAGCGATGGCCGTCTTCAGACCGCCGTTGGTATCCACCAACCCGAGAGCGAGGGCATCCGTGCCGCTCCAAACCCGTCCGCCGGCAATGTCGAGCACCTTTTCCAGCGGCAGATTACGGCCTTCGGCCACGTAGGAGGTGAAAGTTTCGTACACCTCGTCCACCGAGCGCATGATCGCCGCCCGTTCGGTTCCCGTCAGGGGACGCATCACGCCCATATCGGCCGACGTATTGGTTCTCACGGCATCGAACGTAATGCCCAGCTTATTCTTCAGGGCATCCTCCAGGCGCAGGAACATTCCGAACACCCCGATCGACCCCGTAAGGGTCGTCTTGTCCGCCACGATGGCATCGGCACCGCACGAAATATAGTAACCGCCGCTGGCCGCATAGCTGCCCATCGATACGATCACCGGCTTCTTCTCCCGAAGCAGCTCCACCTCGCGCCAGATCACATCCGAAGCCAGCGCGCTGCCGCCCGGCGAATTGACACGCAGCACCACGGCCTTGACATCGTCGTTGCGACGTACCTTCGCCAACTTCGCAGCCAGCGTATTGCCGTAAATATCGGCACCGTAGCCTTCGCCATCGACGATCGCACCGTCGGCATAGACGATCGCTATCTGCGACGAAGAGATATTCTTAAGGTCCGCATTCAGTTGCGACACGTACTGTCCCAACGTCACGAACTCGAACTGTCCGTCGTTCTTGGCGACGGCGCCGTACTCCCGGAACACATCGTCCATCTGATCCTCGAACAGCAATCCGTCCACCATCCCATGATCGAGCGCCTCCTGTGCCAGCGACACTTCGAGCCCGTCGGCCAGTCGGTTCAAGGTCGAAAGCTCGATACCGCGCGACTCGGCGACGGCCTCCGCCATCACATTCCAATAGGAATCCACCAACAACTGCATCTGCTCGCGGTTGGCATTCGACATCTTCGAAAGGAAATAAGGCTCCACGGCACTCTTGTACCTGCAGGCCGTCGGACGGAAAATTTCGGCCTGAATATCGAGCTTGTCGAAAAGACCCTTGTAAAACATCAGCGTCGAAGAAACACCTGTCCACTGCATCCCTCCGTGAGGCTCCAGGTAGATCTTGTCGGCGACCGATGCCAGATAGTATCCCCCCTGGCCGTAGGTTTCGTTATAGGCGACGACGAACTTGCCGCCCTGCCGGAAATCCTGAAGCGCCTCGCGCAGCTCCTCCAGAATGGCGTAAGTGGCGACTCCGCCTCCGTTCGGACGCAGATAAATACCCTGGATGCGGGGATCGTTCTTGGCCGTTTCGATGGCCCGCAACGCATTGTAAAGAGTAACCTGGTGTCTGGCCGTCATCGTGGCGAAATCGATGCCGGCGAAAGGATCGCTGCTCGGCGACTCGATCAGGTCTTCCGAAAAATCCAGTTTCAAAATCGCGTGCTCTCCGACCGTCACCGGTTCCGAAGAGGTCATGGAACCTACGATTCCGAACAAAATCACCACGGAAAGAAAGAGCATCACCGCACTGCCCACGACAAAAGCGAGCAGACCGGCGAAAAACATTTTCAAAAATTTCATACCGATTTATTTAATATTCATTCGCTGCGAAACGGCGCATGAGGCGCGAACGGGGCGAAACTTTTCCGCATCGCCGAATCCCGGCCCCCCTCCGAATCGGAGTTAATATGCGGCAAATATAACCGTTAATTTTATGAAAAACAAATAATATTTATCGTTTATCGATAACATAATTTTCCATAAAGACTTATTATATCGGAAATAATAGTTATCTTTGTCCAGATAAGCCGCATCCGGACGAGCAGGAGCAGGCTCTTTGCCGCCCGGTTTGCACGATCGTTGCTACCAACTTAACTGAAAATATGGAAGAGAGAGTCAAGGAATTACTCAACCGTATCCTCCATCCGGAGACCCAGCACGGTCTTGTCGAGAGCGGATTCGTCGAACAGGTTTCGACTCCCGGCGACAAGATAACCGTCACCCTGAATTTCGCCAAAGTGCGCGATCCCTTCGCCCTGAAGATCAAACGGCAGGTTCAAGCACTGCTGGAAGAGAATTTTCCCGCCCTGAAAGGATCCATCACCGTTATTATTAAGGAGGCCGCTCCCAAGAAACCGCAAGCTGCGGACAAACCGACCATGACGGGCGACATAGCCCACATCGTAGCGATCGCTTCGGGCAAGGGCGGTGTCGGAAAATCGACCGTCACGGCCAACCTTGCCGTCGCCCTGCGCAACCGGGGTTTCCGGGTCGGCATCCTCGACGCCGACATTTACGGTCCTTCGCAGCCCAAGATGTTCGGTCTGGAAGGTTACCTGCCCGAAGCCGAACAGGTGGACGGGCAGGATATCATCCTGCCGGCCGAAACGATGGATATGAAAATCATGTCGATCGGCTTCTTCGTGAAACCTTCGGACGCCCTGCTGTGGCGCGGTGCAATGGCGGTGAACGCCTTGCGGCAGATGATCCACCAGACACGCTGGGGAGCGCTCGATTTCCTGCTCGTGGATCTTCCTCCCGGCACGGGAGATATTCACCTCTCGATCATTTCGGAGTTGAAAATCGACACGGCCGTGATCGTCTCCACCCCCCAGCAGGTCGCCGTGGCCGATGTCGTGCGCGGCGTGGAGATGTTCCGCAATCCGCAGGTGAACATCCCCCTGGCCGGCATCGTCGAAAACATGGCCTGGTTCACCCCGGAGGAACTGCCCGAAAACCGTTACTACCTCTTCGGAAAGGGAGGCGCCCGCCGCTTCGCCGAGGAAAACGGCATAGACCTGTTGGGAGAAATACCTATCATACAGTCCATTATGGAAGGCGCCGATACGGGAACGCCGTCGGTGTCGATCGACGCCCGCGTCGAACCCTACTACCGGGAGATAGCCGACCGGATTGTTGATAAGGTGGTCAAATAACCCCACGAACGATGTTGATAAACCCGCAATAACTTTTGAAAAGAAAAACCCGGAACCGTTTGCAAAATCCATCTTTCGCCCGGTATAGACAAAACAAGAAAACGGCAAAAAAAAGTTTTCGCAAAGTATGATTCGGGATATGCACGGAAAAAGAGAAGCGAATGTTGATAATCCGAACATGTCGAAATGTCGAAACCTGTTTTGAACATTTGTCGGTAACTTTCCAAAAAACGGGTTTCGACAACCTCCCGGACCTTATCGGCAGAACAGAATACGGAACTTCGAAAAGCTATGCTGTGGATAACCCGAAATACGGTATAATTATCAACACTATCAACAGGCATTATATTTACTTTTAATTATTTTTTTAATAAAATAAAAGTATAAAAAATAAAAAACGATGGTCGATAACTCATCGAAACTCAAAACGGAAATCGAGCGGCTCAAACGCGAGAAGAACGCCGTTATCCTGGCGCACTACTATACGCTGCCCGAAGTACAGGAAGTAGCCGATTTCCTGGGCGATTCGCTGGCGCTCTCCATCGAGGCGCAGAAGACCGACGCCCGGATCATCCTCTTCGCCGGCGTGCATTTCATGGCCGAGACGGCCAAGGTGCTCTCGCCTGAAAAGAAGGTGCTGCTTCCGAATCTCGAAGCGGGATGTTCGCTGGCAGAATCGTGCGATGCGGCCGCTTTCGCGGCTTTCAAGGCGAAATATCCCGGCTACAAGGTGGTTTCGTACGTCAATACTTCGGTCGGGGTGAAAGCCTTGACGGATGTGTGCTGCACCTCGTCCAATGCCCTGAAGGTCGTGGAGTCGATTCCGGCCGACCGGCCGATCATCTTCGCGCCCGACCGCAACCTGGGTTCCTATATCAAAAGCTGACCGGCCGCGAGAATATGGTGATCTGGGACGGGGCGTGCCATGTTCACGAGGAGTTTTCGTTGGAAAAAATCCTGGAACTGAAGCGGCAGCATCCCGCAGCGCAGGTGGTGGTGCATCCCGAATGCAGGGCCTATATCGTGCAGGTGGCCGATTTCGTCGGTTCGACGGCGGCTATTCTGGACTATTGCGGCAAAAGTTCCGCCAGGGAGTTCATCGTGGTGACCGAAGCGGGGATTCTGACCGAGATGAAGCGCCGCTATCCGGAGAAGACGTTTATCCCGGCCCCTCCCGACGACGAGGCGTGCGGATGCAACAATTGTAGGTATATGAAGATGATTACGCTGGAGAATATCTTCACCACGCTGCGCGACGAGCGGCCCGAAATATCGCTCGACGAGGAGGTACGCCGCCGTGCCGAGCGTTCGATCCTCAACATGATCGCCATCAAGTAGGTTTTTCGCTCGCCGGAGGGCGATCCTCCGGTCGCACGGCCTGTGCGGTTACGGAGGCGGAACGGCGGATTTCCGGTCGGCGGCCAAAGAGGAGAAACGAGGGAGAACCTGCCCGGCCGGTTGCGGCGAAGGACGAAAAAAGAGAACAGGGGAAGGAACGGAGAGAGTGCGGCATTCCGATCCGGTTGGGCGGATGCGGAGCCGGTCGTATGAAGTGCGAACAGAGAAATTCAACTATATATTTTTTATAAACCAAGTAAACAAACATTTTAAGGAGAGATGAAAAAACTGATTTTATGCCTGGCTGCGGCAGTCGTATCGCTGACTGCCGCTGCAGACGAGGGTATGTGGCTTCTGCCCTATCTTCAGAAGATGAACATCGGGGATATGAAAGCCAAGGGCTGCCAGCTCACGGCCGAAGATATCTATTCGGTGAATCACGGATCGCTCAAGGATGCGATCGTCATTTTCGGTAACGGTTGTACGGGCGAGGTCGTATCGCCCGAAGGACTCGTTTTCACCAACCACCATTGCGGTTACGGTTCGATTCAGGCCCTCTCTTCGGTGGAGCACGACTACCTGAAGGACGGTTTCTGGGCCATGTCCAACGAGGAGGAGCTGCCGGCTCCGGGGCTGACGGTCACTTTCATCCGTCGAATCATCGACGTAACGCCCGAGGTGCTGGGCAACATCCCCTCGATCGCCAAGGGCGAGGAGCGTTCGGAAATGGAGGATAAGAACATCGAGGCGCTGTACGAGAAATTGCGGGCCGAGAATCCCGGCATGACGATCAACATCCAGCCGTTCTTCGGTGGCAACCAGTACTTCGCGTTCGTGATGGAGGTTTATCGGGACATCCGTCTGGTGGGAACTCCCCCCACTTCGATCGGCAAGTTCGGCGGAGACACCGACAACTGGATGTGGCCGCGTCATACGGGCGATTTCTCGGTCTTTCGCGTCTATGCCGGCAAGGACAACCGTCCGGCGGAATATTCGGAAGAGAACGTACCCTACAAGGCCGAAGAGTTCCTCAAGGTGTCGCTCGACGGTTACAAGGCCGACGATTTCACGATGATCATGGGCTTCCCCGGTTCGACGGAGCGTTACATGACTTCGTACGAGATCGACGAGATGTTCCAGGTTTCGGGTCCGCAGCGCATCGACATTCGCGGCGCCCGTCAGGACATCCTGAAGGAGGACATGGCTGCCAGCGACAAGGTACGTATCCAGTATGCTTCGAAATACGCCACGTCGTCGAACTACTGGAAGAATTCGATCGGCATGCTGCGCGGTCTGAAAAAACTGGACGTGAAAGCCTTGAAGGAGGCGCAGGAAGCCGAATTCCAGGCTTGGGCCGAGCAGAATACGCTGCCTGAAGAGGGATTCGTCGATGCGCTCGGCATGATCCGCGAGGCGGTGAACGACAACATGGCCTACACCGGTCCGCTCCAGTATTTGAGCGAGGCGATGGTCCGTTCGGTCGAAATCATGACCCCGGCTCTGGTGGCTAACCGGATGCTGACGGCCGAGGAGGTAAGCGACGAAGCGAAAGCGCAGGCGAAGGAGTATTACGCCAACTTCTACAAGGATTACAACCCGGCGACGGACCGCAAGGTAGCCCGGAAGATGCTTTCGATGGTCAAGGAGAACGTGAAGGATCTGCCGACCGTTTTCGCGGAGGTGATCGACGCGCAGTTCGGCGGCGACATCGACGCTTATGTGGATTACCTGTACGACAATTCGGTCTTCACGGACGAGGCCAAGGCATCGGCCGCTACGTCCGAGCAGATCAAGAACGATCCGGCGGTAGTGTTGGCTACGTCGGTTCTGAACAAGATGAAGGAGCTGCGCGAGAAGGCCGTACCCAACCTGCAGAAATATGCGGACGGACATCGTCTTTACGTAGCCGGTCTGATGCGCATGCAGCCCGACAAGGCCTGGTATTCGGATGCGAACTTCACCATTCGTCTGACTTACGGTCAGGTGTTGCCTTATGAACCTGCCGACGGCGTGGTATATGATTACTACACGACGCTCAAGGGCGTGATGGAGAAGGAGGATTCTTCGAATCCCGAATTCGTCGTTCCCGCCAAGCTCAAGGAGCTTTACGAGGCGAAGGATTTCGGGCGGTATGCCAACGCCGAGGGCGAACTTCCGGTAGCTTTCTTGGCCGACTGCGATATTACGGGCGGCAATTCGGGTTCGCCGGTGATGAACGCCAAGGGCGAGCTGATCGGTCTGGCTTTCGACGGTAACTGGGAGGCTATGTCGGGCGATATCGCCTTCGAGCCGGATGTACAGCGTACTATCGGCGTGGACGTTCGCTATGTGCTCTTCGTGATCGACAAGTTCGCGGGTGCGGACTGGCTGCTCGACGAGATGACCCTCGTGAAGAGCGACTGCACCAAGGCATGCGATCAGAAGGATGTGAAGAAAAAGGAGACGAAGGCTTCGAAGAAAAACGCCAAGAAAGCGGACAAGAAGCGTAAGTAACTGGAAATACGGCGAATGTGCGTTTGCTTTGCAGGCGCATGTCCGCGAATCGAAAAGGGGAGAACGCTCGCAGCGTTCTCCCCTTTTCGATGTTGAAAAACGGTCGGATGAAATTTACGCATTGCGGGGTATGAAAACCGTCCTTCTTTTCGGATCGGTTTGCAGAAATAAAATAAATGACTATTTTTAGAATTTCATTCGTGCGGATAAGTGAGATAGAGATGAAGACGAAAAAAGGAAAGGATATGACCTGCGAAGAGGTCTTGGAGTGGCTTGCGGCCCATGCCAATCCGGAGTTCCGGGAGGGAATGGTGCGGTTCGGAATCGACGCCCGGCTGGCGGTCGGGGTGCGGGTGGTCGATCTGCGGCGTCTGGCGCGGGAGATCGGCCGGGATCATGCGCTGGCGCTGGAACTCTACCGCAGGCCGGTGCACGAAGGGCGGATCCTGGCGTCGATGATCGCCGATCCGGCGCTGTTCCGTCCGGAGGAGATGGATGCCTGGGTCGCCGAATTTCGGTCGTGGGACCTGTGCGACCAGTGTTGTATCAACCTGTTCCGCTATACGTCGTACGCTTACGGCAAGGTGCGCGAATACGCCGCTTCGGACGAGGAGTTTACCCGACGGGCGGGGTTCGCTCTGCTGGCTACGCTCGCCGTCGGGGATAAACGGGCTTCGGACGACGATTTCAGGGCCTTTCTGCCGCTGATCGAACGGGGTGCGGAGGATTCCCGCGTCCGGATCGGAAAAGCCGTGAATTGGGCCCTGCGGCAGATCGGCAAACGTAGCCGGGGGCTTTACCCCGATGCGCTGGCGCTGGCCCGTAGACTGGCGGCGAAGGAGGGGGCGGCAGCCCGCCGGATCGGACGCGATGCGGTGCGTGAGCTGACGCTGGAGAGGATCATCGCCCGGATCAAATAGGGTGCAGACCCCCTTGCGGAAAGGCTTTGGAAAGAAAAAGGCTTTCCGCAGCGAAAATCACCGAAACAGATGCTATCTTTGGGCGAAGGATAAGTCGATCCGCTATGATGAAAGAGTCTAAATTCGTACGCACCAAAATCGTCGTGGGTTACGTGCTGATCGCCCTGATCGGCCTGACGGCCATGATCTACGTCTGGCGTCAGACCGGAGCGCTCCTCGAACCGGACCACAGCCAGCAGGAGCTTCGGCGGCGGCGCAGACTGGTCAATCAGACTCTCTACCATCTCTATGAGGCCGAAACATACGGTCAGATGCTGGTGGCCGGTTATGCCAGCTACGAGAATCGTTACAAACGCGAACTCCGGCTGGTACGGGAGTGCATCGATTCGCTCCGTATGCGTGCGGACGACGAGTCGCAGCAGATGCGTCTGGACACGATCGTGCGGCTGATCGCCGGCAAGGAGCAGGGGATCAAGGCTCTGGACCGCAACCTGCGTTCGGCGGGCACGGCGACGTTGTTGAGCGAAAATATCCAGCGGATGATTCCCATGCTGGACTCCCTGTCGCAACCGACTATCGAACCCGATACGATCCTGGTCCGCGATACGGTGCGCGTGGCTCCGAAAAAGAAGCGCAATTTCTTCCGCCGGTTCGGCGACCTGTTCAGCCCGCCCAAGAACGATTCGCAGGTGGTGGTGAAGACCCGGGTGCGGATCGACGCTCCGCCTCGGCAGATGAGTCTGGGGGATACCATCGCCGTAGTGCTGCAGGATCTGGAGCAGCGGGTGACCAGCGAGCGGCTGGCCCTTTACGACAAGGCGTGGCGGGAGGGGTTGCGGCTGCAACGCAACAACCAGCAGATCAATCAGCGGATTTACCGCCTGATTATCGACTTCGAGGAGGAGGAGACGGCCTATCTCTGGGAGCGGATGCAGGCTCGTGAACAGGTGCGGCGCAGCTCGCTCGTCATTCTGGGCTCGGTGGCTGCCGGATCGCTGCTGGTGATGCTGCTCTTCGTCGGAATCCTCTGGCGGGACGTGAACCGCAGCAACCGTTACAAACGCCAGCTCGAAGCGGCCAATCGCCACAACGAAGCCTTGCTGGAGGCCCGTGAGAAGCTGATGCTCACCATTACGCACGACATCAAGGCCCCGCTGGGTTCGATCATGGGCTATATCGATCTGCTTACGCGTCTGGACCTGGGCAAGCGGGGTGCGCTTTATCTGGATCATATGAAGAGCTCGGCCGATCACCTGTTGGAGTTGGTGACCGACCTGCTGGATTTCTACAAACTCGACTCCAACAAAGTCGCCGTCAATCGCATCGCCTTCTCTCCGGCCGATCTGTTTACGGCTGTCTGCACCGGGTTCGAGCCGGTGGCTGCGGCCAAAGGAATCGAATTGCGGTGTACGCTCGCCGCCGAACTTTCGGGACAGGTCGCGGGCGATCCCTCGCGTGTGCGGCAGATCGCCGAGAACCTGCTTTCCAATGCGATCAAGTTCACCGACCGGGGGTTCGTCGCGTTTGACGCCTGGTTGGAAGAGGGGCGGCTGCTGTTCCGTGTCAGCGATACGGGTCGGGGAATCGGCCCCGAGGAGCGGGAGCGCATCTTTCAGGAGTTTGTGCGCCTGCCGTCGGCGGGCGGCGTGAGCGGCGTAGGGCTGGGCCTCTCGATCGTCGATCGTCTCGTGAAGCTGCTCGGCGGTACGATCGAGCTGGAGAGCGAACCGGGCGCCGGAAGCCGATTCCTGGTCGCCGTTCCGGTCGGGGAGGCGGAGGACGACGCTTCCGAAAAGGAAGCCGCAGCGGGGATGTGTTCGGGCAGAGTGTGTATGGAGGGCGGACGACCCCTCCGCTGCCTGCTGGTGGATGACGACCCCCTGCAACTTGAGATGACCGCAGTTCTCTGCCGGGAGTTGGGAATCGAAACGGAGAGCTGTCCTTTTCCCGAATACGCTGAAAAATTGGTGCAGGAGTCTGCTTTCGATCTGGTTTTTACCGATATACAGATGCCCGGAGTGGATGGGTTCGAGGTGTTGCGACGGATTCGGGCCGTTCGTGCGGAGCTGCCGGTGGTAGCCGTTTCAGCCCGTTCGGACGATGAGTCGGCCTATGTCGAACGGGGATTTGCAGCCGTGCTGCGGAAACCTTTCGCGCGGGCGGAACTGGTGGCCGTGTTACGCCGTGTCGTGCCGGAGGCGGGGGTTGCCCCGGAGGAGTGTCTTCCGGAAGAGGATGCGGTTCGCGGGTTCGAAGCTCTGACGGCTTTCGCCCGCGACGACGCCGAAGCCGCGCGGGAGATCATCCGGACCTTTGTCGCCGAGAACGAGGCCCATGCCGAAACCTTGCGCCGGGCCGCGCTCGCCGGAGATGCGGTCGCTTTGCGTGCGATCGCTCACAAAATGGTGCCGATCTACACGTTGCTGGGCGAGGAGGAGCTCGCTGCGGCATTGCGCCGTCTGGAGCGTTCGGAAGGTTCTGCGGACGGGGCTTTGCGCAGCGCAGCGCTCGGTGTAGCGGAAAGGGTCGGCGAAATTGTCCGGGCGGCAAAAAAAGAGTATCTTTGCGACCGTTGATCTCCGCCGGGGGCGTATTCCGACAGAAGGCCGTCCGTTCGCATCATGCCCGGACGGGAAGTTGCAGAGGATCGGACGCTTCGGTGTCGGACGATGCCGGAGAAGGAGCCTCGCCGAAGAGGAGCGTTGCGGGAAGCCTCTGCGGATGGCTTCGGTTTTTTTGAATGAAATTTCGGTATGGAAAAGATATTGATCATAGATGACGACGTAACCTTTTCGCTGATGCTGCGCACGTGGCTCGGCAAGAAGGGCTTCGGAGTCGATACGGCTGCCGACATCGCCGCCGGGCGCCGGCTTCTCGCGGAGGGGAGCTACGATCTGGTGCTTTCGGACATGCGTCTGCCCGACGGGGACGGGACCGATCTGTTGCAGTGGATCGCCGAACGGGGCGTGACGATACCCGTGATCGTGATGACCGGTTATGCCGAAATCCGCAATGCCGTGGTGAGTATGAAGCTCGGCGCAAGGGACTATGTTTCCAAACCCGTTCAGCCGGACGAGCTGCTCCGCAAGATCCGCGAGGCGCTGGATGCCCCGCACCCCGAAACGGCTATGCCCGCATCCGCAGCGATGGCTCCGGCGCCCGCGAAACCGCGCCGGAAGGGGGACAGGGCCTTGGACGAAGGCGAATTGAATTACATCGAAGGGCACAGCGACGCTTCGCGTAAACTGTACGAATACGTCCGTCTGGTGGCTCCTACCAATATGTCGGTGCTGCTCGAAGGGGCGAGCGGCACGGGCAAGGAGCACGTGGCCCGGTTGATCCATCTGCGCAGCAAACGGGCGGGCAAACCCTTCGTGGCGGTCGATTGCGGCGCTCTGTCGCGTGAACTGGCCGCTTCGGAGTTTTTCGGCCATATCAAAGGCTCCTTCACGGGAGCGCTGTCCGATAAGAAGGGCGCTTTCGAATCGGCGCAGGGCGGTACGCTTTTCCTGGACGAGGTGGGCAACTTGAGCTACGAAGTTCAGATCCAGTTGCTGCGAGCCCTTCAGGAGCGCAGAATAAAACCCGTCGGAGGGTTGCGCGAAATTCCGGTGGACGTGCGTCTGATCTGTGCCACGAACGAGGATCTGGAGGCGGCTATCGCGCGCGGGTCGTTTCGTGCCGACCTCTACCACCGCATCGATGAATTCGTGCTCCATATGCCCGATCTCGCGGAGCGCAGGGAGGATATTATGCTCTATGCCGACTTTTTTCTGGACCAGGCCAACCGCGAGCTCGACAAACACGTGGTGGGTTTCGATCCGGAGGCTGAAAAACTGCTCGTGGCCTGCGACTGGCCCGGAAATCTGCGGCAACTGAAGAACGCCGTGACCCGGGCGGTTCTGCTGACGACGGGCGAGTACGTCACTCCGGCCGAGCTGCCCGCCGAATTGTCGGAGGCTGTTCCGGCGCCGATCGCTTTGCGCGATCCGGCGGGAGAGGAAGAGCGGATCCGGCGGGCGCTGGCGGCGGCCGGCGGCAACAAATCCCAGGCGGCCCGGCTACTGGGGATCGATCGCAAGACGCTCTACAACAAACTGCATCTGTACGGCATCGAATAGTCGTCGGGTGTGGAAATATTCCACATCATTTTGGGAATTTCCACACCGTTCCACAGCCGCATATAAAATTATCAATTTCTTATATCTTTGATTAACAGCATAATGATTTATGCCGGCGGATTGGCATACACCTTGACGATGTAATGAATACAGAGGTTGGGGAACCGAAGGAAAAAAATTATTTTTTAGTTAAAAAACAATCGCAAAATGAAAAAGTTATTCATTGCAGCAGCTGTAATCGTAATGGCCGGAAGCATGGCTTCCTGCGGTCAGAAAACCCAGAAGGCCGCCCAGGATACGGCCGCGACGGAACCGGTAGCGACCGAGCAGGTCGAGGCTGTCGAGATCGAAGCCGTAACGCCGGAATCCGAGATTCCTGCCGCTGCAGAGAGTCAGAAAACACAACCGGAGCAGGCAAATAATAAGTAGTAATTTGGAGGGTTATTATTAGTTAAACAATTGTTGCTTGCCAGGGGGCGTACCGACAGCGGTGCGCCCCCGCCATTTTGTACCGGGACGGAATTCGAATTGTCGGGATGGGAACGATGCGGCAGGTTTCGGTATCAGTTGGGGAAATCCGACGATTATTTCGCCGGATATGGATCTTCTCCGGAAGTTGTTGTGTAAAAGTTTGTCCCGGTATCGGATGGTTCGCGTTCGATTTATTTGGATGTCGTGGATGTTTTGGTTATATTTACAATGTCGAAGATAGTCACCAATGGCCTGATTATAAACTATAAATTATTTTTGCTATGAAAATACAATAGTTCGTTAAAT
>VOFI01002222.1_pt1 | contig 24647 bp, 40 predicted proteins | sample 5384131 | NCBI WGS metagenome assembly VOFI01 (sample SAMN12384728, study PRJNA508395) | human gut metagenome | isolation source: healthy gut H | host: Homo sapiens | reverse complement strand
GAAATTGATTATAAAAAATATTAAGTATAATTTTAGTTATGGTATTCATGATTACTTTCAATAACAACGTATATGCTGCAGAATTAGATAATATGCAACATAACGACCAAGCATATGTGTTAAATTCATTTTCAGGAAATAACTTGGAAAGTATTTCAGTGAGATTTTAAAATCACAGAAAATCAAATTGAATTTGAACAGTTTGGAAGAAATTTTTTATTTCCTATACACAAATTAAATATGGATACAAGTGACGGGAAAAACATTCAGATGCCAATTTTTATACAGGTATATCTTCTGCTATCTTAAAAACAAATATTTTATTTGCCTACAAATACAATTTTATTGTCCTGCCAGAAATTAATATCGTATTCCAGTTCAATATGCTTGGAGCGCCGCATTCTCCTTTGAGGAAACACAAACGCTCTTAAAACAAACCGGATATCCCCACGGAATAAGAGATTTTGCGATGTTCACTATGCTTCCATTCCTTTAAATAATCCATTATTTTTCTATACATCACTGCACCTCCATGAAATGTTTACTTTTGGCATATCAATTATTCATGTAAAAATCAACGTATTTTTCATTTGTTTTTACACTAAATTGCATGAATTATTTCTAAAATTATACATTATTTAACACGATTCCCCGTATTACGATCAAATAATTAAAAAAGAAACCGGGCATCCACGTTGTAAACATGAACTCCCGGTTCCACTTTTTTAGTTAAAATTTAAATACTGCTACTCCGTAAGGCGGCAGCTTATATCCGATCGAATAATCCTGTCCATCGCAAGGCTTCTTTCCGCCTTGTAGGAAACCGGACGTTTTGTATCCTCTGTGTCGCTTCCGCCAAACTGCGGATCTGCACTATTCAATACCAGTTTATAGGTATGTCTGCCCGGCACACCTACCCGATAATCGTCACGCTCTACCGGTGTGAAACTGATCACGAAGAGCAGGTTATTCTTTCCATCCTTACTCTTTCGCACAAAGCTGAAAATACTGCGTTCATAGTCGTTGGCATTCATCCACTCAAATCCTGCCCAGGTCGTATCCTGCTCATACAGGCATGGATTCTTACGGTACAAATGAAGCAATGCCTTTACCCAATCCTGCATATGTTTGTGTTTCGGATCATCCAGCAGGAACCAGTCCAGTTCGCGCTTCTCGCTCCACTCACGCTCCTGCGCGAATTCCTGTCCCATAAACAACAGCTTCTTGCCGGAATGTCCCATCATGAATGCGTAACCCGCCATAAGGTTTTTAAACTTATCCCCTTCAAGTCCCGGCATCTTGTTGAGCATGGAGCATTTCAGATGTACGACCTCATCATGGGATAATACCAGAATGTACTTCTCACTCTCATTGTAGCTCATGGCAAAGGTCATCTTGTTGTGATTGTCCTTGCGGAAATACGGGTCAAGCTTCATATAGTCAAGGAAATCATGCATCCAGCCCATATTCCACTTGTAGCTGAAATTAAGTCCGTCATCCTCTACCGTACCCGTTACTTTCGGCCATGCGGTTGATTCCTCTGCAATCATCACAGAACCCGGATTTCTTCCGAGAATCAGCGTATTGATGTGTTTGAAAAACTCAATGGCTTCCAGATTTTTATTTCCACCATAACTATTCGGAACCCACTGTCCATCTTCCTTACCGTAATCCAGATAAAGCATGGATGCAACTGCATCCACACGAAGTCCGTCTACGTGATAATTCTCAATCCACATCAGCGCACTGCCGATCAGAAAGTTCTTGACCTCATTCTTTCCGTAATCAAAGATCTTGGTTCCCCAGTCCGGATGCTCTCCCATTGCTTGGATCTGCATACTCATAAGTTGCAGTACCATCAAACTCTGCCAGTCCATGGGCATCTTTTGGAAAATGCGCCGGTACCCAGTCAAGAATCACGCCAATCTTGTTCTTATGGCATTCGTTGACCAGATGTGCAAAAATCCTCCGGTGTTCCATAACGGGAAGTCGGTGCATAATATCCCGTTACCTGATATCCCCAGGAACCATCGTATGGATACTCGGAAATCCCCATCAGCTCAATGTGGGTATACCCCATCTCCCTGACATAAGGAATCAATGTCTTTGCCAGATCGCGGTAGGAATAAAATCCATCATCGTCCTGCCCCGGATGGCGCATCCAGGAACCCGGATGTACCTCATAAATTGCCAGCGGCTGCTCATATACTTCCTCTTTGGAAAGTTTTTTTCTGGCATTCATCCATTCCGTATCGGACCAGAGAAAATTGGAAATATCCGTGACAATGGAAGCGGTCTCCGGACGCAGCTGTGCATAATTTGCATAAGGGTCTGCTTTGTACAGCTTTCTTCCGTCCTGCGCGATAATCAGGAACTTGTACATACAGCCAATCTGGACGCCCGGTACAAACAGTTCGTATACGCCCATCGTCTCCGGTGTCACACGTTTCATCTCGTGGGAAGTTTCATTCCATCCATTAAATTCCCCAATCACGTATACACGATTGGCGCATGCGGTGCCCAGACATCGAAGCATACTCCCTCTTCTCCTTCAATTGTCATTTTGTGAGCACCCATTTTGCGATAAATATCATAATGTGTTGCCTGTCCAAACAGGTAACAATCCATCTCTGTAAAATTACTCATAAATACCCTCCCTGTCTTCTCTTATCTATCTTACTCGAAATCCTTTTCCGTTAGTACAATTCTGTCATCATCCGTATAACGACTAGCGGTCAGAATACTGATAGCTTTCTTTAACCCTCCATGTGCCTCCCGGTGAATTGCTTCATCCACAATGTCTTTCACCTCTGTCAGGGTTGTCGCCTGATCCAGTCTCTGAATATTGCTGATCCGGTTATACAATGCCAGAACCGCCATATCATCAATTTTGTATCCAAGTTCCCTGGAATAAGAACGTGCAAACGTGACCAGCTCATCATTTGTAAAAATCGGAACTGAGATCTGTTCACTGAATTTTTTGGCAAATGTTTCATTCTGCGCAAATAATCTCTTGATGCCCTTGGATGTGTCTTCGAGTATAACGAAAAGACCACTCTCATCTGCGTCCAGCAATCGGATAACTCCGACACGGTCTTTTTCTCCATATCTCCTGCCTGTTCAATAATCAGGCATCCTCCTGCCACCTTATCCAGCAGCCCGCCGACATTTTTCTGGTTCAATGCTTCCGCATGGATCTTTCCAATCTTTCCATCCAAAACCCCGGTCTCCTGCTGCAGGACTTTGATCATGCTGGTGGCAAGTGTTGTTTTTCCACTTCCCTGTCCGCCTTTAATTACGAGATTCCCCCTCGATGCAGTTTTCCTTATTTTTCAGATGGGACGAAGCAACTGTCAACGCTTTGCAGAGCTGATCCTCCATGCCCTTCACCGGCATAAAATAAGAAAAAATCGCTTTCTGTTCATCGGTCAGTTCTACAAGCGGAAGATTCTGTTTTTCCTCTTTTCCCCAGATCCACCGGTGTGTCTACCTGTGGAATATGTACTGTTTTTCCTTTCCAGGAAGAGCGATCTGTTTTTCTTCTTACAAAAGCAAACTCTTCTTCCCTCTCCTGTGCAAGTGTTGGTTTCTGTGGCAGATCCTCGATCGGAACCTCCTCAAAATCCTTTTTTCTTTGTTGCATCTGATTCTGTCTTTGTTTCCATTTCTTCTACACCACGATTCTCATTTAAGTTTTTGTCATCTTCTGTCACATCGGATGTCTCTTCTGCCGGTTTCTGTGCGGCAGCTTCAGTTTTCTTTTTCTGCTGGGAACGTACCATTTCTTCTAAAGATACTCCCTCTGGCCAAAGTTCTTCGGCATCTGTATCCCTGGCAGGCTGTTCCTCTTTTTGTTCTCTTCCTCTTCTTCCTTTCGTTCTTCCGGCTCATTCGTTGCCGGCGGTGTTTCCCTTTCCGGCGTCTGTGGCGGTGTTTCCGTCGTTTCCTCCACAATATCCGCCTTCTCTGCCAGTACCGCATCCAGTTTTGGCAATACTCCTGTCAGGCGATTATAATATCGCCTGCCTCCTGCAGTGCACGCGCTTTTTGGCAGATTCGAGTTTCCGCTTTTCTGGCATCTTCTAATGCAGCTTCCGCAGCCTTTTTTTCTCCCCACTCACTCAGCACTTCCTCAATTGTCATCTGGCCTGTGATCTGATGCTCAATCATGTTTTTCTCATTTGTCATCATGCTCATCTGACCATCGGAGTCTTCTCCCAACAACTCTTTGAAATTTGTCTTGAGTGAACCATCAATCTCCTCATCTGTCTCAATGTGCCGTGTATTCTGTTCCGGCTGTGCCTCAGGCTTTTTCTTCCTCCATCTGCATTTTCAGATAAGGGACATCTTCCACCATACGATTGATATTGTCCAGCGTATCCGTGACCGTCTCTTTTTTTCGGTTGCATCCATGATCTGCTGCATACCCTTTGCAATTTCCGCCTGAAGATTGACGGTATTAAACCGTTCTGTGTTTACTTCTACTTTGGAATTGCGACCGGATCATGCACGGTCTCCCCGGCACGCCCATCTCCTCCCACATCAATGTGTGTCAAACCTGCTCTGTCATCTTTTGCCTGACAAAACGACCGATACTTTTCTTCCTGTGTTTTTCGTCAATGGCTGATACAGCATTTTCAGTTCCAATGCACGCTCTACATATACTTCGTCTCCAAACCAGAGAACCAGCTCATCACATGCATCAATACACTTCTCACTCATCCCTGCTTTGTGATACAGATAAGCAAGCTCATATGCCCACTCTTCCGTATATTCCTGCTCCTTGAGTTCTTCAAGAATCGGTATCAGTTCTTCATAAGAAGCCCCCTGTGCCTTCTGTATATCATAGCGAAGTACATATTTAAGGGTGTCATGAGGCGCAATCTCCACAAACTCATCATAATCCTGTGCCGCCTGAAAATCTTTCATCTTGACCGCCACTTCCGCAAGACGGTAAATAATCATTCTTCCGATCGGCGAGCGGTCATATGCCATCAACAAAACTTCCCGGCTGTCCTCATAACGCTGTACTTTTTTCGTACACTTCCCCAGCTTTTACCAGACCATTTACATTTTTTAACCTTATTCCAATTGATAGTATCTGCAATATCTGCTGCCTCATCGTATTTCTCTTCCGCATAGCGGGATTTCATCTGATCAAGCTTCAGATTATATTCGTATTTGTCCAATTGTTATCTCCTTAAAGTATCCCCAAAACAGGTCTATCTGTCTATTTTCAAGTATACCATAGGCGGCAATTAGTGTCAAAAATAATCCGAAAAAAAGAGCTGCACGCAAACGCGTACAGCCCTTGAAATTACTGGTTTTTTCTTTGTTTCGTCTTTCTTTCCGGAATCTTTTAAAGTTCTCTTTTTCTTTTTGTTTTTCCCCGTAATATATGATCGCACCGGTTGCCTCATTCACACCGGCCGCCTCCACATATGCCTCCGTTACGGTTGTAAGGTTTTTCTTCCGTATGCTGTGGTTTACCAGTCTGCGGATGATATAGTAAATCATTGCAAACACCGGAACCCCAAGCAGCATTCCCAGAAATCCAAACAGTCCGCCTCCGATCAGAATCGAAAACATTACCCAGAACGCGGATAATCCGGTGGAATCACCTAAAATCTTCGGTCCGATAATATTTCCATCCACCTGCTGCAGAACGATAATAAATATCAGCAGATACAACGCATGCAGCGGACTCTGGATCACCACCAGAAGAAGTGTCGGAATCGCACCGATAAACGGTCCAAACACCGGAATGACATTCGTCACACCAATGATAACCGCAACCAGTATCGTATCTGGGATATGCAGAATCAGACATCCAAAATAACAGATCACACCGATGATAGCAGAATCTATAATCTTTCCAATGATGAAACCACCAAATACTTCATCTGCCTTGTGGAAAACTTCGATAATAATGTTTCCATGTTTCGGTTTAAAGATCGCATACACAATCTTTTGCTCTGTCCCACCAGGCTTTCTTTAATGGATAAGACATAAACAACGACAATGATCCCAATGATGAAGTTTAATATGGATTTGACCATCGTGATTACGCCGGAAGTAATCTGCAGCAGATATTGCTGCATCTGTGGAAGCAGATCCTTCGTTGCCCAGTTTTCCACCTGATCCGTCAGTTTTGTCAGCATATCACTGATGGTATCTGTCACTCCATAGGCTCCGAGTTTTCCACTTTTCACCATATGGATCAGGCTCTCCACATTACCAGGCAGTGCTTCCACCAGCCCGGTAACACTTGATACCACCGAAGGAACAATTGCCGCAATCAAAAGTACCAGAATCACCAGAAGAAACAGGATTGCCCCGGCAATGGCCTTCTGGCAGGAAGCAGGCAGCCTGCTCACGCGCAGAACCGTCCTTTACCGGTTTTACGGATCTTTGCAAAAATCCAGTGGATTCCAAAACCAACGTTTGAACGGTATCTTTGTCGATATCCGGAGAACGTGGCACGGATGGTATCCATAACCGGATGAATCTCCGGATGAATCTCCGTGCATCTCCCGGACAGGTATCTGCCTCGACAGCCTTCTGTGCTTTCTGTACTTCCTTCGCGCGTCCTACATATTCCGGGTCCTTTCTGGAAAGCGTGAACTCTGCCAGACCGAGCGGATTGGAACGGTAGGAAGAAGTCTCTCCGGAAGGAATCAGTTCGTCCGTAGTGGTTACCGGATCGTGAATCTCGGAAACAACTTTCAGCACAAGATTCTCTGGAAGCGGGCTCATAGCCGGCCAGTCCTTTGATATTTGGTCCGAAACTTAATCTCTACAGATGGATCTGCCACTCCTTTGCTGTCAAATACACGATTTGCATAAATGGTCTTATCAAAGAAGTATTTCGGTTTGTATGTAGTTTACATCAATATCGGTAGCTGCGGTCAGGAATCCCTTTATTTGCAGCGGTTGCAGCGATAGAACGCGCATCCATCAGTGCTACGGAAGCAACCTGTCCGTTCTGTACCTTAGATCCCTCACGGTTCGGGAAGTTTCTTGTTGTATGACGGATTGAGAACGCATTGTTTGCAGGCGTATCGCCAGCGCCAAAGCATGGTCCGCAGAATGCAGTCTTGACAATGGCACCTGTCTCTAACAGATTGGCAACGGCACCGTTTTAACAAGTTCCATATAAATCGGAGTGGAAGCCGGGTAAACACTCAATGTAAACTCGTCCGCTCCAATGGAAGAACCCCTTTAAGATATCTGCTGCTGCGCAGATGTTTTCAAATCCACCGCCTGCGCAACCTGCAATAATTCCCTGATCCACATACAGTTTTCCGTTCTTTACTTTGCTCTTTAAGTCAAGGTCTACTTTTCCATCAAAGCTTACCTGTGCACGCTTTTCTCACAGTCATCAAGAATATCCATCAGGTTTGCATTTAATTCCTCGATCGTGTATGTATTGCTTGGATGGAACGGAAGGGCGATCATTGGCTTAATCTCGCTCAAATCAAGTTCGATAAAACTGTCATAGTATGCAACTTCTCCCGATTCAGTTCCTTGTAATCTTCGGTTCTTCCGTGAATGTCATAGAATTCTTTCACTTTCTCATCGGTTGCCCAGATAGAGGAAAGACAGGTTGTCTCTGTTGTCATAACATCAACACCGATACGGTAATCAACACTCAGATTGGATACGCCCGGTCCGACAAACTCCATTACTTTATTCTTTACATACCATTGGCAAATACTTCACCGATGATTGCCAGTGCGATATCCTGCGGTCCGACACCCTTCTGCGGGCGCCTGTCAGGTAAATGCCGACAACTCCCGGCATATCAATATCGTAGGTTTTATTCAAAAGCTGCTTTACAAGCTCCGGTCCACCTTCTCCCATTGCCATGGTTCCCAGTGCCCCGTAACGGGTATGGGAGTCTGATCCAAGGATCATCTTTCCGCCGCCTGCAAGCATTTCCCTTGCAAACTGGTGAATAACTGCCTGATGAGGAGGAACATAGATTCCACCGTATTTCTTTGCACATGTCAGTCCAAACATATGGTCATCTTCGTTGATGGTTCCACCGACTGCACAACAGACTGTTGTGACAGTTGGTCGGGAACTTTTCAAGTCCTGATGCCCTGGCGCGGTCTGGATGATGCCGACAAATGTAATATCATGGGAAGTCCAGCTTATCAAATTTGATCTGCAGTTTTTCCATGTTGCCGGATGTATTGTGGTTCTTTAAAATTCCATATGCAATGGTTTGTTTCTTTGCATCTTCCGGTGTAACAGTCTTTCCTTTGTTCTTTGCATTGACAGCAGATGCCGCTTCCGGTGAATTAATGACAACATCCCTGCCGTTGACCAGGTATGCGCCGTTCTCGTATAACTTCATAGTTTCCTCCTTTGTTTTCGAAATCATGGTTAATGGTAATTATATAATAAAATGTATTTTTATGCAACGACTGCAAACGTAATGGATGCCGCAAACAGATCGCCATCTACCAGGATTGCAAACTCACCGCCCATCAGCTGTGTAAGATTCTTTGCAATGGACAGTCCAAGACCGCTTCCTCTGTCGTGCGGGATTCCTCTCCCCTCACAAAACGCCCGTCAGGTCTTTCCTCGCCGCCCTGTTCCGGCAGCGGATTTTTCGAAATATTTTTGATACGGAAAACCGCATTGTTCTCCTCTACTTCCAGATCTACATAAACCCGGGTATTTTCGAGTGCATATTTTGCCGCATTGGTATACAGATTTTCAATTGCACGGTAGAGCTGCCGTCCGTCTGCCCGGATCATCACCGAATTGTGCGGCAGTTTCGTCACAATGGTCAGCCCCCGTGCCTCAAAACGTTCATTGAACTCACCACCCGTCTGGTACAGCAGTTCTACCAGATCGATGGTCTGCATATCCAGCTGATATTTCCGAACTGATCTTTGATGCTTCGACCAGATCCTCCGTCAGCTGTTTCAGCCGCTGGGATTTTTCATCCAGAACCCGGATATAATTACGTGCATTTTCGTTTTCCAGGTTTTCACGTTTGAGCAGATCCACATAATTGACAATGGAAGTAAGCGGTGTTTTGATATCATGGGAAACATTCGTGATCAGGTCTGCCTTCATCCGTTCATTCCGGATCCGCTCCTGAATGGCTTCGCTCAGCCCTGCACGGATATTATTCACAGAAGCTGCAATGCCTCTTTCCTGTCCGTGAAACTGTTCCACATCCAGTGTCGTATCCAGTGCCCCTGCCGCAATTTTTTCAATTGCATGCTGGATCTCATATCTTTCGCGCGCCTTACGCGTACACAGTCTGGGATTCTGTCCGGAGATAAACACCTGTCTCAGGAAGCTTCCTGCCTGATAGATCAGACTGTATGTCAGAAGGGTATTGTTTTTGACCCGCCGGACAATGCTCAAATAAAACAGCAGGAATACAACATCGACCAGATACCCGACTGTTCCGACCGCTACCATCAGTCCGACAGTTCAAACTGGATGTCATGGAGATTTCTCCCCAAAAAGAGCACAAGATAAATGAATGCCACAAAAGCACCATCTGGATATCCGTATAAATTTTATCAATCCAGGTCAGGTAAATGGTTGCATCCTCCTCTGACCGGCGCCCTGCAACACCTGTCAGATAGGCAAGGAATACAAAAGCTTCCGACCATGCCGATCACCATAAACAGGCTGAGAATACCCAGCCCTCCGATATGTCTGCGCAGATTGTATCCGATCCCATAGATTCCGCAAAGCATCATAATCAGGAACATCTGATGCATGACAATGGCTACGCCCTTTTTTCCGCTGGAGAATTCTTTCATAGACAGCTACGCCCCCGCTTCGATTTTATAGCCGACACCCCAGACCACTTTCAGATACCGCGGTTCTTTCGGATTGATTTCGATTTTTTCCCGGATATGCCGGATGTGGACAGCAACTGTATTGTCAGCGCCAATTGCTTCTTCATTCCAGATTTCCTCATAAATCTGACTGATGGAAAATACTTTTCCTTTATTTTTTCATTAAAAGCAGAAGAATGTTGTATTCGATCGGAGTCAGTTTGACCTCTTCCCCATCTACCGTAACTTTTTTAATTCATCGTTAATAACCAGGCCGCCGGCTTCATAAACGGCATCACCGGAAGGGGTGCTCGAAAGTGTGGTATAACGCCGCAGCTGTGACTTCACACGGGCAACCAGTTCCAGCGGATTAAACGGCTTGGTCACATAATCGTCTGCCCCCACGTTCAGCCCCAGAATCTTATCCGCATCTTCTGTCTTGGCAGACAGGATGATAATGGGAATGCTGCTTGTTTTACGTGCCTGGAATGTCGCACGGATTCCATCCAGTTTCGGCATCATCACGTCGATCACCATCAGATCAATTTTCTTTGTGCGAAGCATCTCCAGAGCCTGTTCCCCGTCATATGCTTTTACTACCTGGTATCCTTCCTGAATCAGGTAAATCTCAATTGCGTCTACAATTTCCTTGTCATCATCACACACCAGAATCGTCATGCGGATGTCCTCCCTATCAGGTTCTTGATCTTGTTCTGAAAGCCGGCGGATTTTTCTTTTTTCTTCTGCTGCTTCCTGTTCTTCCTGTTCATCTTTCCACTTAAAATAATCAGCATCCAGATTCACACGCAGTTGTTCTTCCAGCTGCTTTAACTCTTCATCGTCATCTTCTACTGTAACCGGTGCCGGAATCTCCGGCTTCAGCGACAGCTTCTTTGGTTTTTCCACCGGCTTTTCCACTGGCTTTTTCTACTGGTTCTTCCGCAAGGTCTTCTACCGGTTCTTCCGGTACGGAAAGTCCCAGCTTATCCAGATATTCCTGGTTAATCTTAATATCGGTCTGCCGGTTTTGCGTAAATTGCTTTTTCTTCCCGCTTCTCCTGCTCGTACTCCGGTCTTCCTTCCATCTTTTCCTTCTCAATCTCGCGGTTCCGTTCCTCGATGATCTTTAAGTACTTTTCGGTATCAACCAGATCCTGCAGCTGTCCTTTGAGTTCGGATTTGTTGGTTCTTAATTCCTGTTCTTCTTTTTTCCATCTGTTCTTTAATTTCCTGATAGATGGCACCGACCTTTTGTCCGCCTCCTGCATAATATCCTGCATACGGTTTAACGTTTCATCCATATACATGACAGATGCCGCATAAATGTCCTCTGCCTTACGGCTTGCATCCCAGATGATCTGATCTCCTTTTTATGGAAATCGCGCTCTGCCTTGTCACGGCTTCGAATGGTCAGCTCGTATTCATCCATAATCTGATAAATACAGGTATTTAATTCTGCCAGCAGATCAATCACCTGCTGCTTATCTATGATAACTTTACTCGGCTCTTTCGGATACGGCTCACTCTTCGACAGCAAAACGTGAAGACTGCGCAGTACCTTTTCCGTATTGTCCTGTGCTCCCATGTGTCCTGATTCCTTCCATAATAGATAATTCCGTACTTTCTATTATAATCAATCCCCCTATAATACGCAATATTTTTAGATTCTTAGGTTTTCTAAAATTTTAGTACACAAAACTTTATTTTTTGCAGACACAAGGTTATAATATTTTTTTGAAAATGAACCTGTTTAATAAAGGATATATACTATGAATATCGTCAAAACTTACGGAAATTATATTAAAAAATATGCCGGCACCCACCCGGCAGTTTCCCGCAAAATGATTGACATCGGATTACATCTCGAACAGTTCCGGACGGAACATTTTGCAGAAAAAACAATGCCGAAAGCATATCAGAAGCTGAATACGCTCGGCGTAAAAAATACGCTTCATGCGCTGGAATACCCGGAATCCACGGTCTGGTGCAATCTGTTTGCACCCGTGGAAATTTTTCAGTGCTTCGGACTCAGTGCGCTTTCCATGGAATGTCTTTCCTCGTTTCTCTCAGGATTTACGTGTGAAGACTATTTTATCGACCGCGCAGAAAGCCGTGGAATTGCCTCCACGCTCTGTTCCTATCACAAAGATTTTATCGGTGCCGTAGACTCCGGAATTATTTCACCTGCCAGACTCGGTGTGACAACTTCCATGATTTGTGACGGCAATATTAACACATTCCGCTATGTCAGCCGGCACACGGATCTTGACACTTATGTGATCGATGCCGGACAGCTGTTCTCCGGAAGCCGTGGAATATGTGACCATGCAGCTGAAAGAACTGATTCAGAAACTGGAAGCACTGACCGGAAAACTTCTGTCCATGGATGACCTGTCGGAAACACTTGCCCGCGAAAACCAGTCGAAAGCTTATTACAAAGAGTTTTTAAAACTGCAGGCAGAGCGCTATTATCCATCGACACTGACTCTGCAGATGTACATGCTTTTTGCCACCCACTTAAACATCGGAACACCGGAAACCCTTGACCTGTTCCGCAGTTTTGCCGAGGATATCAAACAATATCCGAAATATGACGGCACCCGGATTGTGTGGGTACATCTGCTTCCTTTTTATCAGGAAACACTCAAACACTATTTTAACCTGAACAGAGATTACCAGATCCAGTGTACCGAAATGAACCTGGATTACATGGACGAACTGGATACCACCCACCCACTGGAAGCACTTGCCACTAAAATGCTAAACAATCTCTATAACGGTCATACGAAAAAAGCAAACATGGTCGTAAAACTGGCAAAAAGAAATGCATGCCGATGGCGTAATTAACTTCGCCACTGGGGCTGTAAGCAATCTGCCGGCGGAGTATTCCAGCTTCGCGAAACACTCAAGGCCGCGGATATTCCACTGCTCGTTCTGGATGGCGATGCCATGAATCGCCGGAACAGCCATGACGGACAGATCAAAACCCGTCTGGAAGCTTTTCTGGAAATTCTGGATAAAGAGAGGAATTCATCATGTTAGGGTAATGTATGTAAATATACCCCCATGGAATTATTTGAAGCCATGGACACGGAAATCACACGTCTGGAACCATCCGTTACGGATTTTAACCATGCGGATACCCCTGATGCACGCCAACATCTGTTCCTATACCAAGGCCGTGCTGGAAGATGTGATGGAACATGACTATGAGGGTGTCATTCTGACTACCTGCTGCGACAGCATCCGGCGTCTGTATGACACATTAAAAGCCAGTTCCCGGATAAATTTTTCTTTTTGCTGGATATTCCCCGCAAATTTAATGATTTTGCAGTAGCACTCTATGAGCGCCAGTTAAAACAAATGCTCACCGAGTACGAGGCTTTCTCCGGAAAAACACTGGATCTGAAACGTTTTGTTTCCATGATGCAGAACAAAGCAGCTCTGAAAAAAACAGGAAAACACCCGCATGTCTTCCAGTGCAGTGTCCGAAAAAAGGAAACGGACAGAAACTCAATATTGGTATCATGGGTGCTCGATGCAACAATGAGATCCGTCAGCTGCTTGTCGACCGCGGTGCCAATCTGCTGTTTGATTTAACATGCACCGGACTTGCACGTGATTTTTCCATTACAGAGGATCAGGTCCTGCATTCTTATGCTGCCGCGCTGCTAAACCAGATTCCATGCATGCGCATGTTAAAAAGCAGCGAACCGTGAACATTTTTGACGGTTTTTACCGACCGCCTGGATGGAATTATATATCATACCGTCAAATTCTGTGACTCTTATTCTTACGAGTATGCGGATTTCCGCCAGCGGCTGGATCTGCCGATTCTGCTGGTAGAAACCGATTCCACCAGACAATGTGCCGGACAAGTCCGGACCCGTGTGGAAGCCTTTTATGGAAGAATTGAAAGTGAAAAAAGATTGTCCCCCTGACCGGGGAAAAACAAATGATAAAAAGAAAGGGTGATACTGTGTATACATTAGAATTGACAGCGGCTCTACCTCTACAAACGCCGTAATCTTAGACGAAAACAGACAGATCAAAGCATTTTCAGTTGTCCGCACCGGAGCCAAATCTTCCCAGAGTGCAGATGCCGCACTGGCAGACGTTCTGAAAAAGGCCGGACTTGACCGGGAAGATATTTCCCCTGATTGTATCCACGGGTTATGGTCGTGTCAGCATTCCATTTGCGGACAAAAATGTAACCGAAATCAGCTGCCACGGAAAAGGTGCGCATCTTCTCTTCCCGGACGTTCACACGATCCTCGATATCGGCGGTCAGGGATAGCAAAGCCATCCGGCTGAATGACAATGGAGAAGTTGCCGATTTTGTCATGAATGATAAATGTGCCGCCGGAACCGGCCGCTTTCTGGAAATGATGGCGCGCTCCCTGGAAATCAGTATCGACGAATCCTACCCGGTATCCCTGCAGTCCAAAGAAAATATTGAAATCAGCAGCATGTGCTGAATCGGAAGTTATCTCCTGATCGCACAGAACAAAGAGATTGCTGATATTGCACATGGAATTCACAAGGCAATTGCCGGGAAAGCAGTGTCCCTCCTGAAACGTGTGTCGGTCTGAATCCGGGGATATATGACTGGCGGTGTTGCCAAGAACTGCGTTGGAGGAGCAGCTTGGAGAAAAACTATATCTAAGGAGGAACCAGAGATTGTCGGTGCACTGGGTGCGGTATCATGGGCTTGAGGAGATCCTATAAACCAGAAAATAATTTCCAATCGTATACGATTTATTTTCAATTATCGTTGTTTTTTTCTGTTACGGTTATAAATCATTTGACTTCTGTCCGAAAATACGATATTCTGTTTTTACTGGGTTTATAAAATTATATACCACAATTACTTATGCGATACATCGCCATTGTACCCGCAATCACCACTCATGGAGAGCATTTCGCTCATAAATTTCCATTAGAACCACAATTTCATAGAACTGGTCATAACAGCTCTGTTTTTATACTTTCTATATTGTAAAAGCAGATGCTTATGATATATACTAAAAGGAAAGGTAGGACACTACATGGGGAACACTGACATTTTGACAACTTCGTTGCCAGATGCCGACACAGAAAAACACAACAGAACACAGCACGATTTTCGACGATGTATTCCGAACCATTGCGCAAAAATGCCGCAGCTTCTCATCCCGCTGATCAACGAAGTTTTTCCATACTTCTTACAGCGAAGAGGAACACTTTGAACAATTGCGAAATGAACATTACGAAAAGTACGGAACCGTGATCACGGACTCCATTATCCGGATTGGTGGACATATATACCATCTGGAATGCCAGTCCTCTAAGGACAGGACAATGGTTATCCGATGTTCGAGTACGACATTTCGATTGCACTTGAACATGCTTTTTGGGGAACATGCAATTTGGGAGATTGCGTTTCTCAATCGTGCGTGCTTTACATCCGCAATCACCGTTCGCTTCCGGATTATCATGAGGCAATCGTAACGTTTGCAGATGGTCAGAAAGTACGTTACCGCGTTCCGGTTTTGCAGGCGAAAAGATACACGGTGGATCGGATTTTTGAAAAACGACTGCTGATTCTGCTTCCGTATCATATCTTACGGTATGAACATTTTTTGAAGCACAATGGAACGAATTCGAAAAAAAGTGAAGCATCTGCTGGACGATTTCCATGAGATCAACCGGAGGTTAGAGGACGCGTCCGAAAAAGAACAAAAGTCGCATTTTTATATGGATATGATTGTTTTAATTGAGAAAATCGCGGATTATATTATTCCAAAAGACAATGATATTAGGAAAGGATTGGGTGAGATTATGGGTGGTAAGATAAGTTACGGTCTGAAGAATTGCTGGAACAGGGCGAAGCCAGAGGAGAAGCCAGAGGCAGAATCGATGCAATTCAAAATATGATTGATCTTGGTTTAACCAAAGAACAAATTTTAAAAAAAATATTCTCCAGAAGAATATGAAAAAGCATTAAATTCTATGCCAGTGAAAGATAAACACACCAAAAAAGGGATTCCGAGGAATCCCTTTTGATGTGTAATGACCATATTTACTTTTACTGTAACAGAGAAAGTACACCCTGATTAGACTGATTAGCCTGTGCGAGCATAGACTGTCCAGCCTGTGCAAGAATGTTGTTCTTGCTGTAGTTTACCATCTTTTTGCCATATCTGTATCACGGATACGAGACTCAGCAGAAGATGTATTCTCGAAATGTTATCCAGGTTGTCGATGGTGTGCTCTAATCTGTTCTGTACAGCACCGAGTGCGATCTCTGGGAAGAAACCTTAGAGATTGCATCGGAAATAGCATCGATTGCGTAGGTTGCTGCAGAACCGTTCTTGTCAGTTACATTTAATCCCTTGATTCCCAAGGTTTGCAGAATTCATAGTATCGATATCGACAGTAATTTTATTTGTCATATCCGCATCTGCACCTACATGAAGGCTGAAGCTTAATGTGTTGGCAACTTTTGCCTGACCAACATTAATCTTAAAATGTACCATTACCAGCATTAAATGCTAAACCTGTACCATCACCATTCGTTACAGATGCATGTCCTTCTGTATCACCGATCTGGTTTGCAGCAAGCAATTCCTTTCCTGCAAGTTCATATGCTTTCTGCTTTGTGATAACGGAAGTATCATTATCATCAACACCATCTGCTCCGGCTGCTCCAGATGCATCTTTTGCATCCGTCAAAACAGTCATGGTTGTTGTTCCATCGCTTACTTTAACACCACCCTTTACATAGTCTTTTTAAATTAGCGACTGTAACTGCTGTATTTGCGGTATCTGTATTAGCATTATTTTTGAAAGTACTATCTGTTGTGAGTTCTTTTGATGTATCAAAATGCTTCTGCTGCCGTTGCTCCACCTGCTGTCTTTACATATAATTTATTTCCATCTTTATCACATACATCGCCATTAGCCTTTACTTTAAAGGTTTTATCCCCAATAGTAAATGTTTTATCTGGGTCACCATTTGCTGGTGCTTCAATCAGAGCCTTAGCATCAGCTTCTTTAGAACCAATTGTATAATTCTTTCCACCAATACTTACAGTATCGCCATCATTTAACTCTTTCATCGTAAATGTAGCAGTTCCATCACCATTATCGGTCAGAGTTCCCTTTAATCCGGCATCATGTGCCTTCATATTAATTGTCTTCTCACCGTCATCACCCTTTAACAGGTAAATCTCATTGAATTTGGTTGTCTCAGCAACACGGTCGATCTCTGTATTTAACTGATCAATCTCATCCCTGGATAGCCTTACGGTCTGTATCCTTAGAGTTTGTTCCGTTTGCTGCCTGAACTGCAAGCTCATTCATACGCTGTAACATGCTGTGAACTTCTGTTAAAGCACCTTTCAGCAGTCTGTACAGATGATACACCATCCTGTGCATTGGAAGAAGCCTTGTCCAATCCACGGATCTGCTTTCTCATCTTCTCGGAAATAGTAAGTCCTGCTGCGTCATCTGCTGCACGGTTGATTTTGTAACCGGAAGATAACTTCTCGGTTGACTTAGCCTGTGCTCGGATGTGATACCAAGCATTCTGTTTGCGTTTGCTGCCTGCATGTTGTGTTGTACTACCATACTCATAATAGAATCCTCCTTGAACTCCCACTTTGTGGGGTATTATGTTTTTTCCTCTGGAAATCCTTTTTCCTAAGGTGTTCTTATTGCGTCACTTTGCAGTAACGCGTCACAAGCATCTTTTGATGCTTTGCGACCTTGTATCAAATAAGCGGAGCGTCCCGGTGTGCCCCACCTATTACCAGAATTTAAAACAGATCAGGAGTTAAATTTATCTTTCAAACTCTCTGCATCTTTCTTTGCCTCTGCCTTCATCCTCTCGTTCCACAAGATTCTCTTAATTTCCTGCTGTGCCTCTCTGGAAATGCCCGGCTCTGCATAATAGGTTTCTCTCCTTCGTGCCGGATTTTCTTCCGTGGTACTTCTGGCAATATTGAGTTCTCTCGGGGCATCAATGAGCAGCCTTGCGTGATTACCCGAACCACCTACATAGACCACACGGATGTCATCCCCCGATATTTACGTATTGTCCCTGTTTCAATGAAAGTTTCAGCATTTTTTTTACCTCCATGCACGCAAAACCTTTTTTGCTACGGTTTGTATCTTTTTATATCGTCTGTTCGCTACAGTTTGTTAACCTCTATTTTTTATAATTGCTACATTTTGTTACTTTTTATCTAATTTCTCCATTCTCGTTCGTTTAAAAACCGTTTATTTTTGTGCATATTTTACATTTTTATGCAACATTCTGTAACTATATGACTATTTTTCCACTTCCCACAATAAATTAACTTCTGTTTTATCAATAGCTACTATCTGTAACATTTTCATGATATGTGAAAAAATAGACTAATTTTAAGAAAAGGTGGTATTTTATTATGAGTGAAAAAAAAAAACTTCCTCAGAAATTGAAAGAACTGAGAAAGGTAAATAATTACACGCAGGATTATGTAGCCGCGGTACTTGGTATTGTCCGCCAGACATACAGCCATTATGAAACTGGCAGACGGACACCGGATGCCGAAGCATTATACAAATTGGCGGGTCTATACAACATTTCGATTGACGATCTCATGCATCTGACCGTTGATATTGACCGTGAAGTTTCCTATGATGCACCGGTTCCTTCCCAGTCCAGCGAAGACTTATCTGAGTTTCTTGAATTTTTTAATGATCCCGCGAATAAAAAAAAAGTACATGTTTCATACGAATCTGGAAAAAGAATTGCTTTTTATTTTAATAAGATATCCGAAGAGGATAAGAAAGAAATTATTGAATTTACAAAATTAAAGGCTCGCAAGCCTTTATAACAGAAAAATTGCTTCTCCAGATACTGTTTTTAATGGTATCTAAAGAAGCAATTTTTAATACTATGGAAATTACAATTTCACTACATGCACTTTATTCCGGCTTCCGCAAGCCTCTTGTATTCTTTTTTCACAAGCTTGCGTGTCACCATCATCTGATGTCCACAGCCAGTGCATTTCAGGCGGAAATCCGCGCCGACGCGCAGAATCTCCCACTCACTGCTGCCACACGGATGCTGCTTTTTCAGCTTTACGATGTCTCCCACTTCATAATGGTACTGGTTCATAGCTGGTCTCCTTCTTTTTCTCCCCTTACAGACAATTGTAAAACCCGCGGTGGCAGGAGCCGCAATTGTCTATTATTTTTTCCGGCTAACACTCGATCTGTGAAAAGACATTTCCAAGTCCATCCTGGATAAGAAGATCCGCACGCGCATCCATTGAGTTGCACTCTTATTAATCAAAACAAGCTTATTTCCCCTGTAATAATCAATCAGGCCGGCTGCCGGATATACGGCAAGCGAAGTTCCTCCACAATCAGCATATCCGCATGGCTGATATAAAATACCGCATCCTGCAGTGTTTTCTGGTTCAGCCCTTCTTCATAAAGAACTACGTCAGGCTTCACCGGACCACCACAGACAGGACAGACCGGAACTCCTTCCGAGTGGAGAATATCTTCCGCGCTGACAAACTGTCCACAGCGTTCGCAGTAATTGCGCAATACGCTTCCGTGCAATTCCATGACGTTTTTACTTCCGGCCTTCTGATGCAGACCATCGATATTCTGGGTCACGACCCTTTCAGTTTTCCTGCTTTTTCCAGCTCTGCCAGTTTGAAATGGGTGATATTTGGCTGTGCATCCAGACAGAGCATTTTGTTCCGGTAAAACCGGTAGAACTCTTCCGGATTCTGCCGGTAAAAACTATGGCTTAAAATAGTCTCCGGCGGATACTTATACTGTTGATTATATAAACCATCCACACTACGGAAATCCGGGATTCCGCTCTCCTCGGTCGATACCCCTGCTCCACCAAAAAATACAATGTTGCCCGATTCCTCCACCCATTGCAAAAACTGTTCCGTTGCTTCCATTTTTTCTCCTTTCTCCGCGAACAGGGAAAAAGAGGCTGTCACCGTGTGACAACCCCTGTCTGATTTCCTGTGCTATATGGCAAATTGATATTTTTAATATTCTTATAATAAGAATGCCAGTTGCTACTATACAGCCTCTGTATTATAAAATACATCTTTCTTCATCTCTCCGGCAATTTGCTTTGCATTCTCCAGATCATCCAATATCTGGTATGCCGGTGTTGTTGCGTCTTTTAAATTCTCCCGGAGTTCTTCCAGTCTCTGCGCATCCTGTTGCTGCTGCTCACACTGCTGCTGGATATGGTTCGCCTGATTTGCCATCTCATCCATGGAACTTGAAATCTCTTCGCTGACAGCTGCCAGGGAACTGATGGAATCGGAAATCTTTCCCCACACTCTTCTGGTTCGCATCATTGATCTCCCATGCAGAATTAATCTTCTCGCTCATATCCCCAAGTGCCTCCACCGCGGTGTTTGCACTATCTGAACTCTTTGCGGATGCTTCTTTGATACGCTCCACGAACTCACTCATGTTGGCTGTCATGTTCTGGGTCTGTTCTGCAAGTTTACGGATCTCTTCCGCAACTACTGCAAATCCTTTTCCGGCTTCTCCCGCACGGGGCTGCCTCGATGGATGCATTCAGTGCCAGCAGATTGGTCTGGCTGGAAATGGAATTGATCCCTTCAATGACTTCATTCATATTACCGATAATGTCAAAAAGCTCCATATTCTGTTTCATGGTACTTGATTCACTGATCGTCTTATCGGACAGATCGCGGATAGCCGTCAGCTCCTGCTGTCCCTCTTCGATGTTTTTGTAAATCGCTGCAGATTCTTCCGATGCAGACAATATCGTATTGGTCAGTTCCTCATGCTGGTTGGAAACCTCCCTGCCACACGCGAACTTTCTGACGCAGACTGCGTAGCGTCCTCCGATGCCTGTGCGATCTCCTGTGAAACAGATTCCATCTTGGAATTATAATCTTTTAAGGCATCCACAACCTCTGCGATCTGTAACGATGCGGATGCATTCTTTGCCAGGATCTGACCGAACTGGCTGCGTCCGTTCACCAGACGGGTATACAGCTGCTGTATCTCCGATCTTTGAATAATCTACATTTTTCAATTCCAGAACGGCCTGCAGACCGGCTCTGTCTGTCTTTTTTTCCAAATGCCATATTATATACTTCCTCTCTGTTGTAACATACAAATCTCTGTATCTTCTGCCTTTTATTCTGAACTAAAATATGTTTAAAGTCAACATATTTCTATCATAATCCGATATTTTTGACAATTTTTGCTGCTACACACAGGTTGCCATGCGAACAATAACACGATTCTTACAACTTCAGGTTTTCCACACAAGAAATACACTTGCCACAATTCCGGCAGTGGTTGCAAAAAGGGCTCCCCCGGAAGTGTATATCTTGTCTTTTTTACTTTTACCGACATAAAATAAACCGACATGGTATAAAAATGGTCTCTGTGCTACTGAGCATAACCGATGCCGCACGTCCCAACATCGAATCTGCACCATGTGTTTTGTAGATATCCAGTAAAAGTCCTGTTGCTGCAGAGGAAGAAAACATTTTTATCACAGCAACCGGGATCAGCTCGGTCGGAAATCCTGTCGCCGCCATTAATTTCCCAAGCCACCCGGAAATAAAATCCAAAAACCCGAAGCCCGCAAAATACCTACTGCTGCCATCAGTCCGATTAGTGTCGGCATAATCTCCACTGCTGTGCGGATTCCGCTTTTTGCCCCTTCCAGGAAATCCTCATATACATGCTGCCGGTGCATCAGGCCATTTCCCACAATGAGCAATACCAGAATCGGAATGACTGCCTCGGATAAGTACAGAATCAAATTCATTTTTCAACCCTCCCAAATGCCTGCCGGAGCTTGATGAAAATGACAGCTGCCAACGTGGAAATACTAGTGGCAATGATGGCCGGTCCCTACAATTGCAGCCGGACTTACGGCTCCATACTGGCTGCGATATGCAATGATATTCACAGGTATCAGCTGCAGGAAGAAATATTAATGATAAGAAAAATCACACATCGCGTCTGTCGCCTGATTTGACATTTTCTGCAGCCGCTTTAACTCTTTCATGGCAGAAATCCCTTGCCGGGGTTGCCGCCCAGCCCAGCCCCAGAAAATTGGACACCATATTCGTTGCCATATATCTGGCTGCTGTGGAATTTTCCGAACTGACGGAAACAAAAAACGTAGTATCCATCCCATTGCAGATGCCGCACGGTTTACCATCCCCCTTTTTCCGCAATCTTCATAAGTCCTACCCAGAATGCCATGGCACCTGTCATTGTCAGGCAAAGGCTTACCGCTTCCTTTGCCGAAGCAAGTGCCTGGTCGGTCACTGCTCCAAGATTTCCAGTCATTGCAGCATACACCACCCCCGACAAGAATCATTCCACCCCATAAATAGTTCATCCGCGCCTCCTGTTTGCGTTCTTAAATCATTGTATGGGCTTTGCTTTTTTCATATTCCTTTTGCAATTACCGGATAAACCCAAAAGAGAAGGCATAGCCCAGGCTTTCCCTGCATAAATTTTCTTAAGTTTTCTTACAGGAGTTTCTGGTATGAAACATCTTTTGAAAAAAAACACCGGATGCTTTCCGTGGGTATTTTTCTGGCTGCGGTTCTCTCCATTATTTATGCAGCCATCCTCTCCCCTGCCGGAAAAAGTACCGGTTCCTTTTCTGAATTTTGTACCACGCTTTTTCGCGAAGAGATGAAATCCAACACCATGAATCTGCACTTTACGCTAAAAGATCCAAAAACTGCCGGCATTGACTCTTATGAGATCACGCTTGGCAGTCTGTCCGGTGACAGTCCTCACAACCAGGCCAGACAGCTCAAAAACTTTCGGAAGAACTCAAAAATATTCTCACCGCTCTCTCAAAGGAAAAGACCGCTTGACCTGCCGGCTGCTTTCCGATTATATTTCACGCCAGCAGAACCTTGCTGCCTATCCCTATTACGATGAACCTCTGACCCCTTCCGGTGGTGTCACCTCACAGCTGCCTGTGCTTCTGGCAGAGTATCCCTTTGGCAACACCAGAGATATTGAAGATTATCTCGGACTGTTGTCGCAGATGGATACTTATTTTTCAGGGATTTTAGATTATGAACAAAAAGAAAGCCGATGCAGGACTTTTCATGTCCGATGAAGCCTGCTTAAAAAGTCATTGAAGGGTGTGAAGTTTTCACCGAACATCCTGATGACAATTTTCTGATCGATACGTTTTCCAACCGGTTAAATGCCATGGATGGGCTTACGGATACCCAAAAGAATGCTTATTTGAAGCAACATTCCAAAGTTCTGAGTGATCATGTCCTTCCGGCTTACAGCCGATGATCAAAGGACTTACCATGCTGCTGGGACGGGGACATAACAACTGGGGCTTTGTAACTTTCCGGAAGGAAAAGCCTATTATGAGGCGGTCGTGTCTGCGGATACGGGCTGTGATGACAGTGTGGAAGATCTGTTTTCCCAGATTGCCAAAGCCCGGCGGGAAGATCTCACTTTCTGTCAGAATCTTTTGGAAAAAAATCCGAAACTTGCTTCCCAGTCTCCGAAACCCGATGCTGCCCTGAAAGAGGAAAATGCCATGCTTTCGCGGCTGCAAAAAGAAATCCTTACGGACTTCCCGGCACCACCACAGACAGAAGTGGAAATCTGCCACGTTGATCCGGCACTCAGTGAGTACTTGGCTCCCGCCTTTTATATTACGGCTCCGATTGATGATATTTCACATAACCGGATCTACATAAACGATGCTAAAATGATACGGATATCTATTACTTTTACAACGCTTGCGCATGAAGGATATCCCGGTCATCTGTACCAGACCATCTGCACCTCCTCCTATGGTGCTCCGGAAGTCCTCTCCCTCCTCAACTATCCGGGTTACACCGAAGGCTGGGCAACCTACACGGAAATGCAGGCTTTTTATTATGCCGGACTTGATCCGGATCTCGCCTCCCTGTTACAGCACAACCAGGCTGCAACACTCAGCCTCTATGCCACTGCGGATATCGGGATTCATTATTTTGGATGGGAAAAAAAAAAAAAACGCCGCATTCTGGAGAGAATACGGCGTAGATAATACTGCCACGGTAAAAAGAATCACGGATCTGATCCTCGAAGAACCGGGAAACTACCTGAAATATTATGTTGGCTATCTGAAATTCCGCCAGATGCGTGAACAGCTTGCGCTCGAAAACAAAAAGCTTTTCGGTGTCTGCATTTCACGAAGCAATCCTTCGCACCCCATTCTTCGCCTTTTCCGTTCTCGAAGAAACCGTGCGGGATCAGTTAAAATAAAGTCCATTGATCTTTTTTTTATTTTAACAGTGCCTGATAGATATCGCGCTTGCTGACCCCACGGTCTTTTGCAACACGTTTCATGGCTTCCTTTGCGGTCAATCCCCTGGGACTCGTAATGCGCCATGTGTTCCTCCAGGGAAAGTGCTTCCATCCGGCCTGTTCTTTTTTTCATCTCTTCACGGAACGGCCGGCAATGATAAGCACATACTCCCCCACGTGGCTCATTGACTTCATAATAGGATAGACTGTCTGCCAGTGTCATCTCTGGCAGTTTTTCCTCGTGACGCTTCGTCAGTTCCCGGCAGATGGTAAGCCTGCGGTCTCCGCCGAGGGTATCGTGCAGTTCCTGCAGAGTCCTCACCAAATGATGAGGTGCCTCATAAATAATAATCGTGCGCGTCTCTGTTTTTAACTCCTCAAGTACCGCCTGATGCTCTTTTTATCTTTCGGGAGAAAAGCCTCGAATGCAAACCGGCGCGTTGGAAGTCCCGACATGGTCAATGCCGTGATGCAGGCGGCTGC
>VOFI01003404.1_pt1 | contig 24679 bp, 39 predicted proteins | sample 5384131 | NCBI WGS metagenome assembly VOFI01 (sample SAMN12384728, study PRJNA508395) | human gut metagenome | isolation source: healthy gut H | host: Homo sapiens | reverse complement strand
AATGGGCTGACGGCTATCGAAGAAACCCACAGCCTGTACCATGGCGAAAGTGGCTTTCGGTACTTTGGTGCAGCTGGTCCTTGAGAATGCGCCTGAGGATGAGATTGCAGAGGTGCTGGATTTCTGTATGGAAGTGGGACTGCCTGTGACCCTGGCAGATCTGGGCATCAAAAGAAGTCAAAGCAGATCAGATCATGGAAGTCGCAAAGCTGGCTGCTGGGGAAAACGACACTCTAGGCAACATGCCGTTTGCAGTGACGCCGGAAGACGTCTACGCCGCCATCATGGGCGCCGACGCTCTGGGCAGATATTACAAAGGTGAATAAGTACGTGTTACATGGGGCTGCAGATGCAGCCCAGCCACCTTTATATATAGGAAATACCGCCCGAAGGACGGATTTCCGTATGATTCATCGTTCGCTCCGCTCACTCCTCCAGTCGCTAACGCGCCTTTCGCTGTCCGTTTCGCCAGGCCGGCGAAAGCTGGGGCGAAAAAGGCAAAGAACGTATCTTGCGAAGAGTCGCCCTTTACGGGTGACATGTGGAAATAGGAATCTTTGATTCCGTCATTTCCATGTTTTTTATTAGTTAGAACCACGTTGAATTTATACTTTTTAATCGTTTCGGTGGTTTGACCTAAAAAACCGCAATGGACCTTGCTTGCCGGAAATCATCTGCGGAAAATAGTGTTTACCGGAGGGCGGTTTTTGAGAAAGCGCTTATTTATAATTAAAAATGATTTCCTGTTTTTTGTATAGAATATGGAGTTTCTACATATCCTAATGACAAAATTGATAATTTAGGATGTGATGAATTTGGCAAATCTTTATACGAAAACAGGGAGACAAAGGGGAAACCGGCCTGGTGGGCGGCAGCAGAGTCAGAAAGGACAGTGCACGCGTAAACTGCTACGGCACCATGGACGAAGTGAATGCCGTGCTGGGGAGTAGCCTATGCGCTGACGCACAACGATTATATCAAAGAGTGCATCGATCGAATTCAGCATACGCTGTTTCGTGTAGGGGCAGAACTGGCCAGCGATGAAAAGGATTGGAGCTCTTAGGTGATGATGTGGTGTGCGACAAGGAGGTTACGGAGCTGGAAGGCATGGTAGACCGCTGCACCTTGACGACAGGCGTGCAGACTGAGTTTGTAATCCCAGGGTCAACGCGCTTCTGCGGTTCTCCATGTGGCTAGAACTGTTGTAAGAAGAGGGGAAAGAACGATTATTGCCGCCGCGGAAGAGATAAAAGTGCGCGACGTATTACTGAAGTATGTCAACCGCTTGTCTGATGCTATTTATGCGCTGGCAAGATTAGAAGAAACAGTTTGCCAGCAGGACCAGGGGAAGAGCAAAGTCGCTGCTGGCCGTCTCGTTAGAGGCAGAGAGACGGCAGTTCCGTGAAAGCGTGAATGGCAGGTACGCTGCGATTTACCTGTCCGAACCCGTAGGCAGCGTGAATAAAGGGATTGCAGCCAGATCTGCGGCATCCAGGTCGCCCTGGGTGTCCCCTACATAAACCGCCACAGTCAACTGATTGCGCGTCATGAGATCTCTGATGTTTTCACCTTTCGATTGGCCGTGGCTGCCCTCCCATTGAAAATCCTTAAAAATAGTGATTGAACTTGTGGACGTTCAGAAAAAAAGTTTCGATATAACCTTCCTGGCAATTGCTGACGATAAACAAATCGTGCTGCCCGGCCAGAGTGCGAAAGTGTTTTTCCAGATGCGGATACAGCGTGCCGCCGCTCTTTTGCAGATATATCAATTCTTCCTGGCAGCAGGCCTTTACAATTTGGAGACTTCTGTTCCAGTGGTTCATCTGGCAGTATTCTTTTTGTGCAATTTGTACAGCCGTCTTTCCCATACAGCCTTTGATATCCCTGGTGACTAAGCCTGTGTTCTATGTTATAGCGCTGTAAGACGATGTTCCACGCCGGCAGAATCTGCAGCGTAGAATCCCATAAAGTGCCGTCTAAATCAAAAATAATTCCTTGATACATGGATGATACCTCCTTGCTATTGCTATCTTATCTCTTTTGCCCGTGTTTTTACAACAGGAAAAATGTGATTGGTGACTTTGACAAAATAAGATTATAAATGTATTATAATGTAGTAATGAAAATTATATTTACGAACATAAAAAAATCATATTTTTGCATAGAATATGATTAGAATCTAATAGCAGGAGGCTGGTTTTATGGCAGATAGAACTTTAAAAAGATATACGGCAGGGGAGGAAATTTTCAACAGCGTGTCTCACGGCGTGGGGGATCGCTTTTGGCAATTGGCGGTACGGCGCTGATGACAGTCATGTCCGTGGCCCACGGCAGCGGACTGGCGCTTTCGGCCAGTTTGATTTACGGAATCTCTCTGATTGTGCTCTACACCATGTCAACGGTGTATCACGCAGTAGCCAATCCGAAAGCAAAAGAAATCCTGAGGATTTTCGATCATACATCGATCTTCCTTTTTAATTGCGGGGAGTTATACGCCGTTTTGTCTGGTGGCCCTCGCAGGAAACAGCAGGGGACTTGCGGTAATCATCGCAGTATGGGCCTGTGCAATTCTGGGCATCGTGCTCAACGCCATCGATCTGAAAAAAGACAGAGAAGTTTGGTACGGTACTCTATGTCATCATGGGATGGTCGATTTTGGCTGTGTTCAAGGACATCATCCATGTTCTGCCGGCACCGGCATTCTGGCTGCTTCTCATCGGCGGCATCAGCTATACAGGCGGTTTGGTATTTTACGCCTTGAAGAACGTAAAATACATGCACAGCATCTGGCATTTATTTGTCCTGGCGGGCAGCGTGCTCCATTATCTGTGCATTTCCATCTACGTTTTGCCTATGGCTTATTAATTCTTCCAACAAAATGACATATAGACGTGCCCCAGTATCATATGAATACTATACGGGGATACGATGTAAAACGGCATACCCTAAAGGGGTATGCCGCCTTTCGTTTTCGGAGAAATGCCATAAAAGATGTTTTTTCTAAATTTGGGCAGATTTTCAGGTGGTTTAAAGGCCAATAGCGGGAAAAATGGGATGATTTTATAAGCTGAAACAAAAATTTCAGGATAATCAATACAAAAGCCCTAATTTATGAGCGAAATTTTGAGAATACCCTGCTGATGGCGCTGAAATCTGCCATAATTTCCTTGAAAATGGCACATATCAGGCGTTATGTGCGTGATCCCCGATACTCGGAAAAGTAAATTGGAGGTTCATATGGCAAAATCGTAATTATCGGCGGCGGCTGGTCTGGCTGTGCTGCCGCCATCGCAGCAAGAAAAACGGGAGCGGAGGTAGAAATACTGGAACGGACAGATCTGCTTCTGGGACTAGGAAACGTAGGAGGAATCATGAGAAACAATGGCCGTTTTACTGCGACCGAAGAAAATATAGCGATGGGCGCAGACGAGCTCTTTGCTATTACAGATAAATGCGCGACCCACAAAAACGTAAATTTCCCAGGTCACGACCACGCAACTTTTTACAATGTCGTCAAAGTGGAGCCAGAAGTGAGGCGGCTAATGAGAGAAATGGATATCGAAGTACATCTGATAACGAGGATCACAGACGTTGTCAAAGAGGGCGATCGAATTACTGCGCTGGAATCGGCGGACGGCGAACGCTTTGACGGCGACGTCTTTGTCGACTGTACGGGAACTACAGGCCCTATGGGAAACTGTATGGAGTTCGGCAACGGTTGCAGCATGTGCGTATTACGCTGTCCTGCTTTTGGCCCTCGCGTCAGCATTTCGGAAAAAGCCGGTGGCCATGACTACTATGGAAAGCGGGCTGACGGTACGCCGGGCGCTTTCAGCGGTTCCTGCAAGCTGGAAAAATCCAGCCTGTCAGAGAAAATCGTAAAAGAACTCAATGAAAAGGGGGTCGCAGTCGTGCCGCTGCCAAAAGAACTGATCAACGAGAGCAAGCTCTCGAAGAAAAAGTATGTCGTCAATACGCATTGCCGCCTTTTGCTGAGAATGTGATTTTAATCGACACGGGCTATGCCAAGATGATGACGCCGTACTTCCCACTGGCGGAGCTGCGCCAGGTAGAAGGTTTTGAAAATGCCCGGTTCGTCGATCCTTATGCCGGCGGAAAGGGAAATTCCATCAGGTATACGGCCGTTACGGAACGAGATCCTTTCATGAAGGTGAAGGACGTCGAGAATCTGTTCTGCGGCGGTGAAAAATCCGGACTGTTCATCGGACATACGGAGGCTATTTCTACTGGTTCCCTGGCCGGGCACAATGCGGGCAGAGCAGCGCGCGGTGAAACACTGATTACACTGCCGGAATCAACCGCTATCGGCTCTCTTCTTACATACGAAAAACCAGACGGGGGCATGATCACCTTTGCGGGAGATGAATTCTTTGCCCATGAAGGAGACCGGGCTTTACACCACGGACATAGAGAAAATCGCAGACCGCATAGAGACAGCAGGGCTTACGGGAATATATAACGCTTTCAATTAATCGCGTTTTGTGTTAAAAATCACTAAAGACAAAGTGAACGGAGAAAAAACCAATGAGAATTAACAAATATATTGCACAGGCTGGTGTAGCCAGCCGCAGAAAAGCAGATGAACTGATTGCCAATGGCAACGTCAAAGTCAACGGTCTGATCTTGAAGGAGCCGGGCTATGACGTTGTCACGGGCGATGTGGTGGAAGTCAACGGCAGGAGAATTGAGGCGGAGGAAAAGAAGGTGTACATTCTTCTTAACAAGCCGGTTGGTTACATTACCAGCGTCAGCGACGATCGGGACAGGCTGACTGTCATGGACCTGGTCCAGGATGTGGATGCGAGGATTTTCCCGGTGGGTCGTCTGACTACAATACGTCGGGCATGCTGATCATGACAAACGATGGGGATTTTGCCTATACGTTATCTCACCCCCAAACACGAGATGACAAAGACGTACCGCGCTGTGGTAGCCGGCGTACTGTCAAATGAAAAGTGCGCGAAACTCAGGGAAGGGGTGGACATCGGCGGTTTTGTGACCTCAAAGGCGAAGGTGGAAATCGTCAAAAGGTCATCCGCGGAACACGGTGGTGGACATCACCATTCACGAGGGCAAAACCGTCAGGTCCGCAAAATGTTCAAAGCTGTCGGCAACAACGTGCAGAGCCTGGAACGCATCGCCATCGGCGACGTCAGACTGGGAAGACTTGCAGAAGGCCATTACCGAAAACTGACGAGAGAAGAAATCGAGTATTTCAAGAATGGAAGATAAAAAACAGAGGGGATTGCGAAGCAGTAGCAAAAACTACTGTAATCGCAATCCCTTTTTAGTGCGCTTGATATACACAATTATTCTTTCTTTATCTTCGCTTCTGCATCATCACGATAGATGCCGAAGAAAAACATATCTGTCATCTTGCGCAGGATCTCCGTGTCCTTAGAAAAATCGAGATCGTGGGCGATACAGTATTGGTAAGCGTTGAACTCGATGGTGGAATAAAGATAGGCGGCTACCTCAAGTCGATGCCGTCCTTTAAAATACCGCGCTTTTGGTCCTTTGCCAGATAGTCCTTCAGCTTCTCCAGATAATCCGGTGTTGCCGTATCGCTGAACACTAAGCCCTGAAAGAGGCTGGTGTTTTGAAAAATAATATTCGCAAGGTCATTGCCCACCTGACTCGCTTCTAAATCTAAGCCGATTTCTTTTTTTTTGGAATAATCATACAGCGTATCCGATTCCGCCAAAGTCTGCGGCTGCGCTTTGTTGCTGTTAAAAACGCAGAAGAACAGGTCGTCTTTGTCGTAAAAATACTTGTAGATACTGCCGACGGAGATGCCGGCCCTGTCTGCAATGCGATTGACACTGCTCTTTTCGTACTGGTCTTTATATTCAATAAACTCGTCCGCGGCCGCATTGAGGATTCGTTGCTGCTTCTCTGGCGTCAGTTTCAAAAATGTTTTTTTTTGGCATGGATATTCCTCCTCTTTCTTATCTTGTTGTAACACAAATTCCCTTTTTGGCGCAAGGAGAAAAGATCAGATTACCTCGCCTACAATATCCTTATGCTTTTTGAGTGTATCAGGACATTCTCGCGTAACCGGGTCGCTATCTGGTGGCCTACACCAGGGGGGTATATTTGATTATGGTTACTTTTGACTTAAATTTCTTCGCTTCAAACACCGGCCTAAGCCTATAAAAGTAACCGCATACAGATGATTTACAGATTCTGCAAGCAATATGAACTATTTTCGTGAGGAATGGTTCCTGATGTCGTCGTTAAGTTACGCGAAACCTCTAAAATCGTATCAAAAACCTAACCGTATCGTAGAAGAGACTTCTCTTATACCCCCATGCCCTATACGCCGACAAAGAATCTACCTTTGAGAGACGATCAATAACAGAATTCAGTATTTTTTGAAAAAATCGATTGACTTGAGGAGGAAAAAGGTGTATAAAAAAAGTGAGTCGACTCACTTTTTGCTAAAACGATCTTTTTTTGACGAGGTGTACCGGCAGCGATCAATTTCGTGATGAATGCATGCTGCCTTAGAACACCTGGGGAGGAAATTATGAAAAAAAGAAATAAAAGCGGCCTCTGGGCTGAGCCTGGACAGAGAATTCAGTTTTCGCGCGATCTTCTTTGGCGTGATGATCGGGCTTCTGCTCATGGCGCTGATGATGTATCTGGATGCGGTATTAGGTCTGGATACCGATGTGGCGCCCATTGCCTCTATGATTGGCGTCCTTTTTGATACCACTTTTCGGTGGTCCCACCAACAGACGAGAAGTCAACATCATGCAGACCTGTGCGACGGCGACGACTTTCGCCGCCTATTCGCTGACCGGTAATATCGTGCCGCTGCTGATGATGGGAGAAAAATTGGAAGTGCTGCCGACCTTTGCTCTGCTATTGCTTGCAGATGCCATCGGTATCTGCTTTGTATCCATACTTCGAGACCAGTTCGTCTACGACAAAAACCTGCCTTTTCCCGGCGCGGTCATGTGCACGACTGCCATGGACCAGATTGACGCCAAAGACAAGAGTTCAACAAAGCTGTTGTTTGGCGCAGTGGCCTTCAGCGTGGTGATTTCCTTTTTTGCAGAACATGGAATATCTGCCGTATCTGGCGGATTTTACATCCCTTCTGCCAGAGAACGGCATGACCTTGGGCATTCTGATCATGCCTCTGATGCTGGGCATGGGCTATGTGCTGGGTTCGAGAAATGCACTCTGCATGTTGGCGACCAGCTTATTAATCTGCCTCATCGAAGCACCTGTCGGCACGAGCCGCGGCTGGTTTGCAAACCCTGCCGAAGACTACTTTTCGGAGATCCAGGATTTTAACCTGCCGATTGTAATCGGCATTGCCCTTTTGGCGGCGGTGATTCCCATCTGCAGACAATGGAGAGCCATTGCCCACGCCTTTCAGTTCAAAAAAGGCGCGGACCAAAAGAGCGACCGAGACTATTCCATGAAATCTATCCTGATTCTGCTTTTGGTGCTGACCGCTGCCATGATCGCCTTCTGCAACTTCTATTATCAGATCAAAGTCATCCACCTGGTCATCTGCACGGTGGTAAGCCTGCTCTTTGCCATGATTGCAGTCAGGGTTTCTGCGGAATCGGGTTTAAGTGCAGGACTGGCACTGAACATTTTTTTATGATCGTGATCTCTTATGGGCTGACTGGCAATGCAGTATTCTCCATGCTGATCGCCTTTATGAACTTCAATACTTTCATTCTGGCGCAGGATACCATGTATGATTTGAAAATCGGACAGATGGTCAGCGCTTCTCCTAAGAAGCAGATCAAGGCGCAGTTTATCGGCATTTTTTTCGGATGCCTGGCAGGTACGGCTCTGTTCTATGCAATCATCAAAGTCTTCGGCCTCAACGACGAGCTGTTCACATTCCCTTTCGGAAACATGTATTATGCAGTAATCAACGGCATTTCTGAAGGCGGCGTCTCAACCCTGTTCAATCCAGGGCGATTTGCAATCGGCGGTGCCCTGGGGGGCAGTGCTTTCTCTGATCGGCTTGCCGGCAGGAGGTATCGCTCTTGCCATGTATCTGGCGCCGAAGACCATTCTGGGTATTGCCCTGGGCGGCATGATCCGTCTGGTGGTGGAAAAGACAAAAGGCAGCGCTTTTGCGGAGAAGATGGATAATGCGGCAACGGGATTCGTCATCGGAGATGCCATGGTCTGCGTACTGATGGTCATCATCACCATGTTTAGGTAAGGGGGGAGACAGTATGTTTGACATAGTGATAAAAAACGGTCTCATCTGTGACGGCACAGGCGGATCGATCTACCTCGCCGATATCGGCATCACTGGCGATGTGATTACATATATCGGGGGAAATTTCCCTGACAGACGACGACAGCAAAGACTGCAAAGTCATCGACGCTGCTGGAAAGACTGTGACACCTGGTTTCATCGACCCCCATACCCATGTGGATCAATCCATTCTCACAGCACCGGCAATGGAACCTTATTTAAAACAAGGCGTAACCACTGTGGTAACGGGAAACTGCGGCTATGGCATCGCACCCCAGGGGGAAGAAGTCTTCTATTGTTCGGATCTGGACCAGGAATTTCTAAATCTGGCCGGAGCAGATCCCTTTGCGCTGCTGTCTCTGCTCTTTGACAGAGAGAAAGCTGCTGCTGCCTACCAAAAAGCGGTACGGCGTACGGCTGGATTGGCGGAGCTTTGATGCGTTCAACCGAAAATGCGATGAACTTCCACTAGGGGGAAACCTGGCGCCTTTGATCGGTTACAGCGCTGTAAGGACTGCCGTCATGGGCAGAGACTGCATGCGGCAGGCGGCCGAAGGTGAAGTTGCCTCCTAGAATCCGTCACCCGGGACTGCATGGAGGCGGGCGCTTTTGGAATTTCAACGGGCAGGGATCCGATGTATATCCCCGGCCCCTTTGCGGCAGATGATGAAATGAACAGGATGCTGCAAGTCGTTGCCAGGTATGGGGGATTTTTTGCAAGCCATACCTTCAACTGCAATGGACAGGGCCAGCCGGACCGTCTCTCAGGTTATGGGGGAAATGGTCAGACAGGCGGGAGATACAGGCATCAAAATGAATATTTCCCATGTTCACGTCATGAATATGGCTCGAGATGGGGCAGAGGCCGTAAAAGCAGCCAAAGAGACAATGGACTATTTTGACGGACTTGTCGCCTCGGGAATAGACCTGAGCTATGATGTCATACCCAGCGTCTTGTTCCGACTATACCCCCTGACATCCTGCGGCTATTATCTGCGCCCCTTAGTGCTGATGGCGGGGACGAGAAAAAAAACTGGGGAATTGTTCCGGCAGAAAGCTTTCCGCCAGCGAGTCCGCCAGATTGTAAAGGAAGGAAAGATGCCGATTCTGGATGAAAGTTCCGATACCTGCTGGCTGGGGAACTTTTCATCTCAAAGCATAGGAACCCGGCCTATGCGGGCCAATATTTACACCACTGTGCTGAAAAAACGGAATCTCTCAGCTCTCGATGGCTTGATGGCAGTCTTTGCAGAAGACCCGGACATGACAGCGGATTTGGCAGCGCCGGACTTTCAGCAGAGTGTGGACCTTCTATGCAGCAGCGAAATCGCTATGCCATGTTCTGATGGCAGCAGCTACAGCAAGGATACCAACCTCAGCGGCAATGCAGAAATCGGAGTTTACCCCAACAGCATGAACATCAGCTATATACCGCGTTATTTAAATCGTTATGGGAAAAAAGATTTTGCGAAGGCGGTTTCTCAGGCCAGCGGTTTTGTGGCGCGGCGGTTTGGGGATCGAAAAAAAAGAGGTGTGATCAAAGAGGGCAGCTTTTCGCTGATCTGGTCGTCATGGACCGGACTTTGCCCGCAGCTTTGATGAGGAAGAGAACCCACTGCAGGATCCAGAGGGAATTTTATATGTGCTGGTCAACGGGCAGATTGCCGTAGAGAACAATGTTTTTGACCAAGAAAGCAGCCGGCAGAGTGCTGCGTAAAAAAAAGTAAGGAAGAGGTGATGGAGATGGATAGCAGAATCGAGGGCCTGTCCAGGCAGCTGACGGAATATTCCTGTGACCTGAAGGCTGGAGAGCGGGTTTTGAGAGAATATGAGGGGCGAGAATGCCTGCCTTTGGTGCGGCAGCTTGATCAAGGATGCGTATCGCCTCGGCGGCAGGCCATTTGTTCTGGCGAGAGAAGACAGTGCTGAGAGAGATTTTGATGGAGGCAGATGCGGAACAGCTTTGCTGAAGCTTTTTGACTGGGAGCTGACACAGATGGAAGCCATGGACGCCTATATCGGCATCAGAGGGAATGCCAACATTGCGGAGCTGGCCGACGCCGACGAAACAGATGAGCCTTTATTATAAGCCGAGTCAGCCTGTAGTTGAACGCAGGGTCTATGAGACAAAATGGGTCATACCCGCTATCCCAATGCTTCGATGGCGCAGCTAGCCGGCAGAAGCCAAGAGGGCTTTGAAAGGTTTTTCTTTGATGTGTGTACCATGGATTATGGGAAGATGAGCCGTGCCATGGATGCCCTGGTGGATTTGATGAACAGGACGGACCGGGTCAGAATCGTAGGGGCAGGTACGGATTTGTCCTTTTCTATCAAAGGGATTCCCGCTGTCAAATGCGATGGCAAAATGAATCTTCCGGACGGAGAGGTCTATACCGCGCCAGTAAAGAATTCGGTCAACGGGTTCATCCGCTACAACGCCTGCAGCGAAATGCTTAGGGTTCACTTACGAAAATGTGCAGTTTGAGGTGAAAAACGGGCGCATTGTCAAGGCAGAAGCCAACGACACGGAGCGGATTAACGCCCTCCTGGATACCGATGAAGGGGCGCGTTTCTTCGGTGAATTTGCCATCGGCGTCAATCCGTTTGTGTTGGAACCGATGAAAGACATCCTCTTTGATGAGAAAATCTGCGGAAGCTTTCATCTGACACCGGGAGAGGCTTACGAGGATGCCGACAACGGCAATCGCTCTGCGGTCCACTGGGATTTAGTGATGATGCAGCGGCCGGAATATGGAGGCGGTGAAATCTGGTTTGACGATGTGCTCATCCGCAAGGACGGACGCTTTGTCTGTCCGGAACTGAAACCCCTGAATCCGGAGAACCTGCTCTAGCGCACGTACTTATTCTCCCATTTGTGACCACGATACCGCAGGACGAAGATGATGATGCGCACGATCCAGTCGATGAACATGGCCATCCAGATGCCGAGGACGCCAAATCAAAATTCTTGGCTAAGAGGACACCGGCTGCGATACGGAAGAGCCACATGGAAGCCACTGCTGCGCCCATGACGAAGGTGGTATCGCCGGCGGCTTTCAGGGTCTGGGGCAGGGTGAAGGACAGGGGCCAGAGGAGAATGCCCAGTCCGCCGTGCATCCAGAGAATCAGCTTTGCCAGATGCGAAGCCTCGTCAGAGACGTTGTACAAATTGATGACCAGCGGCAGGATCAAGAAAATCACTGCGTTGATGGCCAGCATGGACAGATAAGACCACTTTGAGCAGTTTCTTGGTATAGAACCTGGCGCTTTCAAAGTCCTTGGCACCGACACATTGACTGACCACGGTGATCATGCCCACCCCGATGGCCTGGGCTGGCAGAATCTGAAAGGTGGCCATGGAGTTGCCGATGGCATTTGCCGCGATGGAGGCGGTGCCAAAAGCAGAGACGACGCTGAGCAGCATGATCTTTCCCAAATGAAAGAGACTGCTCAAGACCGCTGGGCACGCCCAGCTTCAATATTGTTTTGACGATATGTCCCTCCAGGCGGCAGCGGAACGGCTTGCTGATATGGAGGGGTATATTTTTCATTGCGCAGGAGCCAGACCACGGCGATAGCGCCGATGATTCTCGAAGCCAGGGTCGGGATGGCAACGCCTTCTACACCCATGTGGAAACCGAAGATCAAAAGGGCGTTGCCCCCTACATTGATGATGTTCATGCCGATGGAAACTGCATGGAGACAGAGGAGCCGCCCATGACGCGGAAGAGGGCGGCGCCGGCGTTGTAGAGAGCGATAAAGGAATAGAGGCTTCTACGATGATGAAATAGGTATTAGCGTGATCCATAACCTCCTGGTCGATGTTGCCAAAGAGTCCGTGGAGGATGAAATACTTTGTTATATATAAAACTGCGGTCAGCCCTGCGGCCAGGAGGACGATGAAGACCAAAAAAGCTGCTCGGCCGATTCGTTGGCTTTTTTCAGGTCGCGGCTGCCGATAAACTGCCCGCAGACCACAGCGCCGCCAGTAGCCAGGGGCTGCAAAGCCGTAAAAGACAAGGGTGTTGATGGAGTCCACCAGGGAAACCGCTGATACGGCAGCTTCGCCCACGCTGGCTACCATGATCGAGTCAGCCAGGCCCACTGTGGTTGCGAGGAACTGCTCGACGATCAAAGGCAGGATCAAGCTGCATAGTCGTTTGTTAGAAAAGTTGATTGTTAGTTCGTTCAAAAAAAAATTCCACCACCTTATATATAGTAACAGAGATATTTTATCATATCTGTCAAGTTTCATCAGCATATAGTCGAAATCCTCAATGGCGTGCAATAAAGGCACGCCATTGCTGCACAACTTCATGACAGTGACGAAGCTATGTATCCAAAAACCGCTTTACATTCTGCCAAAGCGGACGAATATTTCTTATTAAAGTGTTATGACAGGCGTTTTAAGTGTCAAAATACATGGGAAAAATGACCGGAACGATCTATACCCCCCCCTTGGTTTTTCTGTATACAGTCGTTCTGCTGTGCAGAAGTGGAAGAACACGGCCAAAAAGTACAAAAATATTGTAAAGCATAATTGACAAATTACCTTGAAGGAGTATCCTGGTAAAGATAGGAACTGAAATGGGAAGAAGAGGAAGGTGGCTGTGACTTGGAGATAATCTTTGAAACGAACAAAAATGTAGATATTGTAGTGTTTTCCACTCCCAACGGAATGGGAGAAGGGACAACGGTTTGCGACAGGCGATTGACCTTAGAGGACGCAGAGGCGGGTTTTGTATTTAGCTACAAAGCTGCATCGGCTGGGTTTTATACCCCTCATATCTACTGTTGTAATTGGTGAGAAGGATGTTGCTGCCGGCAGTAAAACAGTAAAGATAAAGCTGGAGCGAAGAACGGGTAAAGGCTATGAGCCGGAACTGATGTATCGTTGGAGTGATGAAATCGAAGATAAGATGTTTGGAACGGAAGATTTGTGCAATGTGGATACGAATGCCTTGAATACGCCTGCTTTCTGCGGAGAAACTCAGGGGCACCGATTTACAACCCTGGAGGAAGTTGTCGCTTTTTGCAGGAGTTAGAACGGCAGAGCGCCAATGCCCATCTGTATTTCCTCGATGCAGACAGAAGCATTCCTGTCGTACTCTTTACCAAAACGGATTTGTCCGAAGCAAAAGATCTTGACAGTGCACTGACAGTGATGAGAAAAGACGGCCATCTGACTATCATGTATCAGGCACAGATACACGGCAACGAACCGGCCTCTGGCGAGGGCGCGCTGGCTGTGGCGGAAATTCTCGCCAAGGATGAGGTCTATCTGGAGAAGTTGGATGTTGCATTAGCGCCTTGTGTAAATCGGTATGGTGCAGAGCACTTCAGCCGGTTTGGCGACACTCACAAACTGAATTTAAACAGAGACGGCCTCTGTCTGCGTTCTCAGATTGTAAGAAAACTCCATTGGCTATATGGAAGACTGATGCCGGAGGTTTTTATCGACGGTCATGAATTGGCTGGGAGGGTGTCCTTTGTAGAGAAAAGTGAGAGGGGATACTATTTGAATCACTTGGATGATATCAGAATTATTTGTGTCAACAATCTAAATCAAGGCCGCGGTGTCTTTGCCGATGCTGAAAAAAATCCTGTGTAAGACCATCGTAGAATTACAGCGACAGGGGTTTCGGACTTTTTTCTATAAACTTTCCTGCGACAATACCACGTCCTGCGGTTATGCAAGACTGCGGAATTCCTACACCTTTCTCATCGAGTCCAACGGTATCAATCTTGGAAAACAGCACTTTGCGAGACGGGTATTGTCACAGCGAGAAGCGGTGCTGTCTATTCTGAGACAGGCCTCTGACAAAGCGGATACCATCTGCAGGATAGTAAAGAATGCCAGAGAACAGATGATTTTTATGGGAGGAAGAGATGCTGGGGAAAATCGATTTGTGTTAAAACATCAGGCTTCCCAAGAGTCTGGGATTGACGTGCTTCGACCGTCCTATGATTTCTTTGGGCGCCCTGTGGGGAATCCCGGTAAAATGGACAGAGCCTATAACATAGACACCTGCATTAGGAGCAGACTGAGACCTGCTGCATATCTTTTGCCTAAAGGTGTTGAAGGAACGACAGAAGCCGCAGAGATTTTAGCGGCTAACGGTGCGGCGTATTACGAGTTGAAGAATGGCGCAAAGGTTAGGGGCGATTCAGTATTCTGTCTCAGAAGATGGAATTCTGATTGGTGATGAGCAGACCGTTATATTTGAAGAAGGGAGCCCATGTATTCCCTATGAATCAGGAAGGGGCAAATGTCATCGCGGCCAGCCTGGAACCTGATGTGGATGATACCGTGGAATCCAAAGGCTCCTTTGTCCAGGCAGGAATTCTGAAAAAAACTGAGTCTGGCGATTATCCCCTCTATCGCTGCCAAGACATGAGAATGCTGCGACTTTCCGGTAAGCAGAGAGATAATTGATGAAATTAAAAAAAGCCTGAACATAAAAAGGGATGTGCATTGCCCGCACATCCCTCGTTCATTTTATCAGTATCTTATTTCCTCTTAGAGTCTTTAGGTGTTACACAAGTACCTGTAGCTCTTGCTACTACGATAGGTTCTTCTAAGAAATCAGCTGCGGAAGCGTTGATGTCTTTTCTGGAAACGATGACCTTTCTGGCTTCGAACTTCATCTGTCTGGAAGTGTTGCCGATCTTTGTGATCTCGCCGTAAGCTTCGATGTAGTCGCCGGCGTAAGTAGGAGCAAGGAATTCTACGTTGTCATAAGCGCAGAACAGACCTTCGTCTCCGTCTAATTTGATCAGAAGTTCTGTCGCAACGTCTCCGAACAGGTGAACCATATGCGCGCCGTCCACTAATTCTCCGCCGTAATGAGCATCCTTTGCAGACATTCTCAGTCTGAGGGTTGATGTGATTTTTTCTTCCATGATAAAAATTCTCCTTTTCTATAATTAAAATTCTTCTTTTAGTATAACTTTGAATTCGTTACCTGTAAATAATAATTGCAAAATATGTGCCAATGGGTTATCATTGAAATTACATAAAAAGTGAACCGAAATGTGTTCATGCAAAAAGGAGCGAATCAAAAATGACCCGCAATTATGGAACCAACAGAGTCATGGAACCGCAGCACGTGCTGCCCACCTCTGCCTGGCGTCTGGACAACAGCAGAAATATAGCGCCGGAGGAAATCAGGGTGGACATCAAAAGGATTCATATCGAACAGACCAGTTTTAAGCAGATTTGCCTGGAAGCGGCCGACAATGACCAGCGAATCAAAACAGAAAATCATGGACATCGTAATCAGAAGAGGGAAACTGCACAATCCTGTCACGGATACAGGGGGCTGTTCTACGGTACCGTCTCTGAGGTGGGAGCGGAGTATGACAACAAAAAAGGCTTCAAACCGGGAGAAGAAGTGGTCTGCAATGCGTCCCTGGCCTCGGTGCCTATATACATAGACAAAATCATTTCCATAGATAGAGCCTTTGGACAGATCGACATAGAAGGGTATGCAGTCCTCTATAACGAGGTGCCGTTGGTCCGAAAGCCGGAAGGCATTCCCATCAACCTGCTGCTCTTCGCGTTCAACGAATCGGGAACCCCTACAGAATCAGCAATACGGCGGTAGGGAAGAAAAAGTTTTTTGATTGTGGGGAATAACCTGCTTTCCAACCTGCTCTTCGGTTATGCCGTCAGAAAAGTGGCTCGAGAAGACGCGGAGGTGGTCTGTCTGCTGGACAGGAAGACGGATATTGTTCTCAAAGGGCAGTCGATCAACGACTTGATTGCCAGAGTGTTTACGGAGGTGCATTATGTGGACATCCTCAAGCCCATGGAATGCCTGTCAGGGGCTCAATGCAGATTCTCTGTTCGATCTGTCTGTAAACTGCGCCGACATCCCTGGTGCGGAAACCATCAATATTTTGGCGACAAAAGAGCGGGGGAACGGTCGTCTTTGCCAATCTGATCAACAATTACAACATCGCCCTGTATATTACAGAGTCCATTTCGCGCCAATTGACATCCGCTGTGCAGACGGTTATCTGGAGGCTTATGACGAATTTGACATTGAAATCGTCAAAGACCTGATTCCCTACATTGAAAATGCGGTGGTGAGACGGATCCTATGTAGACGACGATCCGTCTTATCCCATCAACAGGGAACCAGGCTGCTGGAGGCATCAGGGGCCAGAGGAAGACCATGCTTGAGGACTTTGTCTGAAAGCCGGGCTATGGCTGCAGTGCTCAACGATATGCTGACTGTGGCAAAGTACGACTGCAACGTCTTGATTACAGGAGACACGGGTGTCGGTAAAGAGAAGGTGGCAAATATCATCCACAAGAACAGCAATCGAAAGATGCAGCCCTTTATCAAGGTCAACTGTGCATCCATTTCGCCTACCCTGATAGAGTCGAATTCTTTGGATATGAGAGGGGCGTTTACCGGCGCCAACTCCAATGGAAAGAAGGGATACTTTGAGCTGGCGGACAACGGAGCGATTTTCCTGACGAAATCGGCGAATTGCAGCAGGACATGCAGGCGAAGCTTTGCGCGTGATTCAGGATGGTGAGTTTTTCAGAGTAGGCGGCACGACGCCGATCAAAAACCAACGTGAGAATTTTGTCCGCCACCAATCGCGATCTGGAAGATCTGATCCAAGAAGACAAATTCAGGCGGGACTTATATTATCGGCTCAATGTGGTGAGAATGCGCGTGCCCAATCTGCGGAACGGACGGAGATATCCCTGCGCTGGTCAACCATTTTATCAAGAAATACAGCGACAAGTTTGAGATACAGCGGAAAATTGACGACGACGCTGTAGAGTACCTGAAGCAGTGCGAATGGCCGGGCAATATCAGGGGAATTGGAAAATGTAGTGCAGCGGCTGATGATTTCGGCAAAGGGAGAGCAGATTACTCTGCTGGACGTCATGAGGGAACTTCATGCAGAAGTTTTTGAGAATACGAGTCCCGAAGCCGCTGCCAATGCGGAAGAAGAGGGGCGGACCCTGAACCTGGAAAAGATGGTGGAAAAACTTCGAAAAACATCATCAAGCACGCCTGTGAAAAGTACGGCTCTACTCGAAAAGTGGCGAAAGCCATTGGAATCAGCCAGACACAGCTAGTCAGAAAAAAGAAGAAATATGAAATTTAAGCGGAATGAACCGAATTGGGTTCGGGTGGTAAACATATGAACATAAAACGGTTCGAATTTGACGTGGACCTCAGAAAAACCCATTGGAAACAGTGGGTTTTTATTTTGGCACGGCATTTGCTATATAATAAGGCGACGAAAATTTACATACATTAGAGGAGGAAACACACATGCAGAACATGGAATACAGAAAAGGTGATCCATTTGGCACACACAGAGTTATCAGTCCGGAGGGCGTGCTTCCACAACCAGCAGACGTAATTGACAATACGATGGAAATTTACGACAATGAAGTATTGATCGACGTGCAGACTTTGAACGTGGACTCGGCTTCATTTACTGAAATAGAAAAGAGAGCGGATGGCGATGTTGAAGAAATCAAAAACATCATGATGGGCATCGTCGAAAAGACTGGAAAACACAAGAATCCGTGGACTGGTTCCGGCGGCATGCTGATCGGAACTGTCGCAGAGGTTGGACCGAGCTATGACGGAGACTTGAGGGTAGGGGGACAGAATTGCTACATTAGTATCTCTGTCGTTGACCCTTTGAGAATCGACGAGATTGTCGAAGTGAGAAAAGACATCGACCAGGTGGACATCAAAGGGCAGGCCATCTTGTTTGAAAGCGGCATTTATTCCATCCTGCCGGCTGACATTCCGCAGAACCTGGCTCTCTCGGTACTTGATGTCGCAGGCGCACCTGCACAGACTGCAAAAATCGTTGAACCGGGTGACACTGTAGTCATTTTAGGCGGCGGCGGAAAATCGGGCATGCTCTGCTGCTATCAGGCGAAGAAAGAAGCGGGCGTCAACGGAAAGGTGATCTGCGTAGACGGATTCGAAAGTTCCATCGAAAGAGCGAAGAGTGTGGACGTGGCAGACGAATACCTGGTGGCAAACGCGACTGATGCGGTTGGCCTGTACAGGGAGGTCGCCAGACTGACGGAGGATAAACTGGCCGACGTCGTAATTAATGTAGTAAATATACCGAATACGGAGATGGCTTCTATCATGGCCTGCAAAGATAACGGCATGGTATACTTCTTTTCCATGGCTTCTGACTTTACGAAGGCGGCCCTCGGAGCAGAAGGCGTCGGCAAAGACGTCAACATGCTGATCGGTAACGGTTATACAAAAGGACATGCAAATGTCGCTCTCCAGGTTCTGAGAGAGAATGACAAACTGAGAGACCTTTTCGCGCAGCTTTATGCGTAATAAACCTCAATCATTCGGGCTGAATTAAAACGGTTCAGCCCGAAATGAAAATGAACACACTTCGGTTCGCTTGTTATTTTTTAATAATCTTGCAAATTGGCTGACTGTAACTGTAGACACCGTATGGCGGGAGGCTTATAATGAAGACAGTCATGAGTTATGCGAGACGCATAAATTTAAAAAGTTAAAAATATTTTTCTAGGAGGATGATTATTATGAAAAAAGGATGCCCTTACGGAACACACAGAGTTATTTCACCAAAAGGTGTTTTACCTCAGCCAGCAGATGTCATTGACAACACAATGGAAATCTATGACAACGAAGTACTGATCGACGTTAAAACTTTGAACATCGACTCCGCTTCTTTCACAGAAATCGAGAGAAGAGCTGGTGGAGACGTAGAAGAAATCAAAAAAGACTATGCTTGGCATCGTTGCTAAAGCTGGTAAACATAAGAACCCATGGACAGGCTCCGGCGGCATGCTGATCGGTACAGTTAAGGAAATCGGACCTGCTTACGAAGGAGACCTGAAGGTTGGAGACAAGATCGCTACTTTAGTATCCCTGTCCCTGACTCCGTTAGTAATCGAAGAAATCTTAGAAGTAAGACCGGAAATCGACCAGGTAGACATCAAGGGCCAGGCTATCCTGTTCCAGAGCGGTATCTATGCAAAACTCCCAGAAGATATGCCAGAAGGACTCGCTCTTTCCGCATTAGACGTAGCTGGAGCGCCTGCACAGACTGCAAAGCTTGTGAAACCGGGTCAGACTGTACTGGTTATCGGCGGCGGCGGAAAATCAGGACTGCTGTGCTTATACGAGGCAAAGAAGAGAGCTGGCGTAACTGGTAAAGTGATCTGCGCTGCTGGTTCACAGAAATCAGAAGACAGAGCTAGAAAGTTAGACTTAGCTGACGAATACTTCCACCTGGATGCAACAGATGCAGTTGGAATGTACAACAAGATCATGGAACTGACAGACGGCGAGCTCTGTGACATCGTTATCAACAACGTAAATATCGAGAACACAGAAATGGCTTCTATCCTTGCTTGTAAGGATGACGGCCTTGTATACTTCTTCTCCATGGCAACAAGCTTTACAAAGGCTGCTCTGGGTGCAGAAGGCGTAGGCAAGAGACGTTACGATGATCATCGGAAACGGTTACACCAAGGGACATGCGGCAATCACTCTGCAGTGCCTGAGAGAGCACGAGGGTCTGAGAAACTTATTTGCAGAAATGTACTCCTAATGGGAAGATACTAACCCGATTTCCGCAGGAAATTGACGGTAAGCCCCGGTCAGGATTGCCCGAAGCGAAGCTGCAATCACGGCCCGCATAAACTGCTAACACATACTTATGCCACGGCTTCTTACGGGAGGCTGTGGCGCATCTTATGCAAAAAAAACGGCTATTACCACTCCGCTAGGGAATCCCCTCAGCACACCCGATCTGTTTGATTCCTAGCATTCAAACACACAGCCGTAGGCTGCTTGAATATTAAAAAATCAAAAATAATCATACGAAAATCGTAAAAATTAAGGAGATTTATTATGGCAATTAGAAATTGGAAGGATATTCCTCTATTCAAAGATGTGACTGATGAACAGTGGAATGACTGGCACTGGCAGGTTTCTCACAGATTATCCACTGTTGAGGACATTGCGCAGGTCGTTAATCTGACTGACCAGGAAAAAGAGGATATCGAGAAAGTTCTGGGCGGTTTCAGAGTAGGTATCACTCCTTACTATGCTTCCCCTGATGGATCCAGATGATCCAAGATGTCCTGTAAGAATGCAGGCGGTTCCTACTTTACTTGAGATGCACAGATCAGAAGCTGACGACGCTGACCCTCTTCACGAGGACGCTGATTCTCCAGCTCCAGGACTCACGCACAGATATCCGGACAGAGTACTCTTCCTGATAACTGACCAGTGTTCCATGTATTGCCGTCACTGCACAAGAAGAAGACTTGCAGGTGAAACTGACGGAGCTAGATCAAGAGAAGATATCGATGCATGTATCGAATACATCAGAAAGACACCAGTTGTAAGAGACGTTCTTCTTTCAGGCGGAGACTGCTTATGCGTTGAAGACGATACATTAGAATACATCATCAGCGAACTGAGAAAAATCGACCACGTTGAAATCGTAAGATTAGGTTCAAGAACTCCAGTTGTTATGCCTATGAGAATCACTGACAACCTGGTTAACATGCTGAAGAAATATCACCCAATCTGGCTGAACACACACTTCAACCATCCAAAAAAGAAATGACTGCCGATTCAGCTGAAGCATTAAGAAAGTTAGCTGACGCTGGTATTCCTCTCCGAAACCAGTCCGTACTCTTGAGAGGTGTAAACGACTGCAAGCACATCATGAGAGAACTGGTACATCGTGCTAGTTAAGAACAGAGTAAGACCTTACTACATCTATATCTGCGACTTGTCCGTTGGCATCGAGCACTTCAGAACAACTGTTGCAAAGGGCATCGAAATCATCGAAGGTCTGAGAGGTCATACTTCAGGTTACGCAGTACCGACATTCGTAGTTGACGCTCCTGGCGGCGGCGGAAAGACTCCGGTTATGCCACAGTACATTATCTCAGAAACGCCTGACAAGGTCATCCTGAGAAACTACGAAGGTGTTATCACTACATATACACAGCCTCGTCTGCCAGATCTGAAATGCACTTGCGATTACTGCACAGGCAAGAAGACATATAAGTATCAGGGTGTATCAGCACTTGGAGAAGGGACTTCAGATTAAATCTATGGAGCCGGCTAACCTGCTGAGACACGAAAGAAATAAACACGAATAAAGCATACGCAATAGGGGGCCTTCCGACAATCCACTTTCTGGTGGATTAGGTCTCCGGTCGTAAACGTCTGCGGACCAAACTCCTGACGTTCTGACTGGGGACCTACCAACAATCCGCGACGCAGATTGGGTTAGGTCTCCCTATCATTATCAAATGAAGGATTTTATTATGGGTTTACTCTATGATTTATCAACAAAATATAAGACGCTGTCTATAGTGGGAATGGCGAAAAACGCAGGTAAGACTACGGCACTCAACTATCTGATTGAAGAAGCCGATGACGAGGGAATCAGACTGGGCATCACTTCTACGGGGAGAGATGGTGAAACCCAGGACCTTGTTACGGGAACGGAGAAGCCGAAAGTATTTCTCTACGAAGATACCATCGTATCTGTGCCGACGCGCTCTGTACGACCTAGCAGATGCGGGGCTGGAAAATCATCAAGAAGTCAGAGTACAGAACTTCGATCGGAGATCTGCTTCTCTGCAGAGTAGCAGACAGTGGATATGTACAGATTGCTGGTCCCGTTGCTACGGTTCACACCAAGAAGATGTGCCAGGAGATGTTTGATATGGGCTGCCAATTGATTTTGATTGACGGTGCAATCGACCGAAAGTCCATCGCCTCACCTGAAACGTCTGATGCTATCATTCTTTCCACAGGAGCGGTGCTGTCGCGGAACCTGAAAAAGGTAATCGAGGATACGGCGCACATTGTAGAACTTTACAGTCTTCCTGAGCTAGAAGCTTGCACAGCCCGGCAGCTCATTACAGAACATATGGACGAAGATAAAATCATGGTCATCAAAAAAAAAGGACAGGGCAGATATTCTTGATCTGACTACTGGTCTGGGTTCCAGTCGGTTTATCGATGAAGCCATAGACGACGATACCGATTATGTATACATTCCGGGAGCGTTTACCAATAGCGTGATTGCGGATATCAATCCCGCCAAGCTGAAAAGGGTAAACTTTGTACTGAAAGATCCGACGAAGATTTTTATCAACCAGATGGACTTTGGACAGCTGCGGAAAAAGAAGTTTAAAGTCAGCGTCATGAAGAATATCGAGGTTGCGGCGGTAACGGTAAACCCGATAGCGCCAAGCGGATATTCCTTCGACCACCAGGTGCTGAGAGACGCGATGCAGAAAGCGCTGCCGGACATTCCGGTTATTGACGTCAGGATATAGACAGGAGGGGCGTTTATGAAACATGGAAGCAACAGACGACTTGCAAATGTTAAGACCAGATCAGAAACAGGCCTTGATTATGTGATGTCGCAGATCGATCTCAACACTCCTTTTGGCAGAACTATCCTGAAGGCCACAAACCTTTTTTCCGGGAGGAAGAGGAGCTGCGACATGAGCTGAACCGGGTGGAGGACATGATCTGCTTTGCCAGAGAAAATCAGAGATCAATTGAAATGCTTTCCGAGGCGTTCATGGAGATCAAAGATACGACATATACCATCGATCGAAGCGGCAGAAATACACTTTCCGTTGTGGAATTATACGAGATAAAGACACTGCTTCTGATGATGCGGAAGATTGAACAGATCTGCAGCCAGACTCATACAGCAGTGCCAGAGGAGTTTATTTAGAACCGACGGAAACGCTTTTGGACGTACTCGACCCGAACAAAGACAGGCTCAATACCTTTCTATATCTATGACGAGTTTTCCGAAAAGCTCAGAGAGCTGCGTAAAGAAAAAATCTCAGTATTGAAATTACCATCAGAAAGCAGCAGAAGGCAAGAAAAGAAGAAATCAGAAAAGAATACGGTAGCGTATTGACTCTAAGTTTGACTGTGCGGTTTCAAAGACGGGAGGCGATCTTGAGAAATATAAGGCTGTTCCCGATCTGGAACAGGTCGATGAAGACTACATGACAGTCACTTTCCAGCTGAAACCGGGAGACGCCGTCTATCAACTGACGCAGAAGATGGAGGATTTGACTACGCAGATTGAGGAAGAAGAGGCTGTGATCAGACAGGAGCTTTCTCTGAGAATCGCGGAATTTGCAAGTGCTTAAATCCAATTGCCATAGAATAGGCTGTCTGATGTAGCGGTAGGAAAAGCCCTTTACGCCATCAAACATGATTGCGTTAAACCGGAGATTATAGACGAGCATCGAGTCACCATTGAAGAAGGCAGACACCTAAAGGTTGAAGATGTACTGAAATCGAAAGGGCAGAGCTACTGCCCGGTGAGCATTGTTGTCTGACGGCGTCACCTGTATTACGGGCGCTAACATGGGAGGAAAGACCATCTCCCTCAAACTTGCTGGGCTGGTTCCGATTTTGGCGCAGTATGGTTTTTTTGTTCCTTGCAGGAGCGCAAAAGTCGGACTTTCTAATTACATGCAGATACTCATAGGAGACAGTCAATCGGTGGAAAAGAGGCCTTTCCAGCTTTGGAAGCGAAATGGAAGAACTGAAGGAAATTTTGGACCACAGCGAAGACCGTTCCCTGCTTCTCGTAGACGAGATTGCCAGCGGAACGAATCCAGTAGAGGGTCTCGCTTTGACCAGAAGTCTGGTGGATTATCTGAAGGAAAAACCGTATATTACCCTCATCACTACGCATTTTGGAAGCGGTCACTGAAGCTGATGGAGTTAAAAATATGCAGGTCAGAGGGCTGTCAGACGTCGATTTCAGAAAGCTGGACAGCGAGCTTCGTTACGCCAATAGGAAAGAGCGGATTAATATCATATCAAAAGTATATGGATTACAGACTGTACAGGGTAGAACAACAAGGGCAAATACCAAAAGATGCTCTCAGAACATCGCCAAGATGTTAGGAATCAACAAAGAGATTATTGATGGGGCACAAAAAAATATTAAGTAAGGAGAGAGGAAGGATGAAAAGCAAACTAAACCTTGACCCGAAAGTAGTGGACAGTGCTCGTTCTCATGCGGCCAACATTGCACATGACATGCAGGCGTTTATTGAGCGACACACCACTGTCAGCACAAGAGAACGATTCTAAGACTTTTTAGGCGTCGACGGCGTCGATGATGTTGAAAATCCACTTCAAATGTTAGTGGTAGACCAGATTAAAGGAGTGGGAGGACTGCCTACAGGAGCCGCTTACTGGATCGGCAACGCAATGGTTCAGACCGGCAAGACACCTCAGGAAATCGCAGAAGAAATGGCATGCAGTAAGTTGGATGTTACAAAGCCACCACCTGCTCCGCAGAAAAAGCCAGAGGCAGCGATCATGCCTATGGTTCATGAATCCTTGAAGA
>VOFI01003308.1_pt1 | contig 24806 bp, 44 predicted proteins | sample 5384131 | NCBI WGS metagenome assembly VOFI01 (sample SAMN12384728, study PRJNA508395) | human gut metagenome | isolation source: healthy gut H | host: Homo sapiens | reverse complement strand
GTCCGGTCCCGGTCTCCGCCAGCGCCGAAGATCACCCACAATTTTCCCCTGGTGATCTGGCGGGCCGTCTTCAGCACGTTTTCCAGGCCGTCCGGGGTATGGGCATAGTCCACCACCACCGTGAAAGGCTGGCCTGGATGGATCAGCTGGAACCGGCCGGGCACGCCGCCGAAATCGTCCAGTCCCCGGATGATTTCATTCTTCGACAGGCCTTCGGCCACGGCTGCACAGATGGTGCCCATCACGTTGTACACATTGAATTCTCCGGTGATGTGCAGTTTCAGGTCCATTTCACCCACCGGCGTATGGAGGTTCAGTTCCATATGGGTGGCGGCCACGTGGAAGGTCAGCGGATACACATCGTTGTCCTTTCCCTTGCCGTAGGTCATGATCTTCGTCTTCACCCGGGGCATGATGAGGGGCCGAGCTGGGGTCATCCGCATTGAAGATGGCCGTCTTGTTGGGTTTCACCCCTTCGTGGAGATGGGTGAACAGCAGGGCCTTGGCCTCCCGGTAGTTTTCCATGGTCTTGTGGAAATCCAGGTGGTCCTGGGTGATATTGGTGAGTACAGCGGTATCGTATTCGATGCCCGCCACCCGGTGCAGGGCCAGGGCGTGGGGAGGACACTTCCATGACGCAGGTGTCACAGTGGGCCTCCACCATTTCGTACAGGATCTTCTGCAGATCCACCACATCCGGAGTGGTATTGTGGCTCTTGCGCACTTCGTCCCCGATCATCACATTGATGGTGCCGATGAGCCCCACCTTGTGGCCCGTACGGGTCAGCAGGGTCCGCAGGATGTTGGTGGTGGTGGTCTTGCCATTGGTACCGGTTACCCCCACCATGCGCATCTTCCGGGCCGGATCGTCGTAGAACCAGGGAGCCAGGCCGGTCATGGCCGGGTTGGTGCTGGGCACCTTGATCAGGACGGTCCCCTCCACGGGAGCTACATCCTCTTCCACCAGAATGGCAGCAGCGCCCTGTTCCACAGCTTTTCCTATATATTTATGGCCATCTGTATTGACACCCTTCAGACAAATAAAAAGGCTGCCAGGGGCTACGGTGCGGGAATCGATGGTCAAATCGCAGATGACTTGATCATTCACCTTCCCGTGACCACCGCTCCGGGCAGCTGGCAAAGCACTTCCTTCAGTTTTCTTTCCATGTCCATCCCCCATTCTCACACCATACTTCTGTGTCCTTCTGAAAGAGGAAAGGAACCGCCGGCAGGGAGCCACACCCGATTTAAGTCCTGCGTCCGATGCCGGACCCTCCGCCAGCCCATTGGGCCGTTCCCCCCCCCGTTCAGGGGAAGGACACGTATGACGTTCTAATTCTCTCTTACGTAAATATTGCTCCGGGCTGTCTGCATGCCCAATTTTTTCGTGGCGATGCTGGTGATCCGTTCCGGGCTCCGCAGCCGTTCCACGTCGATTTTCAAAGTTTCGTTCTCATCCAGCTGCTGGGCTTCCACGCCCTTCAGCTTTACCAGAGCCTGGGAACGGGTAAAGTACAATTCGCTCAGGGCCACATTTACGAATACTAATGATAATACCAAACCGGCAAAAAATGCAACCCGTCGCAACACAATATTTTTCCTTACTACGGCTTTTTCGGTGCCGCCTTCCGCTGCCGTCCCCGGGAGGGAGCCGGAGCTTCCTCTTCCTGCACGGCGGCAGAACCTTCTGTATAGTATCTATGAGACGGCCAAACCATCGGTCGACCAGTTTTTCTGTTCACCATGATGCGTCTCCTTCAGTATTGTTTCTTCTTCGTTCCCGCCCTTTTCCACGGGACCCGGCTTCTGCTTTCACAGCCGTCCGGGCAAGGCCATTATATCTTCACGGCACCCCGTAATCTGGCGCTGCGGGCCCGGGGGTTTTCTTCCAGTTCCGCCGGGGAGGGGGTGAATTCCTTCAGTTTCTTCAGTTCCGGTTTCCGTCCGCACACACACACGGGCAGTTCCGGCGGGCAGATGCAGCCCCGCTGCAGCCGTTTGAAAGCCCGTTTGATGATCCGGTCCTCCAGGCTGTGGAAGGTAATCACGCCAATGTGACCGCCGCTTTTCAGGTAGTGCACCGCCGTTTCCATGGTGGCGTCCAGGATCTTCAGCTCATCGTTCACTTCGATGCGGATGGCCTGGAACGTCCGCTTGGCCGGATGGGGTCCGTCCTGACGGGCCCCTTTGGGGATGGCCGCCTTGATGATGTGGACCAGTTCTCCGGTGGTGGCAATGGGATGTTCCTTCCGGGCTGCCACGATGAACTGGGCGATCCGTTTACTCCAGCGCTCTTCGCCATACTTGTAGATCAAACTGGCCAGGTCCTCTTCTTTATACCGGTTCACCACATCGGCCGCCGTGAAGGCAGCCTCCTGGTCCATCCGCATGTCCAGGGGCCCGTCATGCATATAGGAGAACCCCCGTTCCGGAGTATCCAGCTGGTAGGAGGAGACCCCCAGGTCGAACAGGATCCCGTCCACCTGGTCGATGCCCAGGTCCCGGAGAATGGTTTCCAGGTTCCGGAAGTTGTTGTGGACGATCTTCACCTGGCACCGGGCGTCTTTCAGCCGTTCCGTGGCAGCACAAATGGCATCCTCATCCTGATCGATCCCGATGAGCATGCCTTCCGGATCCAACAGCTGGGTGATCCGATGGGAATGACCGGCTCCCCCAGGGTGCAGTCCACATAGATTCCCTTCGATCCGTGACCACCCACTGGACACTTTCTTCTAATAATACACTTTTATGGACAAATTCCATGGTAATTCCCCGTTCTATGAGACAGGAGAGCCATGCCCTCACTCAAATTTCAGTTCTTCAATCATATCCGCCACATCGGCTTCCACCGCTTTGGTGTATTCCGCATAGCGTTTTGCATCCCAGATTTCGGCTTTGCTCCCCACCCCCACGATCAGAGCGGTCTCTTTGATCTGGGCATAGGTACGCAGGTTGGCCGAAGCAGCAGGATGCGGCCCTGCTTGTCGGGTTCCACTTCGCAGGCGCCCCGAAAATGAACCGGGAAACGTCCCGCATTTTGTGTTTGGGCATCATTTTTTCGGCAAAGCTGTTCTTCAGCTTCTCCCAGGCTTCCATGGGATATACGTCCAGGCACCCGTCCACACCTTTGGTCACAACAAAAGGTGCGCCCAGGTTCTCCCTCATTTTGGCCGGGACGAACAGACGGCCCTTGCTGTCCAGAGCATGTTCGAATTCTCCCATCAACATGACCGTCACCCCACTTTCGCGCAAAAATCCACCACTTTTCCCCACTTTTCAACATTATAGAATGTTTTAAGGGAAAAAGCAATGCAAAACCGGTCATGTCAGAGTAAAAGACAGAACAGGGGACACCCCCTGTCAGCCCCTGGGACTCGCCTCTCCTGAGAGACACCCGTTCCCCTGGGCCCAGCGATTTTTCCCTTTCTATCCTTGACAACCTATGCTATAATGAATCATACAAACTTAAATGTAATCAAGGAGGATTCAGATGGAAAAGGTTACTGCTGATTCCAGCATTATCGGTACGGTGCAGATGCACCCTGAAATCGTCAACATCTTCATGCAATACGGCCTGGGCTGCATCGGCTGCATGGCTGCCAACTTCGAAACCATCGGCCAGGGTGCCGCTGCTCATGGGATCGACGTGGATGCTCTGATCGCCGACATCAACGACTGCATCGCTGAAGTGGAAGGCGACGACAAAAAAGAAGCAAAATAAGACTCAAAAAAGACGCTGTGAAAAATTTCCCACAGCGTCTTTTATTTTGCCAGCATTCGCTGGCTTCCCTTTGTCTAGTGACGGGTGTGAAAAAGTATTTTTCACACCTCATTTTTATTTCCCGGTCCGGCGCGCTGGGTCAAAGGTTCGCCTTTTTGGCACAGGGGGCACTCTTCCGGTTTGTAGGCTTCCACGTCCAGGCGCAGCAGCGGTTCCATCCGCACACCGAAGTCCACTTTGCCGCCGCTCCGGTCCACCAGATAGCCTACGCCCACAGGCACGCCACCTTCGCTCTTCACCACATCCAGCACTTCCCGTACACTGCCGCCGGTGGTCACGATGTCTTCCACCACCAGGACCCGGGTGCCCGGTTTGATGGCAAAACCGCGTTTGAAGGTCATCTTCCCGTTCACCCGTTCGGTGAAGAAGAATCTGGTCCCCAGGTTCTTGGCCACTTCATGGCCAGCAGGATGCCGCCGGTCATGGGCCCTACCACCAGTTCCACGTTGTCGTTGATGAACCGGGCAGCGATTTCCTTGCACAGGGCTTCCGTGTAGCGGGGATGCTGCAGCACATTGAATTTTTCCACATACAGCGGGCTGTGCAGGCCGCTGGTCAGCAGAAAATGGCCGTGCATCACGGCGTTGGTCTCTTCCAGCATATGCAAAACGGTATTTTCGTTCATTCTTTCCAGGCTCCTTCCATTTCTTCCAGGATCTTCCGTACGGCTTCCTGTTTATCCTCGGCTTTGGTAATGGGCCGGCCCACCACCAGATGGGTGGAACCGCTGGCAATGGCCGCAGCCGGAGTGGCAATCCGGCTCTGGTCATTGGTGGCCGCCCGCCGGACGCACCCCGGCGTCACGATCAGGAAGTCTTTCCCGCAGCGCTGCCGGATGCCGGCCGCTTCTCTGGGAGAGGCAACCACCCCGTCCAGGCCGCTTTCCTTCGTCAGGGCCGCCAGATCCAGCACCTCTTCCCCGATGGGTTTGGCATAGTTCAGGGGTTTCCACTGGGCCTCATCCATGCTGGTGAGCACCGTGACGGCAATCAGTTTGGGAGCGGGCTTCCCCAGTTCCTTCGCCGCTTCCCGCACGGCCTTCACCCCTTCAGCCATCATCTTCGGCCCGCCCACGGCGTGCACGTTCATGATGTCGGCGCCCAGCCGGGTCAGTACTGCCAGGCTGTGGGCCACCGTATTGGGGATGTCCTGGAGTTTCAGATCCAGGAACACTTTTTTATTTCTGTCTTTCAGATAGCGGATGATGTCCGGGCCTGCACCGTAGAACAGTTCCATCCCTACCTTATAAAAAAGTCACGGCATCTCCCAGTTCCTCCACCAGGGCTTTTGCCTGGTCAAAGGTGGGATAATCCAGGGCCGTGATCAGTCTGTCTCTTACGTCCATGCTGCCTCCTCAGGCTTTCCGGGGCAGGGCCTGCCCCCGCAGTTCGTCCAGGCTCTTTACGCCATTTTCGTCCATGCTGGATGCCGAAGCTGATCTGCTGGCCATTTTCGTCCCCAGCCAGAATGAACTCGATGGATGCCGAAGCTGATCTGCTCGGCCAGGTCGGGCCGGGTCTGGGCCAAAGTCGCAGGTCCCCACAGCCCGAAAGACCACCCACCACATTGCCGTAGCCCCAGCCAGAATGAACTCGATGGCATCCCGTAATGTCCAGCAGTTTGGTGATCACCGGCTTGTGGGTATGGGCCCTGGCCGCCTGCACAACCTTTACAGTTCCGTCCGTCCCAAAGGCCAGGCCGCCCTGGGCCACGTTGGGACAGGAAATGTTCAGCTCGATGGCGTCCACGCCGTCCACATCCAGCAGCTCGGCGAGTTTGCCGTATTCCTCGGCGCTGTCTCCGTCGATGTTGACGATCACCGGGGTGCGGGTCACTTTCCGCAGATGGGGCAGGGTTTCCTTCAGGAAGAATTCCACCCCGGATTCTCCAGGCCCACGCAGTTCAATACCCCGGCCGGAGTCTCCACCAGCCGCTGGCCCTTGTTGCCGGGCCGGGGCTTCAGGGTGGTCCCCTTGACGGTGATGGCGCCGATATGGTCAAGATCCAGGAAATCGGTGAACTCCAGCCCGAATCCGAAGGTACCGGAGGCAGTGGTCACCGGGGTCTTCATGGGAATCCCGGCCAGATTCACCGCCAGGCGCGGATCTTCATAGGGTTTTACCATTCTACGACCTCCTGACTCCAGAATACCGGGCCATCTTTGCAGATCTTCATCCGCTTGCCGCCCCGTCCCTCACAGGAACAGGACAGGCAGGCGCCCAGGCCACAGCCCATGTATTTTTCCAGGGAAACCTGGCAGGGCACCCCGTAGGTTTTCACCACTTCCACCACGGCCTTCATCATGGGAGAAGGACCGCACACGTACACACAGTCGTACTGACCGGTTTTCAACAGGTCCGGCAGCACGGCGTTCACTGTGCCTTTCACTCCATAGGAACCATCATCGGTGGTTTCATACTGGCGGGCCGTCTTGTCCCTGAACAGCTCGGACCAGAAAACTTCGGCTTTTTCGTCCGCCGCCCACGATCACTTCCATGTTGTGGCCCGGGTCTGCCTGGGCCAGGAAGTGCAGGGGAGCCAGGCCCACGCCCGCCTCCCCACCAGGAGTCCATGTCTGGCACTCAGGTCGAAGCCGTGGCCCAGGGCCCCACCACACTGATTTCCGCACCCGGTTCCAGGTTCTCCATCAGTTGGGTGGTTTCCCCACCACCCGGTAGATCAGGGAAAAATTCCCTTTGCCACGTCCACGCCAGCCACACCGAAAGGCCGCGCAGCAGGGGGCGTGGAGGTGGTTCACCCGCACGGTGACGAACTGGCCCGGCTGGGCCGTCTGCGCCACCTTCGGCAGGTGGATTTCCATGCGGCGGATGTCATGGCTCAGGGTTTCCTGGGCCACCACGGTGCCGCTTTCAAATACAGCAGTCATAATTTACTCCGATTTCAGATCCTGCAGAGCCACCACGCTCACCACGTGACGACGCCGCATGGCCCCGATGGCACGTCCCAGGGCCCGGGCCGTATCCAGGCTGGTCAGGCAGGGGGATGGCATGTTCCACGGTGGAACGGCGGATCTTGAACCCGTCTCTGGTGGCATCGCTGCCGTGGGTCAGGTAGGCCGAGCTTCGAGAAGGAGAAGACAGGCGCTTTGATCGCGACGTAGCCTTTATCCGGGACGAGGCCGAGCGGAAGGCCGGTGTCTTTGAGGCTTTCGCCGAGCGCGATGCGGGTCGCGTATTCGACCATATTGATGCCGGTGATCTTGCTCATGAATGGTACGGTACGGCTGGCTCTCGGATTGACTTCGATGACATAGACTTTGTCTTTGACCACGATGAACTGGATATTCACAAGGCCCTTGACGTTCATGGCTTTGGCGATTTCTCTGGTGTAATCGGTCAGTGTCTCGATGATTTCCTGCGAGAGGTGCTGCGGCGGGTAGACAGCGATGGAGTCGCCGGAGTGGACGCCGGAGCGTTCGATCTGTTCCATGATGCCGGGGATGCAGACGTCATTGCCATCGGAAATGGCATCGACTTCGACTTCACGGCCGACCATGTACTGGTCGATGAGGACAGGATGCTCGTGGGAAGCAACGACGGCTTCTTTCAGGTACTGGCGAAGTTCTGCCTGATCGTAAACGATCTGCATCGCACGGCCGCCAAGAACGTAGCTCGGGCGGACGATGAGCGGGTATTCCAGCTCTTCTGTCTTTGCCATCGCTTCTTCGACGGACTCGACGAGGCAGCCTTTCGGGCGCGCGATACCGAGCTGTCCCATCAGGGTGTCGAAGCGTTCGCGGTCTTCGGCCATATCGATGGATTCATTCGAGGAGCCGATGATGCGGATGCCGCGCTTGGCCATCGGGGTCGCCAAGTTGATGGCGGTCTGTCCGCCGAACTGGCAGATGACGCCTTCCGGTTTTTCTTTGTCGATGATTTCGAGGACGTCCTGCTCGGTTTTATCGAAGTCGGTGGAAACGGTTTCCGGGTTGTTATTGATGACGATGGATTTCTTCCCGCCTTGCGCAGTGCCCAGGAGGCATGGACGGAGCAGTAGTCGAATTCGATGCCCTGACCGATGCGGATCGGGCCGGAGCCGAAGACGACTTTGTCGATGATTTCGAGGACGTCCTGCTCGGTCAGTGGTTCGAAGTACAGGGAGTCGGAGGTATCGAAGTCGGTGGAAACGGTTTCCGGGTTGTTATTGATGACGATGGATTTCTTCCCCGCCTTGCGCAGTGCCCAGGAGGCATGAGTGCCATGACTTCGCCGGTCGCTTTCATCTGTCTTGGTATTTTTCGAGGCCGTACTGGACATTGCATGGCATTCGCCGCCTTCGCTGCGACTTTCGCGATCGGGTAGCCGGTGGCTTTCGATGCGAGCGCGGAGGAACGGCTGACACGCGGATTGACTTCGATGACGTAGTACTGGTTCGTCTTGGTATCGAGGCCGTACTGGATCTGGTACTGGCCGTCGGTCGGTAGGAGCATCTGGTACTGGCCGTCGGTCAGCGTCTGGGTCGGAGCGACGACGATGGAGTCGCCGGTATGGACGCCGACCGGGTCGATATTTTCCATGGCGCAGACGATGATGCAGTTATCCGCACTGTCGCGCATGACTTCGAATTCGACTTCCTTCCAGCCCGCAATGCTGCGTTCTACGAGGATCTGATTGATCGGGGAAAGTTTGATGCCGCGGTTCGCGATTTCTTCGCGATTTCTTCCATCTCATAGCGGTCGTGCGCGATGCCGCCGCCGGTGCCGCCTAAGGTGTAAGCCGGACGGATGATGACCGGATAGCCGATCTTATCCGCAAAGGCGATGGCTGGTTCCAGTTCTTCGAAAATATCAGATTCCGGGACTGGCTGATGGATCTCTTCCATCGCAGCCTTAAAGAGTTCACGGTCTTCCGCATGCTTGATCGCATGGAGAGAAGAGCCCAGGAGCTTCACGCCGTACTGGTCGAGGACACCAGCATCCGAGAGCTGGACAGCCATGTTGAGGCCGACCTGCCCGCCCAGTGTCGCGAGCAGTGCGTCCGGGCGTTCCTTCTTGATGACTTCTGTCACGAATGGCAGAGTAATCGGTTCGATATAGACACGGTCAGCAATATCCACATCTGTCATGATGGTGGATGGATTGCTGTTCACCAGGACGACTTCGACGCCCTCTTCACGAAGGGAGCGGCAGGCCTGGGTACCGGCATAATCAAATTCCGCAGCCTGTCCGATGACGATCGGGCCGCTGCCGATGACGAGGACTTTCTTCACGTCTTTATTGATCATTTTTTGAATTCCTCCATGGCCTTGGTAAATTCGGTGAAGAGATAGAAATTATCCTTCGGTCCCGGGGAGGCTTCCGGATGGTACTGGACAGCCTGGATCGGAAGGGTCTTGTGACGGATGCCTTCGATGGTGCCGTCATTGACGCTTCTGTGGGTGACTTCGATGCATTCCGGAAGGTCGTCATCGGAGATCGCATAGCCATGGTTCTGGCTGGTGATATAGACGCGGCCGGTGCGAAGATCCTTGACCGGGTGGTTCGCTCCGCGGTGGCCGAAGGGCAGCTTGAAGGTATGACCACCGAGTGCTGTCGCGAGCATCTGGATACCAAGGCAGATGCCGAAGATCGGTTTCTTTCCGATGAGCTTCTTGACGGTCTCTACGACGAATGGCACATCCTGCGGGTCCCCTGGTCCAGGAGAGAGGAAGATGCCGTCCGGATTTCCTGCCAGCAGATCTTCGGCAGACGTATGCGCCGGGAAGACATGGACGGTGCAGTCATTGGCTGCCAGCGAGACAAGGATATTCTTTTTCAGACCGCAGTCGAGAAGGGAGACCTGATACTTCCCGTCACCATAGGTATAGGGGTAGTCGGTCGTCACGCGCTCTACCTGATCTCTGTGGAGCGGCTTTGCGAGTTCTTCAGTGATGAATTCATCGCTTCTGTCTGCCGAAACGATGATCGCTTTCATGACGCCCTGGGTACGGACCATTCGGGTCACGGCACGGGTATCGACATTGTAAAGGCAGGGTACATGGTATCTTTCGATGAAATCAGTGATCTTTTCCTTGCATTCCCAGTTCGACGGATGCTCCGCGATCTGGTCAAGGACGAAGCCTGCCGCTGCCGGCTTTCTGTTCTGCATGAAAAGATCATTTGCGCCATAGTTGCCGATGAGCGGGTAGGTCAGGGTGAGGATCTGTCCTTCATAGGACGGGTCCGTGAAACATTCCTGATAGCCGGTCATGCCGGTATTGAAGACCAGTTCCCCCAGCCCTTCGACAGAGCCTAAGAGGTCGCCTTCGAAGCGGGCGCCGTTTTCCAAAATCAAGAGGCCTTTCATTTGAGCACCTTTCCTTCTTTCATGACAATCTCTCCATCCACGATGGTCATGACTGCTTTGCCTTTCAGCGTCAGCCCTTCATAAGGAGTGAAGAGGGATTTCGTATAGAGATCCTGTCCATGGACAGTCCATTCTTTATCCGGATCGATCAGCGTAATATCTGCCGGAGCGCCTTCTGTCAGGACGCCGCCTTCGATGCCGAGGAGCTTCGCCGGATTCACACTCATCAGTTCGACGATCTTGTCGATGGTGAAGCCCTCCCGATGGTAGAGCACCGTCAACGTCGAGGCAAGAGAGGTCTCAAGACCCGCGATGCCGTTCGGCGCGCAGTTGAAGGGAACATCCTTTTCTTCATTACAGTGCGGAGCATGGTCCGTCATGATGGCATCGATGGTGCCATCCTTCAGCCCTTCGATCAACGCTTTTCTGTCTTCGTCCGTGCGCAGCGGCGGCGCCATTTTGAAAGCCGCTTCATAGTGCTTCAGCCATTCGTCGGTGAAATAGAGGTGCTGCGCGGTGACTTCTGTCGAGCAGTTCACCCCCTTCGCCTTGGCCTCACGGATAAGATCGACGGCCTTGCCGCTCGATACATGCGCGATATGGATATGACAGCCGGTCAGCTCCGAAAGGAGCAGGTCGCGAGCGACTGCGATATTTTCCCCTGCCGCCGGACGTCCGGTGACCCCCATCGCATAGGAGACCTTGCCTTCATTCATGAAGCCGTGTCCGCACATCGTCATATCTTCCGCATGGTCGATGACCATCTTGCCGAGCTGATCCGCATACTCCATGGCGCGGCGCATGAAATTGGCACTCTCTACATAGTGTCCGTCATCCGAGAAAGCGACAGCGCCATCCGCTGCCATATCCCCCATCTCCGAGAGCTGCTTGCCTTCGAGATTCTTGGAAATCGAGCCGATCACGGAGACCTTCACGACCGCAGTCTCAGATACGCGATGCTTCACATCACGCAATACCGCTGCATTGTCGATGACAGGCTTCGTATTCGCCATAGTCGCGACGCGGGTCACACCGCCGGCAGCCGCTGCCTGCGTTCCCGTGTGAATATCTTCCTTTGCTTCCTGCCCCGGTTCACGCAGATGGACATGCATATCGATGAGCCCCGGTGTTACAAAGAGTCCCTTCGCATCGATTTCTTCTACTTCTTTGCCAGCCGTGCTGACATTCTGACCGACGGCGTACTTGGCGGCACCCTCCACCGGATGCCGCATGACGATGGCATCGCAGGCCATACTCTGCATGGTCAGGATGGTGTCCCGCAGGCACTCCCCTTTTCACACTGGAAGTCCCCGTATTCAGGTTGATCACATCAGCTCCCAGGTATTTACCGGCCAGCTCAAAGGAGCTTCGGGTCCGGGTGCTGTTTTCGTAGAACAGGTTCACGATGGATTTGCCCCTGCAAAGAGGGCAGCTTCTTGATGTCCCGTTTCATGACCTTCTTCATCTCTGCTGCCGTTCGCATGATCAGATCATATTCTTCTACGGACAGGGAAGAAAGATCCAAAATGTCCCGTCCAGACAGGCTGACTGCCGTCTTTGTCATGTTAGTGCCTCCTATGGAAAATCAGGTTGGTGGTCGGGGCCCGGCCAGGCCGCCCCCGTTCAATAAAAATAAGCCTCTCGTCCTAAGACAAGAAGGCTTCTAATAACTGCTTCTGGATAAAGTCCCTTTCTTAGTCTCACAGGACTAGGTTAAAAGGTGATTCTTTGAAGTTTTTTCTAGTGTAGCACGAGGGGGAGGAAAAAGTCAAGAGAAGCAGACCGCCCTTGTCCTCCCCCTGAAAAGAGGGGAGGTGACCCAGCCGAATGGCTGGTGGAGGGGTCCAATATCAGACGTAAGACTTACATCGGGTGTGAGACCCCCCTACCCGCAAGCGGGGCCTTTCCCCCTTTCAGGGGGACACAACTGCTCTGCCATCGCCACACAAGCTGACATCTGCCATCTGGTCTCTGACTTCTTTCATTCCTTATTCCCAAAATGCTCCATCCCAACGGTGCCTGATGTGGTGGCAATGGTCCGGGGGCAGTACCTCTTCGTTGAAGTCAAAGTCGCTCTGGTGATGGCCGAGCCGCTTCTTCCGTGCCGTACAGCATATACACGGCCTGGCCGCCATGCTCCTGGACCCGGCTCATGAAGTAGCAGCAGTCCTCACTGCCGCTGACTTTCTGCTGCAGATCCACATGGCCGTAGACATGGAGGGACTGGACCAGATCAGATTTCCCTGCCCATGGCAGGAGAGGAATCAGAGGTGGTGGCACTGCCCATGGGTTCGATCTGCACATCCACTATCGTACATCATGGCCGCAGCCCGTACCATCCGTTTGGCTTCTCTGGGCCATGAAATCGTTCACTTCAGCCGTTTTCTCCCCGGGTCTCGAACTTGATCAGGCCGTTGGCCGAAGCACCACGTTCCGGCCGGTACCGGCTTCCAGGATGCCCACGTTAACTCCGGCTGGCACCGCCGCTGTGTGCCGGGAGATGGTATGGAGGGAAATGGCGGCCTGGGCGGCTGCCAGGAGGGCATTCTTCCCCTTTTCCGGGTCTGCCCCGGCATGGCTGGGTTTGCCTGTGAACACCGCATCCAGCTTATCCGTGGCCAAAAAGCCCTGGGTCATGCACACCAGGGAGTTGTCGGGTAATTCCCAGTCCGATGTGGCCGCTGATGAAGTAATCCACATCATCCACGATGCCGCTCTGCACCATGCTCTTGGCGCCTACTACACCCTCTTCCCCGGGCTGGAAGCAAATCTTCAGGGTCCCGGCCATTTCATCCTTATGCTCGGCCACCAGTTTGGCCACCGCCAGGCCGATGGTGGCATGGCCGTCATGGCCACAGGCGTGCATCAGGCCTTCATGCTGGGACTGGAACCCCAGGGCGCTGGGCCGGTGGCAGGGTTTCGGATCTTCAGCGACGAACAGGGAGTCGATGTCGAACCGCAGGGCCACCGTTTTGCCCGGTTTCTTGAAATGCATCACGCCCACGCAGCCGGTCATGCCCCCGGCCATCTGATCCACCAGGACCGGGTTGGCTCCTTCTTTGATGGCCCGCTGGGCACATTTCTTCAGCACAGCCTCATCAGGCACCAGCATCCGGGCCGTGGGGTCCAGGATCTCTTTGCCCATGAGCACTTCATAGCCCCATTCCTGCAGTTTGGTGGCAATGATGGACGTGGTGCGGAATTCTGTCCAGGCCGTTTCCGGATGGGCATGGAGATCCGCCGCATCTTGATCATATCATCCTTCATTGCCAACGCTTCCTCATAAAAGTCATCGGTATTCCCCTCCTGATAAAAATTCCAGCAAACGGGGAAGAAGTATCCGCCTCTTCCCCTGATTCTTTATGATTTCATTCTGCCGGTGTCAGCCGGCTTCCTCCTGTCACTGGTCACTGCCCACTAGTCACTGGTCACTTTCTTCACTTCCACTTCGAAGGTCCTGTGCCAGGGCAAACGGTACTCGTACTGTTCCACCCTCTTACCCAGCACCGGTTCCGCGGTGGTCTTCATCTTTTTGTCACCAGCTTCTCGGCCTGCTTCGTCTGGTCATCCGTCAGCCTGCCGTCGGTCCACTTTTTGCGGCCATACCAGCTCCTGGCGCACCTGCTGACGGACCTGGCTCTGGTAGGTCCAGTCATCCAGGTACCGGATGGTCAGCAGATCCTTCCGGTCTTCCTCTGTCAGCCAGGGACGCAGCAGACCCTGTCCCAGGGCGTACCCCAGGCTGTTGCTGGCGGTATTCCAGCCGGCGTAAGAACTCAGCTGGTACCCCAGGGGATCCGGCTGGTCCTGCTCTTCTGTAAAGAGGCCCTTCACCAGGGCGTTGCTGCCCCCGTTGCCGAAGGCAATATCCGCCACCCCTGTGTTGGCTCCTGGAGCACATACTCCCGGGTCCGCTTCAGGAACCGCCCCGGTCCGTCCAGGGTATCGATGTTGGAGGCTGTATCGGCCCCCACCGTCACTCCGGTAACCGGGGTATAGATGCCCAGCACCAGATCCGCCCTTTGATCGAACTGGGCCGGATAAGCCCCGGCCGCCAGGACATGCTGCCGGTAGCTGGTCCGGATGGGGCTGTCTTCATAGCTGGCCACTGTTTCCGGGCCTTTTTCCTTCATTATAGTACGCATACACCAGCGGTGTGATGCCCCGCGCCTTGTTCAGTGCCCGGTTCAGCAGGGTCATGCCCAGTTCATCCGCCCCGGAGAACGACCGCAGCTTGTAACCATATGTCTTGTCCACGCTCTCCAGCAGCACTGCCGCATCCCGGTGGGCTTCCCGAATAAGGAGCCGAGTCATCCCGGCCCAGGAGCAGGTAATCCAGAGACCCCTGCCCCAGGCCCTCCGCCAGGAGGCGCAATACCTCCAGATTCTTCCGCCGCCGGTCCAGCAGATCCTGACGGATGTTCTCCGGTAGCTGGACCTGGAGCCGGGCCAGTTCTTTCTTTTCCTTCTTTTTCAGAAGGCCCAGCCGACCCCGGTCCCGCAGTTCACCCACCGGAACAGCTGGGGCCCGTACTGGGCATAATAAGCCGGTTCCGCCGGTGCACTGCTCCATTTGGGAGACCGCATGATGGTGGCAAAGCCATAAAGAGGTACCCCGGGGTGTTTTGCCTTAAAAGCCAGCAGAGCCTTCGTCCGCTCTGCCAGAGTTCTTTCCGGCAGTTCGTGGGTGCGGGGAAGGCACGAGGCCGCCGTAGATCAGGCTGTCCGTTGCCACCACGGCGCCGTCCGCTCCGCTGGCATGAGCATCCAGCCACTGGAACAGTCTGTCCGGATCCCCGTTTTGCCGGTCGCTGGAAAGGAGCGCCAAAGGCGGCGTTTCCACCATCACCCCTGCTTTGCGAAAGCTGTCCACTGTATATGCCAGGGATACGGGACGGTTGTCCAGGGGCACGAACAGGATTTTCTCCGCTGCTGCCGGTGTACACCCTGCCAGCGCAGCCAGCATAGAAATCATTACACGTTTACACCAGCCCAAGTCCTCACCTCGTTTCCTGTAACGAAAATATTATATCATAACTATGGGCTGTTGCCTATGCAACAGCCCTCCTTATAAAGTTGCCGGGCGCCTGATTGCCGCCCTAAGTCTATAGTCTCTAGCCGATGGTGAAAATTTGCTGGCGGCAAATTTTAAGGAAGGAATAAAATCTTCACCACAGTCAAAATCTGCAACCCTAGTAATACTGGAACTCCAATCACGAACTTGGCGTGCTTCGTTTTGTGGCGGAACACGTTCATGGCCAGCAGGGCTCCCACACTGCCGAAGCAGGCCGCCGAGAGCAGCAGCGCCATTCAGGCACCCGCCAGGCTCCTTTCCGGGCGCAGCGTTTCTTCGCAGGACTGCGGCGGCTGGGCATCGGCCAGGATTTTGACGGGAGACGCCGTGGTCTTCCCATCCCGGTTCCGCAGGTCCATGCCGCACCCGGTCCACATAAGGCCCAGCAACCCCAGGGCCATGATGGCCAGTACTTTTCTATTTTTTGTCATATTCCTTCACTCCTTTACAGCGATCAGTACTGTTACCGCATTGCTTTCTACCGTCCTGTACCAACAAGCTGACAGCTGACATCTTAAAGCGAGCATAGCGAGCGCTCTGACTTCTTCTTCCTCACAACTCCCCATCCCCGTACCGGAACAGGGCTTCATTGATTTCGTACAGGTCCGGCTTGCCCCGCTCCAGGAAAAACGTCACAATCACGTCGTCTTTGATGCTGGGCGACAGGCTATATCCTGCTGTCTGGAGCAGCTTTTCCGTTTCCGAAAGGCTCAGTTGCAGCGCCACGGCCAGCGCCAGGGCCGTTTTCTTCGTGGATGGTACTCCTTATTGCTGCGGATCTTGGAAAACAGCTTCCGGTCCAGGTTGGCCCGTTTGTACACATCCGTATCCTTTCAGCCCTTTGGCGTCGATCAGCGCCAGCAGCTGCTGGGAAAAAGCTCTTCTGTACATGGCCCAGAGCGTTTTCCAGGGAATCTGGCGGCGCCCCCACTGACGGAGCCTGGAATGTCTGCATTGGTGCTATCGCATCCATTTCCATAGAATAGCAGACCGCTTCCTCCCGTACCCGGCGTTTGCGCCGGGGCGACTGTTTATAATAAGTCCCGATGTAATGGGTCAGTTCCCGGTCCAGCCGCTCGCCCAGTTCCACCGCATTCTTGTCGAACAGGGCCAGGTACACGATCAGCTCCTCTTCCTGCTCCGCCAGGAACCCGGTGATAGCCTTCCGGGCCACTTCCAGAGCCAGGTCTTTGGGGACACCGAAAATCCCGGAGGAAATCAGGGGAAAGGCCATGCTGTGGCAGCCGTTCTCCAGGGCCAGTTCCAGGGACGATTGATAGCAGCTGGCCAGCAATTCCTTTTCATGGCACTTGCCCCCTTGCCAGATGGGTCCCACCGCGTGGATGATAAACCCATCTTCCAGACATTTCATCGCTCTCTCTGCAACGTCAACATAAGATTCAAGAATATCGTCTCGCTTCTGAACGCCTCCTGCATTGTTTTTGCTTGAAAAGTGCATCATCAACGGCCCAGCGATATTCTTGGAAAAAGGAACCCCCCATGGAGCCTTTGCCGCTGCAATGCAGCCTTCAGCCCTTCCCCCTGCCAGAAAATCCATCCATGTAGTGGTGGATTCTTCTGGATAGATGTCGAAGCCCAGGATTTCTCGGGCACCTTGACTGTTTGTGCCATAGGCAATCATAAAGGCCTTGAGATGATCCGATGATTTTCCCTGACCAACTTTTTCGACCTTGCGGGTGGAGACACCGTTGACGACCATCTCAGCCATGCCGGCGACGAGGGCAGCCTCGCTGCGTGAATAATTCTCGAAGATCATGGTTTTGAATGGAGTGTTCCTATGACGAGGGACAGTGAGCACGATTGTGCCGATACGCAAAGTAAGAGGACGCTCTCTCGTCCCATTGCGACTGTCTTTACGCTCTTCAGAGCGTTCATAGGGTTGAACGCCGAGCTGTTCGGCGGACTCTGCCAAAAGGACCTTATTCAGGCATGCTTGGAGCAGCTTTCGGAAAGCTCCATCATGATTTTTTGAAAGAAGAGCTAGTATTTCTTCCTGATCCAGTGTAATATTAAGTTGAGCCATTTGCTTTTCCTCCCTTGGTATTATGTGGGTTTTGGTCGATTTACATTATACCTAAAGAATGAGCATATGGCTCATTTTTTTGAAATTATCTTTTTACCCAGTCACTAAGCCGATGGATAAATTTGCTTTTGGCAAATTTTCTAAAAACAATCCAAGCCTGAATTTCGTTTTTCTGCCAGCAGCAATGCTGGCTTCCTTCAGCTGCAGACTAGTGACTGCGGACTAGTGACTGGCCCAGGCCTACAGCACCTTCACCGCCTGGTTCTTTTCCCCGAACTTTTCCAGCAGCAGCTGTTTGATCTGGCCCCGGGCGTATCCTTCTTCTCTTCCAGCTTGATGAGCTTGTAGGCCTGGAACAGCGGCGACGGTCCGATTTCCGAGCTGAAAAAGCCGATGCCCTGATTCCATGCCAGCAGCTCGAACACGTCGTCCAAAGCCCGGGAATCGATCCCGTGCATGTACGCCTTCACCAGTTCCCGGGTGGCCTGCCGCATCCGTCCTGCCCCCACGGCGTTGGCCAAGGACAGGATCAACCGCATTTCGTAGTTCAGGAAATGCCGTTCATCGTTCCAGGTCTCATCCCAGAACGCCACGGCGATCTGGCCCAGGTTTTTGTCGATCAGAGGGAAGTTCAGCAGGGCCGAAGGGCCGAAGGGCTTTTTGCCGGAAGCGGCTTTTTCTTCCTTCCGATAGAAATAGATGTGGAATTCCGAAGGTCCCTGCTGCTCCACTTCGTATTCATAGCCCCCGGTCGGCCAGTGCTTCGTACAGCGGATAGGGCTGGAAGTCCTGGATCAGATGCAGGCCGGAACCGGCAGGCAGGGCATCCGCCTTCTTGAACAGTCCCTGGGAAAAATTCCCCTGCAGGCTCCGCAGGTCGATCACCTGAAATCCGTCTTTTTGCGCCATCCATGCTTTATTTTCCATCTTCAAAAACCTCCCTGGTTTGAACTCTTTTGTTTACACCGATAGAGTAACACAAAGAGAAAACGGATGAATGTTGTTTAAACAACATCCATCCGGACGGCGGACTGCTTGGCCGTATAGCAGTTTATACAGGGGGGACCTGGAATTTCTTCCCTTTGATATCCCAGAGGACCATATCACCGGCTAGTTTTTGATTTTCATAATGTCCAGGTTTGGTGTTGACACTGCCAGACTGGCTCCCTGGCATCTCCCAGAAAACTCCAGCGGGCGTTCTGCCTTCCTATCTTTTATACCCCTCCACCCTATCCTTCCAGTCCTTTCTCCGACGGTTCCCCTGGCGCATACAACTGACCGTTTCGGCCATACAGGCATAAGCCAGCTTTTGGCCCCGGGCATCGTTCACATAGTTCGCTGCATCGTTTTCTTCCATGCCCAGACGGGAGGCTGCTTCCACCGCATCCATGTTGGCCCCCCAGGAACAGGAATTCCCAGCCGCCTTCTTGCAGCGGTGGATCAGGCCCTGTACCTGGCGCAGGCTGTACCGGCAGCTGCTGTTTTCGTACCCGTCGGTGATAATCATGACGATGGTCTTCTCCGGCTGATACCCTTCCTCAGCTGGCCCTGATTTCTCCAGATATGCCGCAGGGTTCCGCCCAGGGCATCCAGGAGGGCCGTAGTGCCCCGGGGCACGTATTCCCTCCCGGTAAGGGGCCGCACCGCCTTTACCGGGCAACGGTCGTAGAGTACCTTCACCTCGTGGTCGAACAGGGATGGTGCTGAGCACAGCCTCTCCTTCCTGAGCCTGCTGGGTCTTCAGGAAGTGATTGAACCCGCCGATGGTATCGCTTTCCAGCCCGCTCATGGAACCGCTCCGATCCAGGATGCAAACCAGTTCCGTCAATTGTTTTTTCCTTTGTTCTCTCATGAAAAAGACCTTCCCTTGTTCTTGTTACCTGTAGTGTAACAAGAACAGGGAGGTCAGAGGTCGCTTAACGAAAGCGACAAATCAAAGGTTAGAACCCAAACCGGAATCCGGCGTTGAAGCGGTACTTTCATGCGCACGTCGGCATTTTAGGAAATTCTATGCAATTGTTAGGGAAAAACTCACTGGTTCTCCGTGCTGTCCGCCGTTTTTTTCCGTTTCTTCCGCCTTGGCCACAGGTTCCGCTTCCTTAGCCGGTTCGTCTAGCCGGGCCACGATGATATCCACCTTGTCCACTACGAAATCAGTGATCTTCACCACTTCCTTCACCACCGCCTCCCGCAGGTTTTCGATGGTTTCCGGGATATTGGCATCACAGCAGACGGACACTTTCAGGGTGAAGGCGGCATGGCCTTTGGTCACCGTACCGTTTTCGTCCACTTCCGCATCGCTCTTCTCCACACTGATGGTGGAACCGTTCTTGCCGGTCAGTCCCTTTGGCGAACCCCATGAGTCCGCCGCTGCCGCCTTCGTACAGCCGGACGTTTTCCACCTTTTCCGCAGCCAGCCGCACCAGCTGCATGAAAACTTCTTCACAGATGATGGTCTTACCCTGGATCATCCCGATCCCTCCTTTTCCGATCAAAAAAAGCTGCCGTTTCCGGCAGCTCCTTTTATCTGAATTCCACTTTTAAATGCTGCCGGTCAACCAGTGCATGGTACTTGTACTTGGGATAGCCCACCAGCAGGGTACCTACGATGACCTGTTTCTTGGGGACTTCCAGCAGTTCCCGCAGGGGCTCGTAATCGCACTGAGCGCAAGTCTGGATAAAGCCCATGATGGTGGTCCCCAGCCCCAGGGTGGGTGCGTACAGTTCCGCATAGGCCCAGGCCTGTTCGCAGTTGCTGATCCCCGTCTGGTTCAGGCGGCGGGCCAGGGCGAACACCAGCTGTTTGGCATTGCGGCCGATGATGTCGATGCCCCCTTCCCGATAGGTTTCCAGCACCTTCCGGAAGTACCGGGCCCGGGGGGAATTGTTGTCGATTTCTTCCTGCATCCAGTCAGCCACGCAGTCAGTGATTTTCCGGATCAGTTCCCGGTCGGAGACCACGATGAAATACAGGCCCTGGGAGTTGGCCGCTGTGGGTGCATACCGGCAGATGTCCAGCAGCTGGCGCATCTTGTCTTCGCTTACCAGTTCATCGGTAAAGTTCCGGATGCTGCGGCGCATGCGCAGGGAAATTATAGGCTGTCTGGGAATCCAGCACAGGCATGGGGATGGGATCCATCTCTGCCCGGGGGCAGCGGATGTTGTCAAGAGCGCCGGTGGAACAAACAGAAACACAGTGGCCACAGGACATACAGGACCGGTCGTTGATGCACACGGGACCGTTTTCCTGCATCTCGATGATGCAGCTGGGACAAACTTTCGAACAGATCCCACACTTTACGCATTTTTCTTGATCAACGGTCAAAATATCAGCCAAATAAAACACCTCATATCTCTCGGTTTGCAGCAGGCGCCAGAACCAGCGAACCTCTGAAAATGAATTTAAAAAAAGCCGGACATCCGTCCGGCATATTCTGCAAATGGCTCCCCGAGTAAGACTCGAACTTACAACAACTCGATTAACAGTCGAGTGCTCTACCATTGAGCTATCGGGGAATCTCAACGAAGATTATTCTACACGAAAACGGGTTATATGTCAACAACTTTTTTGTTTTTTCAAAAAGCCGTTGAAAGGGGTTTGGGATAGGCCACTTTGCTGGTGGCAAGGCCCTGCCGCACCAGGCTCTCGGCCAGGCTCACCACCGATGGCCGGGTCGATCACGGGAATTCCCAGTTCCCTGCTCAGCGGTTCAGCCAGTCCCAGGAACGAAAGGCAGCCCAAAGCCACACATTCTGCCCCTGCTCTTTTAGTTCTCTGCCTGCGGCCAACAATTGCCCGTAGGCTTCCTCCCGGTTGTCCCAGATGGATTTTCCCGGAAATCGATGGCTGTGATCCTGCCGATGTGATGCCGGTCCACACCCAGGGTTCCCAAAAAGCTTCCTTTTCTCCGATCCGCGCCGGATCGGCCAGGATCACGGAAACATTCCGTGCCAGCGCAGGAAACAGCAGCATACTGGCCTGGGCACCGCCTATCACCGGAATGGTCAGCTGCTCCCGGCAGGCTTCCAGTACAGGATCGGAGAAGCAGTACAGCACCACAGCCTGACAGCCCTCCTGCTCTGCCTGGTGGGCCAGGTGCAGGATTTCCGACCAGCCAGCACCACATCGGAGGCGCTGTCGATTTCCACCCGGGTTTGGGTCAGGCACACCATGGAGAGTTCCACATCGGGACCCACATAGCGCTGAAGGAACTTACAGCGCCGGGCCATGGCCTCCTCTCCCACCCCGTAATCAGGATTGACGATTCGGATTTTCATGATGGCTCCTTATGCCAGGATCTTGCTCAGGAATTTCCGGGCCCGGTCGGATTTGGGCGCCGCGAAGAATTCCCCGGGCGGAGCGCTTTCCACCAGGTATCCCCCGTCCATGAAATGGATCATGTCGGACACATCCCGGGCGAACCCCATTTCGTGGGTCACCAGCACCATGGTCATACCGCTCTGGGCCAGCTCCTTGATGACGTCCAGCACTTCCTTCACCATTTCCGGATCCAGGGCGGACGTGGGTTCATCCAGCAGCAGTACATCGGGATGCATGGCCATGGCCCGGGCGATGGCCACCCGCTGCTGCTGCCCGCCGGACAGCCGTGCTGGGATATTCATGGGCCTTGTCTGCCAGACCCACCATGCCCAGCAGGTTCATGCCGTCTTCCTCGGCCTCTTTTTTTTGCTTTTGTGGTTCACCACTTTGGGAGCATAGGTCACATTCTCAAGCACCGTCATGTTCTTGAACAGGTTGAAATGCTGGAACACCATGCATTCCCGTTTCCGTACGTCGGCGATTTTCACGCCCGGTTCCAGGATGTTCTGCCCATCGAAGTAGATGGCTCCCCCTGTCCGGCCGTTCCAGCAGGTTCAAGCACCGGAGCAGAGTGGATTTGCCGGAGCCGGAAGGCCCGATGATGGTCACCACCTGCCCTTTCCTGATGTCCAGGTTGATGTCTTTCAACACTTCCAGATTGCCGAAAATGTTTGGCCAGATGTTCTACTTTAATCACTGATACGCACCTTCTTTTCAAAATAAGCACCGATAAAGGTGAGGATCATGACCAGCACATAGTACACGGCCGCCGCCACGATAAAAGCTTCGAAGGCACGGAAGGTCTTTTTTGCCTGGATCAGATCGGCCCAGCGCAGGGTATCGGCCACCCCGATGACGGAAACCAGACTGGAATCCTTCAGCAGGGCGATGCTTTCGTTGATCAGGGCCGGAAAGTATTCTTCACGGCCTGGGGCAGGATCACGTCCAGGATGAAGCGGTGCTTGGGCACCCCCCAGGGACAGGGCTGCTTCCCACTGGCCCTTGTCCACGGACAGGATGCCGCCCCGGAGGGCTTCAGAAATGTAGGCGGCAGAGTTCAACCCGAAGGAAAGCACCCCAGCCTGGAGGGCCGAAATAGTATAGCCGGTCAGCTGAGGCGTGGCAAAATAGATCAGCATCAGCTGCACCATAAAGGCGTGCCCCGGAATACGGAAATGTAGAACCGGGCCAGGGGTGCGAAGACCTTGTTTTTAGAAATTGTGATCAGCGCCAGGATGAAGCCTCCGATGAATCCCAGGAATGTGGAAAAGAAGGTGAATTTCAACGTCACCCAGACTGCAGTTTCCAAAAGCGGCAGATAGGGCGTCAATACGGAAAATTTAAACATATAATCAGGTCTCTCTCTGTATCACTGTTTGGCAATGTCCAGTTTGGCTTCCGCAGCTTCGTACTGCTTTTGTGGCCTCTTCACCCAGGTATTTCACCAGGATCTTGTGGAATTCGCCGTTTTGTTTCATTTCTTTCAGGATATCGTTGATCTTGCCGATGTCCTTGGAATCCTTGGGCAGGGCAATGGCAAAGGTATCGTCGTTGACCACCGGCAGGTTCAGGATGGCCATTTCCAGTTCAGGGTTTTCCTGACAAATACGGCAGCCTGGGCAGAATCAAACAGTCCGGCATCCAGACGGCCGTTTTTAATATCCTGTACTACCAATGGTGTATTGTCCAGTTCCGTTACTTCGATACCGCCTGCTTCTTTCAGTTCCTTCACATAGGTGGTGCCCATGGAGGCACCGGCCTTCTTGCCCTTCAGGTCGGCCAGCGTCTTATACCCGGCCCCTTTCTTGAACAGCAGGGCTTTCATGGGGAAGTAGTACGGCTTGCTGAAGGAAACCACTTTTTCCGCTTGGCCGTGGGAGAAAATCCCGGAAATGATCATATCCGCCCGGCCGCTCACTGGAGCGTCGGCACCAGGGAAGCGAACTTCATGTCATTGAATTCCACGGTCTTCCCCAGTTTCTTGCCAATGTACTGGGCGATTTCGATGTCGATACCGCTATAATCCTTCGTGCCTTCTTTCACGCTTTCAAAAGGCGAGGGAACGTGGCGTTGATGGCCACCACCAATTTCTTTGCCGTCCCCACCTTTGGCAGCCTCCTTCTTGGCATCGTTGCCACCGCAGCCTAAGAAGAGCCATCAGGGCACAGGGCCCCAGCCAGTACACAAAGCGATTTTCTTCGTCAGTTTGCTTTTCATCATCAGACGCTTCCTTTCTTATTTCCAGAGAGTTTTATCCAGCCCGTATTCCGGGAATCCATTCCGGAGAGATAATACCGTGCAACCTGTTCATCGGTCGCAATCCAGGCACCATTGTCCTTTGCGTAACGAATGAATTCACGCAATGCCCGGATATACTGGGATGGCCAATAAACTGGGGATGCATTACAAAATTCATCATACGGCCTTCCTCGGCCAATCCATCGAATTCATCCATCCAGATACCCACCATTTCCCCCGCTGCGCAGGTAATAGTGCTCCGGTTGCTGGATGGTATACATATCATAGGAGGTATCGTCTACGATGCCATCCTTGGCAGCAGTTCTACGATGGGAACTGTTTTCCCATTGAGTGTATGAAGAAAAGGACCATCATTATCCCGCCAGTTGGAAGAATAAATATACCCCCCGATCCAGCCACAGCTGCATATGGAAATCGTACACATAGCCATCTGGAGCCCGGTCCCCTATGGGTCTTTTCCCGGTAATCCCGGAGATGATATCTTCCGCTTTCTGCATCAAGGCGTTCTCCTTGTCATAGGTGTCGCAAACCTCATGAAAGATACCCATGATAAGAAATTTCGTGTCCCCTGGTCTGCCTTATGCACTCGGATCACATCTGGATGATGTTCCGCTGTCCAGGCCGGTGTGAAGAATGTAGCATGGACTCCTTCACTTTCCAGCAGACGAAGGATCCGGGAATGCCCTGCTTCACAGAATAGCGGCCCCGGGAAATATGCACTGGGTGATGGTAATGATGGGATTCCGTCAGCCACAGTGTTTCATCGATATCAAAGAAAGGCACAGAGCCAGTCGTTTGCCATTGGGCCACTGCATCAGGCCTCGCCCCCTTTCTTTCCATTCCATTCAAGCACATACCGGGCCCGTCGGCAAAGGTGCCAGCCAGGCACCGTTCTGTTCCATATACAGGACCAGCCGTTCCAGCATGCGGATCCTGCCAGTCCGTCCAATCAGCTGCGGGTGGAGTTTGAACACCAGCACCTTATCCCCTCTCACCGGCCAGTTCATCAAAATAATCTTTCC
>VOFI01001414.1_pt1 | contig 24810 bp, 28 predicted proteins | sample 5384131 | NCBI WGS metagenome assembly VOFI01 (sample SAMN12384728, study PRJNA508395) | human gut metagenome | isolation source: healthy gut H | host: Homo sapiens | reverse complement strand
AAATATTCATATGGCTGGCTTAAGGCTTTGATGACATTAGAAGTACAATCTACGGGTATTGAATCTGCCAGTGGTAAACGTTCTATAAACATTCTCTTTGATCGTATTATGTCTGATACAGAACATGTTAATCGGATAATACTAACAAGTGCCTCACGAAACATACCAAATATGATAGAGGATATTGATGGTATTCCTGTCACTTTCTTTTTCCGAAATGGCGAAAAGCAAACTGTGGTATTTGACAATGCTAGTGTTAAGGAAGATGCTTTAATCGTTCGTGGTAATAGTTCTTTGGAACCAATAATTAAGTCGATAATTAACAATATTTCCATAATATATCGTGCAAGTATTGATATTGAGAAACCAATTGAATTGATTAAGAGATGGAAAAGTCTCATAGAAGAACTGCCATTTAAATCGGATGACGAATCTGTCAAGGACAACCTGCGCTCTGACCTTAAATTCATATTTGGTCCTCCAGGTACTGGTAAAACTACTACATTGGCAAAACGAATAATAGGGTTGATGGATCAAACTAAACAATGCCGTATATTAGTACTTGCTCCAACTAATAAGGCATGTGATGTTTTAGCCAAGAAAGTTCTTGAACTTGAACCAGAAAATGATTATTGGCTTTGGAGATTTGTATCAACAATGGATCCTGAGCTTGAAGATGAAGAAATTGTCTATCAGCGAAATTCAGATATTATGCGCCAAGATCAAGTTTGTGTAGTATCTACAATAGCGCGTTATTCATTTGATGGTTTTGAAGATGGAATGCTTAATTCTATAAATTGGGACTACGTCATAATAGATGAAGCATCAATGATTCCACTTTACCAGATACTTCCACCTCTCTTCAACGAACAAAGTGGCAAAATCTGGATTGCTGGTGACCCTTTTCAGATAGATCCAATCGTAAATATTGATCTTTGGAAGGATGAGAACATATACAAGATGATAGAACTTCGAAATTTTGCAAATCCGAAGACAAGCCCCGTTCAATTTGACGTAGAATTACTGATGACACAGTATCGTTCTATACCAGTCATTGGTGAACTCTATAGTCAATATATGTACCAAGGCAAACTGTGTCATGATCGTTCTGCAGCTTCACATAGAGTACTAAATATGGGTATTCAAGAAAGCCCTTTGAATATTATAAGCTTTCCAGTAAACAAAGACTCAATCTTTGAAACAAAAAAGGCTCATGGGTTCAAATATTCATATATATTCAGTACTATTTACTGTTGAATTTTTAAAACCTCAAATCCGCAACCTATAGGGTTTCGTGGGGAATTTACTTGTAAAACGACAAAAATTCTTTTTATTGTACATATTCCTTGGGCATAACAGAAACGTCGTAAACACAAAATTCCCTTACCCCATAAAGCGACTTGAGGTAATACGCCGGTTTAACAAGAAAAGCATTGCCTTTAACCAAAGTCTGTCTTGAACAGGTTGGCATAAGCATTGTTGTCTGAGTAAATGTTCAATACATGCCTACGTGATGTCTTAATCCATTTTGGAACAGATGAACTTGAAAACAAAGGTCTTGATTCTGCTGGTGGCACGCAATCCAAATTCATGGGTTTTCAATTGTCTGCATAATAGTTTGTATTTCTGATGAGAGCTGTCATAAGCGTTACAGTATTCTGTGCCATGAACGATTTTGGCAATCGATTCCAGCCAAAGCCATTGTTCATGTCATCGAAGATGCGTTCCTTGCCACCACGAAGATGTAGAATTCCACGATGTCTCTTGCACTCGACTTGTAATCGTTAGTCAGTATACATCTGTAGGTATATTCGCCTTCCCAAATGTCAAGGTCTCCATCTATTCGCCTTTGTCTCTGTATGACAAGACGATACGGTTTTTCCTTTCCATTTCTCCCAAAGTTTCTTTTTGGTTGAAGCGCACGTTTGTGTTGCCGTCTCTATTTTCAATACCAACAATCATGTCGTTAATGACAGCTACACCTGGACTATAGCCCAAGAACTTCTTGTAGGTTGGTTTTGCATCATACTTCTCTGTTTCAATGAACTGATGGTCAAAGTCAAAATCATACTCTTGACCGGATTTCAATTGACCAGTAGCAAGCAGGGCATTGACCAGTAAGCAGTTCATCTTGTCTGCAGTATTGAAATCATAGGATTTGCCAGAAGCAGATTTATAGGTGATGTTCTTACAAGTCAGTTCTTCGATAGCACGTAATATGGTGTCTGCGCTGCAAGTGCGAAGAGTTGGATGAAGAGACAAATGTTTCATCAGGTGAGTTGTAACATCCTCAATACATGAGCCGCCACAAAGATATACGCACATCAGAGAGCGTAGAATTTCGCTATATTGATAACCAAACATAGTGCATCTCAATCCCAAGGTGGAATCTATGGTTTGAGCTAAAAGAGCATCAAATTGCTCCATAATAGAAAAAAATTCCTCCAAAAGGAGTGAGTCTCTCAGATTCGAGTTGATGACCAAGCATTAGACATTCAAATTAACAGATAAGTAATTAGAAAACAAAAGATTAACAAACTTCCTTATCATACCAGTTAAGAACTTTAAAATCAAGCAGGAAGAGGAAAACTTCCTGCTTTTTTTTGTGCCCATACAAAACTTTTTCAACGATGCAGATAGACTGCACAATTAAATAATACCTTTGCATCAGAAGTTAAACATTAATTGAAAAAAGGTATGGGACTATTCGATTTTTTATTTTCAAGCGGCGTTTCAAACTGCCAAAAGAAAGCGCATCGCAACGCTGGTAATAATACCTCAGACCATGAAAATTATGCTCGTGGCTATGAAGATGGTTATGATGACTGTTGCAGTGACCATGATTGTTCTTACAATGACTATCATGATAGTGGTTATTGCGATCGTGACGAGTTTGAAGGTTGTGAGAATGATGAATGCTATGACGATAATTGCGGTTGGTAGTCACCTTCATCAACAGGATTATCAAAACAAAACATAGAAAAAGTATTATTAATTTAAAAAGTAACATTATGAAAAAAGTATTTATTTTTCCTTCTTGCCCTTGTGGTAGCATCTTTTGCATTCATATCATGCAGTAGTGATGATGATTCTGACAATGGAGACTATGATAAGTCTATGATTGTGGGAACCTGGGAGATGACAGCAGTAAAGACATCGGAGTCTGGTACGTATGTTGACTGGCCTTTCAGAAAAACTTACGCCACATTCAATGCAGACGGTTCATATTACGGCTCAGGATATTTCGGAACTGGTCGAGGAACATGGTCTTTGAAAGGAAATACACTGAATACTTATGTAGAAGGTGAACTATTTGCTTCTTATACCATCATTGCTGCGACTTCTACAGTTTCAGAAATGAAGATGTCCATAGGTGACGAATCCATTTGGGTAAAATGTAAAAAGCAATAAAACTGCTAAATACGTTTAGGTGAATTATTGTAAGGGTGCGTGGGAAATACCCTGGCATCCTTACTTTACCATCTGTAGGTTGTACACTATTTATATTATTATAAGGAAATAAGTTATGAACAGAATATATTTACTGATTATTACATTGTTTATGATGCTGGCCTCTTGCAGCAATAGCAATGATGATGTGGAACAGGGTGAAAACGGCAATACTAACAAAGAAAGTATTGTTGCATTATGGCAAGATTCAGACAAAGAACCTGAAAACGTTGTTTCTTTTGCAAAGGATGGCACTTATAAAATTATCCTAAAGAAATCTGCCTATAGTTATTTCTTCAGTACAGGAAGATATTCAGTCAAAGAAGGAAAAGTCTCCTGCAAAGATAACTTTGTCGAAAGTTCATCCAAGGAGTACACTTTTAGTATTGATACAAACGGAACTCTTCGATTTGAAAGCATTGTATTCAAAAAAAGTAGGTATTGAAGAAAATGCATTAGAAAACAAACTAAATGGTAGAAATCAAAAAATATGGCGGCTATACAATGGGTGATAGGCTACACATCAGGTGAGGCGAATTATTATGTAAAGTTTACAAACGACTATACTGCCTATAAAGTGTTTGAAAAGGTTTATTATAAGGAACCTTCTAAAAATAGTTCTAAACAGACTTTAATGCATTATGTTTATTTTGACAACCATCTATACTTGGCCGAAGAAGACCATTCATATTCACCTAAATATGTAGTTGATTTGAATGAGTCCAATTGTTTCTACTATATTAACGAGAAGGGAGAAAAAGTTTTGCCTTAGGGATTCTTTAATCTTGTCAGTATATAAAAAAGTGAAGAGTAGTGAAGAACAAAATATAAAAGATTATGAAGAAGTTTATCTTAGGTTTCTGCTTAATTGCAATGCTCGCTTCTTGTGGTAGCAAGAATGAGCAATGGGAATACAAAGTAGTAAAGGTTGCAGGACACGATGCAGAAATTGCTGCAATTTCGGCACCCTGGTGTTCGCAAATCAGACTGCAATGTTGAACAAGATGGGTAAGGAAGGTTGGGAACTGGTCAGTGCTTACACAGAAACAGGTACGGCCTTTCAAACTTCGGTAACTCTGAATACGTCACAGGTATCAGAGACAATACAAGAACTGCTGTCGTCAACTTCGTTTTCAAAAGAATCAGCGATGGCAAGGAAGAGGTAAAAAAGCCAGCAAAGAAAAAAATAACAAGAAGAAATGAGATACACTGTAGTATTCATATTAACAGCATTGGTTCTGTCGTCTTGTTCCCATAAGAACGAGGCGATGGAACTTTCTCGTAATTTCTTCACATCGTTGTCAGATACCACTTATGGAAAGCCAAATGATTTCTATCCACTATATGACAGCTTGCATATAGAGGCAAAATCAGATGCTGTGGACATAGAAGAGTCTGACATCACTGTGAAGAATGATACAATAGCTGTTCGCTGCTATAACAATTATACTGATGCAACAGGCACATTCAAGCAGGACAGTATAACTTTGTTTATCGCTAAAGACAAAGAATCCTCCTGGTATATCTATGACTCAAAGGGGCTGATCACAATGGATGAAGATCAGAATGGTTCGGCAGAGCGACTGGAGCACTTGGAAAGAAGCAACTCAATGATGTAGCATTGGCACAAAGATTGAGCAAACTAAGTGATTTGATAAGTACAAAGTACTGGGACACGTGGGCAGAACTGAGAACTAAAGTCAAGATAGTCAACTGGTCATGGGAAACAAGTTATGATGGAACCGCTCATGGAGATGCTCGCATAGTGAATACACTTCCCTACTCTATCTCTGGTATCAAGTATCTTGTAACATATTATGACAGGAGTGGCAATTTTATGGCTGAGGATGATGGCAGAGTCAGCAAAACACTGAATCCGAGTGAGAAATACAACTTCACATTCTGGAGTTCGAATGCCAAATACCCAACGACTGCCAATCTCAGGCTCGATTTCTCGGACAAAACAGTTCTTGAACTGATGAAAGAGAAAACATATACAGGAAAAGAATTTGCCGAGTTTATCAAAAAGAAATAAGTTTAATCAAAGACAGACAATGAAAAAAGATAATCGTTTTATTCATGCTGGTGATGGCAACCATCGGTGTACATGCCCAGTTTTCTATAAGCAATTCTACTCAGCGAAGAGTAATTGTCGCTTATGAACTTGGAAGCGATGGTTATTACAAAAAGAGTAACCAAGAAGTCGGTTGAGCGTGTTGACAATATTGTAGGTAGCTATGCTTATGACAAGAAAGCTCAAAATCTGTATGTCATAACGCCAAGCAGTAATATTGTGATCACCCTTACCAAGGACTACGCCAAGATCATTAAGAAGAACAAGTCCATCCCCCAAGTAGCAGAGGAGAAGAACTTGATGTACTCGTTCAGAAATATAGCAAACAGCTGGATGATAAATATACTGCACTAAATGAGACACGAACAAAGCATATTCAAGACTCCATAGCTAAAGCAAAGGCAGACTCTATAGAAATAGTGAAGCTTAAAGAAGAAAAGATTGGCCAAACTGAAGAAAGAACGTTCAGACTATATGGAAACCCACAACTGGAGAATGGTACCGACAGGAAATAAGTCTCTGTATTGTGATGAATGCGAGAAATCATTTTCAGAGGATTCATTATTCACTATTGGAATCAAGAATGATACCATTTATTACTTCACAAGAACTGATGGAAGACTGGGCTACACATATATAACAGGACATAAAAGTGAACTAAGCCAAAGTCTGAAAGAATACAGTCCTTTCAGGTATCACTATGAAATATTCAAAGATAGCCTTACAGATGAGTTAGAGGATTATGACATGATTACAAGTGAACTGTCATACCATTACCTTGACGAGTATGTCCAGCGTCTCAAAAAGAGAGCACCTTACGGCTTCTTTACTGATTGGGGATGGGATTCAGAATATTCATGTATATCATTCAATTTCAACTACATGAATACCAACAGAAATACGATCAAGTACATCGATGTATATTTCAAGGTAACCAACGATGTAGGCGATTTGAGGAAGACCGGCCATTTCCAGGGCACTGGACCTCTTCGAGAGTTTGAATCAGCAAGCTGGGAATGGGACACTTCCTATTATTATGTGTCTGGAGACGCTTCTAATATGAATATCACCAAGGTGATACTGACATATATGAACGGCACCAAGAAAAGTATTAACAGGCAAATTGCTTGTGTTTGAATAAACTATAGGGAGTTTTTGAGCAATTCACGAACATACTTCAGAAGGATGACAGGGTCAAACACCTTGCCATCCTTTTTGTTGTCAAGTGCAGATGGGGGCCAGTTGACATTCCGGAACTTCCAGATACCCCAAGCACCTCTCCTGCATTGACGAACATCCCCTTTGAGACCCAGAAAGAAGAAAGATGGCAATAGCTGATGGTATAGGCAGCAGTTCTGACTGTGACATACTTACCTGAGCGATTGTCATGGCCAACGCCAGTCACTTCCCCTGGAAACATGGAAAACACTTTCTCGTAATGAGCTGCCAGATCCACGCCGTTGTGCATGATTGTCTTGTGCTTCACCGGGTGATTACGCATACCAAATCTTGAATTGATCTGAATGTTTTTCAACGGAAACGAAACCCTGAGATAAGGAAGAACATCTTTGGAAGAATCTTGAGGCAAGGAATCAGACTTCATTACAGAGTCCACAGAAGCAACATGAGTTGTTTCTTGTGGACTCTTCTTTAGATATACTATGCTTCTTCACATACCCAATCGTATTGAATTGGGCATGTGAAGGAGTCTTTGTAAGCATCATTGTCAGTATCAATATGAGTGTCTTTATTGCTTTCATGTTGCAAAGGTAATCAGACTCAGCAAAACAACACGAAAGAAGTTACCTCTTCCCTATTATATCTAACTTTATTTATGTTTATAGTATGATAATTAAAGAATAATCATACTACTTTCATAACTATCTATAAAACTTTGATGATACTAACATACATATTTATCATCTTCTATATCTACAATGTAACTTTGTTGTCGGTTTGGCTTTAGGCGCAGTCTGAATAAGACCTGTCATAGGTCATCCACCAAATAAAAAACGAATAAAACAGAAGCAAATGAATTACAATTTCGATGAGAACGAGATGCCTTATGGCATCCTTGAACGTTTCGGACTCACCCAGACAATGATTGACGACTTACCCACCGATGTCCTCCAGAACATCTACAATGGTCGCAAGTCGCCAGTCCTGCCAGTTCATATCACAGCCGATGATGGTGAGGAAGTCAAGGCACGAACCAGATTCAGCCTGGTAAGAACAGCCGAAGGTGGCGTTGATGTGCTCTTCTATCCACAGCTCGATGAGTTAGACTTGAAACTCTTCAACGAGCAGCAGGAGAAGAACCTTGTTGCAGGAAAGCCTATCGTTGGCCATTTGGAGAGCAACGAGGTTGGCAAGGAACTCGGCAGTAAGTGTTTCTTCCAGCTTGATCCAGAAAGCAAGCAGGTGCTCAGTGTTCCAACCCCAGTCATCGGCAGAAACATCCAGTATGTAGCAGACCGCTACCACCTTACTGGCGCAGAGATGCAGAAGTTGCAGAATGGTGACATCCTTACCATCGTAGAGGATGACGAGGAACAATCCATCGGTATCGACCTCAACTCCAACACCGGCATCCGTTTCGCAGCAGGCAACGAACTTGTCTGGAAGAGAGAAGCCAAGCGTGACTGGGATAAGTTCAACTTTGGCATCTTCGGCTGTTGGACTATGGATGAAGATGGCAATCTCGACTACATCCCAGAAGAGAACTATACCGAAGAGATGTGGAACGAACAGAAGAAACTGGGTATGCGCATGATGCAGCGATAACCCAAAGTATTAACCCATAAAACAAGATTTCATGGCAAATGTAAAGTACTATCCAGAAGACGTGCTCGTGGAGAAAGTCCAGAGCGGAGAATATGGCTGGCTTGACTACATCAACCACCACTCCCCTGAATGGCAGGAGGAATACACTGCCTTCTGCAAAGAGAGGATCTCATTGTCAATGAGGAATCGGCAGAGGAATTTGTCGATTGGAAGGGCGAGCAGATTGAAGCTGGCGAATAATCACACAGTACAGAATCAATAAACAGCATTAGAATATGTCAATCAGATCAAATGCATTACCAGTAGGCAGAGACCTGGCACCAGAGCTTCAGGAGATTCTCAGAAAGAATGGTATGCAAGCACATATCATCAGACAAGGAGAAGGTTATCAATTGGCCGTTCAAGGTCACGATTCCCCTCTGCTGACCTACGCCATCACCGCACAACAGCACAGAGCCTTGGTTGACTGGGGAGCAAACTCAGCCAACAAGCAAGCCTATAACACCGTGGCAGAACTCGTGAAGAATGATTTCTACATGCCACGTGACTTCGTTCATGCCAGAAATGCCAATGGCCGTGTTGCCATGGGACTCCACGGCTACCGCATAGGCGTTGGCGAATACGGCAGACTTCCCTGGAACAAACGACATGCCCACATGATGATGGATCCATATCACGGAAGATTCCTTGGTTGGACTCCACGATGCCAGGAAGGATTCCACATGCGCAGAGTTGGAGGAGCCATGTTCATGCAGGGTGCTCCAATCGTACCAGAACGTCCTGACGGCAGAATGAAGCCGGGCGAGTTGCAAAATGGCGGTTATGGCTTCTATTATAAAGGTGGTCAGCAAAACATGGTACAGCAACCTTCGCAGGATGTGTTGGCAGACCTGCAATCTGTCATTACCCCTGTAGTGGTTCGTCCACGTCCCAAGGAACCAGCCAAGCCATACAACGAGCTCATCACCTCCAAGGTTTATTTCAGCAATGACAAATGGCAGGAGTGTCTTTCGTCTCATGGCATCATCGTAGATGCAGCCAACAAGACACTGACCATCCAGTCCACAGCCACCAAGCAGGACTTTGTCTATGACCTTACTGAGGATGAGGTGAAGAAGTTGACCAACAATTCCATCAAGCAGGTACCAGTCCAGAACCGCATCGACATCATCAACAATGCCATCAGAAACGATTTTCAGGACAAACTGACGATGGATATGCTCAATTCCAAAGAGCAGATCAGCTTGAAGCTCAGACCAGAGATTGAGGCAGAACTCAACAACCGCCAACAGATGGTGATTGACCAGTCACTCCCATCTAATGGCGACCAGATTACTATTGAGCCAGAAGACCGCAGTGTTGCCCATGTAGATGGTAATAGCCTGTATGAGCAGAACGAAAGCAAGGGATGGTTCCGTGAAGGCAAGCATGGCAGAGAGGTTCAGGTTGATGACATCAAGGTTGAGCCAGTACGTAATGAGCAGGGAGAAATCCAGAAGGATGAGAAAGGCAACGCCAAGTTTCGCATGACAGCCGTCATCAACGGAGAGAGCATCAGCCATGAGATTACCCAAAAGCAGTATGACAAGTTCATGGCTATCGATGACTACCACCGCATGAAACTCTTCTCCCACATCTTCAAGGAGGTGGATATGAAAACCATCCCTGGAGAAGGCAAAAATATCGGGGCTCAGATTGGAGGAGCACTCCTTGCAGGACTTGCCGTGATGAGTGAACTGGGCAGAGACCGTCCAGCACCGGCAGTATTCGTAGAACACCATCATGACCATGCCCATGGGCCACATGTATATTTTAAGGGCAGCGTGGATTCACCGCAAGACCTTGCTTCACGAGCCTTCGATGCAGGACTCAATGCAGGAGAACACGGTGTAGGCTTAGGTCATGGCAGATAAACAACAATTCACATTCAAGAGATGACAGACGAACAGACATTTGCAGACTACAGAAGCCGTCTTAACATCAAGGACGTATTGGAGGACGCAGGCTACACGTTTTACAAGCGTGATGGCTTGCGCTATCCTGCGTATGTACGCCTGGGCAGCGACGGAAAAAGAATCAGTGGAGACAAGTACATTGTCATGCCCAACAAGAACTGCTGTTTCAAGCCGCCAACCATCAAGCTCTACTCTGTTACCTCCTTCATCTGGGAGCATCCAGACCTTTTCAAGGAGTACAAGTATGGCATGAAGGAATCAGCCCTTGTCCATAAGGTCTGCCAACGCCTGCTTAACATCCCGGTAGAACATCAGAGTCAGGACGTACATAATCCAACTGTCAGCAGCAAGCCATTTGATATCAATGACTACAAGATTGACCGTTTCAATCCCAAAGACTTCGAGTCACAGAAGCCGTTCTACGCCTTCTTCAAGTCAAGAGGAATTGATTTCGCCACCCGTTGTGCCTTCCATCACAGCTTCTTCCTCGCATCGAAAACAGCCAAGGATGGCAGCACCTATAAGAATCTCTCCTTCCCCATGCACATCCCTGGGCAACCAGACAAATGTGTAGGCTTAGAGGAAAGAGGTTATCCTCGAAAGGATGGTTCTGCCCGAAAAGGCATGGCTACCGGCACCAACGCCAGCGAAGGATTATGGATGGCAAGTCCCAAGAAAACGGCACTCCAGGATGCCCGTATCGTACTTGTCTTTGAAAGCGCATACGATGCCATGGCATTTTACCAGCTGCAGATGCGCAAGGAATCAGGATTGGACCAGCGTGGACGGCAGGATCTGAAAGCCGGAGTCTATGTCTCTACTGGAGGTAACCCAAGCTATGGGCAGATACAGGGATTGCTGAAAACAGCACCCCAAGCCACCTTCCACCTTGGCTTTGACAAGGATGTGGCAGGAAAGCAGTTTGTGGCAAACTTCGAGGATATAGCAAGCAAACAGAGTCCTGTAGCTCAGGAAATGTACCTGCTGAAATGAGGGAGTTCATGGAAAGCTTCGACAAACAGCCGAGAACCATCAAGGAACTGCTAAGTTTCAATGCTGAGAACTACAGCCTACTTCCCCATGAGCTCAAACAGCTATACCTGGTTTACGATTCAGCAAAAAAGAAGAGGCATTGGAGTATCACTACTCTCCCTTTTTGTGTAAGGAAGACAAGCAGGAAGCTGCTGACAAGATGAACAAAGCGTTCAAGGACTTCAAGGATGCACTGCTACAGAAGCTAAACCTGCACGAAGACCAAGACCTCGCTCCCGTGAAGATTATACGGGAAGAGCCATCGGAAGGCTACAAGGACTTCAATGACGAGCTTTTGGATAAGAAACAGTTCTCTATGACCGACGTAGTAGAGACCGAATTTGACGAGAACGGTGTGGACTTGACCTTTGAACGGCAAGAAGAGAACGAGGAAACCAAACATCATGGATTTAAACGATAATGAATATGGCAGACCCAATCAGACGATACAACATCATCACCCTACGCCCTCACTGGGCGCAGTATATCATCTCGCAAGGGGATGTCGTTCATCATCAGCTGTGCCCTGTTCCTTGTTGCCGGTCACGACAGCATCACCTACAAGATGCCTTTCGTGGTACTTGGAGGTGTGATGACCTGCATCATGCTCTATAGATGCTTATATCTCTACAAACTCAGATACATCAGCACCTCTGAACAGCTCATCATCCAGCATGGACTACTGACCAGAACCAGTGACTACATCGAGCTGTACCGAGTGGTGGATTTCAGCGAGAACCGTGACATTCTGGAACAGTTGTTCGGTTTGAAGACAGTATGGATATTCAGCGGCGACCGCTCCAATCCCAAACTCGACATCTACGGTGTGAAGGAAAGGTTGGACGTGGTGAGAATCATCCGTGAACGTGTAGAATACAACAAAAAGAAGAAAAGGCATATATGAAATTACCAACAGATAACAGAAGAAGCAAGGTTGTTGCAGCCATTGCCTTGGCGTTAATGCTGCTGCCTACTATAGCTCATGCTCAGGTTGCCTCCAGCAATCCATTGGAGTATGTTGCCTTGGCCGAGGAAACGAGCTTATCAACGGTCAGATCAAGAACCAGATAGAAGACCAGCAGAAGACCGCATTCCTGCAGAACACCATCGCAGCCGAGTTCTCCCAGATTCACAAATGGGAAAAGAAGTACAACAGCTATCTGAAAACGGCATCGGGTTATGCGTCCACATTGAAAGCCTGCACCTCGCTCTATGACGATGGTGTGAGGATCTTCATCAACTTGTGCAATCTAAAGAAAGCCATAGCAAGCAACCCACAGGGTATTGTGGCAACCGCAAGCATGAACAACCTATATATCGAGACCGCCACAGAGCTCGTCACGGTATATACTACTTTAAAGGATGCCATAGCCAAGGGTGGCAACGAGAATATGCTCACAGGTGCAGAACGAAGCAAGACCCTCTGGGAACTGAACGACCGTCTGGCACAGTTCAACAAGAAGCTGTCAAGGCTATGTCTAAGCATCAGATACTACACCATGGCCGATGTCTGGAACAATGTCACGGCAGGAATGCTCGACCGGAGCAATGCCGAGATAGCCAGTCAAGCTCTTGGCAGATGGCGCAGATGTGCCAGAGTTGTAACACCATAAGAAAAATTATTTGAGGATAACATTTATGAAACGTCTCTATGCTCTCATATTACTTCTCTTTTCTCTCATCCTTCCCTTTGATGGGCAGGATGGGAGTTTTCTCCGTGCCCAGGGAAAATGACCCTGTCCTGGCAGGTATGATATTCCAATATACCGACAAAGCCAAGAAAGAGTTGAAGCAGCAGGAACAGATGATGCAACTTGTTTCTACAGGCCATATATGGATCAAGGAAGAGGTAGAAGGTACAACCAACCTGCAGAAGGAGTTCAACAACTATCTTGACCGATTCAACAGCATCATCAGCTATGCAGCGCAGATTTATGGTTTCTATCATGAGATAGACCGACTCGTCGGACAGCTCGGCACTTACAGCCACCAGCTAAGCCATCAGACAACCAATGCTCTGGCCGTAGCTCTATCGGCAAATAGAAATAAGCTCTATCGGGAACTTGTCATGAGCAGTGTCGAGATAGTCAATGACGTTAGGCAGGTATGCCTCTCTAATAACAAGATGACAGAGAAGCAGCGACTGGAGATAGTCTTTGGCATACGACCGAAACTCAAACTGATGAACCAGAAACTCAAACGGTTGATACGGGCAGTGAAATATACCAGACTGTCAGACGTATGGGCAGAAATAGACTATGGAGCCAGGAGTGAAGTTGACAAGCCTACCATTGTACAGCGATGCAAGAACGATGGCGAAGGAATGCAAGACAATGAAGTAAATGTTCAATATATTCGGTTAACAAACAATAGTACAATAATTTAGAAATAAAAAGCATTATGGGTTGGGGTTCATTTTTAAAAATCAACCCTCCGATTGGGAGGAAGGATGACCAGTGCAACTGCACACACTGTGGGCAGTGCTGTGCTTCATCCTCAGCAGACATTGAAAGGCGTAGGTACTGCCACTAAAAGCGCAGTAGTCGGAGGAAGTCTCGGTTACATTGGTTGGGAGAAGCTCACCACGGACAAAAGCGTTGTTGGCATTGTCAGCGATGCCGTCATAGGAGAAGACACCACCAAGAAGATTGGCGACACCGTATCTGGGATTGGCGATGGCGTGAAAGACTTGAAAGACTCTGTTACAGGACTCTCTGACAATGTTAATGGGGCTATCAGCAGCGTGGATTCCAAGTGGAGCGGGATGTCTGGCTTCCTTAGAGCCATGTTCTCTGGTCATGGTGGTGACATGTTCGGAAACTTCTTCAGCAACATCGGCAAAGGCAACGTTTCAGGTCTCAGCCTGGTAGGACTTGTAGTCTCTGCCCTCCTCGTCTTCGGTCGCTTCGGATGGTTAGGCAAGATAGCTGGAGCCGTTCTCGGAATGATGATGATAGGCAACAATGCCAATCTAAGCAGCCTACTTGGTGGCAACAGTGACCGTAAGGCAAGCAACCACAAGGAAGAAGAAAAGCAGCAAGAAGTAGAACAAACCAATACTGTAAGCAGACGGAGATAACAAACACTATAACAAAGTATTATACAATGCACTATACACAAGAAATGATACTGCATTCCGACAGTGGCTATTGCATGCCATTCGAGGAAAGAAACGGAGAAGTGACCATGTCCCTGGGCTACGGAAAACAGAAGCATCCGCACACTGGAGAGTCATTTTTCCATCATGGAGTTGACTTCAAGGTCAAGAACTATCTGCTGTCTGCTGTAGCTACCGGCAAGGTGACAGGACTGGGCAACGATGCCATTCACGGCATCTACCAGATTACCCGATACGGTGACTATGAAGTGACCTATGCCCACCTGAGCAACGTGTTTGCCAACTACGGCAAAGAGGTAAAGGCTGGGCAAGTCATCGCTGTCAGTGCCGACTCCCTCCATGTAGAAGTCAAATACAAGGGGAAGAACTCAATCCACTGGAGTTCCTCACCATGATCTATAGCAATCTGAAAGTGATGGAACAGAACGGCAAGCCAGGGGCTGTTCCTCAGTTCGTCACTCTTGATATGGATGTTCATACCATGTATGACAAAGACCAGAAGGAGATTGAAGACCTCATGATGCGCTTCTTCCCCGACTACATGAGCGACATGAGCCAAGGCATCTATGCCCTACCAGAGCATACGGAACTTGCACTTCGCAATATCTTCACCATGTCGGCCATGAAGAATTACTTCTATGAGACTCTGCCTTCAATGGCGAATCCATTGGGAATGGGCGCAAGAAGTATTCCAATAGCCGAGCGAGTACAGAACCTCCTTATTGGAGATTTCCTCAACTATCTCGCCTTGCGCCATCAGATCTTTCTGTCGAGCATGAGCGCCATCGAAAAAAAAAAAGCACAAGACTGGGCAATAACGACAAGCGGAATAGTTGACCCACTGGCAGAACTGGACATCGATGTTCAAAGCTTCGACATTCCACGCCTGGTGAGCGTCTATCCCGACAAGTCGGGAATCAGATGGTGGACTAAGGCTTGGTTCAACAACAGCGAGAAAGGCGAAGCAGCCATTGAGATAGAAAAAAATCTGGCCATCAAGTTCATCAACGACAACATCGAGAAGGACGAATGGCTGGAGGAATATTTCCCGAAACAGATGGAAGTCTATCACAACGCCATCGAACAGACCAGGGAGCAAATCCTCAACCAATTAAACTTGTAAACATAAAGCTATGGTAGAGTCAAAACAGGATAAGATATTCAATACTAAGGTCATACCTATAATGAATAAAAAGTTCGGAATGACCTACAGAACAAGCTTGCAGACGAGTTGCGGTCAAACTCAATTCGTTTGCAGGTCTGATGGCAGCAGCAGCTGGACCTGACGGTGGTATGGCATCCATGCAGGCGCAAAATGACACCCTCAAATACACCGGCAAATGGACATCCAAGACCACCGAAGACTATATCGCGATGGTCAAGAAAGAGTTGAAGCGACAGCATATTACGGTCAATGCTTCCATGGAACAGAAGATGATAGACAAGATGATAAAGGACAAAAATACCGAAATCATCCATTGACTACATCATGCGAAAGGCTGCCACCAGTACCATCTTCTACCTACCGCAGGAAGTCGCAAAATCGCCATTGGAGCAAAAGATAGACTCGGAGGCAGAGAAGCGGTATAAGCCATCGGTCTGGGGAAAAGAACGCTGGTATAGCCCTTGGCTCTGTAACCGACCTTGCCTGTATGGGAGGATTGGGAGGTGGCTTGAAGACTGCCGCCACCTGGATAGGAAGCGACATGCTCGTCACCCATGTTGGTGATAAACTCAATGACCGTTCCGATGTTCCCATGATCATTGCACCAGGAAAGGAGGATGAATACAGACGAACGCAGCAGGAAAAGAAGAAACAAGCGGAGCAGAAACCGCAGAACAAGCCACAATCTGAGGAAGCACAGCAAGCAGAACCAACAGAAGAAGTGAACCAATCTGAAGGTGAAGCCAGCAACACGCAGCCCGAACAGACTAACATGAACGGTTGGCAAGGGCTTCTCACGTCATTCGGTCTCAACGGTATCAGCGATATAGGCCATAATCTTGGCTATGTATTGGCCATGCTTCCTGATATGCTCGTCGGCATGTTCACAGGTAAGACCAAGTCCATCAATATCAAGGACAACATGATGCCTATTGCAAGCATTGTTGCAGGTATGTTCGTCAAGAACCCGATTCTCAAAATGGTGCTTATAGGAATGGGAGGCATGAATCTTCTCAATAAAGCTGGACATGAAGCCTTGGACAACTTCAAGGCACAGGATTATCCGCAACAGGCTGGTGGCAGAGTCAACTATCGCATCTATCCCGAAGAACCTCTGAATGCACGTATCCAGAATCCGGAGATAAGAGCCAACTGCCTGATAGCAAACATTGACAGAGTGCCCTGCACCATAGCTCTTCCTGAAAGAGTTGTGGATGCCTACCGACAAGGCGCATTACCTCTTAGTACCCTTGCCAATGCTGTGCTGGCAAAGAATGACCAGATGCGACAGATTGCATCCGAAAAATACGAGGCTGGCGAACGACAGACAGTCATCGAGAGACCACTTGCTCAAAGATAACATAGAACAAAGATGAAAAGATACTGGTATAAGTTCCGTGTCAAATATGGTAAAGCCCTTGACACCGGAAAGAACAAGAAAGTCAGTGAAGAATACCTGGTAGATGCCGAAAGCTTCACCGAGACAGAGAAACGTGCCACCAAAGCTGCTACAGAGCTTATAGGTACCAGAGACTTCGACATCACGGCCATCTCACGTGAACCTATCACGGAGATTCTGAAAGAAGACGAGAATGAAGGCAACCACTGGTACAAGACCGTTGTCTCCCTTGTCACTGAGGATGAAGACACTGGCGTAAAGAAGTTCTCACCACAGACCATCTACGTCAATGCTCCTTCGACAAAGGAAGCAGACCGCATGCTACGTCAGCACATGAGCAGCAGTGTGACAGAGTGGGAAATCAAATCCATAGCTGAGACCAAGGTTCTTGGAGTTCTTGGCTATAAGCAATGATCACAAAAACATCATATCCATGACAGAAAAGAATCAGCAAGAAAAGATGGCTGCAGAACGTCAGGTGGAACTGTTCACCAAGGCGTTCGGGAAAGCCAAGGAAGATAATGGCATTTGGCTGGACAACAACGGTCGCAAGGCTCCTGGACTCTACCAGAAGCATTTGCAGGTATCAGCCTTCAATGCCATCATCTTAGGAATGCACGCCGCTCAAAACGGCTACAAAACCAACCAATATACGCTTTTTTCGGAAGCGAAGAAACGTGGTGAGTCTGTTCAATCAAAAGAGAAAGGAGTACCATTCCTCTGGTACAACTGGAACGAGTATGTCAACAAGCACAACCCTGAAGACAAAATCAGCCGTGCAGACTATCAGGCTCTCCCTTCAGACAAGCAAGCAGACTACAAAGGTATCAGAAGCCGTGAAGTAAGAGCCCTGTTCAATATCGAGCAGACTACCCTACCCATGGTTGACAAGAGTGCCTTTGAAGCAACAGTCCAGGAATATGGCAGGTTGAATGACCGAAAGGATGTAGAGTCAGCCTCCACCGCTATTCGCCAAGGTGTAGAAAAGCTTCTGGAAAAAGCACGTGAGAACATGGTCGAAATCCGCAGTGACTCTACCGGTGTAGCACATTACGACAGCAAGAAAGACATTGTCTTCCTGCCCAAAGCATCTTCCTACGAACACTATGAGGATTATGCCCGTGATGCAGTATCGCTACTTGTTACAGCCACTGGCCATGGGCAGCGACTGGCTCGTGAAGGTATGGTAACGAAGAACGGAAAGGTCTCTGCAGATGATGCTATGAAGCAGGAGCGTCTGGTCACAGAGGTTGCCACCGCCGTAAAACTCCAGGAATTGGGAATCTCAGCCAAACTCTCCCCGGAAAGCATGGCTATGACCGATTATTGGTCAAGAGAACTGAAAGAGAACCCTTGTCTCATTGATATACTGGAGAGGGATGTCAACAATGCCGTGGATATGCTCCACAAGGCAGAACGTGGAGAAAAGGTTGAATTGAACAGCAAGACTGCCAGAAACCAGGCTGATGCCATTAAGAGCATCCTTCCAAAGCACTACTATGTGGCTGACGAAATCAAGACCCTTCCCAACAAGTCCACCAAGGAGTTTGTCCTCGTAAAGGATGCAGAGGGAAAGATGGCAGATGTTGTCCTTCCAGAAGGTGCATCGCTGGGTATGGATAGCGACATTCCTGGCATGAAGAAAGGTCGTATCGAACATGCCCTACAGAAGGAAGGATATGAAACTGTCACCTTCTACAATGTTGATGGTTCCATGGGCTACCGTCCTGATGACAGTTTCTTTGACGGCAAGGCAGTCTCAGTTGCCAGACTCAACAACTGGAGCCTGGAGACCATCACCCCTGCTCGATGTTTCAGATGCTGTGAAACGCTCAGGAGCCGTGGACTTCGACAAGATCCTGATGCTGCGTGACGATGATGGAAAGTGGGCACTCTATCTGAAGCCAGAGAATGAAAAGGCTTTCAGCGTATATCCAGACAAGGCCGATGTAAACCTGTTCTTCACCACAGTAAAGCAAGGCGACGAGGAGCTTTCAGACACTATGCGTCAGGACATGGCACAGAAATACTACATGGAAGCTTCCAATAAGCCGGAAATGATGGTTGACCTCTTCAAGAGCAACGTTCCTGCCGAAGAGGTGGAGAAAATCCAGCGTGTCAACATCTTCAAGACCAAAGAGACGGACAATCAGCCAAGTGTCATCCTCTGTATGCCTACTGTGAATGGAGAAAAGCTCAAACCTCGTGAAATCTCACCATCCCAGTGGCAACGTATGTGGCTCGCCGAGAACATGCAGGACTACAAGAAACACCTTGCAGCCAGTCTTTTTGCCGATGTACTGCGCAAAGACCGGACCGACGCGGTAGCTGTAGGCACTGAAAAATCGGAGCAGGAAGCTCAGAGCAATGAGGTAAAAAGCAGAACACCGCTCAGCAAGAGGAAGACAAGGCTATGGAGGAACAGAAAGAGGAAACTCCAGAAAAGAAAGAGCAGAAGCAGAAGGAAGAAAAAAGGCAAAGGAAGAGAAGACGAAGGCAGAGACAAAGGCTGCCGTTGTAGCAATGACTCCGATGTTAAAGCAATTCTACGAGCTAAAAAGGCAAACACCCTGATGCTGTGCTACTTTTCCGTTGTGGTGACTTCTATGAGACCTATAGCCAGGATGCAGAGAAAGCTTCAAAAATCCTGGGCATCACACTTTCCAAGAGTTCCCATACCAAGGATGCTGAAGGCAAGCCTCTGGCCATGGCAGGTTTCCCATACCACGCTCTCGACACCTATCTGCCAAAGCTCATCCGTGCAGGAGAACGGGTTGCCATCTGCGACCAGTTGGAAGCCCCAAAACGTACCACAGAGGAAATTTCTCCTCCAAGGTAGAGAGTCCTCAGCAGGAACAGAACAATTCATCAGGAATACACAGATAACATGTAATCATCATGTCAAGGAATCAAGAATATGTAGAACAATATGCAGAGTATGCCATGGAGCAGATGCGCCGATATGGCATACCTGCTTCTGTCACCCTGCACAAGGCATCTGCGAGAGTGCAAGCGGACAGAGCGAGTTATCCCGGAAAGGGAAACAATCATTTCGGTATCAAGGCTACTTCCGGTTGGGTTCAGAACGGTGGCAAGTACCTCATATATACCGATGACCGTCCTAACGAGAAGTTCTGTCAATACGCTTCTGTTGGCGACTCATACGAGCATCATTCCCAGTTTCTGAAAGGAAACAAGAGATACAGCTCGCTCTTCAAGCTATCCCCCGATGACTACAAGGGATGGACAAACGGACTGCAGAACTCCGGTTATGCCTCCAACAAGAAGTACGCTTCAAGTCTTCAGAGCATCATCGAGAAGAACAACCTGCAGAAGTATGACCAGATGGTCATGAAGGAGATGAAATCGCAAGGCAAATCCTTCGGTACCGAAGCCAATCCTCGTCAGCAAGGAGAACAAACCAGCCAGAAGACGAGTTCTTCAAAGCCTGCAGAGAACGAAAAGTATTCCTATCCCTTGAAGAGAAACGAGTTTATGCTCGTCACCTCACCTTTCGGCATGAGGAAAGATCCGCTCAATCCGGCCAACACGCAAATGCACAAGGGCATCGACATTCAAGCCAAGCATGACAATGTACTGGCAACGGAAGACAAGGGCAAGGTCACTCAGGTCAACAACAAGCCGAATACTGCAGGTGGACTGTCTGTAACTGTAGAATACAACAGAAATGACGGCATCAAGTATCAATGTACCTACATGCACCTGAGCAGCATTGCCGTCAAGACAGGCGACACTGTAAATGCCGGTCAGCGATTGGGCGTGACTGGCAATACGGGAACCAGAACCACTGGTGAGCATCTGCATTTTGGGGTGAAAAGCATCTCTGCGGATGGCAAGGCGCGGGATATAGACCCAGCAGCATATCTTGCAGAAATCTCTCAAAAGGGAAACATCCAATTGCAGACTCTCCACAACGGCAAGGACATCACAGCTCCGTACAAGGTTAGCAATCCTGCCTCACAAGGCGAAGTGACTGACACGGCACAAAGTCCTGAAGACTGGATGAAGAAGCTTCTGTCATCAGAGGACAGCGGAGTAAAAATGCCAGGCGATGACCCTGTCATTGAGATGGCTATGACCATGTTCACCTCTCTCATGGCACTTGCCCTGCAGATAGACAACAAGAGCGAAGAAGAGAAAATGCAGACTGTGACCGACTCGGTTGTCAGCAAGAGCATCGACCTCTCCTCGCTCCTTCCCTCTTATAAAGCCTGTTCCGTGAACATTCAGGATGGTAAGCCTTATCTCTATGTAGATGACGGAACCGTCCAGTTTACAAGAGAAATGACCCAGGCAGAAATGACAAAGCTCCATCAGACGCTCGGCAATGCCAATCTGAGCGATGAAGACAAGCGAAGAGGTGTTGCCTCTATCATCCAGGCAGCGACAGTATCTCAGCAGATGTCACAGAACTATCAGAAAGGCGTTGACAATCAGCAGGACAGACAGGAATCTGTTCAAATCAAATAATGAAGTAAAACAATAAGCTAAGTTTATTATGATTAAATGTAATGTAACCGTATGCGGCACGGTGTGTCGCCAGGCACAGATGCGTGCCAACAAGGAAGGTAAGCAGTTTATCTCTTTTGGAATCAGCGTAGTGGTTCAAGCCAAGACTGGTATCAACAAGACAGTAGAAATCAGCGTAGCCAAGGATGGTGACAACCAGGCTGAACTGGTCAACTATCCCGTAGGTTCCCGTATCGAGGTGGCAGGAGTTCTCCAATTCCACAAGAAAGGCGATGCGCTTTTACCTCAATCTCTCGGCTTCGGGGAGTGAATACATTCAATGCTGGAAGCCAGGACGCAATCACCGGCACCATCGAGTTCAGAGGAACTATCGGTAAGCAGGTTGAGGTGAAGACTGACAAGAAGGGCAAGCCTTATACCCTATTCTCTGCCTACAGCAGCGAGAAGGATGGCGACAACTATGCCTACACCTGGATTCGTTTCATGCAGTTCGACACAACAAAGGCAGACTGGGTACAGGCAAAGGCTGGCATCAATGCCAAGGGTGATTTGCAGGTGGGAGCCTACAACGACCGCCTCGACCTCACTTGCCGTATCACCGAGCTTACTCCATGGGAGAAGAAAGCTACATCCACCAACCAATAATGAATGATTATGGCTGATTACAAGAAATATAATACTGATGGCCGTAGCAGTGAAGACCGGGCTTTGGATAAGTTCGCCGAGATGATGATTGAGAAGATCAACACTTTGCAGAACGACTGGAAGAAGCCTTGGTTCACTGAAGGCTCCCTGACATGGCCTAAGAACCTGTCGGGGCGTGAGTATAACGGCATGAATGCCCTGATGCTCATGATGCACTGTGAGAAGCAAGGATATAAGTTGCCGGTGTTCTGCACCTTCGACAGAGTTGCCGGTCTGAACTTTAACAAGGACAAGCAAGGAAGAAGACAGCAGGTTAAGGACAACAATGGGGAAGCTCTGCCTCAGGTGACAATCCTCAAAGGCGAGAAGAGTTTCCCGGTATTCATCACAACTTTCACCGTTGTGAACAAGGAAACAAGGGAGAAAATCAAATACGATGACTACCGCCTGATGTCCGAGGAGCGACGCAAGGAGTATAACGTATATCCTAAATTGCAGGTTTACAATGTGTTTAATGTAGCGCAGACCAACTTGCAGGAGGCTCGTCCGGAACTCTATAAGAAGCTGGAGGCAGCTGCAGGAGTGAACCGACCTTTGAATCAGGGTGATGACTTCTCTTTCCCTGCCATGGATAAGATGATCAAGGAAAACGGATGGATCTGTCCTATCAAGCCTGTCTATGGTGACAATGCCTACTACAGCATTTCGAAGAATGAGATTGTCATTCCTGAGAAACGCCAGTTCAAGGATGGAGAGTCCTTCTACACCAATCTCGGACATGAGATGGCTCACTCTACGGGGTCAGAGAACCATTTGGGCAGATTGAAACCTGCATCTTTCGGAAGCGCAGAATATGCCCGTGAGGAACTTGTTGCTGAACTGAGTGCCGCTCTGGTGGCCCAGCGTTTCGGTATGACCAAGCACTTGAAGGAAGACAGTGCCAGTTATCTGAAAAACTGGTTGGACAGTTTGAAAGAATCGCCTGAGTTCATCAAGACTACGCTTACCGATGTGAAGAAGGCTTCTCACATGATCAACCAGCATATCGATGCCATGCAGCTGAAAATAGACCAGGAACAAAGTCAAGAGGCTGAGCAGAAGCAGGAGAAAGCTCCAATGATGTATTACGCATCAGTGGCGTATCTCCAGACTACCGATGCTACAGACCGTCTCGACAAGTTCAAAAATGACGGCAACTACGATGCACTCCTTACTGAGGCTAAGGAATACGACCAAGGTGATGCTCCTGACCTCTCCAAAATCAATCTCTCACCAACTAAATACCGTGGCGATGACCTTCTTGTTGAGGATGAGCATTATGCTGTGGTATATAATCCGACTGTTGGAGGCACATACGATGTGATGCGCAAGGTAAGCGCAGAGGAAATCAAGGATAACATCATCCGCTACGGTCTCCCAGAGGATGCAACAGACGACGTAAAGGAAGTTGCCAAGCAAATGGAAAAAGAAGAGGTTGTTGCTCAGGAAGAAGAGCAACATTACCATCGAGGACGATAATTCATCCCATTCAAAAAAAGACAGTCACTTTGTTGGCTGTCTTTTTGTCAATAAATATGGGGAATTACTTTTAAGCAGTATTGTAAGAACAGCAATAAAAACGAGTGCCCTCCTACCGAATCTATAAAAAATGTCACTCAATGTCCCCCAAGATGTCCCTCAAGATGTCACCCAAGGTTTCAATTAAGAAATTGCTTAATGAAAACGGTTTTGAAAACAGACAAGAATTACGCTAACAATCTGAAACACAAACGAATAAAAAAACAACCCAATCAATATCGCTTGCAATTCTGTTTGCAGTACCGTTTGCAGTTTCATTTTTTAAAACAAAATCTGCAAACAGAAAAATACAACTGTCAGAGATAAATGTCCACCAAGTGTCCCTCAAATGTCCCCCAAAGGTGTCCCTCAATAACACCTTTTATACAGATATGACCAACATATAATCGTTTTAATTCAATAGTGTCCGCATGCGGACACTATTGTCAGTAGGGCTTCTAAATCTTTTTTTCTTGGCTCAGGGGAGATTGTCCATGGATAGACACTTCTCCTAACAAAATATTTCTCATTCTGATTTACGATTGAATCTCTGAATTCGTTCTTTGACTATTCGTAAATAGGTACGTTTCATCTTGTCTGTCAAAAAAGAATTGTTGGTCAAACGCTCTACTTCGTCTGGCAAGACAGAAAAAGAGTCAAGGAGCATTTCTATACGCTTCTTCTTCAGACCGATAAGCTCTCCGAATCTCTCAAAGTCCAAACGGCATGGATGTCCTGTTCGCTCATACACATCACTTTTCTCCAGAGTCAAAGAAAGGATATCCATGATTTTTTCAACCGTCGATAGGGAAGGGTTGCCTTTACCGCTCTCTATTTTCTTGATGGTAGAAATGGCTATCTCAGACATGTCAGCGAGGTCTTGCTGGGTTATCCCCAAGGCCTTACGCTGCAATTTCATTACTTCTTGAATTTTCATACCAAGTAGTGTATTATATTGTACTTTTGGTACGACCCATCCAGCTTGCTGAGTGCAACTTTCTCCACAAAGCTGTTCATATTGAGATAGAGAGTTCTGTAGCCTAGCATGCAAGCCTGTCTTCCAAGGGCACAGGCAAGGAAGGATTTTCCGCAGCCGCACTTTCCTTTGTAACTCGTTGAGTTGTATGATGGTTTCTTGTA
>VOFI01003651.1_pt1 | contig 24842 bp, 40 predicted proteins | sample 5384131 | NCBI WGS metagenome assembly VOFI01 (sample SAMN12384728, study PRJNA508395) | human gut metagenome | isolation source: healthy gut H | host: Homo sapiens | reverse complement strand
GCGCCGTAGGTCTCCTCGGAGAACACCCGGCCCAGGTCCCGGCCGGCGGTGTCCAGCAGGCCCAGGAAGAGGTGCTCCACGGAGGTGTACTCGTCCTTCATCTCTCCGGCGATCTTCTCGGCCCGGTTCAGGGCCTTTTCGGTGTCGGCGGAGATGTAGATCCGGCCGGGCTCATGGCCGGAGGAGGAGGACACCCGGGCTGCCGCTCCACCAGGTCCTTCACCGCTGCCTGGAAGGAGGGACGGTGATCCCCATCCCTGCCAGCAGCTGGGGATGAGGCCTTCGGCATCCTGGAGGAGGGCCCACAGCAGGTGGGCCTGCTCAATCTGGGGGTTGCCGTACTCCTGGGCGATGGTCTGGGCCGCGCGAATGGCCTCGGCGGTTTTTGGGTCAATTTTTCTGCATTCATCAAAAATCACTCCTTTCCGGGGTGGGTCGATGGAAAATGGGTTTTTCAGAAATGGGGCCAAGGCCCCGGATGGTGCAGCCCCCTTCACGGCAAAGGGGCGCCGGCGACTGCACCGGCGCCCTTGTGCCATGGGGGGGGTACAAAGACTTGAGAGAGAAGAGAGGGAGGATATGGTCATTAGAGGATGGCGATCTGCCGGCTTTCCGGCACCACCGGTGCCTGCTTGGGCAGGGTGACCTCTAAGATCCCGTTGTTGTAGGCGGCGGTGATGCCGCTCTCGTTGATGCCGGAGACATCAAAGGTCCGGGCGAAGGAGCCGTACCGGCGCTCCCGGCGGATATACTCACCCTTGTCGTTCTTCTGGTCCTGGCTGTCCTTGTGCTCGGCCTTGATGGTGAGGATGCCCTCCTTCAGGTCCAGGGAGATGTCCTCCTTGTGGAAGCCGGGCAGCTCAGCCTCCAGCAGGAACTTGTCGCCCTGGTCCCGGATGTCGGTCCGGAAGGCGGGCAGGGAGGCGTTGGTGTTGTTGAAGAACTGCTTTTCGAAGTTGTCAAAGAGATCGAAGATGTTGTTGTCACTGCGGTCAAAGGGAATCATGCCGAACATAGTGTTACGCTCCTTTTTACATCATTTATTGTGGGCCGTGCCCGGCGGGAGCCGGGCCGGCAGGGTTTATAAAATTTGCAATCTCGAGGCGGGAGTGCTGGCTGTTTCCCCGGATGTTTCCGGGAACCTCCTGTCTACGGTGGATATCCTACTGCGATTTTATGAATAATCTTAGTGAATTTTATGTCTAAATTGTAAACGTTAGCACTCTTGTGATTTGAGTGCTAAAAAACGGGCGGGGCACCTCTCACCGGTCCAAGGAAAACCCACCCATTGTTCCCTGCCGGGGATCTGTGGTATACTGGGCCCGAAAAATACTGCCCCAAAGACAGGAGGTTCGAACCCATATGACCCAATTATCCCAACGCATGGTGGAGCTTGGCACCGCCAAGTCAGAGATCCGAGAGGCCTTTGCCTTTGCCCAGGCCCGGGCAGCGGAGATCGGCCCGGAGAACGTGGACGACTTCTCCATCGGCAACCCCAGCGTCCCCGCGCCGGACACCGTGGCCCAGATGGTCCATCAGCTGGTGGACACAGTGGACCCCATCCTTCTCCACGGCTACACCCCCGCCCAGGGGGGATGGCGCCGTCCGCCAGGCCCCTGGCCGACGATTTAAACCGCCGCTACGGCACAGCCTATGACCCCGACTGCTTCTACCTCACCGCCGGGGCGGCGGGGGGCTTTGTGCTGCGTTCTGTCCGCCCTGGGCTGCCCGGGGATGTGTTCCTGACCTTTGCCCCTACTTCCCGGAGTATAAGGTGTTCGTGGAGAGTGCCGGCGGCACCCTCACCGCCGTGCCCGCCAACCTGGAGGACTTCCAGATCGACTTTGCCGCCCTGGAGGCCGCCCTCTCCCCCAGGTGAAGGGGATTATCATCAACAGCCCCAACAACCCCACCGGGGTGGTCTACTCGGGAGGCGACCATCCGGAAGCTGGCCCAGATGCTCACCGCCAAGTCCCAGGAATACGGCCACCCCATCTGGCTGATCTCCGACGAGGCCCTACCGGGAGATCGTCTACCAGGCGGATCCCCTGCCCTGGGTCCCCTCCTATTATACCAATACCTTGGTGTGTTATTCCTACAGCAAGTCCCTCCCTGCCCGGGCAGCGGATCGGCTATGTGCTGGTGCCCCGGACGGCAGAGGACTTTGACCTGGTCTACGCCGCCGTGTGCGGGGCAGGCCGGAGCCCTGGGCTATGTGTGCGCCCCCAGCCTCTTCCAGCTGGTGGTGGCCAACTGCACCGGGCAGACGGCGGACATCGCCGTGTACCTGAAGAACCGGGACCTCTTCCTCACCGCCCTGCGGGAGATGGGGTACACCTGCGCCCAGCCGGAGGGGGCCTTCTACCTCTTCCCCGGTCGTTGGAGCCCGACGCCAAGGCCTTCTGCCGGCGGGCCCAGAAGTACGACCTGGTGCTGGTCCCGGGGACAGCTTCGGCTGCCCGGGCCACGTGCGGATCTCCTACTGCGTGCCCACCGAGCAGATCCAGCGGGCGCTGCCCAAGTTCCGGAAGCTGGCGGAGGAGTACCGGCAGGGGTGAGCCGCGTTTTCCCCGTTCCCTGCGACAAACGATGACGCCAGAGGAACGGCATCTGTGGTATGATTTTCTGCGACAGCTTCCCGTCACGGTCCGACGGCAAAAGCCGTTGGGGCGGTATGTGGTGGATTTTTACATCGCCTCGGCCCGTCTCGTGATTGAGGTTGACGGTGGGCAACATTACCACGGAGAAGGGAGAGCGCAGGATCTGGCCCGAGATGCTTACCTCCAAGGGCGAGGACTGCATGTTCTGCGGTACTCAAAACCGAGAGGTTTCTCAGAATTTTCAAGCTGTTTGCCAGGATATTGTCCATCACATGGACCGATTTTCTGAGGAAACCAGCAAGAAAAACGGATGACGCGTTTCTCATGGCGGGAGCCAGCGCAATGCGGAAAAAGGAATTCCTTGCGGTGCCCACAACTTGCGGCGGCTTCCCCTTGGGGGGAAGCTGTCACCGAAGGTGACGGATGAGGGGGCGATCGACTTACCCAACGGGGCAGGAGAAGAAGCCCGTCGGGGCGACAGCCGTCATCCTCTTTCTACAAGGAAAGGTTGGGTATCAAATCGCCCCCTCATCCGCCCCAGTGTGCGCACTGGGGCACCTTCCCCCAAGGGGAAGGCTTTGAGGTGGCAGTGTTGCCCGGCCGCGTTCTGCTGCGCCCCCCTTGTGGGGGGGCGCTTTTCTGCCCTTAAGAAAATCTTAAACCTTCCCCACCTTGTTTCTTAATCCCCGGTTCGCTATGATACCCATAGGAGGTGACGGGTATGTACAATATCTTAGTGTGTGACGATGAGAAGGACATCGTCTCTGCCCCTGACCATTTACCTCACCACGGGTGGGTACCAGGTCTTTCCCGCCTATGACGGGACGGAGGCCTTGGCCATCCTGGCCAAGGAGGACATCCACCTGGTGCTGCTGGACATTATGATGCCCAAGCTGGACGGCATCGCCACCATGACCAAGATTCGAGAGGTGTCCAACGTGCCGGTGATCGTCCTCTCCGCCAAAAGTGAGGACACGGACAAGATCCTGGGCCTCTCCATGGGGGCGGACGACTACGTCACCAAGCCCTTCAACCCCGTGGAGGTGCTGGCCCGGTGAAGTCCCAGCTGCGGCGGTACCTCCAGCTGGGGGCGGCGTGGTGAAGCCCACCCTCCTCCAGGCCGGGGGCATCGCCCTGGACGACCGCACCAAGTCCGTCACCCTGGATGGGGGAACCCGTGGCCCTCACCCCCCGGCAGGATGAGATCCTGCGGCTGCTCCTGCAGCACCCGGGCACCGTCTTTTCCCCAAGCGGATCTACCGCACCGTGTGGGGGAGGCCCTACGGGGTGGAGAATGCCGTGGCCGTCCACATCCGCCACCTCCGGGAAAAGTTGGAGATCAACCCCTCGGACCCCGCTACATCAAAGTGGTCTGGGGCCAGGGGTACAAACTGGAAGGAGGGAAACCATGAGACTCTTTTCTGCCCTTTCGGAAAAGCCCAAAGCCCGGGCCCTGGCCTGGGTGGTGTGCATCGTCGGATTGACCCTCTGCCTGGTCTGCGGGCAGCAGGCGGCGTGGCTGGCCCAGCGGGGCGGCTATCAAACCACCGGCTACACCACCGTCGTGGAAAACGAGGTCAACCAAGTCCTCCAGGACTACACCCAAACCATCGCCCAGGAGTATACCCTGGCCCGGGAGAACGACGGCAGCGTGGAGGCTGTCCGCTACCTGATCGACGACGAAAACTTCGGTTTCCAAATCGTCCGCGACCGGGGGCCGTCCTGCTCTCCCAAAACACCATAGATGAGGAAGAGTATGCCCTCACCTGCACCGTACACACCTCCTTTACCCCCCACAGAGACCACCACCTTCCAGGAGATCTATGCCACGGAATCTGAACGGGAACAGGCACTGGAAACGCTGTATCGCCAGTATGAGGACGTGGAGTACAGCTATGGGTCGGTGGGAACCGAAGAAGAAACCGGACGCTACACCCTCTTTGCCACCTGCTTCTCCCAGGGGACCCGGTGCCCGTCACCGTCACCGGGTATGCCACCACGGACCTGCGCTCCAGTCCCAGCGAATTGTTTTGTGCTTTTCAATTCTCCAGTAGTATGCTAACGTCCAGATATGATTTTCTCATCGCCGCCCGTGGTGGGCGGGGTACTGGGCGCCCTGGCCCTGGCTCTGCTGGTCTATGGCGCTGGCTACCGGCGGAACGAGGATGGGACCCTGGCCCTCCCCTGGCTAGACCGGAGGGTTTCTTCCGACCTGCTGGGGGTGGGCATGGCCGTGGTGGCCATCCTATGGTGCCTTCTGGGTGGGTTGGACGTCTCCTCTGCGGCGGAACGCTCCCTGTCCGTTCTGCCCATCGGGCATCTCATCGGCACCGGGCTGCGTCTCCTGGTCCGGCGGCACCGGGCGAGGGTCTTGCGAGAAAACCTCACCTTCCGCCGCTACCGAGGAAAGATCCCCCATCCCCGGGACCTGTGGCACCGTTTTTTTGCACTTCTTCCTCCAATTTTGGGCGGCAGGCCTGTGTTTTGTGGGGCTGTGTATCCTAGAGTTTATCTGCCTCTACATGTATCAAGCGACGATGGACGAGAGTGCGGTGTTGGTTTGGGGCGTCCTCAAGGTCCTGGAGGGCATCCTGGTGATCTATGTCATCCTGGCCATGAAGGAGATCCGGGCCGGCGGGGACCAGCTGGCCGCCGGCAACCTGGACTACCAGGTGCCCACCAACCGCCTCTACGGCGAGTTCCGGAAACACGGCGAAAACCTCAACAACCTCCGCGGAGGCATCCAGCACGCCGTGGAGGAGCAGATGAAGTCCGAGCGGATGAAGACCGAACTGATTACCAACGTCTCCCACGATATCAAAACCCCTCTCACCTCTATCGTCAGCTACGTGGACCTTCTGAAGAAGGAGCCCATGCCCACCGACCAAGGCCAAGGAGTACCTGGACGTGCTGGACCGCCAGGCCAGCCCGGCTGAAAAAGCTCATCGAGGACCTGGTGGAGGCCTCCAAGGCCTCCACGGGGAGCCTGACAGTGAACTTCCAGCCCACGGACGTCAACGTCCTGCTGTCCCAGAGCGCCGGGGGGAGTACCAGGAGAAGCTGGCTGCCCGGGACCTCACCCTGATCCTCACCCCGGCGGAGGAGGCCCCTATGATCTCCGCCGACGGGCAGCTGCTGTGGCGGGTGTTTGAAAACCTCTTGAGCAACGCCCTGAAGTACGCCATGCCCGGCACCCGGGTCTACCTCTCCTGCGAGACCACGGACCAGGCGGTGGTCATCGCCTTCCGGAACATCTCGGCCTCCCCCTGAACATCTCCGCCGAGGAGCTCATGGACCGGTTCGTCCGGGGGTGCCTCCCGGAACACCGAGGGCAGCGGCTTGGGCCTGGCCATCCCCCTGGATCTCACCCAGCTCCAGCGGGGCACCTTTGCCCTCACCATCGACGGGGACCTGTTCAAGGCCACCCTCACCTTCCCCGCTGCCAAAAGACCCAGGACCCAGCGGGAAAATAAGGTGGAAAATCCCTTCCCCTATGGTATGATGATGCCGTGATTCCAGCCATGGAATCACGGCATCCTTGCCTTTACGCCGCGGAAATCCCCGCGGTTTTTTCCCAAAGGAGGAATGAACCTATGAAAAAAAAAGTCGTCGGCGTGGCCTTGCTATTGGTGGTGGCGGTGTTTCTGCTGCCCTTCCTCATCCACCGGGGCATGGAGCAGGAACAGGCGGCGGACCCCGCCGCCCAGGAGGAGATCGCCCTGCCCGACAGCGGCTACACCCTGCGCATCCTGGGCAGCGACGGCCAGGTCACCGAGATGGACATGAACCAGTACCTCTGGGGGGTGGTGGCGGCGGAGATGCCCGCCTCCTTTGAGGAGGAGGCCCTGAAGGCCCAGGCGGTGGCCGCCCGCACCTACGCCCTGAACAAGGGCCCCACCTCCAACCACCCCGACGCGGACCTGTGCACCGACTACAACTGCTGCCAAGGCCTGGATCGCCCGGGCGGACGCCCAGAGCAACTGGGGGACCGTGCCGTGACCTACACCAACAAGATCACCGCCGCCGTGGCGGAGACAGGCAACCAGGTCATCCTCTACGAGGGCCAGCTCATTGACGCGGTCTTCCACTCCTCCTCCGCCTCGGCCACCCAGGACGCGGTGGAGGTGTGGGGCAACAGCGTGCCCTACCTGCAGAGCGTGGACTCCCCCGAGGGGGAGAACGTGCCCAACTACCAGAGCCAGGCCACCCTCTCCTCCCAGGAGTTCCAGGACCTCTTCCTGGAGGCCCGGCCGGAGGCGGACCTGTCCGGGGACCCCTCCACCTGGGTGGGGGACACCCAGTACAACACGACGGGGGAGCGTCCACACTATCACCATCGGCGGGGTCACCGTCACCGGGGCCCAGGCCCGGCAGATCTTCAACCTGCGCTCGGCGGCCTTTTCCGTGTCCTACGCCGACGGCACCTTCACCTTCGACGTCACGGGCTTCGGCCACGGCGTGGGTATGAGCCAGTACGGCGCCGACGCCATGGCCGTGGCCGGCAGCACCTACACCGAGATTCTCCAGCACTACTACACCGGGGTCACCGTGGAGGAGTGCCCGGAGGAATTCCTGCCCCAGTGAGGGGGGGAGTACCATACCAGGGCCGGGGGAAGCCATGGCGGCTGCCCGCCGGCCCTGCCTTAGGAGGAGATGATTGCCGTGCCAGCTCCCATTTTGATTGTGGAGGATGACACCGATATCAACAACATGATGGCCGAGGCCCTCACCAAGGCGGGCTATGCCTGCACCCAGGCCTTTTCCGGGACGGAGGGGGCTGCTGTACCTGGACCAGGGCCCCTATGCCCTGGTGATCCTGGACCTGATGCTCCCCGGGCTGGAGGGGGAGGCGCTGCTGCCCCAGATCAAGGCCAAGACGGGGACGCCGGTGCTGGTGGTCTCCGCCAAGGACAGCCTGGACAGCAAGGTGGGCCTGCTCACCGCTGGGGCGGAGGACTACCTCACCAAACCCTTTTGCCATCCAGGAACTGGTGGCCCGGGCAGGGGTGCAGATCCGCCGGTTTGCCCAGACGGCAGGGGCGCCGCCGGCTGCCCTCCACTACAAAGACCTGACCCTCACCCCGGAGACCTTTTCCGTCACCTGCCAGGGCCAGCCGGTGGAGCTGACCCGGCAGGAGTTTCGGATCTTGGAGCTCCTCCTCTCCCCACCCGGGGCGGGTGTTTTCCAAGCAGGCCATCTACGACTACGCCTGGGAGGAGATGTACCTGGGGAGGATAAGACCATCAACGCCCACATCAGCAACATCCGCAAAAAAAGCTCCGAGGGGTCTCCGACCGGGAGTACATTGAGACGGTGTGGGGCATCGGGTTCCGCCTGGCCCCGTGAATCTTTACCCTTTCTTTAACTTTGCTTTGCGATGGATTATCCTTTCTGCCCTATCCTGTCCTAGGAAAGCAAAGGAGGAACCCCTATGGAATATCTGCTCACCACCCACCATCTGACCAAGACCTATGGCCGCCACAAGGCGGTGGACGGGGTCAGTCTCCACCTCCGGCAGGGGGACATCTACGGCCTCATCGGCCGCAACGGCGCCGGAAAGACCACCCTGTTAAAACTCCTCAGCGGCCTGGCTGCCCCCACCGCCGGGGACTTCACCCTCTTCGGGGCCACCGGCCGCCACGCCCGGGCCTACCTCTCCCGGGTGGGCACGCTGATTGAGGCTCCGGGGATCTACCCCAACCTCTCCGCGGCGGAAAACCTGAAGCTCAAATGCCTGGCCCTGGGGGTGCGCCGGCGGAACGCCGTGTCTGACCTGCTGGACACCGTGGGCCTGGGCAGCACCGGGCGCAAGCCGGTGCGCCACTTCTCCCTGGGGATGAAACAGCGCCTGGGCATCGCCCTGGCCCTGGTGGGGGACCCGGACCTGCTGATCCTGGACGAGCCCATCAACGGCCTGGACCCCCAGGGCATCGCCGAGGTGCAGGGGAGACCCTCTACCACCTGAACCGGGACCGGAACATCACCCTCATCCTGGCCAGCCATATCTTGGAGGAGCTGGCCAAGATTGCCACCCACTACGGCATCCCCCACGACGGGGCCCTGCTCCAGGAGCTCACCCGGCAGGAGCTGCTGGAAAAAGTGCGGCGAGCGCATCGAGCTCCAGACCAGCGACACCCGCCGGGCCTGCACCGTGCTGGAGGGCTTGGGCATCACCCAGTACAAAGTGGTGGACCGGGACACCATCTGCATCTATGAGCGCCTCCACGACGGCGGGGCCATCACCATGGCCCTGGCCCAGGCGGGGGTGCAGACCACCGGCATCACCGTGCAGAATGAAGCACTGGAGGACTACTACCTGAACCTGACGGGAGGTGGCCGCCATGCTTAACCTGCTGCGTATGGATCTGCACCGGATGGGCCGGTCGGCCTCCACCTGGGTCATCCTGGCCTGCACGGTGCTGGTGGCCCTCTTCTGCGTGGCCATGACCGATGGGGACATCCAGGACATGGCCGACGACCCCCAGTACCTGGCCCAGGTCCAGGGGAGGGGTCCGGCACCCAAAACCGCCCGTGGGCATCTACGTGGAGGCTGACGCCAACTGGGTGGATGGCCCCATCGAGGCCGGGGACATCGTCAGCGCCGAGTTCCACAGCGGGATGCTGGCCCTGCTGTGCGTCATTTTTACCGCCATGTTCGTCTATGCCGAGCAGAAGAACGGCTATGTGAAGAACCTGGCCGGCCAGTTCCCCCACCGGGGGCTGCTGGTGCTGTCCAAACTCCTGGCGGTGGCCCTGCAGGTGCTGGTGATGGCGGCGGCGTTTGCCCTGGTCACCCTTCTGGCCGGCCGGGGTTCTGGGGGGACCGGTTCTACCTGGACTCCCTCCCCTGCCCTGGGGAAGCTGCTGGGGGTGCAGTACCTGCTCCACCTGGGGCTGTGCGCTCTGGTGCTGCTGCTCACAGTGGTGCTCCGGGGCTCGGCCCTGCCCATGGTGGTGGGGATCCTGGCCTGCTGTGGGGTGCTGGTGCCGGTGTACGGCCTGGTAAACCAGTGGGCCGCTGCCCTCCGCCCCCGGCACGGCCTTTGACATCAGCCGGTACATGCTGGACGGGAACCTCACCGCCGTCACCGTGGGCACGGCCCCGGCAGACCTGCTCCGAGCGGGGGCGGTGGGCGCCGTCTTTGTGGTGGTGTGTACCGCCCTGGCCATGGTGGTCATGGAAAAACGGGACATTCGATGAGACAAAGGAGGGCTCTGCCATGGTGCTCTGGGCTGTGGCGGCCACGGTGGTGGCCGCCTGTTCCCCTGCTGATCTTGATCCTCTACCGGCGACAGGTCAAAAAGACCTGTCGCCAGTTGGCCTTTCTCCGGGAACACACCACCAACCTCCGCCTCACCGGCGGCCTGCCCTTTTCCGAGTGGGAGGAACTGGTGGACGGGGTCAACGCCATCCTCGACCAGGCCCGGGCGGGGCGGCGGACCGCCCAGCGGGAGGAGGCCGCCCTCAAGGAGGCCATCACCCACCTCTCCCATGACATTCGGACCCCTCTCACCTCCCTGGACGGGTACTTCCAGCTGCTGCTCCAGAGCCCGTCGGCGGAGGAACAGCAGCGGTACAGCGCCGTGATCCAGAGCCGGATCGCCAGCCTCCGGGACATGTTGGAGGAGCTCTTCACCTACGCCCGGCTCCAGGACAAGGAGGCCCCCTGGCCCTGGAACCGGTGGACTTTGCCGCCTGCGTGTACGACACGGTGTTTGCCTTCTACGAGGACTTCCAGGCCAAGGGCCTCACCCCCCAGGCCGACTTCTGCGACGGCCACCTGTGGGTGCAGGGCAACGGGGAGGCCCCTGCGCCGCACCGTCCAAAACCTGGTGAAAAACGCCCTGGAACACGGGGGGCGGGAGATTGCCTTCGCCCTCTTCCAAAGGGACGGCGCCGTCGGCTTCCGGTGTGCCAACCAGGTGGACCGCCCGGAGAGATCGACGTGCACCAGGTGTTCCGCCGGTTTTACAAGGCCGACGCCGCCCGGACCCACACCTCCACCGGCCTGGGGCTGGCCATCGCCCAGGGCCTTACGGAGGAGCGGATGGGGGGCACCATCGGGGCGGCGCTGGAGGGGACACCTTTTCCGTCACCGTGACCTTTCCCCCATGGCAGGCCCGCCGGAGGGAGGCGGAGTAAGGCCGGCGGCGGCACGGGGAGAAAGCGGGCGGCGTTTCCAGGGGAAGGTTTTGTCGAAAGAGGGTTGCATCCTCCGGTGGGAGGGTGTACCATGGCAGGGGTATCTCCCGCCGGGATATCGGCGGCTGGACTTGGGAGGCACTGCTATGATTCGCGTCTTACTCTGGGACATTGACAACACCTTGCTGGACTTTCCCGCCGCGGAGCGCCTGGCGCTGCAGGCGGCGTTCCGGGACTTTGCCCTGGGCCCCTGCCCCGAGGATCGGTGGCCCGGTATGCCGCCTTAAATGCGGGGTACTGGCGGCAGCTGGAGCGGGGAGAGATCACCAAGGCGGAACTGCTCACCCAGCGGTTCCAGGTGTTTTTCCAGCAGGAGGGCCTCCCTGCCGGACCCGGCGGCCTTTAACCGCACCTATCAGGACTATTTGGGGGAGACGGTGGTCTTTCTGGACCACAGTGACCAGCTGCTGCGGGATTTTGCACCCCCAGGTGAAGCAGTATGCCGTCACCAACGGCTCCCAGCGGGTACAGGAAAAGAAACTGGCCCGGTCCGGCCTGGGGGCGTGGCTGGACAGGGGTGTTTATCTCGGAGACCCTGGGGGCGGAAAAGCCCAGCCTGGACTTTTTCCAGCCGGTGCTCCAGGCCATTGGCCCCTGGGCGAGGGAGGAGATCCTCCTCATTGGGGACTCCCTCACCAGCGACATGGCCGGGGGCAACCGGGCCGGCATCCCCCTGCTGCTGGTACAACCCCCAGGGGCAGCCCCTCCCAGGGGACCTGGACATCCGGTATGACATTCGAAACCTCAACGAGGTGCGGGAGATTGTGGCGGGGAACCGGTAAACTTCCCCTATGTAGACCAACCGGGAAAGCGCGTAGCGCTTTCCCGGTTGTTGTGTTTGAGGTTCTGTTATGGTAAAGGGAAGGTCTGGTCGCCAATCTGCACGGCGGTGACTTGGGCGGGGTCGATGGGGGTGTGGAATGTATAATGAAAACTGGCCCAGGTATCTTCCAAGGTCGAACCAGAGTAAATCTCTCCACTGGGATTATCAACCGGTACAGTCGTTCCGTCCTGGAACACCAGAGACAGCGTCAGTGTATCCGTATCCAGATGCAGATGGGAAGTATAAAGGTTCAGGGAGATGGGGGACAGAGAAAGTCCCTTGAGAATTCCCGGCTGTTGCCCTTCCACGATAAGTGTCTGGTTTAGGTCAAAACTCCTGATTCGGTTGCTTTTTGTAAGGGCCATTCTAAAACGATGGTATCCTCAGCCAGTGGGACGTGGATTCCGTCTGCGGTGTCATATCCAAAGTCTACAAAAATCAAACGGACGGGGTCATCGGTGATTGGTTCGCTCAGCGTTTCGGAGACGGCTAACCCTACCCAGTGGTGGGACCCCTGTTCCAGAATTTCGTGGTAACCGGAGCCGACGCTTTGCTCTGGTAGTCGCAGCCGTGGCATCACCAACCCACAGGTGAGGTCTGCGTCCGCCGGAATGGTGATTTCCTCAGGGACAGTCACTTCATAGATGGCGTAGATGCAGGAGTCATCCGCAATGGTCTGCTTTACGGTGATGGTGATGCCATCCTTTTGATAGACCGCTTCTGGGGTGTCGATGGCGTCGGCGACCAGGGTTTGGTTGCTCTCGTTCACCTGGAACAGGTCGGCCAATTTTCGTGGAGGCCAAAGTTTACCGCCAGCGCGGTCCCAGACACCGCCAAGCACCAGCACGGCGGCCAAGGCCAGGGGGAAGCGCCGCAGGCCCCGCCGCTTTGGGCGGGTGCTGCGCCGGCGCTGGAGGTCGGCCCAGCCCGCCTCGGGGTCCAGGGGGCGGCGCCGGTCGGCCGGGCCAGCTGGTCCAGCAGGGCCTGGAGGCGGGCTTCGTCTGGGTTCTCTTTGATCCAGCAGGGTTTCCAGGGCCTGGATCAGGGCCTCCTCACTGCCCGCGGGGGGGAATGGGGTGGATCGTTTTCATGGGGATACCCTCCTTCCGGTAAGGTGAGATAGTGTTTGCACCGCTGCCTGGCCCGGTAGAGCCAGGTGCCGCAGGTGGCCGGGGGGACCCCCAGCCGCCGGCCCATCTCCTGGTAGGTGAGCCCCCTCCTCATAGGCCATGGTCAAAAGGGCCTTGTCCCGGTCCGACAGCTGCCGGGGGAGGAGGGCCTCCAGGGGAGCGTTGGGTCCGGGGCAGGGGAGCCAGTCCAGGGCCGCTGCCCCGGCGTCCCGGCGGGCGCGGACCGCCCGGTGAGACAGGGCGTGGCTGATCTTATGCTGTAGGGTTTTCCGCAGCCAGCCGCCGGGGTTGGGGTGTCCTTTCACCCGGTTGGGATGGTCCAGCAGGGTGAGAAAGACCTCCTGGGTCAGGTCATAGGCCAGCTCCGGGTCCTGGAGCCGGTACTTTGCCACCCGGTACAGGTCCGGGGCGTGTTGGACATACAGCTGGTGGACCCAGTCCTCGGAATCTCTGGGCATAGGGATCACCTCCTTGTGGGTTTTGTCCGGGTACCCGTTCACCTTCTCTATCCCCTCAGGGCGGGGATTTCTTTCACTGGGATGGAAAAAAGTTTGGAGGATGCAAAACCCCCGGCCCGCCGCAGGACAAACGCTGCGGCGGGCCGGGGGTTTTTTGAGGAACCAAAGAGCCAAGGGAGGCGGGATGGATGTTCTCTGATTTTCTGCTTCTATCTTATATAACGTTTGAGAGGGGCGTTTTGTGACAGGATTTTGAGAAATTTTTTGGTTTTGTAGGGGTGCACAAAAATGAGCGCCTTTCTTTGTGAGAAATGCCATCGCATTTTGCGGAAAAAATTGCCCCGGCGGAACGGTTCTTTCCACCGGGGCAAAAAACATCGGCTATGGGAGGGGGGGATCACGGTGCGTCTGGATCCTCTGGGTCACGCCCCTGTTTCCCTTCCTTCAGCTTGGACAGGATCAATTCTGTACACACCACCACCAGGAAGCAGAGGTAGGCCAAGCATACATGGAGAAAGGTCACTCTCAGCTGGAGCAGGGTAAAGACCAGGGCCGTTGCCAAAAGGCCGCCGATCGTGATGGCGATGCCCTTCAGCACACAGAGCCAGAATGTTTTCGCTTCACGGGACATGGGGGAACCACCTCCAGACGATTCTGACGGTTACAGGGAACCTGCGGTCGCAGGATGGGGATGGGGCTGGCGGAGGCTCAGCACAACTTCGCCCCAGCGGGGATCCCGTCGTCCACCATCATCAGGTGGAGGACTTCCTCCCCGTTCTCCTTGTGCACAGCGGACAGGAGCATCCCCTGGCTCTCCTGCCCCATCATCTTCCGGGGGGCAGGTTCACGATGGCCAGCAGGGTCTTGCCCACCAGGTCCTCGGGGCTTGTAGTACATGGCGATGCCCGAGAGGATCTGCCGGTCGGTGCCCGTGCCGTCGTCCAGGGTGAATTTTAACAGCTTCTTGGACTTCTTCACCGCCTCGCAGGCCTTCACCTTCACGGCCCGGAAGTCGCACTTGCAGAAGGTGTCAAAGTCCACTTCCTCCTCCCAGGGCTCCAGCTCGATGGCGGGCTGGGCAGGGGCGGCGGAGGCGGCGCGGATGGCCTCCAGCTCGGCCAGGGCCTGGTCCATGTCCACCCGGGGAAGAGGTTGGCCCCCTTGGTCACCGGGGCGGTCTCCGGCCGGCTGCCCCACTGGGCGGCGGTGTCCCAGGTCTGGCAGGCCTCGTCGGCCCCGATCTGGGCGAAGAGCTTGGCGCAGGCGTCGGGGGATGAAGGGGGGTCAGCAGGATGCCGCAGATCCGGGTGGCCTCCAGGAGGTTGTAGAGCACATGGGCCAGCCGGGGGCCGTTGGCGTCCATGTCCTTGGCCAGGGCCCAGGGCATGGACTCGTCGATGTACTTGTTGGCCCGCTGGATGACCTTAAAGACCTCGTCCAGGGCCTTGTGGGGGCGCAGGCGTCCATGTCGGCTTCATAGCGGTCCCGCAGGCCGGCGGCCAGGGTGATGAGCTCGGTGTCGTAGGCCTCGGGGGTGTCCCAGGTCTTGCACCCGGCGGGGAGGGTGCCCCGAAGTACTTCTGCACCATGGCGGTGGTGCGGCTGACCAGGTTGCCCAGGTCGTTGGCCAGGTCCACGTTGATGGTGTTGATGAGCAGCTCGTTGGAGAAGTTCCCGTCGGAGCCGAAGGGGAAGGTGCGCATGAGGAAGAAGCGCAGGGCGTCCACCCCGAACTTCTCCGCCAGGACGTAGGGGTCCACTACGTTGCCCTTGGACTTGGACATCTTGCCCCCGTCTAGCAGCAGCCAGCCGTGGCCGAAGACGTGGTGGGGCAGGGGGGCAGGCCCAGGCTCATCAGCATGGCGGGCCAGATGATGGAATGGAAGCGGACGATCTCCTTGCCCACAAAGTGGTCATCGGCGGGCCAGAAGTGGTCGTAGTCGTCGTACTTGTCGTTGTCGTAGCCCAGGGCGGTGATGTAGTTGGACAGGGCGTCCACCCACACATACACCACGTGGCCGGGGTCAAAGTCCACCGGCACCCCCCAGGAGAAGCTGGTACGGCAGACGCACAGATCCTCCAGACCGGGCTTGATAAAGTTGTTCACCATCTCGTGGACCCGGGAGCGGGGCTGGAGGAAGTCGGTGTTTTCCAACAGGTCCTGAACCTTGTCGGCGTACTTGGACAGGCGGAAGAAGTAGGCCTCCTCCTCGGCGTCCACCACCGGGCGTCCGCAGTCGGGGCACTTGCCGTCCACCAGCTGGGACTCCGTCCAGAAGGACTCGCAGGGCTTGCAGTACTTGCCCCGGTAGGTCCTTATAGATATCCCCGTTGTCATACATCCTCCGGAAGATCTTCTGGATGGAGGCCACATGATAGTCGTCGGTGGTGCGGATGAACCGGTCGTTGGAGATGTTCATCAGCTTCCATAGGTCGAGCACGCCCCGCTGGGGCCCCCACGATGTGGTCGACAAACTCCTTGGGGGATACGCCGGCCTCCTTGGCCTTGTCCTCGATCTTCTGGCCGTGCTCGTCGGTGCCGGTGAGGAACATGACCTCACAGCCCCGCAGGCGCTTGTAGCGGGCCATGGCGTCGGTGGCCACGGTGCAGTAGGTGTGGCCGATGTGCGGATTGTTGTGGGATCGTTCAGACAGGCGGGGCTTAGGAGGCCGCGCCGCCGGATTTCTTCTTTTTCTCCTCTTTGGGGGGCAGGGGTGCCCATGGGGGCGCAGCCGGCACAGGTTTCACAGTGAGCCGAGCAGGTGGGGGGGCCTCCGGCCGGGCGTCGCTGTCCGCCAGGGCGGAGGCGGAGGCCAGGAGGTAGAAGGTCATGCCCAGGTACAGGGCGGTGTCCGCCAACGGCAGGCCGTCGGCCAGGGACATCAGGTTCAGGGCGCCCCGGCCAGGGCCAGGGTGAGGGTGACGGTGACCCGCCCCTTCTCAAAGGCAAAGCCCCCATGAAGAAGCAGGCCAGCATGGACAGCAGGGCCCCCAGCATGGGGATGAGATACTGCCCCAGGACGGGGTTGGCCGCCCAGCTCTCGTAATAGTTGGACATGATCCACAGGCACCCGGCAAACCCCGGCAGGGTGACCCAGGCGGTGAGGATGGGCTGGCCCCGGCGCATTTTCAGGGTCACAAAATAGGTCCCCGCGGCGGCCAGCAGGGCCAGGATGCCCAGTCCCGCCCAGGCGATGCTCACGGTGCGCTGGCCCAGGTCGGTCACCGGGCTCTGCACCCAGTGGGCCAGGGCGAGAAAGCCCCCGATGGCCAGCAGCACCACCCCCGCCAGCTGGAAGGTGAGGCACAGGGGGGACCGGGGCAGGAAGGCCTCGGCATAGCAGCGGTCAAAGTTCCGGTGCTTCCCGGCGGAGAGCACCGCCAGAACCACCACCACCGCCACCGCAACCAGGGCCATGGCCCAGAGGCTGGGGGCGCCGGCGATGGGCAGGCCGGTGCCCACCTCAAACCCGTTGGCCAGGTAAACCCGCCGCACCAGCAGGCCGACGATGCCGCCGGCCACCGCCAGGGCGGGGAGCAGGACAGATTTCCGCATGAAACAGGACTCCTTCGGAAAAAACAGCGGGGAACGGCGTCCCCTGCCAATGACTTCTTTTTATCTTACCATATTCCCAAAGAAAACGCACGGGATTTTTTGGGTTCGGGGGATTTTTGCGGCGGGCGGGGCTGGGCTGCCGGGGTGAGGGACATGGGAAGAAATTTTTTGGAAATGGTGCAAGAAAGCGGCTGGTTGGCGACATATAGGAAGTAGAAGGAGCTTTTGGGGGCCCGCACTGAAAAAAGAAAAAATTTTTTTCGAAACCGCGTCACAAATCGGGGACTGGAACGTTGTTATAGTAGAAGGATCTTTTCTACCCTCTTTGGGAACGAAAAGATTTGCATCCATGTTATCTATCGTGGCCACGAGATAGATAGAAAAGGACACCGATGCCACAGCGCGCAGAAGCGCAGGGAGAGGAGGATGTGAGGCCTATGTGGGAAGGAGAAGATGATAAATGGTAGGGAAACCACAGGTTACCGCGCCGGATTTTTGTTGATTTTGTGCAATAATCCTGGTAAAATGAAAGGAGACTACTTGGAGCCGCGAATTCACACCAAGTCGAAGAAATGGACTCAGCAACTGATTTCTACGAAACTTACTGGATCATCGAAAACAGTGTACTCCAGCAGATTTCGGAAGAAACGTATCTTGAACTATTGTCGCCCCAATATTATTCCTTCCCTGTAAAAAGAATCAGACGAAACAATTTCTCCAATGTATACGGTATCGAAACTTATACAGCGAAGTCTGCAAGCACGTACTATGGAAGTAAAATCCCGGTTTCCCCCTGGTCGTATTATCCGACACTTCCCTTTGCTGCAACAAGTGTGACAACATACGCATACCATAGCACAACAGTAAGTGCAGCGATTAAAACCCAAATCAGGAATTCGATTACTGCAAAACTAGGTGTTACAGTAAAAGAATCCTCTGGTTCTGCGTCTGGGAATCTTGCAGGATCGTTAGGCCCAGCAAAGGAAGGGATGTACGCACGCATCATGTTCCAGCCTAAAATGGCAAAAGTCTCTGGAACAGTAAAGAAAATAAAGAATTATAACAATGGACAAAGGGTAGAGACTTATGATGTTAACTCCACGTATCCCGTCACGTTGCCGAATGGAGTCACGAATGGTATTTATACCATCCAATATTCCAGTAAACCTTTGTAAAATAGGAACTATACGCAACAAGACGCGTCTCTGCGCTCTCGTACTGGCTTTCCTTTTTGTTAGTCTAAACGCAGGATGTAAGGAACAATCCGCTGAGAAGAGCGGAACAGATAGATTCTTCATTACACCCACATCAATAGACGCGACAGATAACGCTTTTTTGCTATTGGGTCCTTTCACTACACGCTTCCAGAAGAAGGAGGCATCCTATCTCTTTCCGTAGAACAATGGAACGGAGAGGGCCTAATAAGCCAACAAATCCTGCCAGTACCATTAAATGCAGGGCAAAGTGGGGAAGTTACTCTTCGCCTAACTATGGAGGCTATGAAAGGAACAGATTCTCGTTCTGTTTGTTGGGTAGGCCAAAGCAACGCCGGGAAAGCTTCGGTATCGTTACCAGTACCCTGGGACCTGGGAGTAATGTATTCCTTTTGGTCCCCGGGGGATGCTGTATGGTATCAAACTTGGACAGAAGCCACCCTAGAGGAAGGCATAATTCTGGCTTGTCTGGGAACTGGGAACCTGGAGCAAGGACTGCCCAGTCTGTCTTGTAGTGCGTGGATGGAAGATCCCTCACAGTTTTCACAGTTTTTAGAAATTCAGCTGATTCGGGCTATTGTAACAAAGGCATAAACTCCTTTGATAACACTCCCAACACGAAGGGAATCGCAGATGGATACTATAACCTTTCTCCTCACCCTAGCCTTCGGGTTCCTGGCCATGATGGTGTTGGGAACCTACTGCGGCATGCCGGAAATGGGTCCCATCGTGGCCATTGCCGTAGCCGGGGGCGGATCGCCTTCCTCCCAGAAGGACGAGGAGGACCCGGACCTTCCAGCGAGAGAATGATGCCGATCCGCCCGTTTCCCACCCATAGAATCGGAGGTGCCTGTTGATGAAGGGTTTAAAACTGTCCCTGCTGGGTCTGGGGATTCTTCTGCTGGGGTGTGCGTTTGTGATCTCAGAGAAGTATATGCTGTTTTTCCCCGGCGGCGAAGTGGTCGCCTGCTTGGCGGGGCTTCTGGTGATGGTCCAGGGATACCGGCGAGAGGACAGCGCAGACGAGAGGGGGGACGCCCCCAAGGAGAAATAGTCCCCGACAGCCTTTTGCGGAAGGAGGGTATCGTATGCCTTGGTACATCCTCGCCTTGTTGGTCAGCTTTCCCGTTATCGCCCTGGGCACCTGGGCCTCCCGGAAGGGGAACCTCCCCTGGTCCTGGCCATGCTGGCCGTCGCCCTGGTGTTCGTGGGGGCCACCCACGGGTGGGTACCCGCCCTGTCCCAGAGGGAGGGATCGCTGGATCTCTCGGCCACCTTCCTGTTGGGGTGGTGCATCGGCCTGACCGGCCTGACCCTGGCCCGCCGGAGAAAACCACGCCCATAAGCACATCCTGAAGGAGGTTCTTCCCATGAACGGTTCCCTTCCCTTGGCCCTCGGTCTGACAGCCGCCCTCCTGCTCTCCGGCTGCCAGGGGAGCCCCGCCGCCCAAAGTGCGGAGGACACCCCGGTCGAAAATCCCTGGGCACCTATTACGAGGAAGCGAGGGAGCAGGCGGAGGCGCCCGATGACCCCGTGCTGGCGGTCTACAAGGACCAGACGGTGCTGCGGTCGGTGGTGGACTACCAAAAAGCAGACCCAGGCCGCCCTGGCCGGGGGTGGCCCCCGCCACCCTCTCGGACCGGGAGGTGGTGGACGACCTGCTGAAAAACGTCCTTCTTTTGGAGGAGGCGGAGGCCCGGGGGCTCACCCCCACCCAGGAGGAAATCGAGCAATATCTTCAGGAGACGGTGTACACCGCCTATGAACTTCCGGAGGGGGAAGGAACAGATCGACAACTACTGCGCCAGTGCAGGGATCTCCTTCGAAGAATACGTGGCAGACCTTCGAGGGCAGGCCCCCCGCTTCCTGGCCAAGGCGAAGCTGAAAGAGGTCGTGATGGAGGAATACTGCCAAGGCCCACGGCCTGCCCTATGACCGTATGAACCCGCCCCAGGAAGCCCAGGAGGCGGTGGAGGCCTACCAGGATCAGCTTCTGGCCGACCACCAGGGGGGAGATCACCTACTATCTCCCCTGAACCCCAAGCCTTTTATCCAAGAAGAACAAATCCGTGGGGAAAACCTCCTTGGGATTTGTCGTTTTTTCTAAATTCTCTTGCCCTTTTCCTGTTTCTGTGGTACATTGACCTTACCAAAGGCCCTCTATTGACGAAAGGAGGAACCTCCCATGAAACGACGCAGATTCCCCTTCTTGGCCCTGGTCCTGGCCGCTGCCCTGGGGTTGGCGGGCTGTCAGAAGGAGAACCTCTCGGAAGCCGACATCACCGAGGGCGGCGAGATCGGCATGGACGGCGTGATCCAAAGCCTGGAGGACGGCTACGTCACCGTGACCCTCACCCGGGACGTGGAATGCAACGGAAATTTCTTCCCGGAGGGTTCCGACCTCCGCTTCCCCATCGACGAACCCATCCAGGAGAAGTTGGCCCTAGAGGACATCCAGGTGGGGGACCTGGTGGGCGGCTGCTTCCTCAGCGACACGGTAGAAGCGGGCGATCCCCCACCGTCTGGGTGGTGAGCTTCGGCCTGGAGAAATGGACCATGACCGGGGAGCTTCTGGACTACAGCGAGGACTTCTTCCTGGTCAAACCCCTCTACCCCGACTGGGTGGTCCAGGAAGCGGAGGAGGTCTATGTCTCCCGCACCGGCACCCACTACGGCACCGACGTGGAGGACCCCGCGGTGGGCATGTACCTCTCCTTTGACTGCGCCCGGGACCTGATCCCCGGAGACCCCGTCCAGGTCACCGCCTTCCGCTGGGGGCGGGTGACGAATCCCCATTTGGTCGACGGAGAATACAACACTTCCGGAACGGTGACCCGGTTGGAACAGGATTTTATCACCGTTTCCCTCTCCGAGGACATCCGGTATGACGATTACCGGTTCCCCGCAGGGACGGAATTGCGCTCCCCCATGGACCAGACCATCGCGGACGCCATCCAGCAGGAAGAGATCCAGGAGGGAGACACGGTGGACGTGCGCTACCTCTATGGTTCGGAGGCGCTGGCGGACCAGGAGGGGCTCCCCTGTCTCGGTCCGCATGGTCAGCGTGCATTTGGCGGACTGACGCGAGGACCAGGCCCCAGGCCGTCCGTGTTCCCCTTTGTGCAAGAAAGGAGATTCGTATGCTTACCCCCCTGAACCGCGCCCAACTGGCGGCGGTGTTCCAACAGGACCGCTGCCAGGAGATCGTCCGTATCCTGACCAGCACAACATCCCCTCCCAGGTGCGCACCATGGACCGGACTTCCCTCGGTGTTCTCCATGGGCACCTGGGAGCGCAGCGGCGCCCCTTCCAGGACCCCGCCCAGAGCTGGCAGTACGTCATCTACGTGGCCAGGAAGGACCTGGAAACCGCCCGTGCCCCTCACCGGGCTGATGGAATCCGGTAGAGGGACAGGAAAGATTTAATACACCATACAAGAAGTGTACAAAGGGCCCCTGGGAACGGTTGTTCCTGGGGCCCTTTGTGGTATACTATAGCAGGAAAACGGGGCGCTGCCGCCCCGGTCCCATCCCCCCAGCGCCAGGCCCTTCCGGGCCGGAAAGAGAGAGACACCATGCCCTACGACAAAGAACTCATCACCCACAAGCTCATCCGGTGGGAGGAGTACTTAAACCATTACAAACTCCCCGCTTGGAAGGAGCTGCCGGACATCGGCCTGTACATGGACCAGGTCATTGCCCTGCTGGCCCAGTACCTGGACTTCATCCCCGTGGAGGACCAGAAGGACAAGCCGGTGACCCCCACCACCATCAACAACTACGTCCGGCTGAAGGTGATGCCCGCCCCAGAGAAGCGGCGGTATTACCGGGTCCACATCGCCTTCCTGATCATGATCTTTACCCTGAAGCAGGGCATCAGCATCGGCAGCCTGCAGAAGCTGCTCCCTCGCCCACCGACGAGGAGGGGGGGTGGTGGCGGCCTTCTACACCAACTACATCCAGCAGGTGCGGAGATCGGCAGCTTCTACACCGCCCAGACCCGGGCAGCGGTCCAGGACATTTTGGACCCCCAGGTCACCGATGAGGGGCTGGTGGAGAAGTTCCTCATCCAGAGCATTCTCCAGGCAGGCTTCTCCCGGATTCTGGCGGAGAAGATCCTCCACCTTCGGGACGTTGACCCAGCGGCCGTTCTGGCCCAGGAGACCATCCGAGACCACCAGGGCCGCCACCCCATGGATGCCCCAGAAGAGGAGGACTGACCCATGCTGTTTGACACCCATGCCCACTACTATTCAGAGGCCTTTGACCCCGACCGGGACGAAGTCTTGTCCGCCCTCCCCGCGGCGGGGGGTGGGGCTGGTGCTGTGCCCCGGGTGCGATTTGCCCACCTCCCGCCAGTCCATCGACTTGGCGGGCGGTACCCCACGTCTACGCCGCCGCGGGGTCCACCCCGAGGATGCCCTGGGCCTGCCGGCGGACTGGCTGGACCAGGTGGCGGCCATGACCCGCCACCCCAAGGTGAAGGCCCTCGGGGAGATCGGCCTGGACTACTATTGGAAGGAGGTCCCCCGGACCTGCAAAGGAGGTCTTTCGGGCCCAGCTCCAGCTGGCCCGGGACTTGGACCTCCCCGTCATCGTCCATGACCGGGAGGCCCACGCCGACTGCCTGCCAGCTATGGTGAAGGAGTTCCCCGGGGTGCGGGGGTGTGTTCCACTGCTACTCCGGCTCGGCGGAGGACGCCAAGACCCTGGTGAAGCTGGGCTGGCACCTGTCCTTCACCGGCACCATTACCTTTTAAGAACGCCCGGAAGGCCCCGGAGGTCATCGCCGCCGTCCCCTGGAGCGGATCATGGTGGAGACCGACGCCCCCTATATGGCCCCCACCCCCTTCCGGGGCAAGCGGTGCGACTCCCGGTACGTCTACCGCATGGCGGGACCATCGCGGACATCAAGGGCCTCACCCGCCAGGAAGTGGAGGAAGCCACCACGGCAACCGGGAAGAAACTGTTCGGCATCCCCGACAGGGAGGCCCAAGCCTTCCCAAGGGAGATGGTTTTATGAAGGGCGACATCATCACCTACGACTACTACGGCAGCCTGTACATCAACATGACCAACCGCTGCGACTGCCACTGCGTCTTCTGCATCCGGGACCAGGATGCCTCCGCCCTGGGGGGGCCTGTGGCTCCAGGAGGAGCCCACGAAGGAGGCCGTCCTGGAAGAGATCCTGGCCCATGACCTCACCCCCTACGCCGAGATTGTCTTTTTGCGGCTACGGGGAGCCCACCTGCCGGGCCGACGATCTGTTCTGGATCTGCGACCAGCTCCACGCCGCCGGCCGGGCTCGACCTGCCTGCCCCCATCCGGCTGAACACCAACGGCCACGGCAGCCTCATCAACCACCGGGACATCACCCCGGAGCTGGCGGGGCGGCTGGACGCGGTGTCTGTCTCCCTCAACGGGTCGGACCAGGAGGAGTACCTCCGCCTCACCCGCCCCCCCGGCGCCGGGGGGAGAAGGGCTGGCAGGCCATGCTGGACTTCGTCGGGGGGCGGCCCAGTCTGTGCCCAAGGTGATGGTCTCCATCGTGGACTATGACAAGAGTCCCCAGGAGATCGAGGCCTGCCGGAAGCTGGCCGAGGACCTGGGCGCCATCTTCCGGGTGCGGCCCTTTGCGGGGTGAAATGGGAGAAGCATTGTGCAATACCGCCAATTTCTGGCGAAACAAACGGGAGATATCTTGCCTTTTGCTTTCTTGACAAGGCCTTGCCTTGTCCCGTATAATGAAGAGCAATGATAGAGGCGCGGCATACATCAGTACCCTCCGCCCACCGGCAGGTCACCGGGGAGGGGGAAAGGGAAGGCCGCCGAAGGGGTCCCCCTCCGTTCCTATGGCGGGAGGATGCCTGGGCCGTCCAGAGAATATCTGACGGACTGCCATTGAGATACAATGGAGCGCTTGCCGATGACAGCAGCGCTTAAGGTTCGATGGAGCGCTATCATGGTAAAACCAAGGGACCCCCCCGTTTCGTCCCGCTTTCTATTGTTTTTTACCATGGATCCGCTTCGGGTCCATGGTTTTTTTCTTGAAAAAACCAAAATCAAAAGAAAGAGGAGACACCATGAAGAAGATTCTTGCCCTTGCCCTGTCTCTCACCCTGGCCCTGTCCCTGTGTGCCTGCGGAGGAGACACCACCGGCGATACCGCCGAGAACACCGACACCCAGCAAATGGAGACCGACGTGGTGGAGATCCCCGAAGTGGAGGACCTCACCAGCACCGACACCAGCACCATCCCCGGGCTGGAGGACGGCGTCCTCACCGTGGGGTATGGAGTGCCTACGCCCCCAAACTGGACCCAGAACGACGACTCCAACGGGGCTGTGCCCATCGTGAACAACCCCGGCTCCTACGCCAACAGCTATGACGTGATGATCGCCCAGCGCATCTGTGAGACCTACGGCTGGGAACTGGAGATCATGTCCCTGGACTGGGCTGGCCTGATCCCTGCCCTGCAGGCCGGCACCATTGACGCCGTCATCGCCGGTCAGTCCATGACCGAGGATCGTATGGCCGAGGTGGACATGGCTGGCCCCTACTTCTACGCCTCCATCGTCTGCGTGACCAAGGAGGGCAGCGACGTGGCCTCCGCCACCGGCATCAGCCAGCTCACCGGCACCTGCACCGCCCAGACCGGCACCATTTGGTACGACACCTGCCTGCCCCAGGCAGCAGAAGTGGCCGACATTGAGATCATGCCCCAGACGGAGGATGCCCCGCCATGATCATGGCCGTGGAGTCCGGCACCGTGAACTTCATCTGCACCGACATCCCCACCGCCATGGGTGCCTGCGCTCGGTATGACGACCTGACCATTCTGGACTTCTCCGACAAC
>VOFI01003363.1_pt1 | contig 24848 bp, 33 predicted proteins | sample 5384131 | NCBI WGS metagenome assembly VOFI01 (sample SAMN12384728, study PRJNA508395) | human gut metagenome | isolation source: healthy gut H | host: Homo sapiens | reverse complement strand
CAACCATCTATTTGGCGGAAAGCCTTGATGGGAAAATTGCAAAAATCAAATAGCATTGAAGCATAAACATTTACAGGTACAGGAATGACGTACAGCTATAACTATACCGAAAAACATATTGCCACGTAACCAAGCATAGATGCACGTTGAGGTTTTCGACCAACGTTCACGTTATGATACCCCGTCAGCAATACGGCTGGCGGGCAGATGGCAGGAATAACGACTAAAACAAATATTCATCTATTATGGAAATCAGCACAGCAATGATGCAACACATCCTCCGATTGACGGAAGGATATACGGATTTATTGAACGAACTTAAGGAAGTCAAGGCGGAACTTGCAGAACTCAAAGGAGAAAAGCTCAAGAAGCCGACAATTCATGAAACCAAATACCCACACATGAGTATAATAACCAGAAAATGATTGTATAAGGCGGGAGTTATCCGCCTTTGTTCCGTTTTTAATATTTTTCAATTTAAAGGCAGAAAAATTACGGGGGTTATACAAAAAACAGTGTTCTTTTTTTAATATCAGAACCAAACATATTCAATCAGTTTCCCGTTGAACATTTCGCCTCTCGGGCAAAAATTGAAAAACCCCGTCTTTCTCATAAAGGATATATACTTTCCCCTCCATCTTTGCGGCTTTTCTTGCAAGCGAACGCATCTTGGCTATATCTGCCATTCTCTTTTGTTTTCACACGCACATCCCATTATAAACCGAATTTTCTAAAATAATCCGCAATACCTTGCTTTATATGCCTTTCCATGAATGCCTTTCTCGCATAAGAACCGACCTTGTAAATCGCCTGTCCGTATTTCTTTTCTATATCACCGCTAAAGCTTATCCCCCACTTTCAATCCTTAGCCCCTTATCTATCCCGGTACGGCTGTAATAGAATCGTGAAATTCACCCCGTAATTATCAGGTTTGGCGTCCTTTGAACTTACAGGAGCGTTTATCAGCGAAGAATACATAAGCGGGGCTACCCTTTGCTTGAAAGCAGCATAGCCTTTGGCGTTCTTATACCAATACCCCGCTTCTTTGGTATTGAAATACGGGTCATTAAGGTAAGTAGGGCGTAACGGTTTGTCATTTCCGTTAATACCTGACCATAGTTGTTCTACAATATATTGGGAAACTTCTTCTCTGTTTTTACCATAATATCCCGTATCATCGGTTCAAACCGGTAGCAAACCGTCTGAAATTTTCTTCTGCTTCAATAATGTTTAGCCATAGTCAAGACAATTTAGGGGCGAATGAACGCCCCTAATTAAACGATACCACCATCATAATATACAATCATCTTTTTTCTGTCTTGCCGCACCGGAAGATGCTATATCATCGTAGATGGACGAAAGGGTTTTTCTCCCTTTCTTCGGGCGGTCGGTCAAGAAAAAACACATTCTTATGTGTGTTTATGAAGTCCCTCTTCTTACTCTTTACCCTTTCTTCATTAAATGAGATTCCTTCTACTATCATGTCCAAAGCCTCAATACCCGTAATTCCAGCTTCTTGCAATACAGAGGAGATGCAAGTTCCGCAGTACCTTCGTTTATTGTTATAATGCCGTTTGCATAAGAAACATCTGTTGCATTGGGTAATGCAGTAGTTGCATTCTTTTTGTAGCAACTCACCATAGTACTCCGTAATATCCAGCTTCCCGAAGTGCTCTATATAAGTTTGTATTTTTGTCTTCCGTTGATACCAAATCAACATAAACCAACCCTTTCAATGCATCAACGACATCAAAATCATAGGCTCTCACATCCGCGTTCTTGATATATTTCTCGTAATCCTTGAACATGGTTGCGATAGTCAAGTTGGCTTCTGTGCCAGAAGAATCCCAGTCCTGACCGCCCGGATAAACGCCGGACAGTGGAATGCCCGCCAAATCTTTCGTACCGTCATTCATTCCGTAAATGACGTTGTTCTCATCTACAAAATAAGCATCAAATGCCACATTCTTTGCCACCATGATGTTTGCTTTCAAGCTGGCATCGTAGTCCTGCAAAGTCCATACATCATTTTAGCTGAATAGCTTGTGATTTTAGTAGGGCCGTATCCGTAGCAGAAGTTTGAGCCTCTCCACCCAGGAGGTGCATATTCCACAATCGTTTTGATAGGGAATATTCTTCCCGGACGGTCTGCATGGCAATGCCTTTTCAAAGGCTTCCGCTGTTTCTCTGTAGGTATCTTATGACCGTGAATAGTCAGTATGATAGCTTTTATTTTACCGGGGTCAAGCACACACACGGAGCTACCCGTATTAAAAGTTGCAACGCCCGGACACTTTCTATAATCTGTTGCCATAACATTTTACTTCTTTAATGGTTAAATTTACATTTTTCATCTCGATAGCATCAATAAAATCACTGAATGGCTTCCCGTCTTCTCCTATAACTCCAACCCTGCCATATCTGTAGTTTTTCAATGTAGGGAATGTGGAACCACATCATTGTAACTACGGACAATGTTTATGTCTTTCTTGATTTCATCCAAGAAAATATTGTATATAGGTCGCAATACCTGCTCAAAGGAAGTCTTTTGCCGGTCTTCATTCGAATACCCTTTCAAAGTGTTTACCATAATAATAAACTCCAGGCTAACCTCTGTCTCGGCAGAACTTCTATCTTCCGTGAACGGAGAATAAAGACATATTATAGGAAACTTCAATTTACTTGTCTTGGGACTTTTAACCCCCATAAAAGTTAATTGATTGCTTATGTAGGCCCAGTCTCCGAATAAAAACGACACATTGCTTCCGTATCTTTTCGATACCTTTTTTACAATGTCCGCAAATATATCATTTACCGGCTTCATATTCCCATACAGTTTATTTTACGCAACATACATGGATTGAAACATACACCAGCATATTCCTTTCCTTGCAAAAGTTTATAAACACGCTTATTCATATTTACCATATCATTCCATGCCCTAATTTGCAAACTTGTGGAGAAACAGCATCTCCATCGGCAGAAGTTACTGTTCCCACATTTGTTACGCTGTAATTACCGTCCGCTATATACTTGAAAAATATATAGCAAGCAATAGGGCTGTATTTTTCTGATAAAATAGCAAGCAGCCTATCCCATTTATCATCAACGCTATCTTCTTTTGAATCTTCTTTTGAGTTAAGATAATCGGTAAAAGCCTTACACATATCCTCACCAAGTATACGAATCAAATATTCCTGTTCATATACGGAAATATATGATTCTATTTTGCCCAACTCCGCATCTCTTGTTATAGAGGGAGCGCCAGTGTCAGGATTTATCCCGACACTCAGCAACCCGGTGAAAGATTCGTAGTCAATTATCATACCGTATCTTTTTCGCAGATTTACGTTTAGTGAACAACTCCTCGCAACCCAACGCTCTGGCATCATTAATCAGTTCGTTTGTCGCTTCAATTTTACCCTCGGCATAAAACTTGCTCGCAAGAGCCATTCCGACTGAAACTTCATCGCCTGTTTTTTATACTTCACACCATCCTTGACAAATGTTACGTTATAACGCTTAGTCAGGTTTATTCTATATTCTTTTCCCATAATTATTCTCCTCATGCTTCTTGAGTGATACCTTCTATTACAGTAGAGAATGTGTCCTTTACAAATGCGGTCTTATATTGCGACTTGATATAACACATCAGCCTCTTCTCTGCGATTACAGTCACGATATTCTGGCGGAAATCGTCATTCTCCCATCCTAAGGTAATAGACAATACCCACAAGTCACGAATGTTCAAGTATGAGAAATCACCCATGATGAAATCTCCTTGTTTTTACTGCTGTGGTCGTTTCTACACGCAATCCCTGAATCAATTCATCTCCATATCGGAATGGGCGGAGATATTGACCGTTAGCATCCTTAGCCAACTGCATGGACGCGTAATCCAATGGGTTCATCAGTACAAGGTTCGGACGATAAGCCATTTCGCTGGTGGATACAATTTGCGAATATCCAGCCACAAGAGCATCAAACATATTTGGCTTCTCAACATAGAAAGTAGAGAGAGAATGCCGGCATATCCGATGCAACGCCTTTTATTTCTCCACCAGAGCCATTGCCTGACAAAATTCCCTGCTCTTCTTTGATTCCAAGTTTATTTACCATTTCCGTTTCAACTTCATTGACGAAGCTGGGAAAATCCGACAGCGTTTCCTCTTGTAAATTTAGCAGCAATAGCCACTTTGGCAGCGGTTATTGTTTTTTTCTGTCAATGTCGCATCCATCAAAGGCTTTAGCCCACCTTCCTAGGAACCCATGCAGCATCTCCGTCCTTGCTTGTATATTCCGCATAAACCACAGCCCTATTATTTGTGCTTGATACATTTGCATATTTTCTAATGACGGTTTGCGCTCTCGGATTGACTGATAAATTTGGGTCAACTTCAAGTCCGTAATGCGGAGCAAGGGACCCGGAAGTAATAGTTGCAGCGTCTTTCTTTTCCAGCACAAGATTTAATCCCAACTTATTGCCGGGAGCCGACTGACAAGCCGATTTCAAATCAAGAGACATAACGCCCTTTTGTCCGCAGCAATATACTCCTTGAGCTGTTCGTGTAGCTGCTCATAAACAGATTTAATCTTTACCTCCCCTGTTTTTACCTACTTCGGTAGAAGCCTTTACACGTAAAATGGCATTCTCCAATTCATTAACCTTCTCCTCAAAAGTCTTTTTGTCAATGCCGGCAAAATCCTTTTCCTTGATGTCATTTATGGAATCAGCGGCATCCTTTATGGATTTACGCAAATCTTCCAATTTCACTTCATCCGCAAGATAGCCTTTCACTTGTTTTTCAAAGGCTTCTCCCATTTTTTCGTCCAAAGATTCAAAAAACTTCTTGTTTTCTTCGGACAAGCCGGATGTGTCCATAAGTTCTAAAAATCCTAATTTCATACCGATTTTAGTTTTAATAAATTACATAATGATTTTTCTTCCGTTTTGCCATTACTGCCGGCTTCCATCCCTTTGGGTGGAGCAGGTATAACACCGTCCGGCCTAAAAGATGCAAGTGACATTGCTTTGGCTATAATTTTTTGCAAACGCTGTTGCTTGGTTGTACTCATATTTTTACATAACAAGGAAATTTCACCGCTTAAATCCTTATAAGCGTTTTCGTAGTCTTCAATTGACTTCAACCCCAAATACTCAGTTTCTCCATTACAGCCAATTGATACTACCGATATTTCATACAGCTTAACCTCTAACAATCAGAGCTTCTTTTTCGTAATCCCATTCGCAATTCTCCCATACATACTCATAGCCAATAGAGAATTGATTAAGCGTGCCTGACTCAAGTTGTTTTATGGCCCTATCTCCAAGTTCAATCTCATCTATGCGCGCCTCAAAATAAAGCCCTCTATCATCTTCTTTCAATTCTGTAATAAATCCCAAAGGCTCTGACATGTCGTGCATCCAAAGGAGTATAATTTTGTCATTTGCCTGGCTTTGCGGCCCTCTTTCATTGATACTTTTTGAAAAGCAACCTTCAATAGAATATCATGAGCCTTATCCACGTTTCCGAATACAGCAGCGTATCCGCTGATAGTCCGGCTTTCGGGGCTATATTGGACATCCTTCGAGTTTATGGAGAACAATTTATACTGCATCCCCATCTTATCTTTGTATTTATTTGTCATTGTTTCCATTTTCCTTACTGTTATTGACGTTATTTTCAACAGATGCACTGCTTGCTGCATTGCTATCAAAATCTCCTTTTGGATTATCCGGGTCAATATCTATGTATCTTGCAACTTCTATACGTGCCTCATCATGTGTTATCAAAGACTTATCTATCAATCTCTGTAAGGCATCAGCAACTTTAACCAATGTATTGGCTTCTGTCTCCTTATTGGTTTGAAGGCATTCAACATCTGTAAAATCAATCTTAATAAAAAACACCTTCCCGGACATATGGCTTTTGAAAGACATTCTGCTATCTTTCGGCTATCTGGAATGATTACGTCCTGATAAGCCTTTTCCCGGCACTTTCAAGGTTGTCGTATTTGGCATCCGTAAAAAGATTGGCATTTATGCCCATTGCATTGGCAATCTTATCTGTACACCTCTTATCCTCTTCATGAAGTTTTAATTCATCAGCATTAAAATCAAGAGGAAGCCATCCTAATTTGTAACGTGTCACCAAAATGGGATATTCCTTGTTTACTAAGCCATAATCACGTTTAAATCTGTCCTTTATATCCTTTTCATCTTCCGAGGAAAGGGCAACATTTCCCATCTGGTCAGTATAATCATTATAGAGCACGCCTTTAGGACCACCAATTTTACAAGCAATGTATGGCTTGCAGACATAGAAGCTACCCAGTTTGATATAGGCTGGGAAAGGCTATCTGAAACGGACTCAAATTTGACATCAGCAGTCGCACCGCTATTTATTACTATATTGCTGTCATATATTACAAGATATTCATAGTCCTCAACTCCTAATCGAGTTCCAGTCTATATATACACTTGATATAATATTTTTCAGTTCGTATTGGCGAAACACCTTACCGGTTCCTTCCATATGGAAAATCTCAGGTGGAATTATCCACATTGCCTTAGGAGTGCTTGTTTTTGTCGCTCTAACAAGAAAATTGGACAATAGCCGAATACCCATCTTAAGATATTTCAATTTGTTTACAAATGAAGAGAATGTTTGCAGCGGATTGGGGAGCGTTGAGTATATTACGTATATCGGCAAATGTCCTTTTTCATTTCCATCCTTATCTACCACATAAGGAATACCACGGGACATCATAGAACCGATTTTATCAACTACAGTGAAGAAAGGCGTACAGGAAACAAGCGCTCCGGCTTTATCCAAATTGTCAGTCATGTCATAATATACTTTCCATTTGGAACGCGCTTCAAACAAATCGGACAAAAACCAGTAGTTTCCGTTGCTGCATCTCTTTCTGCCCGATTTACATTATCATACATCGGAATAGACTTTTTTATTCTCTGGCTTCCAAAATTTAGTAAATATGCCCATATCAAAGCAGGAGTGACAGCAAATAAATGCGCCACTCCATATATTTAGTGTTTTAGTCCATTAATACGGTTGCGTGCAACTTCACGCTTAGTAGTCCCTACGTGTGCAAATATATATATTATTTAGACTAATTCCAAATAACAAACAGCATTTTTATGATTATTTTTTTTGATTTTCCTTTTTTACTATCTGCTATACAACACAATACATACATTGCTTCATAGACATCTTTGCCGTCATAGTCCATTAGATTACGCATAAATAAGACATTTTTATTATCTCTTGAATTTAAAATCTCGAATTAGCCCCTTTTAAATGCTTCAATATAAGAAAAGTTTCCCTGTATTTTTTCTTGCCTTGCCCACACATCACCTATTTCAGCCCTATAAATCGCGTATATAATGAAGCATCGCCTCAGCAGAAGTCTCAATGTTTACATCGGCACCAGCGACCAGCGGCGATTTCTTTGATGGGAATCAATTTATATACGCATCGTCCCACATATATTGTATCATGTACAACATACGCTTTTCGCATACAGAAAACGCCCATTAAGCAGTGGATGTATTTTTCTACAATTGGAATGCCGGAAAATGCGACTGTCGCAGCCTCATAGCTGTCATATTCAAAATCTCCGCGTTTTCTACGGTTCCGGTAAGAGCATCTGCCCCCATCATCATGTGCGTTTTTCCCGAACTTCCTAAAAGATTTTATCTCTGCATAAAATTCGGAAAGAGCACTTCCCAACCTTCCGGCATATATGTAAGATTCATAACTCAGCGGAGCGGGTAAATATTCGAACTTCCTATTCCCCGACTGATGAAACCATTTTATTTCTGTTTCATTATTGCCCATTATCCGTGATTGCCGCTCTACGTTTCGGGCAAAACCACGTCCACCGTTATTGCTTTCGATATTAGCCACGGTTAATTTCCGTCCTTAGCAAGCATGGTTGCAACTTTCGGCTCCGTAACCTCCATAGGGCGTCCGTATACAGTATGCTTAAAAATAAAGTTGCCTATTTCTGTATCCACATAATCTATGGAACATAATCTGTCACTGCCCGTATCTGCGGTATCGGTATAATTTTTCGAATGGCACGGTTGGTATATGGTATTTCCCTATAAGTCTTGAATGTACCGTACATGAGACCTTCTATAGGTGTAGGAAGTTTTGCATATATTGATGTTTCAAAGACGAATGGATTTATTCTATTAAGATTATGCAATTCATCCAATGTGTGTTTAAATTCCCACAAAATTCTTTCCCGTCCGCTTCTTTTTCTATGACCGGCAATGAAAGAACAGTCCATTGCCCTGGCTCTGTTTTTCATAAGATAGCCGCACAAATCATTCTCATGCAGGCGCTGCATGATTATTACAATCAGGGTGTTTCACGGCTGTTCACTCGGTTACGGATAGTAGTTTCAAAGCGTTGGTAACCTTTCCCTTTTCACGTCAGAACAAAGTCCTCGGCTTAATAGGGTCGTCTATGACAATGGCGCCGGAAAACCTTGCCCCCTTTAATATGCTATCTATTTTTTTTCTGTTTCTTTATCATCTATATCGTCCACCTCTCAGCGCCAAATCCCGTTATCTGTCCACCCTGTTGACACCGCATATACACCACCGCCAGCTGTGGTACTCCACTTCTTTTTGCTGTCTGTTCCTCTCTTTATCTGGACATACGGGAACAACTGTTGATACTCTTCTGATTTAACTATGTCTCTAATCTCTTCTGAATTATCGTGAGCCAAATCGTCAGAATATGAGAGATGGACAAACTTTTGAGGAAGGGTTGAGTGCCAATCCGTATGATATAAAGTTCTTTACGGCTAATTCGGTCTTTCCATATCGTGGTGCAATATTGATTATCAGTTTTTGAATTTTTCCGGAAATAACATCATCCAACGCATTACATATGCGTTCATGGTGTCTGCTCACCACAAATTTGCGCCCTGTTTTACTTTTAAAGAAAAATTTTGTGTAATTGAGAACGCCCGACATACAAAATGCTTGTAGATACCGTACACCGTCCATCATAGCCTTTCTATCAGTTTCTTTGCATCCTCGACACTTATGGGTTTGCTGGTATTCATCTCTCTATTTCGGTAGGCTCATCAAACCCAAGCATTTTACATATACGCTCAATAGCCTTTATCTTATCATAAAGTTCTATCTTCACATATTCAACATCTACAATTTCCGGAGCATCACTTGTTCCGATATTTTTTTTCAATATCTTGGTAGATATACTTTTTATTGCTGATTTCTCTTTGTCAGAGAGTTCATCAAATTCTTTACGCTCTATCCATGTGTTGTGCATGCTGGCAATGGATGAGAAAGCTATACCGGACAATTCTTGTAGAATGCGTTCTTTAGTTATATCCGATTTGTTTTTTTGTTCCTCCTGCAACTCTTTGACCCTTTGGGCTACCTTTGGGTTGGACAACAACTTGCAAGATTCTTCCCACACTTGTTTATCTTTCATCTTCTCGCACGAATAGGCACGACGATAGGCATCGGAAGTATTACCGCTTTCGATGTAGTAGTTGCAAAAATTCTCTTGTTTGATTGTAAGTCCTTTCATGTCTTTTTCGTTAGTATGGGAAGCATGCCACTTGACATGCTTTTGCAAAGATAATAAAAATATATTGCAATTATAGCGCATATTTTAATGTTCTTAATCATGGCTTATTGGTTATACACTCAACCCAAATTCCCGGCAACACCAGCCACGTGCGTATAGAGTGTCCTTTAGGCGATTTGGCAGTCCGATTTCACCTGAACGTATTGAGCCAAACGGCCAACGGACTTTCCTCTTGAATGGTTCCAAACTCCCGTATAACGACCGAGCCTTTCAAGGGGCGAATGACATCAACCTGCATCCGCTTCGAGGTTTTAGGTGGGGTGACACCCGTACAAGCATCCTCTAAGTGCTTCCTTGCATCGTACTTCCTGCGGTTTCCCGCCCCGTTTTCACAGCCCTCTACAAGGTTCCTTCATCGGTCAGAGGTGCACACACAGCGTCATGACCGATTGTATACTGGCTTTAAATAGAAAGCCCCGTAATAGGTAATGAGCTACTACGAGGCAATCATATATAACCTCCATAAGGAGAATGTTTAATCAATGTCTGGTAACATCCCGTACTTGTTACACGGGTAAAAGTAGGAATGTTTTTTTTGCACAATCGGAGAAAAGGAACAATCTTTAATATTTACTTTTCATTCTGTCGCTAAAAGGGGCTAAAAGGGAGCAAGAACGCCCAAAAGGATGATATAATAAAAATGATATACACATTACCATCTAATAATCAATATATTATAGATATAAAGTGTATCTTTATATTAACATTTTATTGTATTTATAATGATATATTTACATATTGATATTGTTCACGAAATCAATAACCTTTCTATTCGCTTCATCCACTTTTTTCATATCGAAACGGATATAGATGTCGGTTGTTGTACTGTTCGCCCAACTATGCCCAAGCGCGTGGGCGATTACTTCCTTTGAATATCGTTCCGCCGCTATTGTAGCCCAAGTCGGCATGGCGGCTCCAGTATGAGGACAAATCAGGGAATAGGGGATTTCTACTCTTTTCCCTCCCAATCCCTTCCTTTTCTGTCTCTCCAATCTGTTTTTAACCCTATTCCCACTTACGATGTAGGAAATCCTTGTAATTTCCGTATTCGTCCATTATATTAAGAAGATAATCCTTCCCTTTGTATTTCTCAATTATAGCCTGCGCTTCCGGTTCTACTTTAATACTGTATAATTTCCCCCGTCTTAGCTCTTTTATATTCAAAACGACCATTTACCAATGCAGAATGTTTTGCGTTAAACAAATCGGCTGCATTTACTCCTATGAGATAAAACATGAGCATGAACATATCCCTATATCTAATCTGGTATTCTTCACATGGATAATCTCTCAATAACCTAAGTTGTTCTGCTGTAAGGCTGCGTTTTCCGGGTTTCCTCTTTCTTTATTGAAAACGCTTCTGAATGGATACAATGTTGTGTACTCCTCATCAATGGCGTAGTTGAATACACTACATGTTCCGTAAATGAATAGCGTAGGCATTAACCTTCATCGTCTTTGCCATCCACCACGACTTATCCATCTCAAAAAAATGAGGTAATGAAATCTTTTAAAAAAGAAAAACGAAACCGCTAAAAAATACTCTATTCTTGCCACTGCCGCAGAAATCATGTACATTTGCTTTCATAAAAACTTCAAGCAAACCAATGAGACGAATCATACTTATTACCGGTGGAGCACGTTCGGGCAAAAGTACCTATGCGGAAAAGCTGGCGCTCAGCCTCTCGCCCAACCCTGTCTACCTCGCTACGGCACGTATATGGGATGAAGAATTCCGCAAACGGGTGATACACCACCAGGAAAGGCGCGGACCGGAATGGACAAACATAGAAGAAGATAAAGAGCTGAGCCGCCACTCGCTGTCCGGACGCACCGTACTGATAGACTGCATAACGTTGTGGTGCACCAACTTCTTTTTCGACCTGGATGCCGATACAGACCGTTCCCTTGCCGCAGCCAAAGCCGAATTCGACTGCTTTACGGCACAGGATGCCACATTTATATTTGTCACCAACGAGATAGGTATGGGCGGCACATCCGAAAACGAAATACAACGGAAGTTTACGGATATGCAAGGCTGGATGAACCAGTATGTGGCTTCACGGGCAGATGAAGTGATTTTAATGGTGTCGGGGATTGCAACAAAAATTAAGTGTGAATAAGTACGGAATATAAGAATGAAGTATAAGGTATAAAATTATGAAGACATTTGATATAATAGGACCGGATGAAGCTATACGACCGGCACTGGTTGAGAAAATCAATAACCTGACCAAGCCGAAAGGGTCTTTGGGAATGCTGGAAAGCCTTGCGCTTCAGGTAGGGCTTATCCAGCAAAGCCTGACTCCCATTCTGCAACACCCTCAGAATATCATCTTTGCTGCCGATCATGGTATTGTAGAGGAAGGTGTCAGCCTCTCACCCAAAGAAATTACCTGGCAACAAATCAGTAATTTCCTTCATGGGGGTGCCGGCGTCAATTTCCTGTGCCGCCAGCACGGATTTACATTAAAGATAGTGGATGCGGGAGTAGATTATGACCTGCCTTATGAAAAAGGTATCATCAATATGAAAGTGCGCAAAGGCACACGCAACTATCTGCACGAAGCTGCAATGACCGAAACGGAAATGGAACTGTGCTTGGAACGGGGTGCGGAAGTGGTGCGCCGTTGCCGCGAAGAAGGCAGTAACATACTCAGTTTCGGGGAAATGGGATAGGCAACACATCCTCTTCTTCCCTATGGATGAGCTGCTTCACCGGCATTCCGCTAAAAGAATGCGTCGGTGCGGGAAGCGGACTGGACGATGCAGGTATCCGCCACAAATACGAAGTGTTGAAGCAGTCGTTGGACAACTACAAAGGCGACGGTTCTCCCCGAGACATCATCCGCTACTTTGGCGGCCTGGAAATGGTGATGGCAATAGGCGCCATGCTACAAGCCGCCGAGCTGAAAATGATTATTCTGGTAGACGGCTTCATCATGACAAACTGTATCCTTGCCGCTGCCAAGCTATATCCCGAAGTGCTACATTATACCGTATTCGGACATTGCGGAGATGAATGCGGGCATAAGCTTGTGCTTGATTCATTAAATGCCAAACCGTTGCTGCACTTAGGATTAAGACTCGGAGAAGGCACGGGAGCTATCTGTGCATATCCCATTATAGAATCGGCTGTCCGCATGATTAATGAAATGGATAACTTCGCACACGCTTCCATCACCAAATACTTTTAAGAAGCCCCTTAAACGGCATCTTTAAGCAGAGAACCATTTTATAGATAACATATATAACTTTGTTGATAGTACCCATATTTTAATTTTATAGACAATACCTATATATAATGAACATACTGGCTGCATTTATCTTCTTCACCCGACTGCCCTTTTGGAAAATCAGGGAAGTACCCGCCGAATGTTTCAAGCATGTAGTACCCTACTGGCCGCTAACCGGCTGGCTGACGGGCGGCATCATGGCAGGCACTCTTTGGCTGACCGGACAGATACTGCCCGTATCCCTTGCCTGGATTATAGCCATCATCGCCCGCCTGCTTGTTACGGGATGCCTGCACGAAGACGGGTTAGCGGACTTTCTGGACGGGTTCGGCGGCGGCACCACCCGCGAGCGTACGCTTGCCATCATGAAAGATTCCCATATAGGAAGCTACGGAGTTATCGGACTGATATTCTATTTCCTATTGCTGTTACAGATGCGCAATCTACCTCTGAATTTCCTTTGTATCCTTGTCTTCTGCGGCGACTGCTGGTGCAAGTTCTGCGCATCCCAACTCATTAACTGCCTGCCATACGCCCGAAAAGAAGAAGATAGCAAGGCTAAAGTCGTGTACAACCGCATGAGCTGCCAGGAATTGATATCCGCCTTCATCTGCGGATTGCTTCCTTTCGTCTTACTCCTGCCGGTAAAGATGTGGCCTGCCACCCTCTTCCCGCTGCTCGCATTTGTACTGCTGTGCCGCCTTATGAAACACCGCCTGCAAGGATATACGGGTGATTGCTGCGGAGCGGCTTTCCTGCTTTGCGAACTGGCATTCTATATAGGCAGCCTTGTATTGGTATATGTCTATGCAGGCTTCGGAATCGATTTCCTTACGGACTATGTCTCGGTTCCCTTTTATTTTCACTAAACATTTAATCTGAAAAATTATGGAAGTTATACTTATTCGTCACACATCCGTCGATGTACCGCCTGGCGTGTGCTACGGACAAACGGATGTTCCCCTGAAACCGACATTCGAACAGGAACCTGAAAGCCTTTTTGCCTTTCGACCATGTATATACCAGTCCGCTTACGCGCTGCGTACGCCTTGCCATCTATTGCGGCTATCCGGATGCGGAACGTGACAAACGGATTATGGAGATAAACTTCGGCAGTTGGGAAATGAAACCTTTCGACCGCAACGACGACCCACGCCTACAGGAGTGGTATGCCGACTATTTGAATGTAGCGGCTACGGGTGGCGAGTCGTTCGCCATGCAGTACCGGCGTGTCAGCAACTTTCTCGATGAGCTGGAAGGAAAGCCCTACCAGCGGGTGGCCGTTTTTGCCCACGGCGGCGTCCTGATTTGCGCACAGATATATGCGGCATCATCAAACCCGAAGAGGCATTCAGCGCACTGACACCCTATGGCGGTATCGTCAGGATTACCCTTTAGCACTCAGAAGAATGAGGGAATAACGTACATGCAGGTAGCGGTAGCAACAACAATGATTACCATTATCCATTCCACACTGCGGTTGATGCGCACGGCAATCCTCATGTCTTCGGTTGTCAAAGGCCGTTCATTGTCGCCGATATAAGGTTTCCACACTTCCTCGCCAAAATAGTAGTGAGGACCACCGAAGCGGCAGTCCAATATTCCGGCAAGTGCCGCTTCCGGATAGCCGGAATTGGGACTGGCATGCTTGCTGCCGTATTTCCCCACAAAAAGCAGCAACGGGAATCTGCCGGAAACCGCCACCATGAGAAAAGCCGTCAGACGGGCGGGGATATAGTTGGCTACATCGTCCAGACGTGCCGCGAAACAGCCGAATCGACGATAGCGTTCATTCCTATACCCTATCATGGAGTCGAGTGTATTTATCATCTTATAGGCAAGCATCCCCGGCACACCCAGCAACATATACCAGAACAGCGGAGCGATTACGCCGTCGCTCAGGTTCTCCGCCAACGTCTCTAATGCCGCCGTACGTACTTCCTGCGCCGAAAGTCCGGAAGTGTCGCGCCCCACAATACGGGCTACCTGCTTCCTTCCCTCTTCCAACGAACGGTCTACAGCCTTAAACACCCCGCAGACTTCTCGCACCAGCGTAGTACCCGCAAGGCAATAAAAGATGAGCAGCACCTGCAAAGTCAAAAGCAGACCGGGAGAATAATGCGCTGCCCAACGCAGCAGGAACAATGTAAGCAGATAAACGCCTGCCACCAGTACCAACGACATGACAGCCCCTTTCAGAAAACGGGCATTCCCCTTATTCAGACGACGCTCACAGAACGAGATGGCCTTTCCGAAAGCCACCACAGGATGCGGCAGCCAGACAGGATCGCCCAACCAGTGGTCGAGCAGCCATGCCGTAAGCAGCGGCAGGTTCAGATTGAAAGCAATGCCTAAAAATATGATTATATCTTCCATAAAATGTTTATCACTCAGGTTCTACTATTACGCCGGCTCTACCCCGCCATAAATTCCTCTATCGCCGCCACCAGCCTGTCATTCTCTTCCGGTGTCTGTGTGGCTATGCGGAAAAAGCGCTCGTCCAGCCCCGCAAAGTTGGACGCATCCCGAATAAGTATGCCATGCTCCCCGGCAAGATACTCTTTCAAGGCAGACGCCTTGCCCATGCGAAGCTGCACCAGCATAAAATGCGTCTGCGTATCCCAAACGTCCAATCCGCCTACGGCTTTGAGCGCTTTGCCCAGACGCGCCGTCTCCTGCAAATAAGCAGCCACATCCACCGGTTCGGGCACATCGTTCTCCAACAGGAAAAGTCCTGCTTCAATGGCAAGCCGGTTGACCGACCACGGCATACGGTTGGTGCGCAGCCGCTCCAGCAAACCGGAGCTGCCCGTTACATATCCAAGCCGCAAACCGGGAATCGCATACCTTTTCGTCATGGAATGCAGCAGCAGTACATTCGGATACTCCGCCGCCTCTGCCGGAGAGAAAAGCGGACACAGCGTAAAGAACTCATAAGACTGGTCTATAATAAAACAAACTTGCGGATTATGTTCAATCAATCCGCGCATATATTCTTTATCGGCCACCGTTCCCGTGGGATTGTTGGGATTGCAGAGCCACAGCATCCGCACATCGTCCGGCAGGCGATACCCGTCCTGCTCCTTCGGCAGTTGATAAAGCGAACTCACCCGGTGTCCGTGCATACGGCAGGCATCCGCATATTCGCTGAAAGTGGGTTGCAGGATAGCTGTATTCGTACCCCGGAAAGTCTGTGCAATAAGGTATATGGCTCCGTTGCGCCATTCGTTACGCAAACGGCTCCGGACGGCAGCTGACAGCGGGAAGCTATACGGGCTTCCAACGTATAGGGTTCGGGTTCGGGGTAATTGCCTATCTCCCCGATACATTCGCAAAGATGAACTTTCAAACGGGAAAGATTCACTTCGTTGTACACGTTGGAACTGAAATTTGCCGTTATCGGGCGGCTGTATTTATAGGAATCGTCTCCGTGTCCGTCAATCATATTCTATCCGATTTTAATTGTTGTCCGTCAATATCTTGTAAATAAGCGGCAGGTTGACATGCTGCCGCACATGGTCGGCGAGTTTGTCGTACTGCTCTTCCTTAAACTGCCGGTAGTTGAACGTTTCCGCTGCTTCCGACAATTTACCGGCAAACGGTTCGAGCAGGAAGTCGATAAACTCCGGATTGTCGAGAATGCCGTGAATGTAAGTCCCCATGCACGTACGGTCCACGATATACCCGTCACATTGCCCGCTTTCCAACCGGTTCAGCGGAGAAGCGGACGCTCCCTCCACCGGTACAGTACTACCCATGTGAATCTCGTAGCCTTTTAGCTGAAAATGGGACGCTGAAGGTTGGTTGTTGAAAATAGAGGGGGAAGAGTTACCTTGCGGAACAGCGGCACGGCAGCTTTCAAGAAGTTGGAAGTTCACCTGCCGCGTTTCCTGCCCCATCAACTGATAGCCGCCGCAGATGCCCAACACGGCAGTTCCCTCACGATGGGCACGGATGACGGCTTGCGCCACTCCGTTGCGGCGCAATTCATAGAGGTCGGCAAGGGTACTCTTGCTGCCGGGCAGGATGATGATATCCGCCTTCGCCAGTTCGTCGGTGTTGTTGGTATAGAAAAGATGCACGCGCGGGTCGCGTTCCAGCACATTGAAATCCGTGAAGTTGCTGAGGTGGCGCAGCAGAACCACAGCTATATTCACCTTACCCTGCTCCGCCTGCAATGATTTGGTGGCAAGGGCAAGCGAATCCTCTTCCTCGATATAGATATCCTTATAATAAGGAACCACCCCGACAACGGGAATGCCGCAAAGCTCCTCCAGCATTTTAATGCCGGACTCGAAGAGACGTATATCCCCCCGGAATTTATTGATAAGAATACCTTTTACATGCTTGCGTTCTTCGGGAGTAAGCAGCATTACCGAACCGTACACACTGGCAAAGACCCCGCCACGGTCTATATCCGCTACCAGAATCACGTCCGCACCGGCATACATTGCCATCGGCAGATTCACGAGGTCTACCTCGCGCAGGTTGATTTCGGAGATGCTGCCCGCACCTTCCAATACGATGGGATTATATTTCTGCGCAAGGCGGTCATACGCCGCACATACTTCCCTGCGCAACTCCTCGCGTCCTTCCTTGCGGAAATAGTCGTATGCACCACGACTGCCGATAGGCTTACCGTTCAATACCACTTGCGAAGTCCGGTCCGACTGGGGTTTCAGCAGTAACGGATTCATGTCCGTATGGCACGGCACTCCGGCGGCTTCCGCCTGCACGGCCTGTGCACGTCCTATCTCCAGTCCTTCGGGAGTGGCATACGAGTTAAGCGCCATATTCTGCGCTTTGAAGGGAGCAGGCCGGTATCCGTCCTGCCTGAAAATGCGGCAAAAGGCAGCGGCTATAATGCTCTTGCCCACGTCACTGCCGGTTCCGGCAAACATCAAAGGATGAAGTTTTTTCATTTGTCGAGCTAATATACGGCATCCGGCACGGTCTGTTTTACCGTTCTCCGTTTGCGGTATCGATTCTGTCATAAAAATATGTCTGGGGCGATGATAGGCATCCAGCACCGTCTGCAACTTACTCTCCAGTTCTCTTACATCCACCTGTCCGGCAATCAGCAAGGTAAGCGCCTGCCCCAAACGCGGGTCGGGAACAGAAGTAACTACAAACGGTACAGGGATAAACGGCCGTAGTCTTTCCTCCATTTCCTCCGCCTGTATCTTGATTCCACCGCTATTGATAACGTTATCTTTCCGGCCTGCAATGGTAAAACTTCCATCGGGATAGATGCAGGCAATGTCATTAGTCTGCAAGACCTCCCCGCAAATCAGCGGAGCTTTAATAACCAGCGTACTTTCAGCGGATAAGGACAGTTCGACCGAGGGAAAAGGATAATAATGCTTGGAAGCGGTCTCTCCGTTCAGACGGCGCAATGCGATATGGGACAACGTTTCCGTCATGCCGTATGTAGAATAGACCGCTGTGGGAAGAACACTTATTTCCGCCTCCAGAGTGTCGTCCACCGCTCCGCCGCCGATAATCAGAATATCCGTCTGCTCCAGCCGCGCCTTTTCTTCGGGAACACGGAGCGTGTTATAAACCTGCAAAGGAACCATCGCTGCAAATCTCAGCGGCTCTTCTATATCCGAAAGAGGATGGCCGGAAGCAGGACGCACTATCAGATTCAGCCCCGCAACCAAAGAACGCACCACCACCATCATAGCCCCTATATAACGAAGGTTCATACACAGCAAAGCGGTATCTCCCGCTTGCAGGTTCAGAAACTCGCAAGTGAGGCGGGCGCTCTGCATCATCCGGTCTTTGCGCACCACCAGCTCTTTCGGCGTACCTGTGGAGCCCGACGTATGGACGGTGATAACCGGAGAGGCATCGAACCACTTCTCCAGAAAAAGATACAAATCCCACAAGGCGGGCGAGCAGTTTTCCGCTCCCTCCGCCACCAACCGGAATATATCCCCGGCCGTATACTCCTTCCTTGCAGCAGCAAACGCTGTCGTTGTCGGTCGAATATCATCGGATACCTTTAAATATCATCATTACAAAACCATAAACAATCTTTCCTCACTTCAAGAGGCATTTCCACGTTGTCCGTAAAAAGCAGTCCCGTACCCAGCCCCTGAGGCAGCGGATTATCGAAGGTGGCACACCATTGGGCTATTGCATTCAGGCCGATATTCGACTCCAGAGCCGAAGTAATCCACCAGCCGATATGCAGTTTTTCCGCTTCGGCAATCCACTCGTTGCCACCACATATCCCGCCGTGCAGGGAAGGTTTGAGAACAATATACTGCGGATTGATTGCCGAAAGCAGCTTCCGCTTCCCTTCCGGCGTATTGCAGCCTATCAGTTCTTCATCCAAGGCTATCGGCAACGGAGAGTCGGCAGCAAGACGCGCCATTTCCTCCCACTGCCCCGCACGGATGGCTGTTCAATGGAGTGCAGCTCCAGTTCGGACAGGCGTTTCAGTTTCTCCATCGCATCAGCCGGAGAGAAAGCGCCGTTGGCATCCACACGCAACTCTATCTCCCTGGAAGAAAATGTGCACGAATATGGCGAAGCAGGCCAGTTCCTCCTCAAAGCCGATAGCACCAATTTTCAGTTTGATGCAACGGAAACCGGCTGCCATTTTCTCCTCTATCCGGGAGAGCATCGTGTCAAAGTTGCCCATCCAGATAAGCCCGTTTATCGGAATCCCCGCCTTTCCTTGCGAGAAGTCCGTATCGTACAATGCCCAACTGCCCGTCAGGAGATGACGGAGCGCCGTTTCCAATCCGAACAGGATGGACGGATAGTCGCGCAAGACATCCGCATCCAGTTCTCCCCCGCACTGTTCCAGCCGCCGGCAAGCCCCGGCAAGTATATCCTCGTAATCGGGAAGGTCGTCACAGCTCAACGCAGGCAGCGGGGCGCACTCTCCTATTCCCGTCCTGCCCGGATAGTCGGGAGAGGTCAGATGAAGATACCACACTTTCCGGGTCGTATACACCCCGCGGGAAGTCCCCGCCGGCTGCTTGAAATGCAGCAACCGGGGGATAATCTCTATCTTGCAGTCCATTACGGGTGTCAGGGGAATTTGGGATACTGCTTGAAGTTAGGCTTGCGTTTCTCCAGAAATGCGTTCTTACCTTCCTGGCTTCATCCGTCAGATAATAGAGCAAGGTAGCGTCGCCTGCCAGTTCCTGAATGCCCGACTGTCCGTCCAGCTCTGCATTCAGTCCCGCCTTAATCATGCGCAAAGCCAGCGGACTGAGCTGCATCATCTCTTCCGCCCATTGCACATACTCGTCTTCCAGTTGCTCCAAAGGCACTACCTTGTTGACCAAGCCCATTTCCAACGCTTCCTGCGCATTGTATTTCCGGCAAAGGAACCAGATTTCACGCGCTTTCTTCTGACCTACCACACGAGCCAGGTAAGATGCACCGAATCCGGCATCGAAACTTCCCACACGGGGACCTGTCTGACCGAAGATAGCGTTCTCGGAAGCGATGGACAAGTCGCACACCACATGCAGCACGTGTCCGCCACCGATGGCAAAACCGTTTACGGCAGCAATCACGGGTTTCGGGATGCTGCGGATTTGCTTCTGCACGTCCAATACGCTCAAACGGGGAACGCCGTCCTTACCGATATACCCGCCGCGTCCTTTCACATTCTGGTCGCCTCCGGAGCAGAAAGCCTTGTCGCCCGCTCCGGTAATGACAATCACATCGATATCCGCTTCCTCACGGCAGATGCGCAAGGCATCGCTCATTTCGGCGGTAGTGGTCGGAGTAAACGCATTGCGGTAGCGTTCGCGGTTGATGGTGATACGGGCAATTCCGTTATAGTATTCAAAAAGAATATCTTCATATTCCCGGATGGTTGTCCATTCTCTTTTTGTCTGCATAATCTGTATTCTATTTTAATTGATGATAATAATTCTTCAACATACGGGTGTCTTCGTCCTTGTCGGTAAACACTTCCAGCAAGACGGGGCGCTCCGCCGCCTCCGGACTGGTGAAGGACTTCATAGCCTCAGCCAACTGTCCGCCGTTCTCCGCACGCAGGTAAAGGAATCCCCGCTCTTCCGCCCAGCCTTTGGCCGAAGTCTTGTGAACCGCTGTGATAAACTTATGCGAAGACTCCGACATGTCGAGCCCCGGCAATGTATGAAAGATTTCTCCGCCGCCGTTATTCAGTAAAAGGATGCGCAGGTTGGGACCGATATTGGCATTCCACAACGCATTCATATCGTAAAAGAAGCTCAAATCTCCGATAGCAACGAAGTTCAGCTTGTCAGACGCCGCCGCATACCCCACAGCCGTGGAAAGCGAACCTTCGATGCCGCTGGTTCCCCGGTTGCAGCAAACCTCTACGGTGGGCGAAACGGCATACAACTGGGCATAACGCACCACCGAACTGTTTGCCAGATGCAGTACCGATGCTTCCGGCAAGGACTTTATCAACGCCCCCACTGCCGCCATCTCCGAATAAGCGAACTCCGGTTCGGGAACAGCCTTGCAGTAGTCTTCCCAGATGCGGGGATATTCGGGAGTCCGGGTTTCGAGCAGGCCGCTATCTTTTCCAGAAACTCAAACGGGTCCATTTCTATAACGGTGGTCAAGGAGCCGTAAAGGTCGGTCACCTCGCCATCCGGCGACACATGCCAGTGCTCTTTGGGCGGATGCCGGCGAAGGTACTTTTTCAACCGTTTGGATACGATATGCCCCCCGTAAGTAATCAGCAGTTCGGGAGCCATCTGGTCCATTTTCTCTTCGGGCATGGCATAGAGCGCCGCATCGAAATTCTTCACGGGAATGCCCGGTACCGTCCGGTTGCCGATATGCTCCGTCAGCCATGCAAAATGTTTATACAGCAGTTTGGTATACCGCTTTTCAAACAGGTAGATAAGGTTCATCTGCCCCACCACAATCATCCGCTTCCGGTATTTGTTCATGCGGTCGATGAGTTCGTTATAATCGCGGTCGTAGACGTTCAGCCCCTGATAGCGGGTGATGACGCGTACTTGGGGCAACGTCTCCGTCGTGAAATTGAACAAAGGCTCGGAAACGGGCACATTGATATGTACCGGTCCTTTTCCGTGATGGTTGGTTTCCAGCAGGGCCTCGTTTATCAGTCGGTTGCAGAACCACTCATCCTCCTCCGTATGAATTTCGGGAAGGTTGACGGATTTCTTGACCAGCGACCGGAACACCTCCGGCTGCGGAAGCGTCTGTCCGTCCATCTGCCCTATCCAAGCAGCCGGGCGGTCGGCGGAGATGACTATCAAGGGAACTTTCTGATAAAAGCCTCTGCCACGGCGGGTGAAGATTTAGCAAGGCGGTTCCCGAAGTACAGCACACCGCAACAGGCTTGCCGCTATTCAAAGCCAAGCCGAGGGCGAAATACCCCGCACTCCGCTCATCCGTCATTGCATGGCAAACAAAGCCCGGGTGATTGGACAAAGTATGTACGATGGGAGCATTGCGGCTGCCGGGCACAACACGACCCTGGTAATTCCGTACGCCTCGAGAAGCGCTGCCAGTTGGAGTATATTCTTTTTGTCTGTATACATGGTTCAGTGATTAAAGATTAGCGATTTATGGATTATAGGGACATGCTTACCAACCGTTTCATGGTCTGCAACTTCTTTTCCGTTTCCAGCCATTCGTCATTCAGCTCCGAAGAAGCCAGCAGTCCGCCGCCGGCATAGAAAGACAACTGCCGTTTTCGATGTGCATACACCGCAGGTTCACGTATAAATCCGTCTTGCCGTCAGGGTCGAGCCACCCGATGAAACCGGAATAATAGCGACGGTCATACCCTTCGTTGTCCAGTATAAAGCGGTATGCCTCCTCTTTCGGCAGACCGCACACGGCAGGGGTCGGATGCAGAAGCTCCAGAAGGCTTCCCAAACGGTTGTTATCTTTTCAAGGTGAAACGGAAACTCGTTTTCAGGTGCGACAGTGCTCCGGCATAAGCGGGATACGGACCGCTCTCCGTGGGATGAATGCCCGATGACAGGAGCTGCCGACGGATATAAGACACTACATAGTCCTGCTCCTGCCGGTTCTTCTCGCCCCATTCCTGCGGCAGTCTGCCATTTTGCAAAGGCAGGGTTCCCGCCAATGCTACGGTGCTCCACTCGTTTTTCTCTCCGGATAGAATAATCTCGGGGTACTGCCCATCCAGATACCTGTCCGGGGCGTATAGCATAAGTATATATAAGAATGAATATAATGCTTGCACGCCGCACGGAACACTGCCGAGGGAGAGAAACCCGGGCACTGCCCGATGACGGATTTACGGGAAAGGACCAATTTATCAAACTGCTTGCTGCGCAAAGGCTTCTATAAATGTCCGGAAGCATGCTTCGTACTCTTCCGTGCAAGCTTCTGAAAATGTTTCCCTGCCTTGACGCAACCGGAAAGCTTCCAGCTCCTCTTCCGCGTACTCGCCAAGCGGCAAAGGCTGTCCCCACTGCTCCGGCTGTATCAGCACAATCGGGCACGACTCGCTTGCACGGAACGGTGCAATGACGAAACCGCGTGCCCCGTCCAAGTCTTGAGGTCATACAACAGACGGACGCTTCCCGACGCTTGTGTCAGCAAACGGGGAGTGTCCTCACCAGGAATACGATAAACGGCAAAAGACTGTTCCTGCCGGATCAAGGTATCAATAGCTTTCAGATTACTTATTTCTTTGTCAATCATCTTCTTTTGTAAAAGCATAAAACCACTTGCAGAGTTCAGGTACGCTGCATGGTTTTAATTCGGATGACAAAGATACAAAATCCTTTTTATAGAGATAGAAAGCGAAAGTATCTTTCCTTATGTATTTTCATTGAGTTACAAAAAGTGCCGTCCATAAGATTCTATGAACAGCACTTTCTATATGTTTCCCACCATAATCGGGAGTAATGACAGATGGCATTATGCAGCCATCCCGAACAGTTCTATGCAGCTACCCTGCACAAGGCTATGCAGTCATACTGCACAGTACTGTGCAGCGTGGCTGCATACCAACTCTTGTTTATCCGAGAGGATTTTCTTCTTCACCGCCGGACGAACCGCCTCCGCCTTCGGGCGCTTTGCCGATATAAATGGTTTTGGCGGCGCTATGCGGGGTTTTCAGTAATTTGGAACCGGAACCGGAGAATTGCGTCGTCACTTTCAGTTCATACGTGCCGTCGGCAAGGCCTGCGGGGATGATGAATGTCAGCCGGGACGGGTCGTTCACGACGTAAAGGTCTTCCGTTATTTTTGTTTCCGTACCAGAAGAATCGGTCAGTGTAATACCTACCGAGGGGTCTGTACCGGCTATTTTCAGCTTACCGCCCGTGAGGGTGAAAGCTCGTCCTGCAGTGGCACTGGCATCCTGTGCACGGGTGGCAGTATCCTGCACGCCTGTAACGAACATGGTGCCCCCGGTACCCTTCTCGCCGATGATGCCTACGGTAGTATTCTTTATTGCCTGGCGCAAATCCGCCCCTACATTGAAATTCACTACGATAGAATTCTTTGCGGAATTCCATTGCGAGTTTTCAACGATACCACGAAAGCTGACACTGGCGTAATAAAGCCCTGTATTCACACTGTAGCCACTCATGAGCAGGCGTTTGATTACACGTTTTTCCAACTCGAACACGTGCTTGATGGTTTCCTCGCGCAAGCCTGAGTCTTCGGCTTTCATCTCGGCGATGATGCGCGCCTCGTTTGCGCTGCCGATGTTGACGGGGACAAGAATCATATCTTCCTTATTATCCACCGTAACGGTATTGTCGGCCAATTGACCATTGATTTGATACTTAATATTTTCTGCCATAATTTTGATTTGTTTTATGGGATTAGTAAAAAGCACTTTTTCTCCGAATGATGCCGACCGGGAAAGGCAAACCGGAAGACGATTATTATGGTACAGTCAAGTCCGCAACCAGTGCTTTGAAATAATTTTTCCAGCTGTCGTATGCCGATGATGCAGCGGGAAGGACAAACA
>VOFI01000846.1_pt1 | contig 24856 bp, 25 predicted proteins | sample 5384131 | NCBI WGS metagenome assembly VOFI01 (sample SAMN12384728, study PRJNA508395) | human gut metagenome | isolation source: healthy gut H | host: Homo sapiens | reverse complement strand
GCCACGACCATCGTGGCCGCATGAATCAACGCACTCACCGGCGTAGGACCTTCCATGGCATCGGGCAGCCAGATGTGCAGCGGGAACATGGCGCTCTTGCCGGCTCCGCCGATGAACATCAGTCCCAGCGCCAGCGGAATCATGGCAGCGCCGCCTTTCAGCAAGGCCATTTCATTGGGTTGGAAAGTATAGGTTCCGGCATAGTAACCGTAAACCAGGATACCGATAAGGAAGCCCAGGTCGGCAAAGCGGGTCACGATAAACGCTTTCTTGCTGGCGGCGATTGCTGCGGGTTTCGTGTAGTAGAAGCCTATCAGCAGGTAGGAAGACACACCCACCAGCTCCCAGAACAGATACATCTGGAAGATATTGGTTGCCACCACCAGTCCGAGCATGGACATCGTAAACAGCGAGAGGAAAGCGTAGTAGCGTTGGAAGCCGCGTTCGCCTTTCATATAGCCGAAAGAGTAGAGGTGTACCATGAACGATACGGTACTTATGACAATCAGCATCATCACCGATATGGGGTCGAGCAGGATGCCCAGGTCAATGCTGAGTGTCGGCGTAAACGGCAGCCATGTACAGTTGTAAGGCATCAGTGTGGCAAATGTGCCGTCTGCCAGCCGCGGGGCGGTGAAATAGTGTATTGCGGTGAGGTAGGAGAGTACCGCCACTGCACCTAGCACAGCCGTGCCGATGAGTCCGGCAGTGCGGTGCGACATCCATTTGCCGCCCAGTCCCAACACAAGGAACGAGAGCAAAGGAAGGAGAAGGATTAGAATCGTATATTCCATAATTGTTGAATTGAAAATTGAAAATTGAGAATTGAGAAATGCTGCTCAGTCTCTCTTTTTGTTTTTATTGAATGGCTCATTATGCAGGCGGTCTGCACAACTCTATGCAGGGTGTCTGCACAGGCTTATGCAGGATGCCTGCACAGGCAATCTACCATTTGAGTTCGTCCAGCTTGTTCACCTGTATGCTGCGGATATTGCGATAGATGTTAATCATGATGGCAATGGCCACAGCCGTTTCGGCTGCCGAGATGGCAATGGAGAACAGGGAGAAGAAGTAACCTTCCAGTCCGCCGGGAAACAGGAAACGGTTGAATACCGCGAAGTTGATGTCCGTAGCATTCAGTATCAACTCAATTGAAATCAGTATCGCCAACGTATTGCGGCGGGTAAAGAACCCGTAGATGCCGGCGAAGAACATGATAGCCGAGACTATCAGGTAATATTCCATGTGTATCATAAATCTTATCTTTTACGTGCTATTAACAATCCGCCTACGATACATGCCAGCAGCAGGATGCTGACGGCCTCGAAGGGCAATAGGTAACCGTATTTGTCGCCGCTCAGCATGTGGTGGCCGATGGTCTTGATGTTGACTTCGAGCGGTTCGATGTCTGTGGTGGCGATGAACTTATGTTTCAGGGTTATGAACAGTACGATGACGGCTCCTGCTACGGTAGCGCCCAGTCCGGCAAGGAACTTGCTGCGTTTCAGCTTGGCCGCCATGTCGCCTTCACCGCTGGTGAGCAGAATGGAGAAGACGTAAAGCACGACGATACCGCCCGCATAGACCATAATCTGTACCGAACCGAGGAACGTATATCCCAGCAGGAAGTAGATGCCTGCCGTGCCGAAAAGCACGAACAGCAGGTATGTGGCCGAACGTACCATGCGTCTGGTGGTTACCGTCAGTATGGAGAATACGCTGATGAAGGCCGCAAGGAAGTAAAATACTATTGTTTCAAGATTAAATTCCATGTTATTGATTACTAATTATGAATGACTGATTACTTCGCTGCTTCAGGCTGGGGAGCGGCGGGTTTCTTCTTCTCTTCTACGTGACTGCCCGGATGGTTCAGCGTCAGTACCAGTTTGCTGCGGTCGAATACGGCATGCTCGAAGTTCTGGTCGAACGTGATGGCATTGTGAGGGCAGGCATTGACACAAAGCTGGCAGAACATGCACGAACCGAGGTCGTATTCGTACTTTGCCAATATCTTCTTTTTCTTGCCGTCTTCCGTTTCTATCGTCTGGCTCGTCACCTTGATGGTGTCGTTGGGACAAGCCGTCTGGCACAAGCCGCAGGCCACGCAATGGTGTTCGTTCTTCTCGTTGTGGGGCATTGTCAGCGTGCCGCGGAAGCGTTCGGAGAGTTTCAGCGTCTTCCGGTTTTCCGGATACTGTTCGGTAGTCTTCTTCCGCCAGAAAACGGTCATGGTGGTTTTCATGCCCGTCAGCAGGGAAGTGATACCGTGTATGAGGCTGCCTATGTAAGAATTATGTTCTTTTTCTTTCATTGTTGTAATTATTATTTAGTGTTGCCCGAAAGGAAATATTGCTCCGGTGCTGCTTCGGCTTAGAAATGCAATTCAAATACTACGATTAATACCATTAGAATCAAGTTCACCATGCTGATGGGAACCAGATATTTCCATTCGAGGTTCAGAATCTGGTCGATACGCAGACGCGGGAATGTCCATTTAATCCACATCAGCAGGAACACCACGAAGAATGCCTTGCCGAAGAACCATACAAAGCCCGGAATGTAGTCCATTACAGCGTTGAAGCCGTCCAGGCCCACGATGTGCAACGGCATCCAGCCGCCTAAGAATATCGTGGCCGCCACACTCGCTACGATGAACAGGTTCAGGTACTCTGCCAGGTAGAAGAAGCCGAAGCCCATACCGGAGTATTCCGTATGATAGCCTGCCGTCAGCTCGCTTTCGGCTTCGGGCAAGTCGAACGGACCGCGGTTGGTTTCCGCATTGCCGGCAATCAGGTAGATGATGAAAGCTATCAGAGCCGGGATGTGTCCTTTGAAGATGAACCAGCCGTCGGCTTGTCCGGCTACGATTTCGGAGAACTGCATCGTACCCATCAGGACTACCATCGTCAGGATGCTCAGTCCGCAGGAGAGTTCGTAACTGATGATTTGCGCACCGCTTCGCATGGCTCCGATAAGCGAGAACTTATTGTTGGAACTCCAGCCGGCAAGCAGGATACCTACCACGCCGATGCTCGAAGCGGCAAGCAGGAAGAACACGCCCACGTTGAAGTCCAGCACTTCCAGGCCTTTGCTGACAGGCAGGCAGGCGAAGGTGAGGAACGAGGCTATGATGACCATGAACGGTGCCAGGTTGTAGAGGAATCGGTCGGAGAACTTCAGGTCGATGATTTCCTTGGTCAACATCTTGATAACGTCGCACGGCACTTGGAGCAATCCCCATTTTCCTACACGCATCGGACCGAGGCGGCATTGGAAAAAGGCGCATATCTTGCGCTCCATGTAAATCAGGATGATGGCAAGCACGGCATACATCAAGATGATGCATACGCCAATCACTACACATTCGAGGAATACTGCCAGACCTTCCGGCATGAGGGAGGTCAGCATCTGGTGAATCCAATTGGTTACTATACTAAAGTCAAACATCTGTTTATTTACGGTTTTACGATTTACGATTTGATGTATGTCTGCTGTCTGTTATTGACGTTCTTTTTGCTTTTTACCGTTATCGGTCGATATCGGGTACTACATAGTCCAATGTACCGCCGATAGCGATAAGGTCGGCAATCTTTGCACCGCGGCAAATCGTATCTACGGTAGATACCAGCGGAAGCCCCGTGCTGCGGAAGTGCAGGCGGTAGGGTGTCTTGTCGCCGTGGCTCTCAAGGAATACGCCGAACTCGCCGCGGCTGCCTTCTACGGCAGCGTAGTAAGTACCTTCCGGTACGCGGATAATCGGTTTCATCTTCTCCTGGTATGCACCTTCGGGGATATTGTCTATCAGTTGTTCGATGATTTTCAGGCTCTCCATGATTTCGTCCATACGGATGAGGTAGCGTGCCCAGGAGTCGCCCTCGGTGCGGACAATCTCTTTGAAGTCCACCTTGTCATACACCCCGTAAGGCATGCGCTTGCGTACGTCGCACGCCCAACCGCTGGCACGGCCCGTACCGCCGGTGGCTCCGAACGCTATGGCATCTTCACGGGAGAGTACGCCTACGCCTTTCAGACGCTGCTGCGCAATGATGTTTCCTGTAAACACGTCGTGGTATTCGTGCAGGATGCCGCGCAGGTATGGGATGAACTCTTTGACTTTCTTCTGGAAGTCGGGGGCGATGTCGGCTTGCACGCCGCCAATCGTGTTGTAATTCATGATGAGGCGTCCGCCGCAGGTCCCTTCGAAGATGTCGAGAATCTTTTCACGGTCGCGGAAGCCGTAGAAGAAGGCGGTCAGCGCGCCGAGGTCCATTGCCAGACAGGAGTAGAAAAGCAGGTGCGAGTCGATGCGCTGCAACTCGTCCATGATGGTACGGATGTACTGCACACGTTCGCTTACCTCTATGCCCATGGCCTTTTCGATACACATACACAAGGCATGGCGGTTCTGGTGAGCGCCCAGGTAGTCCAGACGGTCGGTCAGCGCCAGTGTCTGCGGGTATGTAAGGCTTTCGCACATCTTTTCGATACCCCGGTGGATATATCCGCAGTTGGCATCGATTTTTTTGATGATTTCACCTTCCAGCGATACGCGGAAACGCATTACGCCGTGGGTTGCGGGGTGTTGGGGACCGATGTTCACCACATATTCGTCATCGCCGAAGAGTTGCGTTTCCTTGTTCTTTACCGTTCCGTCCGGGTTCAGTTCCAGTTCGGTGGTGGTATCAACCGTTTCCTCATTGTCCATGCGCAGCGGGTTCTGTGCTTCCGGGTCGTCGTCTTTACGCATCGGGTATCCTACCCAGTCGTTGCGCAGGTAGAGGCGGCGTATGTCGGGGTGTCCTACGAATACCACGCCGTAGAAGTCGAACACTTCACGCTCCAGAAAGTCTGCCGCTTTCCAGATGTCGCATACAGAGGGAAGTTCGGGATGCTCGCGGTTGAGTGTGACGGTGCGGATGGCAGTCCGCTTGCCGGTGACGGTGGATTCCAACTGATACACCACGCCAAGTCCGCGCGGAGTGTCGGGAGTGTCTTTGGCGGCATCCGGTTGGCCCCAGTCCATACCGGTGAGGCATTCCAGAAAGTCCATTTGTTCTTCCTGCCGCAGGCGCAGCATTTCGTCATGCAAGGCTGCGGGTTCTATATATCTTATTTCCATACTCATATTCATATTCATTCTTCCGGTCTTTCTTCTTTTTGGTTTACACCGCCAAAGTATTTCTCTATTTTTACTTTACGCTGCAACTGCATCATTCCGTAGTAGAATGCTTCGGGGCGGGGAGGGCATCCGGGGATATATACGTCCACCGGCAAAATCTTGTCTACTCCGTTCACAACGTGGTAGGACTTCTTGAACGGGCCGCCGCTGACAGCGCAACCGCCTACGGCTATCACATACTTAGGGTCTGCCATCTGGTCGTAAAGACGTTTCAGAACGGGAGCCATCTTGTTGGTTATTGTTCCGCAAACCATAATCATGTCTGCCTGGCGCGGACTGGCACGGGCTACCTCGAACCCGAAGCGCGCCATATCGTAGCGGGCTGCGCCGAGGGCCATGAATTCGATACCGCAACAGCTGGTTGCAAACGTAAGAGGCCACAGCGAGTTGCTGCGTCCCCAATCGATGAAATCGTCCAGAACGCCGATAGCCACATTAGCGCCGCCGGCATTAAGTTCCCGAACCAATTTCTCCAACGTTTCGTTGTCTGTAAACTCCTCATAAGGGATGGATTTTATTTTCGGTTTCTTTGTTACTTCCATTCCAAAGCTCCTTTCCTCCAGGCATAAGCAAGGCCCAGAATCAATATAATAAGGAAAAATAAAATACTGAAAAGTCCGGCAGCTCCCAGTTCGCGTGCTATGACTGCCCACGGAAACAGGAACACCGTCTCCACTTCAAACATCAGAAACAGGATGGCAAACAAGTAGTAACCTACCCGGAACTGCATCCATGATTTACCGCGGGTAGGAATACCACATTCGTACGGCTCCATTTTCTGCACATTGTACGAACGGGGTGGCTATCGCATTGGACAATGCGATGACGATACCCACGAAAGCAATTGCCGTCAGCAAGACGGCTACCAACAAAGTAAAGTTCATAAATCCGATAAGATTTTAGATATATAAAATATAGATATACTGCACTAAAACAAGGATAAAGCGATAAGGCGACAAGGTGATAATGCTTTGCCCTTTCCTCAAATGATAATCTTCCTTAACCCGATTATGTAATAATGCGGACCGGGCACGGTAAGACAGCGTACATTCGGCATACAGTCATAGCTTTGCGCACGCAGCAGTTGCTGCATACGGATAATATCAGTGCGCAACAGGGAGCTTTTGTTGTTTGGAACCTGCTGGCTTTCCACATGTTCCAGGCAAGAAGCGGCGGATGATGTATGTCTGTAATAATTATGAATGATCTGTTGGGGGGTAGGCGCCTGCGTCAAAATGCAACTCTCTGCTTTGCAACCGGCCGGAGTGCACAAAAAATCCGCAGCCTCTATTGCACCGTTGTGTAATAAAACCGCGAGTATGGCTATCATACAATATTTTATGCACTGTTTCATACCTCCCTATCTGTTTCAGGGCGCAAAGATATAACAAGTATCTCTCATTTTGCTATCTCTGCATAACAAAATAAGACTATTTTTACACTTTTTATCCTAAATCAATTCCGTTTCCAGAATTCCGGGGTGAACAAAAGTAAGACGGTAAACAATTCCAGACGTCCCAATAACATGAGGAATGACAGTAACCATTTGGCCGCATCGGGCAGGGCATTCCATGAATATGCAGGTCCGGTGTCACCCAATCCGGGACCCATATTACCGATGCTGGATACAACGCAACCGATGGACTCTTCGGCACCTATCCCCATTCCCATCATTATCAGTATGCTGATGATGATAATGATAAAATATAGAAAGAAAAATGCCAACACGGTGGATACGATGGAAGGGGGGGAATTACTTGTTTGTTTATACGCACCGGCAACACTGCGTTGGGATGGAGGAGGTGCTTGCATTCATTGCGGGATACTTTGGCCAGAATGACCATACGGATACATTTCAGACCGCCGGAAGTGCTGCCGGCACAAGCTCCCATCACCATGACAATGGTAAGAAGTCCCCAAAGCACAGGTGTCCATAACATATAGTCGTCTGTGGCAAAGCCGGTGGAGGTGTGCAGCGATATGACCTGGAACAATGATTTGCGGAAAGCCTCTTCCGCATCCATTGAACCTGTATAATAGAGCACTGCGGCTATCACACCGGTAAAGCCTGCTACCGACCAAAAATACCATTTCAGCTCGGCATTGTCAATTACCTTTTTGAATTTCCGGTTGACAAAGAACAGCAATAGCGTAAAGTTAATGCCGGAAATAAACATGAAAATGGAGATTACATATTCTATATAAGGAGAATTGTAATAGGCCACACTTGCCTGCTTGGTGGAGAAACCACCCGTGCCCGTAGTAGCAAAGGCATGGCATACGCTGTCGAACCAGTTCATGCCGCCCAGCATTAACAAGACTACAAGTATGAGAGTGAGTCCGGCATAGATGCTCCATATCCATTTGGCTGTGATGCCGATGCGCGGATGCACCTTGTCGTGCGTGGGACCGCTGGCTTCGGCGGCAAACACCTGCAGGCCGCTGACCCCGAAGATGGGTAATACGGCAATCGTAAACATGATAATTCCCAAACCGCCTATCCATTGTGTCATACCGCGCCAGAACAGCAATCCGTGAGGAAGCGATTCTATATTATCCAGCACGGTGGCTCCCGTACTTGTAAAGCCGGACATGGTTTCGAAGAAAGCATTCGTGATGTCAGGGACATATCCGCTGATGTAGAAAGGCAACATACCGAAAAGAGAAAAAGCCACCCAGGCAAAGCTGACCAGGACATAACCGTCGCGGCGGGTAAGTTGTTTCTCACCGCCTTTTCCGGCGATAGCCATGAGCAGGCCCACTCCTGCTGTGATACCTGCCGATTTCCAGAAATCGAGGAGGGCTTCGTCATTATAGTAGAACGATATTGCCGAACATACCAGGAACATGACTGTCTCCAGCAGTAGCAGAATACCGATAATCCGTATAATTGTCTTAAAGTTAATCACGCTTGTTTGGATTTTAAGTCGTTAATTTTGAATTATGGGACGGGGCGCAGGTGCAGCCAATTCATAATTCAGAATTTATAACTCCCGATTAATTAAAGTATTTTTCGATTTTCTTAATCATCATGTTCAGGCAGAATACCACCACGTGGTCGCCGGGCTGTATTTGCGTGTTACCCATAACTACCACACCCTCGCCGTTGCGTATCAGTCCGCCGATGGTTGTCCCTTTGGGCAGGCCGAGGTCCTTCACCGGATGTTTGGTTATCTTTGAACCTGCCTTGACGGTAAACTCCGCTACATCGGCATTGGCAAAGGTGAGGCATTTTACGTTGCTGACGTCGGCATCCAGCATCATCTGATAGATGTGGCTGGCGGCAATCATCTTCTTGTTGATAACCGTGCCGATGTCGAGGCTTTCAGCCATGCCTATATAGTCGATATTTTCTACTTCGGCTACGGTTTTTCTTACACCCATGCGTTTTGCTGCCAGACAGGCAAGAATGTTTGTTTCCGAGTTTCCGGTCAGTGCCACAAAGGCTTCGGTATTCTTCAATCCTTCTTCTATGAGCAGGTCCATATCCCGTCCGTCGCCGTTGATAATCATTGTCTTGTCATCCAGCAGTTCGGTCAGACGGTTACAGCGGTTCAGGTCGTTGTCCACGATTTTCACCTGCATATAGTCGGGGACATATTGTGCGGTACGTACGGCGATGCGGCTTCCACCCATAATCATGACATTGCGTACGTCGGCATAATCTTCTTTGCCTGCTATCTTGCGGATATATGGTACGAATTTGCGGGTGGTCGTGAAATAAACAATATCATGCAGTTTCACAACATCATCGCCGCGGGGAATCAGTGTTTCGTTACCGCGCTTGATGGCCACCACATGATAAGGCAATTCCGGTCCGCCCAACTGATGCAGGGGGATGTTCAGGATTTCTGCTTTTTCGCGCATCTTGGCGCCTATCAGAATCAAGGCGCCTCCGCAGAATTCCCACCATTGGCGTACCCAGCTCATACGGATGGAAGATACAATCTCTTTTGCCGCAAGCATTTCCGGGTATATAAGCGAATCTACTCCTAACTTCTGGAAAAATTCCTTGTTTTTGGGCAGCAGATATTCGTAATTGTCAATACGACCTACGGTTTTTACCGCACCCAGGTTGGTTGCAAGCATACAGGCGGTAATGTTACGGCTTTCGTCGGGAGTAACGGCAATGAACAGGTCGGCCTCTCCCGCTCCCACCTCTTTCAATCCTTTTATGGAAGTAGGGGGAGGCGTTAACGGTCATCAGGTCGAAGTTGGAACTGAGCGTGCTCATCCGTTCCTCGTTGTCGTCTATTAATATGATGTCTTGCTTCTCGCGCGACAATAGTTTGGCCAAATGTGTGCCTACTGCACCGGCACCTGCAATGATTATCTTCACAATGCTTTAAGAAATGAAGAATAAAGAATCAGGAATGAAGTACCTTACGGAGGCTTGCATAATGCAGCCCGGTTCTTCATTCATCATTCCTCATTCTTAATTAATATATTATAGATTCCTTCTTCGTCCATTCCGCACAGCCGGTGCAGCTCTTGTACCGTACCATGTTCTATGAATGCGTCGGGTACACCGATGCGCTCAACGTGCGGGGTATAGTTGTTGTCTGCCATGAATTCCAGCACGGCGCTTCCCATACCTCCTTTTCGTGTGCCGTCCTCTATGGTGACGATGCGTTTGAAGTTACGTCCTGCTTCATGCAGCAATGCCTCGTCCAGCGGCTTGAGGAAGCGCAGGTCGTAATGGGCTATGGAGAGCCCTTTTTCCGCTTCTGCCCGTTCGATGGCGTGTGCAGCAGTGTTTCCTATCGGTCCGATGGTGATGACGGCAATATCCTTTCCGTCCTTCAGTTTGCGTCCTTTGCCCACGGGGATTTCTTCGAGCGGACACTTCCAGTCCACCAGTACACCTCGTCCGCGGGGATAACGGATTACGAACGGACCTTTGTCCGGCAGTTGTGCCGTGTACATGAGGCGGCGCAATTCATGTTCGTCCATGGGCGAGGATATGGTCAGGTTCGGGATAGGGCGGAAGTAGGCAAGGTCGTATACGCCATGATGCGTCGGACCATCCTCTCCTACCAGTCCGGCGCGGTCCAGACAAAGGACAACGGGCAGCCTCAGGAGGGCAATGTCGTGTATCACATTGTCGTATGCCCGCTGCATGAAAGACGAGTAGATGTTGCAGAAAGGTTGCATGCCTTCCTTTGCCATGCCGCCGGAGAATGTGGCTGCGTGCCCTTCGGCAATGCCTACATCGAATGCACGATCGGGCATGGACTTCATCAATAGGTTCATGGAGCATCCTGTGGGCATGGCAGGAGTAACTCCCACTATCTTCGGATTTTTCTCTGCCAGTTCTACCAGCGTCTCTCCGAACACGGTTTGGTACAGAGGGGGCAGGTTGCTGGTGTCGGTGGTGATGCGCTCTCCGGTTTCGGGATCGAATCTGCCCGGTGCATGCCAGATGCCCGGGTCTTTTTCGGCAGGTTCGAAGCCTTTGCCTTTTACAGTGTGCAGATGAAGTATTTTAGGACCTTTCAAGTCCTTGATGTCCCGTAGGATACGGGCAAGATTCTTCACATCGTGTCCGTTTATGGGACCGAAATAACGGATGTTCATCCCCTCGAAGATGTTCTGTTGTTGGGCTGCCATTGATTTCAGGCTGTTGGAGAAGCGGATGAGCGCTTTGCGCCGGTCCTCGTTCAGTACACCCATTTTGAACAGCATTTTGGATGCTTTGAAGCGTAGCTGGTTGTAGCGGTTGGAAGTTGTCAGGTTAAAAAGATATTGCTTCATGCCACCCACGCTGCGGTCTATCGCCATGTCATTATCGTTGAGGATAATCAACAGGTTGTTGTTGGTGGATGAGGCGTTGTTCAACCCTTCGAAAGCCAGTCCTCCACTCATGCTGCCGTCGCCAATGACGGCCACTACGTGGCGGTCTTTCTTCACCTTTTCTGGCTGCTGCGACAGCCATACCCAAAGCCGCCGAAATAGAATTGGAGGCATGTCCGCAGGCAAAGGTGTCATAATCGCTTTCTACGGGAGTGGGAAAAGGACGTATGCCTTTGAATTTGCGGTTGGTGCAGAAAGCCTCGCGACGTCCGGTGAGCATCTTGTGCCCGTAAGCCTGATGCCCCACATCCCATACAATGCGGTCGTATGGAGTGTTGTAGACGTAATGCAGCGCAACGGTCAGTTCCACCGTACCCAAACTCGCAGCAAAGTGTCCCGGATTGCAAGAAAGTTCTTGAATGATGTCTTGTCTTAATTCCTTACATATCTCCGGAAGTTGTTCCACGCTCAATTTGCGCAAATCCTCCGGATAAGAAATGGAATTTAGCAAGTTATATGTTGTTGACTCTGTTTTCATCACTGTACTGAAGATTACAAAATGCAAAAATAGCAAAAGAAAACGGATGGCTGTATCATTTTGTCTGTTTTTTGTTTTGCCACTTGTCTTTTGCGGGAATTTGTCCGGACGTTTTCGCCTCTTTTAACAGAAATGCTTTCCCTTTGCGAAGCGAGTTTACCGGATTGGCGTACGGGATATGTCCGACACCCGGGTCTTGGTATGTCCGACACCCGGGTCTTGGTATGTCTGACATCCGGGTCTTGGTATGTCTGACACCCGGGTGTCAGACACGGTGTTCTTGCATACGCGGATATGTATAGTTGCCTGAAGAAGCAACGGAGCATGTCCTTTGCGGTTTTTAGAAGGTGCTTTTCCGGTTTTTGCAGTATTTCTTTGTATCTTTGCAGACCCATTGAATTAAGTTACGTATGAACTTCATTACTCCTGTCGAACTTCCCGCCCATCTGCCTTGCTTGCGGCATACGGACCACTTGCTGCTGCTGGGCTCCTGCTTTGCAGCCAATATGGGCGCAAGGTTTACCGAAGCGAAATTTTCCTGCGATGTCAATCCTTACGGCGTACTTTATAACCCTCTGTCCATATCCGCCGCTTTGCGTGAAATCGTATTTGGGAAAGTGTATGGTAAGGAAGACCTGTTTTTCTTTCGCGATTGCTGGCATAGTCCCATGCATCACGGAGATTTCTCGTCACCGTTGGCAGACGAAACGTTGAAGAGAATCAACGGACGGATTGCCGGTGCGCACGAACAGATTTTCCGTTCGGCGTGTTTGCTACTGACTTTCGGCACGTCCTGGGTGTACGAACAAAAAAATACAGGGCGTATCGTGGGCAACTGCCATAAGCTGCCCGAGAAGGAGTTTACCCGCAGGCGGCTGACAGTAGATGAAATTGTGTCGGACTATGTTTCGCTGCTATCGGGGCTGCTGGCGCGCAACTCCGGATTGAAAGTGATATTTACCGTCAGCCCTATCCGCCATATACGCGAAGGCATGCATGCCAATCAGCTCAGTAAGTCCGTCTTGCTGCTGGCTGTAGACAGGCTGCAAGCTGCTTTTCCGGAGAATGTATTCTATTTTCCCGCCTATGAACTGGTTTTGGATGAATTGCGGGATTACCGCTTCTACGCTGAAGATATGGTGCATCCCTCCGAAGTGGCTGTGCAGTATGTGTGGGAACGCTTCTCGTCCGCCTGTTTTTCGCCGGAGACGTTACAGATCATAGAAGAAAGTGAAAATATACGTAGGGCATTGGCACACAAGCCCTTTCACCCGGCTCTGAGGAGTATAAGCGTTTTTTAGGACAAATTGTGTTAAAAATAGACCGACTTAACGGAAAATACCCGTACTTAGACTTCCAAAAGGAAAGAGAATTATGTCATACACGATTGAAGATATAGCTCGCATCATCGGCGCGCGGCGGATAGGGGATAGGCCTGCCGCTATCGACTGGTTGCTTACAGACAGCCGTTCCCTGAGTTTTCCCGAAGAAACACTGTTTTTTGCCTTGCCTACAAAGCGGAATGACGGTACCCGTTATATCCGTGATTTGTATGCGCGCGGCGTACGTAATTTTGTGGTCAGCGAAGAGAGGCTGAATGAGGTTGGAATCGGAGAACCGAAAGTTGAAGACGCCGCACGGCAGGAAACTGTGGATACTGCTGCGATGCAGCCGGCTTTCAACTTACTGGTCGTTCCCAACCCGTTGAAAGCCTTGCAGAAATTGGCAGAGCAACATCGGGACCGGTTTCAGATTCCTGTTATCGGCATTACAGGCAGCAACGGAAAAACCATTGTGAAGGAGTGGCTGCATCAGTTGCTGAGTCCCGAACGGATGATAACACGCTCTCCCCGCAGCTACAATTCCCAGATAGGCGTACCTTTGTCCGTGTGGCAGATGAGTGAACAAACGGAGCTTGCCATATTAGGAGGCCGGTATCTCGGAACCGGGAGAAATGCGTGCCTTACAGAATATTATCAAACCTACAATCGGTATCCTGACAAATATAGGAGGCGCGCATCAGGAGAATTTCTTCTCTTTGCAGGAGAAATGTATGGAGAAGCTGGCTCTCTTTAAGAATTGCGATGTGGTGATTTATAATGGTGACGACGAGTTTATCAACAATTGTGTGGGTAAATCCATGCTTGCCGCCCGTGAAATAGCATGGAGCAGGAAAGATATGGAGCGTCCGCTATATATAAGTAAAGTGGAGAAACAGGAAGATTCCACTGTCATTTCCTATCGTTATTTGGATATGGACAATACGTTTACTCTACCGTTCATAGATGATGCTTCCATCGAGAATTCGCTGAACTGCCTGGCCGCATGCCTCTATCTGATGCTTCCTGCCGAACAGATTACAGAACGTATGGCAAGGCTGGAACCGGTAGCAATGCGTTTGGAAGTAAAGGAAGGCAAAAACGGATGCCTGCTGATAAATGACAGTTATAACTCTGATCTCGGTTCGTTGGATATAGCGCTTGATTTTCTGTACCGTCGCTCGCAGAGTAAAGGTCTGAAGCGGACGCTTATCCTTTCGGATATATTGGAGACGGGACAGAATACGCCGACTCTCTACCGTCAGGTGGCACAGTTGGTAAACAGCCGGGGAATAGAGCGCATAATCGGTGTGGGAAATGAAATATCTTCATGTGCCGCACGGTTTAGCATCGAGAAGACTTTTTATCCGGATACGGCTACGCTGATTGAAGCCATTGGCCGGGGAGAGCTCCGGCTGGAGAATGAAATAATTCTGATTAAAGGGGCGCGTAAGTTCGGTTTCGATGCGTTGACGGAAGCCTTGGAGAAGAAAGTGCACGAAACGATATTGGAGGTAAATCTCGGTGCAATGATCGCTAATCTGAATCATTATCGCGGCAAGCTAAAACCTGAAACCAAAATGGTGTGTATGGTGAAGGCTTCCGCCTATGGCGCAGGTTCGTATGAAATAGCCAGGACTTTGCAGGAGCATCATGTGGATTATTTGGCTGTTGCTGTTGCCGATGAAGGGTCGGATTTACGTAAAGCGGGCATTACGGCAAGCATTATCATTATGAATCCGGAGATGACGGCATTCAAGACGATGTTCGACTATAAACTGGAACCGGAAGTTTACAGTTTCCATTTGTTGGATGCGCTGATTAAAGAAGCTGAGAAAGAAGGTATCACCAATTTCCCCATTCATGTGAAACTGGATACCGGCATGCACCGGTTGGGATTTGCTCCGGAAGATATGCCCCGGCTCATAGAACGTTTGAAAGGACAGAATGCGGTTATTCCCCGTTCGGTATTCTCCCATTTTGTAGGAAGCGACGCTCAGCAGTTCGATGCTTTTACGCGTAAACAGATAGAAACTTTTGAAAAGGCTTCCATGCTGCTGCAGGAGGCGTTTCCGTATAAGATACTTCGTCATATCTGTAATTCGGCCGGTATAGAGCGCTTTCCGGGAGCACAGTTTGATATGGTGCGGTTGGGAATCGGATTGTATGGCATCAGTCCGATAGATAATTCTATAATGCATAACGTCAGTACGTTAAAGACTACCATTCTGCAGATTCGTGATGTGCCCGAAGAAGATACGGTGGGATATAGCCGCAAGGGACATTTGACGCGTCCTTCACGTATTGCTGCCATTCCTATCGGCTATGCCGACGGGTTGAACCGTCACTTGGGCAATGGACACGCCTATTGTCTGGTGAACGGACAACGTGCTCCTTATGTGGGCAATATCTGTATGGATGTTTGTATGATTGATGTTACTGACATTGATTGCAAAGAAGGCGACAGCGTTGAGATTTTCGGAGATCATCTTCCTATAACCGTCCTCTCCGATGTGCTCGGGACAATTCCCTACGAAGTGCTTACAAGTGTTTCGACACGTGTGAAGAGGGTGTATTATCAGGATTGAGAAGATGACAAGGCGTAAAGTATGGAATATACTTCATATTTTATACTTTATACTTTGTATTTCGTGCTTCGTACTTCATAAATCTTCTTATCTTTGCAATCAAATTTAATCCGATATGATTATGACAAACTTACTTTTATTAGGTTTCTTGCCCAGCGGTTCCGAATGGATTATCATCGCATTGGTTATCTTGCTGCTGTTTGGCGGTAAGAAAATTCCTGAACTGATGCGCGGTTTGGGAAAAGGCGTAAAGAGTTTCAAAGAAGGGGTAAACGAGGCTAAAGACGAAATCAATAAAGCAAAGGAAGAGGTGGACAAACCTGTAGATAATAAGTAATAAGGTGATGAAGCGGTTGTTGTCGTCCCGTTACCTTGTTGTTTTACCGCCTTGTCACTCTATCGCTGTTTATGTTTATGGCAGATAAAGAGTTAACCTTCTGGGATCATTTGGACGAACTGCGCCGGGTGCTGTTTCGAATTCTAGGTGTATGGTTTGTTTTGGCTGTAGGTTATTTCATTGCGATGCCTTATCTGTTTGATAATGTAGTGCTGGCTCCTTGCCATAATGATTTCATCTTTTATGATTTGCTGCGTTATATCGGTGAAGTATTTGACTTGCATGACGAATTCTTTACGCAGGAATTTCAGATAAAATTGATAAATATTAATCTGGCCGCACCGTTTTTCATCCATATATCTACAGCATTTTGGATGTCGGTGGTGACGGCTGCGCCATATGTATTCTTCGAGATATGGCGGTTTGTCAGTCCCGCACTCTATCCCAACGAGCGCAAAGGGGTACGGAAAGCACTCGGTCTGGGTACGGTGATGTTTTTTGTAGGAGTGTTGCTGGGTTACTTTATGGTATATCCGCTGACCTTACGTTTTCTATCCACTTACCAGCTTAGCGCAACGATAGAGAACCAGATTTCTCTCAATTCGTACATCGACAATTTTATGATGCTGGTGCTCTGCATGGGACTTGCTTTTGAACTTCCGTTGGTGACGTGGTTGCTTTCGTTGCTGGGGTTGGTGCATAAGACATTCCTGCGGAAGTATCGTCGCCATGCAGTGGTGATCATTGTTATTGTTGCCGCTGTCATAACTCCCACTGGCGACCCGTTTACACTGACCGTCGTTGCCGTTCCGCTCTATCTTCTTTATGAAATGAGTATCCTGATGATTAAGGACAAGAAAGCGGATGAAACCGAGGAGATTATAGAGACCGGAGAGAGATGAATGCTGAAATAGAGGAATATTTTTATTTACTGCGGGAAGTCTGTCGTGCAGATGACTCTTCTTTGGGAACCGCTTACCGTCAATTGCGGGAACTGCTTGAGCATTTATGCCGTACGCAAATGACGGATAGCAGTCTGCAAATGACCGACCTTGCCGCCCGTATCAATTTTGTATCTTCCAAGCTGGGGCTGACCGTTGCAGAGCAAAATCGCCTGCATACTTTCCGGCTTGCCTCTAATGCCGTCCTTAATCGCCAGGCAGAGCCTTCACGCGAAAAATTGCTGCGTGATGCCAAGACAGTATCTTTCTTTGTAAACGTATAACCGGTGAAGATATTCCGGCAGACCTGTATCGTTTCTTTCCGCAGGCTGATGCCACGTACATTGCAGCTCCTCCGGCAAAGGAGCGTGTACGGCGTATGCGCGTCAATTTTCAGTATGCCGATACGGATTATCTGTATGTACTGCCTGTGGATAGCGTGGCGGACGAACCGTTACGGGTACGTTATAATGTGCCTCAAATCAATGATGAATTTGCTGAGACTTGTGGCTTGTTGTGGCGGCATGCCCAGATTAATCTGCTGGATGTGGCAGTAGATGGAGCAGGTGTGCTTACACCCTCTTTCATTATTTTAGAACCGGATTATCTGCTTGATATCAGCTCATTGGCAGAATGTTTCAGGGAATATGGCCATCATCCGGCAAACTATATGCTGGCAAGGTTGCAGATGCCCGATAATACCCGTCCTCTTTTGTTGGGTAATATAGCCAACCTTTTTTGGACGAATGGATTCATGCGGAAAGTGAACCTGACTATCTGGAATGTATGAAGAAAGCGTTCCGCTCATATCCCATTGAACTGGCTGCCTGCGCAGATTTGCGCGACCGGGAGAAAGAACGTGAATTCTTTGCCGACTGTAAACGGCATTTTGATAATATCCGGCAAACTGTTACAGATACTTTCCGGGCTTCGGGGTATGAACTGGACAAAACGGATGCCGTGCTGGAACCGTCTTATATATGTGAGGCGTTAGGTTTGCAGGGACGTTTGGATTATATGCAGCGTGATATGTCGTCTTTCATCGAAATGAAATCGGGTAAGGCGGATGAATATGCTATCCGGGGTAAGGTAGAACCTAAAGAGAACAATAGGGTACAGATGCTGCTGTATCAGGCGGTATTGGAGTATGCCATGGGGAAAGAACATCATCGGGTGAAGCCGTATTTGCTCTATACACGCTATCCGTTGCTCTATCCGGCACGTCCTTCGTGGGCAATGCTGCGCCGGGTAATGGATGTCCGGAACCGTATTGTAGCGAATGAATACGGCATCCAGTTGCGCAATAGTCTGCAATATACGGCGGAGCGTCTGCGCGATATTGCTCCGGGAACTCTGAATGAGCGGCAACTGGATAATACCTTGTGGAAACGTTATCTGTATCCTTCCATCGATGCGGTGACACAGAAGATTCATGCGTTGTCTCCATTGGAACAGTCGTATTTCTATGCGTTGTACAATTTTATAACAAAAGAACTCTATACTTCAAAATCCGGTGATGTGGAGTATGAAGGACGCACCGGCGCATCTGCTTTATGGCTTGCTACTTTAGAGGAGAAAAGCGAGAACGGAGAGATTTTATATGATTTGGCGATACGGCAAAACTGTGCGGCGGATATTCATAAACCTTATTTATTGCTGGAGCGTACACATACGGATATTGATACTTTGCCCAATTTCCGGCAAGGAGATGCCATTGTTCTGTATGAGCGGAATGTCAGTGAAGATAACGTTACCAATAAAATGGTGTTTAAGGGGAACATCGAGGAAATTTCCGATTGCAATATCCGTATCAGACTCCGTGCGGCACAACAGAACGTCAGGGTCTTGCCAATGGAAAGCCGCTATGCAATAGAACATGATTATATGGATACCTCTTTTCGCTGCATGTATTGGGGATTGTCGGCCTTTTTGTCTGCAACGAAAGACCGTCGGGATTTGTTGCTGAATCAACGTAAACCGGAATTTGATACTGCCCTTAACGGAGCTATATCGGCTGCTGCCGATGATTTTGTACGCATTACTTTGAAGGCGCAAGCTGCTAAAGACTATTTCTTGCTGGTAGGTCCGCCGGGAACCGGTAAGACCTCTCGCGCTCTGCGCAGCATGGTAGAGGCTTTTTATAGGGAAGGGAAAGAAATACTTTTGCTTTCATATACTAACCGGGCAGTGGACGAGATATGTAAGATGTTGACAGCCATTACACCGGAGGTCGACTTCATACGTATCGGCAGTGAACTTTCCTGTGACGGCGTGTATCGTCCGTATTTGATAGAAAACGTGTTGGAGTCTTGCTCTACACGCCGGGAGGTGCAGGAGCGCATGGCGCGTTGCCGAATTTTTGTGGGAACGGTTGCTACACTGTCTGCCAAGACCGAATTGTTCCGTTTGAAGACTTTTGATGTGGCCTTGATAGATGAGGCTACCCAGATATTGGAGCCGCAACTGTTGGGATTGCTTTGCATGCGCGGTGTTACCGGCGGGAATGCTATAGGGAAATTTGTCCTGATAGGTGACCATAAACAATTGCCGGCTGTTGTACTCCAGTCATCGGAGCAATCGGAAATTCAGGATGAAGGTTTGCGGGGCATCGGTTTGCATAACTTGAAAGATTCTCTTTTTGAACGTCTTTATCGGAATGCCATTGGGCAACAGGTGGTTGACGGTCGGCAAACCTCTGCTTTCAACTCCCGGTTTTCAGCTTTCAATTCTTTTGATATGCTTTGTCGTCAGGGACGTATGAATGTGGAAGTTGCAGCTTTTCCGAACCGTGCTTTCTATGGCGGGTTGTTACAGCCGGTAGGATTGGAACATCAAACAGGGGTTCTTAAACTGTCTCCTGAGCTTTCTGCTGATGAATTTGCCGCTTTGCTGACCCGGCGGGTAGCTTTTCTTCCGTCCGTTCCCGAACCGCCTATGCAGTCGGCAAAGATGAACCGTTCGGAAGCAAAAATCGTAGCCGGATTGGCTGCTGCTGTCTATCGGCAGTATACATTTGCCGAGGGATGCTTCAGCGCAGCTTCTACTCTGGGAGTAATAACCCCTTATCGTAGTCAGATAGCTTTGATAAAGAAAGAAATAGAAGCTTTGGGAATTCCAGCCTTGAATGAAATTCTGGTAGATACGGTGGAGCGTTTTCAGGGAAGTGAACGTGATGTCATCATTTACTCTTTCTGTGTGAACAGGTTGTCTCAGCTGAGATTTCTTGCCAATCTGACAGAGGAGAACGAATACGGATAGACCGTAAGCTGAATGTGGCTTTGACCAGAGCACGCAAGCAGATGTTTATAATCGGAGTCCGACAATTGTTGGAGCAGAATCCAATTTATGCGCAACTGTTGAAAAGTTGTGATTCATAAGGTACGAAACGTTTCCTATTGCCGTAGATTGCAGCTATTTCTTCATTTAATAAATCTTAAATATTTTCTTTCTCTTTATATACTTTATTAATAACATCGTGTGTTATAAAGCCTTATCTTTGCAGCACGTTTTTTTCATAGAGATTTAGATTTAAGGTTAGAAGAATTGTGGAAGTCGTGAGACTTCCCTTTTTTTATCCCTTAATTCTTGTTCTCTTAGAATTTGCCGACAAATCTTATATTGAACAAAGAAAAAAAATAAAAAAGCTCTTTCATGCGAAGAGCTTTTTTTATCTATATATTCTGTCTGTATCAGTTCAGTACGATGGGTTTGTATTTCGGTACCAGAAGCTTCATGATGCACCAGCCGATAAGGTAAGCAACGGCACAGATGCAGAATATGATGAAGTATCCGGCTGCCTTGCCTTCGAATCCCATGAATATCATCTGGGTTTCATCAGCGTAAGTAAACAGTGTGCCCGAGCCTTTGTTGATGAGGAACGAGCCGATACCGCCCGCCATACCTCCCAATCCGGTAATGGTAGCTACCGCACTTTTGGGGAACATATCGCCCACTACGGAGTAGATGTTGGCAGACCAGGATTGGTGAGCTGCTCCGGCAATACCTATAATGATAATCGGATACCAATAGGAGTATTCTCCTAACGGTTGTGCAAATAGTGCGAGTAACGGGAACAAAGCAAAGATGAACATGGCTCGCATGCGGGCTGCATACGGATTCATACCGGTTTTGTTTATGATGATGGTAGGTAGTTTTCCACCATAGATAGACAGCATGGTAATGGCATAAAGCACGAATATTAGCAACTGTGCCGTTCCGCTGTCCGAAGAGAATCCGTAGACATCGGAGATGTAGGCCGGAGTCCAAAACAGGAAGAACCACCATACACCGTCGGTCATGAATTTACCGATGGCAAAAGCCCATGCCTGAGGGTATTGGAGACATTCCATAAACGACATCTTTCTTTCAGGCTTTTCAGAGACAGCCTTGTCTTCTTCTCTGAGTTTATCTTGTTCGATATAAGCAATTTCTGCTGCATTAACGCGCGGGTTTTCATGAGGTTTCTTATACATGAACATCCACATGCCCATCCAGACGAATCCTAATCCACCGATGACGATGAACGCCATTTCCCAACCGTTGCCTACACCGATGCTTTGGAAGTACCGTGCTAAAGAGGGGATGGTGACAGGAGCTATTAAAGCACCTACTGTGGCGCCGGCATTGAAAATGGAAGTCGAGAATGCACGGTCTTTTTTCGGGAAATACTCGGCGGTGACTTTAATTGCTGCGGGGAAGTTTCCGGCTTCACCGACACTCAATATCACACGGGCAGCGATGAAAAAGTAAACACTGGTAATGGCAATGGTCGATGCTACGGCGCCTGTTGCAGAAATCATGGCAGCGGCATCATGAATGCCCACTACATGTTCGGTTGCCCATCCGCAAACAGCATGCAGGCAAGCTCCTAATGACCATACGAAGATAGCCCAGAGATAACCTTTTTTGGTTCCTAACCAATCGATGAAGCGTCCGGCAAATAAGTTTGCAATGGCATATACTATGGAAAATACTGCTGTGATATCTCCATAATCGGCATCTGTCCAATGGAATTCCGGGGCGATAAAATCTTTCCAGGTAAGTGATAATACTTGTCGGTCGAGATAATTAACTGTTGTCGCGAAGAATAACATGGCGCAAATTGTCCAGCGATAGTTAGACATTTTGCCCAATGTGTTCTGATTTGTACTCATGATAATAGATTTAATTTATAATGTCGCAAAAATACGCGTTCTTGTGTTATGTGTATGTGTAATATTTGGTAGAAATCATGGAGAAAATGACAAAAATAGGCATAGTTGAGAACAACCATGCCTATTTTCTTATCTACGGATATTATTTCATATCTGTGTATTTGATTTCATCTTTGTCGCTGTACTTCAGGTTCTCACCTCCCATACCCCAGATGAAAGTATAGTTGCTGGTGCCTGCAGCTGCGTGGATGCTCCATTCGGGAGAAGTGATGGCCTGCTCGTTGTGTAACCAAATCAGGCGTTCTTCTTGAGGCTCACCCATTAAGTGGCAGATTGCATTTCCCGGAGCCAGGTTGAAGTAGTAATAGGCTTCCATACGACGTGTGTGAGTATGGGCAGGCATGGTATTCCATACAGAGCCGGGAGCCAGTTCCGTGAGTCCCATCTGCAACTGGTTGGTACCGCCGTCTTTCACTCTTTCCAGTACATCTTTCACAATCAGCTGGTTTACGATACGGTCGTTGCTGTCTTCCATTTTTCCATAATGGTCGGAGATACCCAGTGCATATTTCTTGGGGTTGGCTTTTTGAAGTTTGGCATCGGTTGTAATCAACTGAGTAACGTAGGGTTTGTAAGCCGGAGCCGAGTTGATATAGAATTTGGCAGGGTTGGCAGCATCGTTGCTCTTGAAAGTTACTTCTTTATTGCCACAACCTACATAAAGAGCTTCTTTATACTTCATGGGGTATTCCTTACCGTCTACAGTAACCACTCCATCACCACCGGTGTTGATAACACCCAACTCGCGACGTTCGAGGAAGTAAGTGATTTCAGGACCCAGCTCACGGAAAGTCTCCAGTTTCAATACTTTGTTTACAGGCATTGCACCTCCGTAAATCAAACGGTCATAGAGGGTATAAGTAACATTGATTTCGTCCGGAGCCATTACTTTGCTCATCATAAAAGAGCTACGGAGACGTTGTGTGTCATAATGCTTTACGTCCAATGGATGGCAGGCTGTCTGCACAGTGTAATTTACTTGGGCGGAAGCCGTAACTGCGGCTGCACCCAACATCAGGGCAATTGCTAATTTTTTCATGTCTGATATAAACTTTAAATATTAATATGCTTAATGATTGCTTTTTTATTTAGCACTCTCTTTAGCTTCTTTTTCACTGCGGACAATGATGCGACGGTTGATGAACATCATGGTTATTGCTACTAGTACCAGCAGTGCAGCACCTACATACGAGAGTTTTACACCTCTATATATAGTCCAGCCGAAGAAAGAAGCGGCAAAGTCGATGGAACCGCCATCAAATCCTTCAGGAATGTGTGCCGTAGGATCGTGTGTTTCGGCATATACCTGATTGGCTGCCAGCGTGAAGTCCGGTGCCATATCGGTTACGAAATACAAACCTAAGATCAGAGTGATAAGACCGATAATAAGTGTCTTCAATACATTCCCTTTAGTAAAGGGCAATATCATCGGAAACAGATAGAACATACCTGCAAGTGAGGCCAATGGCAGGAACTGATTACCCGGCAAGAATACGGCAAGTGCCAGGATAACGGGAATCAGGATAACCGATGCCACCAATGTAGCGGGGTGGCCGATAACCAGTGCCGGGCTCATACCGATATGTACTTTCTTACCGTTGAATTTAGCTTTTACCAATTCCGAAGTCTTTTCGGAGATAGGCTTCAATCCTTCGATAAACAGAGAAGTGATGCGGGGGATGAGTTCCATTACGGCTCCCATTGTGATACCCAGGAAGAGAACTTTCTTGATGTCGAGTTGGGCTGCCCAGCCTATCAGCATACCTACGATAACTCCCAATACCAGCGGTTCACCTATTACACCGAACTTTTTCTTCATGCCTTCTGCATCGATTTCCAGCTTGGAGAAGCCGGGAATTTTATCTAATGCCTTATTGATAAGTATGGCAAACGGTGTGAAACTCTGGCAGAAAGGCTGGGGAATGGAGATACCGTCCAAATCATAGAACTTTTGGAATTTTTCTGCGGTAAGGTCGGCGCAGACCAATGTAATAATGTAGCAGATGATAGCGGCGAAATAGCCCCATGCCAGATTCTGGCCGGTAACAAAATAAGCCACAGCACCGATGAAGGCGAAGTGCCAATAGTTCCACAAGTCTATGTTTACAGTACGTGTGGTCTTGGTGATAAGCATCAGGAAATTGACGCCTAAGCAGATAGGAATGATAAGCGCACCAACAGCGGTATTATAAGCTACGGCAGCGGCGGCGGGCCATCCCATATCGAATACGTTCAGTTGCAGGTGATACAAATCGGATATGGCTTTCAGAGGAGAATTAAAATTTGTTGTCAGCAGGGCGGTAACTACGCCTAAGCCCACAAAACCGACTCCGACAAAGAGACCTGATTTCAGAGCCTTGCCAAATTTCATACCGATGCACATGCCTATGATTGTAAAAATAATAGGCATCATTACAGACGCTCCCAAAGCGATGATGTAACTGAAAACTTGTTCCATTCTTTATGTGATTTAATTGATAAATGATTATGTTTTACAATAGTACGAATTGAAAATCGGGGTCAAAAATAAGACCTTTTCCTAATTAATCAAACTGTAAAGGCATAATAAATAGTAAATAAGGATGATTTTGGACAAATTTGTCGTTATCGTGCACAAATTTGTTCGTTTTCGTACACGAAAATCAAAAAATGCACCCTCTGCGCCAAAAAGTGCACAGGTGTTTGGAAAGAAACATCTACTTTTGTTTCGTGAAAAATTATAGGTCTAATACCCAAAAAGAACAACTACATGAAAAAGAACTTTATTTGTAATTTTATTCTATCCGGTTTATTGTTGTTTTCTCCTTTAAGCATGTTTGCACAGCGTGTGGATTCAAACTTGCCGTGGTCGGTACGTATGGTGGAGTCCGAAATGATTCGTTGTCCGGAATCCTGGCAGTTGGACTTTCAGCCTAAATTGAAATGGGATTACTGTCACGGGCTGGAAT
>VOFI01004033.1_pt1 | contig 24903 bp, 24 predicted proteins | sample 5384131 | NCBI WGS metagenome assembly VOFI01 (sample SAMN12384728, study PRJNA508395) | human gut metagenome | isolation source: healthy gut H | host: Homo sapiens | reverse complement strand
TCGACATTCTCATCTGCATTTTGCACCAGTTAGCGCACGTCGACATTGCTCACCGACCAATCCATACTACATCCTCCTCGACAAAAGGCTCGTGCGTCAAGAGGCATGCAAAGTTCCCTCCTCGCTCCTCAACAATCAGGCAGGTGGGTATTTCTCGCGTATGCCTGCATCTTTCAATGTTTTACCCAAGAACGGAGAATTTGCATCGATACGCAACTGACGTATCATCTCACTTTTTTTCCCCACAGCGTCCGCAGCTATCGTTGAAAGTTTATTCATTTCCTCACCAAACACATTCAATTCTTCATCAGTAGCAACAACTGTATCTTATCTAAAGGAAAAAGACGCACAGAAGCACCGGGGAATATTTATCCGCCTGCGTCCACGAAGAATGGAAACGACATGTGTACCCCATAACGCTTGCCAAATTCAATTCCGCCAGCGTCTTGCCTGCCAAGCCGATTCCCCGGGAATCTCATAATCCGTCAAATGCAAATCACGACGACGGCCTACATATTACGGCTTCTTCTCGCCCAAATATTCCGCACATATCCCGCGACCGCAAATTCCTGAAAAAAAGTACGTTCAATCATTATAGACTGCCGCTTCAACTGCCTGGAAAGTATCATCACTATAACCAGCAGTACCGCAACTCAAAGACAAGACCAACCGACAGTTTAAACAATCCGGCTATTACAAACATCACAAAAGAAACTGCCAACAGAATTCGCAGCACGATAGTAGCTACCAGTGGAGCGCGATTTCCCCGACTGTCGCGCCCATTAATGTTACGAATTCTACCGAATGGTTTTTTCTTAATCATGATGGCTCGCAGAAAAGGAGAAATAAACAGAACAATGACCCAAGCAGACAATAAAGAGCCCCAAATCCCAGGCAAGTTTCCCTTGAAAAAACAACGGTACAAGGAAGCGGAATGCGATAGCAATCACCGCCACACTTACAATGGAATAAACCACCGTAATACGCAACAAAGCAAATATCAGTTTCTTCCATAAACTCTCACTGATTCACAGTCTGCGAACCGGAAGCATAATGCAGCAAAAATTTCTGCCACCGTTCCGGCAAATGTGTATCGACAAAATTGGAAGCCGGTTCTGCAAAACGAATCATATAAGGGGTAAGAAGGTAGTAATGACAGATACAGCCACCACTATAGGATACAGAAAATGACTTGTTACATGCAAAGACACTCCCAAAGCGATGATAAAGCAAATTCTCCAATCTGCGTCAGACTGAAACCGCATTGCATAGCCGTCTTCAGCGGTTGCCCTGCAAGCAATACTCCCAATGTACCGAACAACGATTGCCCGACAATAACCGCCAATGTAATGACAATAATGCATAAGATAAATCTTTTTACCGGCTTAACCCGGACGTTCAATACTTTTCCGCCTCTACCGTTTCGGCCCAAAATAGACCCCATGATAAGCGCCGAACGCTGCTGAAAATCCGTATGGGCAACCAAAGCACAACCATACCGAAACAAAGCCGAAGCGATACAATCAGCAAAGTCTCCTCACTCGTCAGCTTCACGACATCAACGAGAACAGGAATCCAGGAAATAGATGCCGACCACGAAAACCACAATATAAGAAAGAATAACAGGTTTTTGCTATACTGCCCAGCATTTCCGTCCCTTCAAAATTCTGACTGATTGCTGCCATGGTAGACCTGGCATAACCATCAGGACAATGGCTTAAAGCTCATCTTCCAAAATCAACACACTGAGCACCAGCCCGGTAAAGCTTTTTCTTGCGCATACCCAAATCATCAGTGCCTTACTAGATAGATAGTAGTGGAAGACATGCAGCTTATCATACCGCCCAAGAAAATGCAGTCCATCCGTTTCCATCTGAAAGCCGTACTTAGCTGCCGCCCAACAATATCATACAGAATATAATTGTACAAGCAGCGATTATGGCGGCTGGCACCACCCCACCTTGACTATTTTCTTAAAAGCTAAACTCAGCCCCAAAGCAAACAGCAAGAAAATAACGCCGATGTCCGCCAGAATCTGTATGTTTGCCGTATCCATCACCGAAGGGAGTTGACCATGTGAGGACTGGCCAAGAAGCCTGCAACGACATACCCCCAAGACTAACGGTTGTTTTTCAGTTTTTTAAATAATAGCGTCATTATTCCGGCGCAAATCAGTATCAATGCCAAATCGGCGATCAAAAAGGGGAGCTAAATGTGACATAATATTTGTCCGATTGAAATTCTACTGACAAAGATATAACAAAAGCTTTGAATCTCTTTGAAGCAGTACCATCAATAGATGACAACGACCGGTTGTCTCTCAATTATAAAATCATTTTAAGAAGAAATACCTTTATACTACAACATTGAAACCGTAGAAGATCAAAAAGGTAAGAACCGCTTTCTTTGAAAGTAGGTGACGTGAAAATTGAGTTGCGCCCAACCCACTTCTCCCGAAAGCACCATTGCCAAATTCATCGAAAAAGAACAACGGTAACGGCGGTATGCACCATTTAGCATTGCTGTGGAAGACGGAGTGGCAAACGCTCTCGCAGAAGTTGAAGGAAAAGGTATCCGCCTGATTGACAAAGCTCCCCGTAAGGTGCGGAAGGCTTGAACATCTCATTCCCATCCGAAATCCACACTCGGCGTATTGACGGAACTTTGCGAAAAAAAGAATAAAGATTTGGTGGTGAAAAAGCGATTGCAAAGCAACACGAGAAGGGTAAATATACAGCTCGCGAGCGCATAGCCATGCTTCTCGACGAAGGCAGTTTCGAAGAAATGGACATGTTTGTTGAGCACAGATGTACGAATTTCGGTATGGAAAAGAAACACTACCCCGGCGACGGTGTAGTAACCGGTTGCGGTACAATCGAAGGCCGTCTGGTTTATATCTTCGCACAGGACTTCACAGTTTCTGCCGGTTCACTGTCCGAAACCATGTCTCTGAAGATTTGCAAAATCATGGATCAAGCAATGAAGATGGGTGCTCCCTGTATCGGTATCAATGACTCGGGTGGTGCACGTATTCAAGAAGGTATCAATGCTTTAGCCGGATATGCCGAGATTTTCCAACGCAATATTCTTGCTTCTGGCGTTATTCCCCAAATTTCCGGTATTTTCGGTCCTTGTGCCGGTGGTGCGGTTTATTCTCCTGCCCTGACTGACTTTACACTAATGATGGAAGGAACGTCCTACATGTTCCTTACTGGTCCGAAAGTGGTAAAGACCGTAACCGGAGAAGATGTCAGCCAGGAAAATTTGGGTGGTGCAAGCGTACACTCTACCAAATCCGGTGTAACTCACTTCACTGCAAAGACCGAAGAAGAAGGTCTTGCACTTATCCGCAAATTACTGAGCTACATCCCTCAAAATAATTTGGAAGAAGCTCCTTACACAGATTGTACAGATCCCATCGACCGTCTGGAAGATTCTCTAAACGATATTATCCCCTGACAATCCGAACAAGCCTTACGATATGTACGAAGTTATCGGTGCTATCGTTGACAACGGAGAGTTCCTTGAAATTCAGAAAGCCTATTCCAAGAATATCATTATTGGTTTTGCCCGTTTCAACGGACAATCAGTCGGCATTGTAGCCAACCAGCCCAAATATCTGGCAGGTGTACTTGATAGCAACGCTTCTCGTAAGGGCGCACGTTTCGTCCGTTTCTGCGATGCTTTCAATATTCCTATCGTATCTTTGGTAGATGTACCGGGCTTCCTTCCCAACCGGTCAGGAGTACAACGGTGTTATCCTGCACGGGCCAAATTGCTGTATGCCTACGGTGAAGCTACTGTGCCCAAGGTTACTATCACCCTGCGTAAATCCTACGGTGGTTCGCACATCGTGATGAGCTGTAAGCAACTCCGCGGTGACATGAACTATGCATGGCCTACTGCTGAAATCGCAGTTATGGGTGGTGCAGGTGCGGTAGAAGTTCTGTATGCACGCGAGGCTAAAGAGCAAGAAAATCCGGCTCAGTTCCTGGCTGAAAAGAAGCTGAATATACCAAACTGTTTGCCAATCCTTACAATGCAGCCAAGTATGGCTATATCGATGATGTTATCGAACCGCGCAACACGCGTTTCCGCATTATCCGCGCCCTGCAACAACTGCAAACCAAGAAATTGACCAACCCGGCCAAGAAACATGGTAATATTCCTCTTTAAGAATTGAGAATTAACAGTTGAGAATTAAAAAATAAAAACTCAAATTTATGAATAAAACAAAAATCGGAATATTCCTTTCATTGATGCTGGTGCTGGGGTTCTGTTCTTCTTGTGGAGAAAAGGAGTCAAACTCTAAACTGTTGCTGAATGAAGTGCTTATCACCAACGAAAGCAACTTTCAGGATGATTACGGTGTTCACAGCGCATGGATTGAGATATTCAACAAATCATATGGCAGCGCCGACCTTGCAGGTTGCTATCTGAAATTCAGCAGCCAACCGGGTGACACCGCTACCTATTTCATCCCGAAAGGTGATGTCCTGACTTTGGTAAAACCTCGTCAGCACGCGCTGTTTTGGGCAGACGGAGAACCTAATCGCGGTACTTTCCATACCAACTTTAAGTTAGACAGCCAGAACGCCAATTGGATCGGCTTATACGATTCCGGCAAGAAATTACTGGACCAGATTGTGGTACCCGCCGGAACATTACAAGCCAACCAATCTTATGCACGTGTCAGTGATGCCACTCCGGAATGGGAAGTAAAAGGAGATGCGTCCGATAAGTATGTAACTCCAAGCACCAATAACAAAACCATTGACAGCAATGCTAAAATGGAAAAGTTTGAAGAGCATGACAGTATAGGTATCGGTATGGCTATTTCCGCCATGAGTGTAGTATTTTCCGGATTACTCCTTCTTTATATCTCTTTCAAGATTATAGGCAAGATTTCTGTAAACCTCAGCAAACGTAACGCAATGCGCGCTAAGGGCATTACCGATAAAAAAGAGGCTAAAGAAAAACAACTGGGAGAAGCACCGGGTGAAGTATTCGCAGCCATTTCCCTGGCATTGCACGAAATGCAGAGTGATGTACACGATGTGGAAGACACCGTACTCACCATTACCCGCGTAAAACGCAGCTATTCACCTTGGAGTTCAAAGATTTACACGTTGCGTGAAACCCCTCAGAGAAAGTAAAGTCACCTTTAATAAAGATAAAACGATGAAAGAATATAAATACAAAATCAACGGTAACGCATATAAAGTTACTATTGGAGATATTGAAGACAACATCGCTCACGTAGAAGTGAACGGTACTCCCTACAAAGTAGAAATGGAAAAAGCTCCGAAAGTTGCAGTCAAACCGGTAGTACGCCCTGTTAGTGCAGCCCCAGCTGCCCCGACTGCTCCAGTTGTAAAACCGGCTGCTGCTTCAACCGGCAAGTCAGGTGTAAAATCTCCGCTGCCAGGTGTTATCCTTGACATCAAAGTCAATGTGGGTGATACCGTGAAGAAAGGCCAGGTTATCATTATCCTGGAGGCCATGAAAATGGAGAACAATATCAATGCCGACAAAGACGGTAAAATTACCGCTATTAATGTTAGTAAAGGAGAATCCGTACTCGAAGGTACTGACCTTGTAATTATTGAATAATATGGGAGAATTTATCACATTTTTAGGAAATAACCTTGCAGACTTCTGGACTTATACAGGTTTTGCCAATGCAACAGGCGGACATCTGGTAATGCTTCTGGTAGGTTTATTCTGGCTGTAGCCAAGGAATTTGAGCCGATGTTGCTGATTCCTATCGGTTTCGGTATGCTGATCGGTAATATCCCTTTCAATATGGAAGCCGGATTAAAAGTCGGTATCTATGAGGAAGGGTCTGTACTTAATATTCTGTACCAGGGGGTAACTTCCGGTTGGTATCCGCCACTTATTTTCTTGGGTATCGGAGCTATGACGGATTTCTCCGCTCTAATCTCTAACCCGAAGCTGATGCTAGTCGGTGCTGCCGCACAATTCGGTATTTTCGGTGCATACATGACTGCTTTGGCTATCGGATTCGATCCGATGCAAGCTGGTGCTATCGGTATCATCGGTGGTGCCGATGGTCCGACAGCCATTTTCCTTTCGTCCAAACTGGCTCCCAACCTGATGGGTGCAATTGCCGTGTCCGCCTATTCCTATATGGCATTAGTACCGGTAATCCAACCGCCTATCATGCGTCTGCTGACCAGCAAGAACGAGCGTCTTATCCGCATGAAACCGCCACGTGCAGTTTCTCATACGGAAAAAGTAATGTTCCCGATTATCGGTCTGTTACTTACCTGTTTCCTTGTTCCGTCCGGTTTGCCTTTGTTAGGTATGCTATTTTTCGGTAACTTACTAAAAGAGAGTGGTGTAACCCGCCGTCTGGCTAACACAGCCAGCGGTCCGCTGATTGATACCATCACAATTCTGCTTGGTCTGACTGTAGGTGCTTCCACACAAGCATCCGAATTCCTGACTACAGACTCATTGTGGATTTTTGGTTTGGGTGCATTCTCATTCATTATCGCAACCGCTTCCGGTGTAATCTTTGTGAAGATATTCAATATCTTCCTGAAGAAAGGCAACAAGATTAATCCGCTGATTGGTAATGCAGGCGTATCTGCAGTGCCTGACTCCGCACGTATCTCTCAAGTAGTAGGTTTGGAATATGATCCAACCAACTACCTGTTGATGCATGCCATGGGGCCGAACGTAGCGGGCGTTATCGGCTCAGCAGTAGCTGCCGGTATTCTGTTGGGATTCCTGATGTAAGCAGTGAAAACGTTTGCATAACCTGCATAAAGGATAATAGCGGAGAGGTAACAGCCTTCTCCGCTATTTTTTTTAATTTAGCGGAGAAAATAACGAAAAGCTAATATCATGAAAAAAGTATTCTTCATTTTAGGAACACTCCTACTTTCCCTCAGTACGTACGCAGCCATGAACGTAAACAAAATCGATCCACCATTTTGGTACACTGGTATGCAAAACCCCGAACTTCAGCTAATGGTATATGGTGAAGGCATCGGCAATGCAACGGTATCTGTCAACTATCCCGGCGTCTCGCTGAGCAGCACAGTCAAATTGGAAAGCAATAATTACCTGCTGGTCTACCTCAGACTGGATAAAAATGTGAAACCCGGTAAAATGCCACTCACCTTCACGCAAGGCAAGAAAAAGTTCGTCAAAGAATATGAGTTAAAGGCACGTACCAAAAAAGGCTGCGAGCACAAAGGTTTCGATGCATCCGACGCACTCTATCTGTTAATGCCCGACCGTTTTGCCAACGGCAACCCGGACAACGACCAAATAGCAGGCATGGCAGAATATAAGGTAGACCGCAACGACCCAAATGCTCGTCATGGCGGCGATCTCGCAGGTATCGAACAGCACCTTGATTACTTTTCCGATTTGGGCGTAACCGCCTTGTGGTTTACTCCGGTATTGGAAAACAACATGACCGGCGGTTCCTACCACGGCTATGCCACCACCGATTATTATAAAGTAGATCCCCGCTTCGGCAGCAATGAAGAGTATAAGCAGCTCATCGAAAAATCTCATACACGCGGCATTAAAATCGTAATGGATATGATTTTCAACCACTGCGGTGTAGAGCATATATGGATAAAAGACATGCCTTGCAAAGATTGGTTCAACAACCCCGACCATGAAAATAACTTTGTGCAGACATCCTTCAAACTGACTCCCCACGTAGACCCTTATGCTTCGAAATACGATTTCAGCCAGATGAATGACGGTTGGTTCGTAACCGCCATGCCCGACCTCAACCAAAATAACCCGCATGTATACCGTTATCTCGTTCAGAACAGTTTCTGGTGGATTGAATTCGCCAACATCGACGGCATCCGCATGGATACTTACCCCTATGCCGACTATGATGCCATGAGCAACTGGATGAAAGAGTTGAATGAAGAATACCCTAACTATAACACCGTAGGCGAAACATGGGTAACCGAACCGGCATATACCGCATGGTGGCAAAAGGACTCCAAACTGTCCGCTCCTAAAAACAGCAATCTGAAGACGGTAATGGATTTCAGTTTCTATGATAAAATCAACATTGCCAAAACGGAGGAAACAGAAACTTGTTTCGTATCTTTAGGCATAAAGTTTTTCGTTATGGCAAAGTTACATTTTCGTCCTTACATTCCCAACCAAACCGTTCTTTTTCCACAAAGAATTGATGAAAACATAGCTGCGACCGACCCGGTCCGCATCGTGAATGCTGTTATTGACAATCTCAATCTTGAGAGTTTCAAGAAGCTTTATAAGGAAACGGGCCGTTGTCCTTATCATCCTAAAATGATGCTTAAGGTGATAATCTACGCCTACATGAATAATATCTATTCTTGCCGTAAAATAGAGAAGCACCTCCTTCGTGACATTCATTATATTTGGCTTGCCGGTAATGAGCATCCGGATTTTATCACGATCAACCGTTTTCGTAACCGTGTAAAGGAGGAAATAAATAATGTATTTACCCAGTTGGTTCTTGTCCTTGCCGATAAAGGTTTCATCAGCCTTGATGTGGAGTATATCGACGGCACCAAGATTGAATCCAAAGCCAACAAATATACTTTTGTCTGGCGCAAGACAGTCGAACGGAACCGTACGAGACTAATGGATAAAATCCGTATTCTCTTGGAGCAGGTGGATGAAACCATTGCACAGGAGAACTCTATAAAAGACACATCCGTGGAGTTTACTTCCTGCAGGCTCTCTGACATAGTGGATGAACTTAAAGAAGCCCTGGAACGCCAGCCTGCAACAAAGGATAAGGAAGAAAAGAAAGCCCTGAGCAAAAAAGAAGAAGCAGGTCAGGGAACTTGAAGGGTATCGTGACAAGCTGATAGAATACGACAATCACCTTGATACCCTTGGAGAACGTAACTCCTATTCCAAGACCGATCCTGGTGCCACATTCATGCGCATGAAAGAAGATGCCATGAAGAACGGGCAGACCAAACCCGGATATAATCTGCAAATAGGTACTGAAAACCAATTTATCACAGACTTCCGTCTGTTTCCCAACCCTACCGATACACTGACCCTCATACCTTTTCTTTTCCACTCTTTCCAGCACCGCTATAACCGCTTACCGGGTATCGGTGTGGCAGACTCCGGTTACGGCTCGGAAGAAAATTACCGGTTCATGCAGGAGAATGGGATAGAAGCCTTCATCAAGTACAATTACTTCCATAAAAAACAGCGTCCCCGTTATACTCCCAACCCGTTCCATGCCGAAAGTCTCCATTACAATGAGGGGGAGGATTATTACGTTTGTCCTATGGGACAGCACATGAACCGTATAGGAACCAAACGTGACAAGACAGCGAGCGGATACATCACCGAAAGTGCCCGGTATAAAGCAAAAAGATGTGAAGGTTGCCCTTTGCGTGGCAGTTGTTTTAAAGCTCGGGGGAACCGTATTATAGAAGTCAACCACCGGTTAAATCAATACAAACGGCAGGCACGGGAAAGATTGCTCTCAGAAGAAGGTATCAAGCATAGAGGCAGGAGGTGTATAGAACCAGAAGCTGTGTTTGGACAAATGAAATACAACATGGCATACAGAAGATTCCGGCATGTGGGAGAAGACAAGGTTACAATGGACTTTGCTTTCTTTGCTATAGCCTTTAATATCAAAAAAATGTGTGCTAAACTGATAAAAGAAGGAAAGGGGCTCATTACAGTTGCCAAATATATGTTTATGGGAATATTTATAACCCGATATAAAGCATTATCCTTTAAAAAAACCGTCAATCATTGAAAAGAAGAACAAGAGAAGAATAAAATACCTCTACTCACCAGTCAAATCCATTCTATTTTAAAGCTATTGGCTTGAATTAACAGAATATTGTAATCTCTATATTACAAAGTTTTTGCATCTGTCTGTTCATTCTCTCCTTTTGCGTTCTTACCTCTATAAACAAAAAAGCCGGAAAGCGAGTTTGTTTTCCGGCCTGTTATTTACACATTATTATATATTATCTTTTCAGATAGATAATCGTAGGTAAATGGTCGCTGTAACCGTTCAGCCATACGCGCCCGCCATGAGTACGCAAAGGTGAACCTTTGTATTTACCATCCTGCTGAATCAGGTAGTCGCGGATAAAAACCTCGCTATGGTCGTAACGCAGTCCTTTTTTCGCTTTCACCAACGGTCTGGACAGTACAATCTGGTCGAACAGATTCCACTTGCCACGATAGAGCAAGGTTCCCACACCCTTATCCTCCAGTATTTCCCACCAGGGATTGAAGAACTGATTGGCTTTCATGCCCGATATATATTTACGGGCCCCTAAAGTCTGCATGCTTTCATCCATCGGATCGTCATTCATATCTCCCATAACAAAGAGTTTCAGCTTTTTGTCTTCATGCATCAAGGAGTCCGTCAACGCCTTTACCTGCCTGGCGGCATGCACCCGCACCGGTGATTTCGCTCCGCGGGAAGGCCAGTGATTCACAATGAAACACACACGCTCACCCGCCATTCTACCGTCTACAATAAGGAAACCGCGCGTCAGATGCACCGTATCCCCTTCAAACGGAGCGGAAAGTACCAGTTTAGAGTTCGTCACGGCAAACTGTTGCGGATCATACAAAAGTGCACAGTCAATGCCACGTCTGTCGGGTCCCTCATAATGAACAAACTTATAGTTAGCCATAGCCGGCTGACTGACAAGATCCGTCAGTACCCTATGATTCTCGACTTCTGCCACGCCAATTACTGCCGGTCCCTCAGGAACCAGATTACGCGACAAGGCACTCAACACGTCCGAGAGATTATGCAGTTTAGCTTCGTACTTTTTCGCAGTCCACCGGTAACTGCCATCAGGCAGGAAGTCATAGTCATTCTTACCTGCATCATGGATGGTATCAAACAGATTCTCAAGATTATAAAACGCTATGCTATACAGTTTGCGTTCCGTGTTCTGGGCTACAACTATTGTAACGCTGAACCAAAAAGAAAAGAATACAATCAGTTTTCTCATAGGTGATATGATATTAATCTCCTGCAAAAATCTAAAAATAAAAAGTTATAAACCTATCAATTGCCAGCTTTTTTTTGCCAAAAACCTTTTTTCATTTCATAGAAAAGCATTATCTTTGCGCACTGAAAAAAATCTGAATTACACTATTTACCATTAGACTATTTGAAAAAGGTTTCACCAAAATAGTAACAGAATATAAATTAACTACCTGGTAAGTCAATCAATAACCACTCAATATTCGGGTCAGTCCCATGCACATACCCCCCATTCCAATTTTTACGGGGACGCACCACCAGCCTATTCTGTAACTCATAACCGTGACGGGGAATACCGCGATCTACCATTTCAAAACCGACCAATTTACGTACCGTACCCTCCGTCTTCTGTTTCTCCAGCATTGGACGATTGATAAAGTTCTTACCCTCTACAAACTTGGTAATCCATCCCAATCCAGCTTCAATAGGCGACGTGGTATCATCCAGGTCATTTCCATACAGGCAGAATCCCATTTCAAGGCGAAGCGTATCACGAGCACCCAAACCGATAGGTTTGATACCGAACTCCGCACCAGCCTCAAACACGGCATTCCATATTTTTATTGCAGCTTCAGGATAGAAATAGAGTTCAAAACCACCGGCTCCAGTATAACCGGTATTGGAGATTATAACATCCGGCTCACCTGCAAATTCACCATGCGTAAAGGTGTAATACGAAAGTTCGGAAAGATTAACAGGTGTCAGTTTCTGCAATGCTTCGATAGCTTTCGGACCTTGTACCGCAAGCTGCGCCATACGGTCGGAAGCATTCTCCAACTCAGCTCCCATCGTATTATGAGACATACACCAGTTCCAGTCTTTCTCGATATTGGAAGCATTGACTACCAACAGATATTTCTCCTGCTCGTACCGGTAGACCAATAAATCATCTACAATACCGCCATCCTCATTGGGGAAGCAAGTATATTGTACCTTACCGGGAGTAAGGGCTGCTACGTTATTAGAGGTGACTGTCTGTAAAAAGTCCAAAGCATGCGGACCTTTCACCCAAAACTCTCCCATGTGGGAGACGTCAAACACACCGACACCCTGACAAACAGTAAGATGTTCATCAATGATACCGGAATATTCGATAGGCATATTGTATCCCGCAAATTCGTGCATCTTAGCTCCCAGCGAGATGTGCGTTTCTGTAAATGGAGTGGTTTTCATGGTGTGACTTATAAGTTATAGATTATGATTTATTTGTTAGCGGCAACGAGTTCGGCTATCTTGACGATAACATTCATGGCTTTCTCCATATTCTGAATAGGAATAAATTCGTAACGTCCGTGGAAATTCAGACCACCGGCAAAGATGTTGGGGCACGGCAAGCCTTTGAACGAAAGTTGCGCACCGTCCGTACCGCCACGAATAGCTTTTACGTGAGGCTCTACACCGACGGCTTCCATAGCTTTAAAAGCTGTATCGATGATATGCATCACCGGCTCAATCTTCTCACGCATATTATAATATTGGTCATGTAGTACGAGTGCAGCTGTACCCTCGCCATATTCGGCATTAATTTTGCAGACAAGGTGTTCAAATTCTTTCTTGCGGCTCTCAAAACGGACACGGTCGTGATCGCGAATAATGTAAGTAACCGTGGTCTGCTCCACTTCACCCGTAATTCCAATAAGATGATAGAAGCCCTCGTACCCCTCGGTATGTTCCGGTGTTTCGTGGCTGGGCAACATGGAAATAAAACGATTGGCTATGCGGATAGAATTTATCATCTTGTTTTTGGCATAGCCCGGATGTACATTGCGTCCCTTGAAAACAATCTTGGCAGAAGCCGCATTGAAGTTCTCGAACTCCAGTTCGCCTACTTCACCGCCATCCATAGTATAAGCCCATTCGCAACCGAATTGCTCAACATTGAATTTATGCGCACCCAAACCGATTTCCTCATCGGGATTGAAACCGATACGGATTTTACCATGTTTGATTTCAGGGTGTTCTTTCAGATAAGCTACTGCCGAAACAATCTCCGCAATACCGGCTTTGTCATCGGCACCCAATAATGTTTTTCCGTTAGTAACAATCAAATCTTCTCCCTTATGGTCGAGCAATTCGGGGAATCGAGCAGGAGAAAGAACTACTTGCTCATCTGCGCAAAGAACAATGTCCTTTCCATCGTAATTCTCTACAATGCGCGGGGAGACATCTTTCCCGCTCATATCGGGACTAGTATCCATGTGGGCAATGAAGCCGACAACAGGTACAGACTTATCTATATTGGCAGGAAGAGTGGCAAACAGATAACCGTTCTCATCCAATGTAATCTCTTCCAACCCCAAAGCTTCCAATTCTTCTTTCAAGAACCTGGCAAATACCATTTGCCCTGGAGTACTCGGAGTTACCCCACTTTCCTCATTCGATTGCGTATCGAAACTTACATACTTTAAAAAACGTTCTACTAAAGTCATGATGATAGTGATTATAGTTAGTGATTAGCGATTAGTGGTTAGTGATGAACGATTAACGGTCAGTAGGCTACAACGCGCCCTCCTTTTATCCGAACGGCATTAATCACTTATCACTAAACCCTAATCACTATTTTACTGCCGTAAAATTAAAAAAAGGATTGTGAACTGCCAAGCAATTCACGCCCCTTTTTCATTCATTAATAACTATTTTGTCAATCAAAAGTGACTGCTACCATCAAAACAATGGGTACAAAGTTTACATTTAGGCAGACCAATCGCCTCAACCAATGTTTCCAGCGTATTGAACTTTAATGATGACAGTCCAAAACGCTCACGGATAACTTCTACCATTTTCTCGTACTCCGGCGAACCCGTAGTGGCATATTTCTCAAGATTTTTGTTTTCATCACCTTCCAACTCCTTAATGACACGGCGGGTAATCAACTCCAAATCTCCTTTGGATGCTGTGAAGCCTACAAACGGACAGCTATATATCAACGGCGGACAGGCAATACGAATATGTACTTCTTTCGCTCCATACTCATAAAGCACCTTTACATTATCGCGCAACTGAGTTCCACGGACAATGGAATCGTCACAAAACAGAAGGCGTTTACCTTCCAGCATGGCACGGTTGGAATGAGTTTCATCTTTGCCACCAACGAACGCATTTCCTGCCTGCTGGGAGTGAAACTACGCGGCCAAGTCGGAGTATATTTTGAAATGGCACGATGATAAGGAACTCCCTTTCCTTCGGCATATCCAAGCGCCATACCGACACCGGAATCGGGTATGCCGCACGTACAATCTACTTCCGAGGTATCGGTCTGTCCCATTTTCAGTCCAGAAACAAAGCGTACATCTTCCACATTCTTTCCCTCATAGCATGAAGTGGGAAAGCCATAATAAACCCATAGGAAAGAACATATCTGCATCTCCTCATTAGGTTTGCGCATCTGCTCCACCCCTTCTGCATGCAGACGGACAATCTCGCCCGGTCCCAGATAGCGGTCTATTTCATATCCCAAGTTCGGGAAACTACTCGATTCGCTTGTGGCTGCATATGCTCCATCTTTCTTACCGATAACAATGGGAGTGCGCCCCCAACGGTCGCGGGCGGCAATAATGCCGTCTTCCGTCAGCAGCAGCATGGAACATGAACCTTTAATATGCTTGTATACATTCTCAATGCCGTCTACAAAAGTCTTACCTTGTATCAGCAGCAAAGCGATAAGTTCCGTTTGATTGGTTTTGCCGGAGCTTAATTCGGCAAAGTGCATATTTTGCTCCAGAAGTTCGGTTTCCAACTCTTTCAGGTTCATAATCTTGGCAACCGTAACTATGGCAAAACGACCGAGATGGGAATTTAAAATAAGAGGTTGAGGGTCTGTGTCACTGATAATTCCGATGCCGGAATTTCCCTTGAACTTATCCAGTTCGTCTTCAAATTTCGTACGGAAATAGGTACTTTCCAAATTATGAATGGAGCGTGTAAATACAGCCTCATCCTGATCATAAGTAGCCAAACCGCCACGTTTTGTCCCTAAATGCGAATTATAATCTGTGCCGTAAAACAAATCCGCCACGCAACTTGCCTTGGCGACTGTCCCGAAAAAACCTCCCATAAGTTCCTTGTGTTATTAGTTATTTTATTAACGGGTACAAAGGTACAAAGAAGTTTCCTTGTGAGCGATATATTCCACCTCTAAAAATAATAAAAAACTCCCCGCCAAAACAAAGAAGTCAGTCCTGCGGGGAGGTTACCAATACCTAATTAAGAATTTCTTTTTACCTTAATCATTTCCATTTTTTCACACTCTTCTTCTCAGCCGGAGTAGCTTCAATCAAGCTCAATGCGAAACCACCGCTACGTGCTTCCCAAACGGAGATTTTGGTTTTATTGGTTACAATACCTTTCTTTATCTGATAGGAAGTAGGATTCTCTTTGTAATCGGCATCCTTACCATCGGCATACAGAGTAGCTACATATTGCTTGCCCGGCGTCAGAAAATCGAGAGTAAAGCCGGCTGTGCGGGCATTTTCATCTGTAATGCCGCCTACAAACCAATTATCAGTACCTTTCGCCTTACGGGCTACGGTAATGTAATCTCCCGGTTCAGCTTCAATATATTCGCTGTCGTCCCAATCTACGGCTACATCTTTGATGAACTGGAATGCATCCATGTGCTTCTCGTAATTCTCCACTAGATCGGCAGCCATTTGCAACGGACTGTAAAGGGTTACATAAAGAGCCAACTGCTTGGCAAGCGTAGTTTGTACCTGTCCGTGAGGCAGGTCGCCCATGAAATCCAGTTTTGTATCAAAAATACCCGGAGTGTAGTCCATCGGTCCGCCGATAAGACGGTTGAACGGAAGTAGTGTGGTATGAAACGGCTTGCTACCGCCAAATGCTTCGTATTCAGTGCCACGGGCAGATTCGTTGCCGATAAGATTCGGATAAGTACGGCACAAACCGGTAGGACGTACGGCTTCATGGCCATTGACACAGATTTTATAGTCGGCAGCTTTTTTTACGGCATAAAGATAGTGATTGTTCATCCATTGTCCGTAATGATGTTCGCCACGCGGGATGATATCTCCTACGTAACCGCTCTTCACAGCATTATAACCGTTATCGACCATAAACCGGTAAGCTTTGTCCATGTGGCGTTCGTAGTTGCGGACGGAAGAAGAAGCCTCATGGTGCATCATCAGTTTAACACCTTTACTCTTGGCATATGCATTCAACATCTTCACATCGAAATCGGGGTACGGAGTCACAAAGTCGAAAACATAGTCTTTGGAGTGTCCGAACCAGTCTTCCCAACCTTCGTTCCAACCTTCTACCAAAACCTGGTCAAAGCCGTGGGCAGCGGCAAAATCTATGTATCTCTTCACGTTCTCATTGTTGGCGCCATGACGTCCGTTAGGTTTTGTTTTGGAATAGTCCGTTTCGCCCAACTTAACAGAAGGCAGATCATCCGTATACGCCCAAGTGCTTTTACCGGCAATCATTTCCCACCATACTCCTACATATTTCACAGGTTTAATCCAAGAAACATCTTCATAAGCGCAAGGTTCGTTCAAATTTAAAGTCAACTTGGAAGCAAGAATATCGCGTGCATCGTCACTGACAATCACCGTACGCCACGGCGATTTACAGGGAGCTTGCATATAACCTTTATCACCTACTGCATCGGGCGTCAGCCAAGATTCAAAAATCAGATTTTTATCATCCAGATTCAGATGCATGCAGGAGTAGTCTACCAAGGCAGCTTCGTGCAGATTGATATACAAGCCGTCCGCCGTTTTCATCTGAAGGGAAGTCTGTACGCCTGTCGGAGAGAATTGTGTCTGCGACGCATTACCGGTAATGGCAGATTTCATAAGACCGCGGATTTCAGAAAGTTTGGACTCTGTAAAGTCATACTCCTGCGTATCATAATCACCTGGAATCCAAAACGCCTTATGGTCACCCGTCATGGCAAATTGGGTACGTTCTTCCTTAATAACAAAGTAGTTCAAATTCTTTTGTAAAGGAAACTCGTAACGGAAACCGAGGCCATCATCGAAAAGACGGAAACGGATGATAATATTACGGTCTTGCGCTTTTTGGTCCAGCGTTACAGCCATTTCATTATAATGGTTGCGGATTTGTTTCACCTCACCCCACACCGGTTCCCATGTTTCGTCGAATGTAGACGTTTGGGTATCGGCCAGAGTAAATCCGTTCATCAGTCCCGGATCATTCTTCAATTCCAAACCCAGCTTTGAGGGCTTTATAACAGCTTTTCCTTTGTAGAAAAGTTCATAAACAGGTTCACCTTGAGAATTGACGGAGAAGTTTAATTGAAGTTGTCCATTGGGCGAGGTGATGCTCTCGGCCATTGCTGCACTACTCATAGAAAGTACGAGCAGGAAGCAGGTTAGTTTAATGCAAATTGCTTTCATGTTTCTCATGCTATGATTTATAATTTATTTGATGCAAATATAAGCAGGAAAGTCTCCTGATTTAAGGTTATCAAATGAAAATAGATATGAAATAAAAGCAAACGTTTGCATAAGTAATTATAAACCTGTTTTTTAAAAGAAATACCGCTCACTCGGAAATACAAATGGAATGAAAACACTATCTTTGTCAACTCAATACCAGACTTCAATTATTATGACTAAAATATTGATAGCCATATTTCTTGGCGGCGGCACAGGCAGCGTATTGCGCTATTGCGTGCAAATGGCACTCCATGAACGGATAGTACCCTACTCCTTTCCTTGGGCTACATTTGCCGTAAACATCATCGGAGGCTTCCTGATAGGATTGTTCTACGTCTTATCCGCCCGCTTCAACTTATCCGCAGAAGTAAGAATGTTGCTGACTACCGGCTTGTGTGGTGGCTTCACCACTTTTTCCACATTTTCCAACGACGGATTGATTCTAATTAAACAAGGATTTTACGGATTATTCGCCCTATATACCTTATTAAGTATCTTGTTGGGAATATTTGCAGTATGGGGCGGAAATATCTTAGGGAAGACCTTTTAAAACAGCAATCATGAGAACAGGCAAATCCTTCAGCATGCCGCCCGTACGGGTCATCTCCCCCACTTTTGAAAGTCAAGTCGAGAGTTTCAAATCACTCAAGGAATGGCTTAGGACCGAAGAAACTGTCAGAGGGATATGTTTCAGCAAACAAACGGAAGAATCAATGGATTGTTCTTATAAAAGTATCACCAATTGCACTTTCAGCCATGTACAGTTCAACAACTGTAAACTGAAAGCTACTCACTTTACGGATGTCCGTTTCGAGCATTGCGATTTGTCCAACATATCATTTGCAGAAAGCTCTCTTTTTCGGGTAGAATTCATTTCCTGTAAACTAGTAGGCACAAATCTGCCAGAAACAATCCTGAATCATTGCAGGATGCAGGATTGCAATGCGAGATACCTCAATTTTTCCATGAGTAAAATCAATCAGGCGGAGTTCACCACCTGCGATTTGCGTAACAGCGACTTCAACGACTGCAAGTTGACTTCCATCGCTTTTACCAATTGCGAGTTAGTAGAAGCGGAATTTTCGCATACTCCGCTCAGGGGCATTGACTTGAGCGATTCGCATATCGAGGGTATTCACGTCAATCTGCCGGATATACGGGGAGCTATCGTCAGTACCCACCAAGCCATGGACCTGACAAGCCTGCTGGGACTCGTAATAAAAGACTGAACAATTTTCCATTTTCACTTGTTATACCTATGGAATTTACATTTAAAATAAAATAAGATGAAAATAGAAAAGATTATCGGACGTGAGATTCTTGATTCAAGAGGAAACCCTACCGTAGAAGTTGATGTAATATTAGAGTCCGGCTTTATCGGCCGCGCTTCCGTACCCTCCGGTGCATCCACTGGCGAACATGAAGCCCTAGAACTGCGTGACGGTGATAAAAAACGTTATGGTGGCAAGGGAGTACTGAAAGCCGTTAACAATATTAATAATATCATCGCTCCCAAGTTGATTGGCATGTCGGTTCTTGAACAGATGAGTATCGACCATACCATGCTGGCCTTGGACGGCACAAAGACCAAATCCAATCTGGGTGCAAATGCAATCTTGGGGGTTTCGCTTGCCGTAGCCAAAGCAGCGGCGGCATACCTTGATATTCCCCTCTATCGCTATATCGGTGGAACAAATACATATGTAATGCCTGTTCCGATGATGAATATCATCAATGGCGGTTCGCACAGTGATGCCCCCATCGCTTTCCAGGAATTTATGATACGTCCGGTAGGGGCGAATTCTTTCCGCGAAGGTCTGCGCATGGGCGCAGAAGTGTTCCACGCCTTAAAGAAAGTATTGCATGACCGCGGACTTAGTACTGCTGTAGGCGACGAGGGCGGTTTCGCTCCCGACTTGACAGGCACAGAAGACGCTTTGGACTCGATCATTGCTGCCATTAAGGCTGCCGGCTACGAACCGGGCAAAGATGTGATGATTGGCATGGACTGCGCTTCTTCCGAATTCTATCATGACGGCATTTACGATTACACCAAATTCGAAGGTGAAAAAGGCAAAAAACGTACAGCCAACGAGCAGGTAGATTATCTGGAAGAGTTGATTGACAAATATCCTATCGACTCTATCGAAGACGGCATGAGCGAAAACGACTGGGATGGCTGGAAGAAACTGACCGACCGCATCGGAAACCGCTGTCAACTGGTAGGTGACGACCTATTTGTCACCAATGTAGATTTCCTTGCCATGGGTATCGAAAAAGGTTGCGCAAACTCCATACTGATTAAGGTAAATCAAATCGGCTCCCTGACAGAAACGCTGAATGCCATCGAAATGGCGCACCGTCATGGCTACACGACCGTTACATCCCATCGTTCCGGCGAAACGGAAGATTCCACGATTGCAGACATTGCCGTAGCCACCAACAGCGGTCAAATCAAGACCGGTTCTTTAAGCCGTTCAGACCGTATGGCTAAATACAATCAGTTGTTGCGCATCGAAGAAGAGATAGGCAATAACGCCGTATACGGATACAAAAGAATAAAATAAGTGCTGTTTTCAAACTGAGCCGAAATATCATAAAGACAAAGAGATATATCATCGCTGATATATCTCTCTCTTTTTTTGAGCCTCTTGTCGGATTCGAACCAACGACCCCGAGAGATTACAAATCACGTGCTCTGGCCAACTGAGCTAAAAGAGGCGGGGGTGGGTAAGCTATCTACATCGCGCCGCTACAACCAACTACCTTTGCTGCGATCAAGCCCTGGAGGATTCGAAGGGAGCTGGCCGTATAGGACTTACCCGTTTTGCGAGTGCAAAGGTAGATAAAAATTTTAAATCTGCAATACCTTCCCCTAACTTTTTTCAACTTTAACAAGAATACAGGGTCTACAACCAATATTATTTATAACTTTGCGCCATATTTCTAAGAAAAATGGCAGAAAATAAAGGTTACATGCAATATGCAATGTTGTTCGGCACCTATTTGGGAGGATATTGGATTTTAAAATTCATCCTCTTCCCTTTAGGATTGACAATTCCGTTTTTATCTTTCCTTTTCGTAGGGCTCACGTTATGTGTCCCTTTCATGGGCTATTATTATGTACGAATGTATCGTAATACTGTATGCAGCGGCAGTATCAGTTTCTTGCATGCATGGATATTCACAGTATTCATGTATATGTTTGCCGCATTGCTGACGGCAGTGGCACACTACATTTATTTCCGTTTCATCGATCATGGTTTCGTTATCAATGCCTACGAATCTCAAATTGATATCTTAAATAAAAGCGGTGTACCGGACATAGAAGCCTATACAAACATGTTTCAAGAAACATTGGAGACTGTGAAATCGCTCACTCCCATAGATATCACCATGCAACTGGTGTCATGGAATGTATTTTGCGGTTCATTGCTCGCGCTTCCTACCGCCTTATTTGTAATGAGGCGTAAAAAGGAATGACAAGAACAGACAAATTTCAAATAAATCAGGTATAGTATAATATAGTAAAATCGTAAATAAGCAAATGGATATTTCAGTTGTCGTTCCTTTATATAATGAAGAGGAGTCTCTTCCGGAATTGTTTGCATGGATTGAACGGGTAATGAAAGCCCATGACTTTTCTTATGAAGTTATTTTCGTTAACGACGGAAGTACCGACCGTTCCTGGCAAATAATAGAGCAATTACAAACAAAATCTGATAAAGTGCGCGGAATAAAGTTCCGTCGCAATTATGGCAAATCACCGGCTCTCTATTGCGGTTTTGAACAGGCCCAGGGCGATGTTGTGATTACAATGGACGCCGACCTGCAAGACAGTCCTGACGAAATACCGGAACTATACCGCATGATTACGGAAGATGGTTACGATCTGGTGTCCGGCTGGAAGCAAAAAAGATACGATCCGCTGTCAAAGACCATACCGACAAAACTGTTCAACGCTACGGCACGCAAGGTTTCCGGCATAAAGAACCTGCACGATTTCAATTGCGGCCTGAAAGCCTATCGCAAAGATGTTATAAAAAACATAGAAGTGTACGGCGAAATGCATCGCTATATTCCCTACCTGGCAAAGAATGCCGGTTTCAAGAAGATTGGCGAGAAAGCCGTACACCATCAGGCACGGAAATTTGGCAAGACAAAATTCGGCGGGTGGAATCGTTTCTTCAACGGATACCTGGACTTGATATCCCTCTGGTTCCTTTCCACCTTCGGCATCAAGCCTATGCACTTCTTTGGCATATTGGGTTCTCTGATGTTCTTCGTCGGATTCGTTGCCGTCATTATTGTCGGCGCCAGCAAGCTGTATTACATGAATCAAGGGATGCCCTACCGCCTTGTGACAGATTCTCCCTATTTCTACCTGTCACTGACATCCATGATTATCGGCACGCAGTTATTTGTGGCAGGTTTTCTCGGAGAGCTGATATCCCGCAATGCACCAGAACGCAATAAGTACCAAATTGAGAAAATGATTTAACCATGAAAGCATTAGTCAGATTTATAATGTTCGGGGCTGTTCTTTTCCCTGTTTTCAGTATAGCAATATCCTGTTCGGAAGAAGCGGACTGTTCAATGACAACGCGAGCCATGATGCAATGTTACCTATATACATTGGATCCTGACACCAAAGTGGTATCCAATGATACCTTAGACTCTTTGACGGTTACTGCCTTTGGCACGGATTCCGTCATCATCAACAATCAAAAAAAAGTGCACGATCTCTCGTTGCCACTGAGATATACCGCCGACTCCACCGTACTCGTGTTTCATTACAGCAAGACATTGACAGATACGCTTGTTATTCACCAAACCAACACACCTTACTTCTTGTCAATGGATTGCGGTTATCAAATGAAACAAGCCATAACAGATGTCCGATACAGTCGCCACAGTCTTGATTCTATTCGCGTTGCAAATAAAGAAGCCGGAATTTATGGAGCAGAAAATCTTAAACTATTCTATTAGTCTGGCGTTCTGTTTGCTGCTGTCTCTTCCATTACAGGCACAAAACAGTGACATTTCCGCCCCGCCGGCAAACACTCCGCCCAAAAAGGAGAAAAAAGAGGCCAAAGAGGAAGTGCACTATCCGCTGTACAATGGTATTTCTGTCAGTGTTGATTTATGGGGACCCGGAAGCAAACTGTTCGGGAGTGACTTTTTCAGCAGTGAGGTAGCTGTCGATGTCAATCTTAAAAATCGCTTTTTCCCGATTGTAGAATTAGGATATGGCAATACTGATACTTGGAGCGACAAAGGAATACATTATAAAACCGGTGCTCCCTATTTCCGTATCGGTATGGACTATAATGCGCTTTATAACAAAAAACACGGACATATGATACTCGTTGGCCTGCGCTATGCGGCAACGAGCTTTAAATATGATGTAGAAGCGTTAGGCATCAACGACCCTGAATACGGGGGAAGTTTGGGTAATCCGAATTTGATAGACGGCATTTGGGGAAACAGCCTGCCTTTTAATTATAAAGGAATGAAAGGCTCGATGCAATGGGCCGAATTTTGTGTCGGTATACGGGCGCATGTATGGAAAGACCTGTATATGGGTTGGGCGTTACGTTTCAAATTCCGTATGAGTTCTTCCGTTGCCGAGCATGGTGATCCATGGTACGTACCGGGCTACGGGAAGTACAACGGAAACACAACCGGGGTTACCTATACAATAACTTATAAACTACCATTCTAAGAGATAATGACAGGATTAGAAATCTGGTTGCTTGCCATAGGGCTTGCTATGGACTGTTTCGCTGTATCCATAGCCAGCGGCATTATATTAAAACGTGTTCAATTGTGCCCGATGCTGATAATGGCATTGGCTTTCGGCTTTTTTCAGGCACTCATGCCATTGCTTGGCTGGATAGGCGCCAGTTTTTTCAGCCATCTCATTGAAAGTATAGACCATTGGATAGCTTTTGCCATTTTAGCTTTTCTGGGTGGACGTATGATTATGGAATCTTTCAAGGATGAAGATTGCCGGCACGAGTTCGATCCTACCAAGCTGAAAGTAGTAGCGGCATTGGCGGTAGCCACCAGCATCGATGCCTTGGCGGTAGGTGTTTCGTTCGCTTTTCTGGGAGTTTGCAACTTTGCATCCATTCTGCCCCCTATCGGCATCATAGGATTTGTGTCGTTTGCCTTATCACTGGCAGGATTGATGTTCGGCATCCGGTGCGGATGCGGCATCGCCCGCAAGCTGCGTTCCGAACTGTGGGGCGGCATTATCCTCATCGTTATCGGAACGAAGATATTGATAGAGCACTTGTTCTTTTAAATAAAGAGTGAAAAACGAAGAAACGGCAGGCTGTCCGATAAAAGGCAGTCTGATAGAAGAATAAAAAAGAAGATCGCTTAATTTATTTATACAGCATCATACATTATGGAGAAGAAAGCACAACGTAATTTTTTATGGGTTGCCCTGCTTGCCTCGGCACTATCGGAATACTTGCACGCCACAACCGCGCTGTTCCTTATCAAACTGTCAGCGGACTGATATTCGGAACGGTCTATAACATAACCTATCAGTACGACAGCAATTTGAAAGCCGAGATAGAAGCTGAGCTTAAACGGTTTGACGGATCTCTATCTCCGTTTAACGATACGGCAACGATTACGCGCATCAACCGGAACGAAGAAATCATTCCCGATACTTTCTTCACCAACGTATTCCGCCGCAGCATGGAAATCTCCCGGGAGACCCAAGGTGCTTTTGACATTACGGTAGCCCCGCTTGCCAACGCATGGGGATTCGGATTTAAGAAAGGCGCATTTCCCGACTCTGCTATGATAGACAGCTTGCTGGACATCACAGGCTATCCGAAAGTATCGTTATCCGCCGACGGAAAAGTTATCAAACAGGATTCCCGCATCATGCTTTCGTGCAGCGCCGTAGCCAAAGGCTATGCAGTAGATGTCATTGCGCAATTGCTGGAAAAGAAAGGCATCGGCAATTTCATGGTAGATATAGGCGGCGAAGTGGTGGTGCGCGGAGAAAACCCGAAAAAAAGTTTATGGCGCATCGGAATCAACAAGCCGATAGACGACTCGCTCGCCGTAAACCAAGAATTGCAGACCATACTGCAAGTTACCGATGTGGGCATAGCCACTTCGGGAAATTACCGAAACTATTACTACAAAGACGGCAAAAAATATGCCCATACTATAGACCCGCGCACAGGCTATCCGGTGCAGCACAGTATCCTGTCGGCCACAGTGATTGCCCGCGACTGCATGAGTGCAGATGCCTATGCCACCGCTTTCATGGTCATGGGCCTGGAAGAAGCCGAACGCTTTGCCGATTCACACCCCGACCTCGACGCATGCTTCATATATGCGGACGAAAAAGGGGAACTCCGGATGTTCTACACGAAAGGAATGGATAAATATATGACGGTAAAATAG
>VOFI01001989.1_pt1 | contig 24903 bp, 45 predicted proteins | sample 5384131 | NCBI WGS metagenome assembly VOFI01 (sample SAMN12384728, study PRJNA508395) | human gut metagenome | isolation source: healthy gut H | host: Homo sapiens | reverse complement strand
GATTCCTTCATACTGAATCAGGATTGCCCGCAGTGCCCGCAGTTCTGCTTCCCGGTGTTTCCGGTTTTCTTCGGTGACCAGCTCTCCTTCCAGCTCTGCAAGACGATCTTTCAGCTGCGAAAAGGATTTCTTCTGCATGAAGTGCCTTCATGGCTTCCAGATATGCACTTTTTTACGAACAGTGTCTGTTCCCGGGTATATGCTTTCAGAGCGGCTGCAACGCATTCTGTACTGCCAGATCTCCCAGAAGTGCTGCATTCTTCCGCGTCTTTGCATCCTCTTCCTGTAAAAATCAAACACCAGATCGTAAATAGTTGTATCAAAAATTTCTCCTCTGTTCCGTTAATTATGCAGAATACTTCCTATATTTAATTTATTGTAGATGATTTTTTATTCTTTGTCTACTCCATTTTTTTTTTTCGATGTAAGCCGCCAGATCATCATGAAAATCTTCCCATGCACTCTCATGTTCCACAAAAATATTTCGGACAGTTTTTACCTGTCACATCATAATGCCGGATCACATCTTCAATTCCAAGATCATATCTTCCGATCAGCCATGTTGTCAATTGGATCAATGACTGATACGTACTGTCATTGAATTTTCCGGTGTCATCCGGAATACAGCATTCGATTGCGATTGTATCACTGTTTCGGTTATTGGATGCATATGCGATTTTCATTGCAGGGTAACATTTTTTATATTATGCAATTAGCTTTATTCAGTGAGTGCCAGAGCAAGTTGTAAATTTATTCTTCCGAAAGAAATATACGCCTTCTTCCTGTTGGTTTAGGAAAAGATAATTTGTAAAATATGCTGGTATCTATACAAAGAAAATTTGTATAAAAGATACCGTTATGGTATCTATACACTTAAAATGTAACATATCAATAGATCCCATTTACAGAATTTGTGGTACATTTCTTTCCCAGGAAGAATAAATTTACAACTGCGCCGTAGTTCCATCGCATAACGCTAATAGCGTAAACGTAAAACTTTTATAAAACCAACCTGAAATCAATATCGGCGCAAGGCGATACATCAAAAAGATGTACCGCAGGATTTGTAAACTTTTCTGTAGAAAGAGAATGTACCCCGAATCTTCCGTCACATAGAAAACACTTATATTTAAAACAGTTCCCTCATAGACTTACATAATCTTGTGAACCCAGCCCTTCCGGTCCTTCAATCTCGCCATCTGGATTCAGGTAAGTGTCTCACGCAGTTTCTTAGTATATGGGTCCATTTCTTCCATTCCACTCGGGAAACAGATTTCTTTGCCATGATCAACAACTTTTCCGATTGGAGAAATAACTGCTGCAGTACCACAGAGTCCACACTCTGCAAAATCAGGTACTTTGAGAATTTAACCGGTCTGTGCTCTACCGGCATATGCAGATACTTTTCAGCAACAACCATCAGAGATCTTCTTCTTGTAATGGAAGGTAAAATACTGTCTGACTTTGGTGTTACGAATGTTCCGTCCTTGGTAATGAAAATGAAGTTTGCTCCACCGGTCTCCTCTACATAAGTTCTTGTAGCAGGATCCAGATACATGTTCTCAGCATATCCCTGAGCATGTGCATCTACGATCGCATGCAGGCTCATCGCGTAGTTTAATCCGGCTTTGATATGTGACCGGTTCCGTGAGGTGCTGCACGGTCGAAATCAGAAACACGGATTGTAATTGGCTTTGCGCCGCCCTTGAAGTAAGGGCCTCCTACTGGTGTAACCAGAATACGGAACTGATACTCATCTGCTGGCTTTACGCCGATAACAGCGTTTGTAGCGATCATATATGGGCGGATATAAAGCGTTGCTCCGGAACCAAATGGAGGTACCCATGCTGCATTTGCCTTTACTACCTGCTCTACGGCATCTACGAAACGATCCTCCGGGAATACCGGCATCTCAAGTCTCTCACAGGAATCTTTCATACGGCTTGCATTTAAGTCCGGGCGGAAACATACAATATGTCCGTCCTCTGTTGTGTATACTTTTAATCCTTCAAAACAGGACTGTGAATACTGGAATACACCTGCACACTCATTTAATGTAACAGTAGGGATCTGTTACCAGTGCTCCATCGTCCCACTTTCCATCCCTTGTAATTTGCAACATAACGGTAGTCTGTGGTCATGTAACCAAATCCCAGGTTACCCCAGTCAAGATTTTTTTCTCCATTTTTCATTTCCTCCATTTTCTATTCCAATTCAAGTGTTCTATAACTTTTCGTTATGGAATACTGGATGTACTATTATTTTTACATATTTTAGTACAATCTGAAGTATTTGTCTATAGATCTTATGAAATTTCTCTATCAAAAAATTCATAAAAACCATAACCTGATTCCCTAAAGTCCCAGAAGTTCCATTGCTTCGTCCTTTAACTCCTGTGTGCGTTCTTTTCAAAAGCAGAAGTTTGTTGTACTTATAATAGGCATCATTTCCACATTCACTGACAAATTTCAGACTGTAATAACCGGCCGAAAGTTCGGACAAAAAAGATTACCATTTCCTGTCCCTCTCCAAATACCCGTGCAAGAAATTCAAATGCATGCGTCAGATGACGGCCTGCATCTGAAATTTCCTTCTGGCGGATCTGCTCCCTCTCATCAAACAGTTTCTTGACACATAAGAAATCTCCTTTTGCATCACCGGTTCCTTCGACTGCCAGTGCCATCAGGCAGTCATTCATTGCCTGAAGTGCCGCACACATGGCTTTTTCCTGTTCCCTGTCGATCATGCCGGCCTTTTTCCGGTGAGTGATCATGGTGTCATAAGAAGAAATCTGTCTTTCCAGAATTTCTTTTTCCGCTTCCCAATCCTTCCTTCAGATCGCTCCGCAAAAATCCTAGCTGCTCAAAAAAAAAAGCTTCCTGTGCAGCTTTTTTCCGAGAATAAGAAATGAATTCCTGTCCCAGGCTGTCCAAAAAGCAGCCCAAGCAGACTCAGCTTCTCATCAAACGGTGCATTTTTGATCGTCATACTGTTTTCCGGTATGCTGCCCTCTAAAATTTCCGGTATACGGTAAATATTTTTTATACTTATTGTACAATTCATAATAAGCAGCAAAAATCACGGGCAATCTCCTCGTCCTGCAGATACTGCACAACAAAGTCATAGTCTATGGCAAATCCAAGCTGTTCATACACTTTCATCACCTGTGAGAGATCCTCCCATCCACGGGCGGTCACAAACCGTTTTCCATCCAGATCCGACACAACCGAATAGAAATTGTTCTTTTTAATCTCCAGATAAGAAAAGAATTGCTCCATGAATCTGCGCTTTATACGCATACTCTTTCCACACAGAAAAATCTTCTTCTATATAAATCCGCTTGACACGGTCATAGGTAACAATGTCAAAATCGCGCACCGACTTGTTGTATTCCGGAGGATTTCCCGCCGTAACGATGACAAAGCCATCCGGTACCCTGTGATTTCAAATGTCTTGTACTGCAGAAACTGCAGCATCGTCGGAGCCAGTGTCTCAGAAACACAGTTAATCTCATCGATAAACAGAATTCCCTCATGAATTCCGCTTTGTTCAATCTGATCATAAATTGAGGCGATAATTTCACTCATTGTATACTCTGTGACCGATACATCCTCCCCATCATAGGTTTTCTTAGAGATAAATGGAAGACCGATCGCACTCTGTCTGGTGTGATGTGTGATCGTATAAGAAACCAGATTGATTCCGCACTCCTGCGCCACCTGTTCCATAATTGCGGTCTTACCAATTCCCGGAGGTCCGATCAAAAGTACCGGACGCTGTCGTTCCACAGGAATCGCATACTCCCCGGTCTCATCTTTTGTCAGGTACGCCTGAACCGTATTTATGATTTCCTGTTTTGCCTGTTTGATGTTCATAAAATTTCTCCTTTATCTATCCTTTTTTTGTATCCTCTGACAAATATAATTTCACTGCCCAGTCCGGCACTTTTATCGGCTCTCCCGAAAAAGTTTTCTGTGGTGTGTCATCCCCGTAAAAAACAAATACCGTCTGATAATCCGTCGGTTTTTCGGATATTCTCCATACCCGTCCGTAAAATACATCAGTCCTTTTAAGTTTTTGAGTTCCCCGCTGTTTCTTAATTTCTCTACATAGGGAAAATACCGGCCGAAAATCCGTTCCATACCCTCCGGAAACGGAAAACTGCTCGGTATATTTCCCGATTTCATCAGATTTGTGATTGGAATATCTTTTTGAATCTGGTTATCACATTCGATGATGCGGATATGCACTTTATGGAAAAAACTTTCCTGGTGCTTTAAAATTGCCCCGTCTCATTCAAAAACTGCTGCACAAGTTTTTTCCTTGCAGGAGGCCGAAGTATCGATTGCAATAACAAGTTCTTCGATCTTTTTGCCTCCCGGAATTCGTTTTCCTCGATCAGAGGCATGTTTCCGTAATGCTGCAGTCCATACATGTAAAATCCGTAATCAAACGAATCCATATCCACGGAAACTTCTTCTCTCACAACTGCAAACCTCTTTAAAAATTCTTTGTAGCTTTTTTCGCTCCCGGCTGCTCAGCTTTAACATCCATGCAAGCTTTCCCGCATCTGCCGCCGCGTCTTTTGCATAGGTTTTCCATATCGCTTTCGATACGCTTTGCATGTTCTTTCCACTCGTCTTCCTTTGGATCGGTTTTTCCAAGCGGCGTTGCATCAGACGTTTTTCTCCCCCGGCATTTTCCTGCTGATCACTGTCCATCTGCGGATTCTCCTGCGGCACCGGGGGCTGGTTTTTATTCTGCTCCTGCGGCGGTTCTTTCTCCATGCGCTGCCAGAAACTGTGGTCACAGAGCAAAAATTCCTGCCGGAGGGATTCTTCCAGATATGGATCGCGTTTGCGCAGCATAAAATACTGGTACAGTTTTTTCGCTGTAAGCACTGAAACTTCCTTTTCCAGTTTTTCATACCACTCCTGCCGGAAATCCGAAGTCACACGCAAAATCGTCGGATAATCCATGGAATCCACCACCGATTCCACTGCAATATCACAGCAGAGATCCCACAGCTGTGCATCCTCGTGCTGTTTTTGCGGAAAACATATGCCGGAACAGACAGTGCATGAGCATATGCATATATGTCCGGTTTAAAATTTCCGGTCGTTCAATATAAGTCTGCAGCAGATAGGTCGGATTGAACCGGATATATACCGCATCCGTGCCTACCGTTCTCGTCGACAGATCCATGGCAAATCCCAGACTTCCGAGTGCCGGTTCCCATAAACCGCATCGACAGATACAGTTCTGTCCTGACACTGTTTAATATTTTATTTCCGGTTGCTTCCAGTTGTTCCCTTGTCTTCATCGTTCTCCTTTTCCTACCAGTCCAAAGACATGGTAGATGCTTTCTTCTTTCGAAATTACTCCGCTGATATTCCATCAGTATTGCTACAATCTGGCTCATCTTTTCCTCCGATGCCAGCGGAAGGGCATCGGCAAGTGCCGCTTCCGGAATCAGGCAGGAATCACAAAGATAGGAAATCTCTTCCACCTTATTCTCCGGAATCAGCACCTTAAGGATCACCTCTGCATTCTGTTCGAGATACTGTTCGTACTGTTCCCGCAGATGGTTCTCCAGCTCAATCGGATGCATCAGCCGGTCACAGGCAATCTCAATTGCCGTGCGATAATCATCATTTACCACCTGCGCAAACAGACGGTCATACGCCAGTAAATCTACGCCTTTTCTTGTGACACATTCCCGGTACGGATACCCGCTTCCCTCAATCTTGTGATGCAGAACCCGAGCCTCCACATCTTCCACAAAATTGTATACATATGCCGGAAACGTCAGCTGCAGCCCACATGGCTCTATGCGAAAATGCAGCCTGCGGTCGGTATCTGCCAGAAGTTCTTTCATCACCGAATAGTCTCCTCTAAGCTGCGTCAGCTTTCACTTCTTCCAGACAATGGCACTGTTTGATCACGCCGTCATAATAGTCTTCCACACTGTCGTACAGCGAAATGCTTTTGAGTTTTTTACAGTTATAAAATGCATATCTTCCAAGCGTTTCCACCGTCTTTGGAATACTTACACTCTCTAAATCTTCCCTTGCGGAAAATGCATTTTTGCCGATCGTTTTCACCGGACATCCATCCACCTGATCCGGAATGACCAGATGTCTTACGGTTCCTTCATACCCGGTAACGGTAATTGTATGTTCTTTTGTTGTTTCATATTGTAATGCCATATGGATACTCCTGCATCTGTTATGCCCTATTCTGATATACGCTTTTTAATTCCCCGATAAAATACAAAGACCCCAGCGCAATCGTTTTTTCTTTTGGGATTAAAAGTTCCGGAATGTCTGCAACCTTTGTAATTGCGCGTGCAGGCACCCCTTGTTTTCTGATATCTTCTGCCAGTGTTTCCCCTTGCAGTGCCCGTGCACTCTCCGGTGTGACGGTTACAAAATCCATGGCAATCGGCAACAGTTCCCCGATCATCTTTTCATAGTCTTTGTCTGCCATCACACCCATCACAAAATGAAACTTTTCCTCCGGATACAATTCTTCGAGACTTGTACGCAATGCATGGATTCCGTTACTGTTGTGTGCACCATCCACCATCAGAAACGGTTCTGTACTTAAAATTTCCATACGCCCCGGCCATACCGCTCTGTGAATTCCACGGGCAATAACGGTTTTCATCTTCTCTTTTTCTATCCGGCATCTGGTCCATGCCACTTGTGCCGCACACATGGCTGTAGCGGCGTTTTCTCTCTGATAAGCACCCAAAAGTCCCGGCTGTACTGCCTTTGCCCTCTGCAGGTCATTCTCCTGTACACACCGCGCACGTACTCCCTTTGCTGCGGCCGCCCTTTGCAGCACCGCAAGTGCTTCCGATTCCTGCGGTGCAATTACCACCGGCACTCCTGCTTTGATAATTCCCGCTTTTTCCTGTGCAATCTCTTCTATGGTATTTCCAAGAATGTTCATGTGATCATAACCAATCCGTGTGATCACTGATACCACCAGGATTTCCCAGTGCATTCGTAGAATCAAGTCTACCTCGAGACCGGTCTCCATAATTACAAGATCGCAGTTTTGTTCTTTAAAATACAGTACCGCCATAAGCACGCAATAATCAAACATGGTCGGTGTCACGCCAAATTCTTGCTCCAACAGAACATTGCCGATTCGTGTCACATCTTCTCTGGAAATCTGTCTGCCATCAACCATGATACGCTCTTCAAAATCAATCAGGTGTGGAGAAATAAATGTTCCGACTTTTTAATCCGGTTTCCCGGAAAACTGATGTCAGGAATGCGCAGACCGATCCTTTTCCGTTGGTTCCCGCCACATGAATAAATGGCATCCCGTTTTGCGGCTGTCCCATCTGTTCTAACATGATTCCGGTAATTTCCACTCCCGGCCGGTTTCCAAACCGTCTTCCATTTTCTATCTGATCCAATACTTCTTCATATGAATACATCTTTATTCTCCTGCAGATATCTGTAAACCGCTTTCGGCAGCCGGTACCTGACTCACAAAAATAGGGAGAAGCTTATAAAAAGCTTCTCCCCCGTATTCTATATGACGGTTGTTTCAAGTGCAAAATCCTATACCGAAAGGATCACTCCGCCTTCATTTGCATACATGCTGGATACCCCGGCCGTATTGACAATTACAATCTTTTTTGAATTTTTGCGACTTTCTCAATCGCTTCTTTCACAAACTGTGCACGTTCCGGACAATTGCAGTGGGAAATGGCAAGCACACGGCTCTCGCAGTTTTGGTTACTTTGAGCATATCCTCTACCATCTTGGAAAGTGCCTTCTTCATGCCCCTTGCCTGACCAAGCTGCTGAATCGTTCCTTCTTTGGTGGATCCCATTACCGGCTTGATGTTTAAAGTATTTGCCACAAATGCTTTCAGTCCGCTCAGACGGCCAGCCTTGCGCAGTGTTTCAAGTGTCTCAATGACAAAAAATGTGTTCATGGAAGAAATGTAAGATTCCACCTCTGTTACAATTTCTTCAAAAAGATGCACCGGATTCTTCCAGCTCCTGAATCTTTAATCCGATCAGGGTTTCCCCAATCGAGGCCGACTTGGAATTAAATACATGAATCTGCTTGGAATCCTCATGCTCTTCATGGTAAAGCTGTGCTGCAAGTACCGCACTATTGTACGATCCGCTCAATTTTCCGGACAACGTCACAACATATACATGCTCCGCCTCTCCCTCATACGCACTCATATAACGCTCCGGAGACGGGCAGGAAGATTTCGGGCTGTGAATACATGCCTTTACTCTCTGCAAGAAATCTCTCTGATTAAAAGTTTCATCATCTGTGATCTGATATCCATCCACATCCAGCAAAAGCGGCACTGTGCAAAAATGTCCATCTGCCTTTAAATCCTCAGGAAGTTCTCCACAACTGTCAATTACAATTTTATACTGACTCATATCCATCCCTCTTTTCTAAAATACGTCTATCCTTTTTATGAAATGCGTGTTTATCATTACTTTATAAAAGTTTTTATTTTCCATTACATGTAGTATTCATTACTACGTTCATATCATAACATTTGTTTCAGATATTTGAAAAGGGGAAAAAGGCATATTTTATAGTTTCTTCATATTTTTCAGGAAAAATATGCCGTCACAGCTGATGCCAGAGCATCAAAATCCGTTCGTCCCATCAGTTCCCGTGCAGAATGCATCGATAAGAGCGGAATTCCAATATCCACTGTGCGGAGTACCGGAAACAGCGTGGATGCAACCGATCCCAGTGTACCACCCCGCGCACATCGGAACGATTGACAAACCTCTGGTATGCGATTTTATTCTGATCGCAGAGCTGCCGCAGAATTCCGATTGCCTTTGCATCCGTCGCATAAGACTGGGAACATGCCTCTTTGATACAGAATCCATCCCCAAGCACCGGATGATTGGTAATATCCATTTTCTCCTTATGATTCGGATGCAGTGCATGCGCCACATCCACGGAAAGCAGCATCCCTCCATACATCGCACAATCCGTTTCTTCCTCACTGCAGCCAAGCGACCGGTAGATGCGTTTTACCATATCATGCAATAAGATCGATGCTGCGCCCTGTTTGCTGGTATTTCCGATTTCTTCATTATCAAACAGTGCGATCAGATTGATACCATCGGTCCGTGTTCCTTCCACGATGGCTGCCAGCAGTGCCGCAACGGATGTCTGGTTATCCAGTCGCGGAGAAGACAGCAGTGTCTCTTTTATCCCCACATATGCCGGTTCTTCCACACAGTATGTATTCAGTTCAAAATCCAGAATATCCTCTTTTTTACTGCCAGCTCTTCCGCAAGAAATGACAGGAAATAATCGGTACTCTGCTGTTCTTCTGGCAGCATATCCGCAACCGGCATCAAATCTACCTGATTATTGATTGCCACTCCCTTATTCACTTCCCGGTTCATGTGGATGGCAAGGTTTGGAATAATAAGAACCGGACGACCGGAACGATACAGCATGGTCTTCGGGGCAAACATCTTTTGCTTCGAACGATCACGCGCCCTGCAATCCCCAGCGGACGATCAAACCATGTATTTAAAATCGGTTGCCATATACTTCCACACGTTCACCTGCGCATACCGGTCTGTCACAAAATCCGCATTTGGTTTGATCCGCAGATATGGATAATCTGTATGTGCAGCTGCCATGCGCAGCATTGCATCCGCACGGAAGTTTTCTCCAACTGTAAATGCATAGAGCGTTGTTCCATGATGATTCATCATATAAGCCTTTCCTTTTTCAGATTCCATGGTCTGGCATACTCAGTTCCTCAAGCCGGATTCCTCTAACGTCTCCATGGCTGCTTCCACACAATGAAACGGTGATACTCCTTTTTTAAAACATCTATCAAAAATGATTCTTTCATAGTTATAGTTTCCCTTCTTTTCTTAAGTGATTGCATCGTTACGGTTCGCAGGGGAACCTGTGAGCAGTAACCGTGCATTTTCTATCAATCAGTGGCATTATAACACATTATGATTGAAAAGATGAAGTCACTCATGCTAAAATTAAACTATATCAGCTGCCGTTTTATCGGTTTCACAATGGGGAGGTTTTTTATGCTGGCTCTTGCATTAACAAACAAAAAAGATTTTATGAATAAATTTCTCAAAACTGAAATTTTTGACCATTTTCTGCTTCAGGAGGGCATTGTCGTTTCTTTTGCAAGCTATGTGATTGATGGAACTATTACCAAAGGATTCTATACAGATACAGAAGCCGAAGAACTCGGTATTAAAACTTTTCATTTTCTTCCATTTTCCATGCTCCGTCCACGCATCTTTGACCTGATCAAAGGAAAAAAGGCTCCATCCTCCTTTAAATTCGTCCTGATGCTGTCGCCGGAAAATCAAAAACGTACCATGGAACGAATCGGAAGTTCCTATACCCCGGCAGATATTTCCGCCATGTCCATGAACATCAAATTTCAAAATCAGATGCTTACACTGACTACCGGAATTTCTTATCGCATTTTTTTCTACAGATAAGACATTAGAACCGGAATGGGACAAATTTGTCAGACAATTTCTCTCACAACACGACATTTCTTTTGAAGTGCTTTAAAATCCGGCTATTTCACGAAGATTTTGCTTTACATTTTTAATTGGTTATGCTATTCTTAGCATAGTTGCAAGGCAACACAAATATATTGGAGGTACTTTCGATGAACAAAGGTACAGTAAAATGGTTTAACAACCAGAAGGGTTACGGATTCATCACCGCTGAAGACGGCCACGATGTATTCGTGTACATTACTCAGGACTTAACATGGAGGGTTTCAAATCTCTCGAAGAGGGTGCAGCAGTAAATTCGAAATCACTGATGGCGCTAAAGTCCCTCAGGCAGTTAACGTAACAGTAGTGAAATAATTGCCGACTAATCTAGTTTCTATGTACCTTTTTTTTCTTTTTAGAATAAGATATTGATACAACGATTAAAAAAAAGGAATGTTGCATTTCTGCAACATTCCTTTTTTTGCGTATGGGAATACATCTTTTCAAGTATTCTCCTATCCATTGTAATTAGCCACCCAAATACCCGTTTGATACTATCATAATGCAGGAAAATTCCCTGATCTGCGAGTTCCTGATCTCTTCTGGCGTAGCAAACCGACATCCGTCTGTTTCTTCCGTCTGCAGATGGACATCTTGTTCCGTAACATCCAGCGTATAACGATAAACATCTACGAAATAATTTTATCTCCTTCGCCCGGATTTTCTCTGTGATAGGTAAATACATAACCACCTTCCGCTTCTTTTTACATCCAGTCCGGTCTCTTCTAAAACTTCCCTGCGCACAGCCTCTTCCGATTCTTCGCCTGCCTGCGCAGCACCACCGGAAACTTCCACCATCCGGGTGCCCATGCTTTGGTCATCACACGCTTAGTAATCAGGAATCTGCCATCCGGACGCCTGATCACACCAAGTACCGTCAGATGATACTCATCATCTGCCAGATTGAAATGATTCCGCTCCATGGTTCTTCCCCTGTCCGCACTTTATTTTTATCGTAGATATCCCAACGTTCCATTTCCATTCCTCCAATTTTCCTATGTGCCAGCTGCTATCATTCTTTTCTGCCATAGTTTTATAACTGCAACTCTATTCATTATATTGGTTTTTAAGAAATGTTTTCAAGTTTCGTTTCTATTTATTAATTCCACTCCGTCATATATTTGCGATACCATTTTGGCAGAAGCTGATTCTGACACTGCTCATTGTGACGCTCTCAGTTTCCATGGTGGCAAAATACTGTTTCCATAGCACAGCAAAATAATCCATATGCCCCTGCGGAATCTGAAGCTGCTCTCCACTCACCAGAACACAGCGGTGTCCGGCTTCATGTACGGCAGCAAAGTTTCGGTTTTCATCGTAGAGAATAAAATTTTCATCCGGAAAACGATCCGAAAAATGATCCATCATCAATGGAACCATATTGCATTTTTGGTGCAAGCTGCGCCACAAGAATACTTCCCAGATCCTGAAATCTCACAAATCCCAGCAGCTTATCCAGCTCATTGTCTACCTTGCGGGACAACTCCATCACCCGAAGTGCAAACGGATCGGCAAGCTGATCGGAAATACCACGTCCCTGTGCAAATGCACGCACCAGATATCCAAGAACTGCTGTCCCCATTTTACCTTCAAAATGGCATAATGCATGAAGCAGTGTATCATACACCGGATACCCCAGTCTCGACTGTATACTGTAAACCGTCTTCTGCACTTTCTGCGCATCTGTCTGTACTTCGATCTCCCTGGCAAACAAAGTCATTTCTCCTTCACCGGCCGCAATGGAAATACTGTCTGTATAAGGAGTTTTCATTTTATTTTTTTGCACACAAACGCATCGAAAAGTGCTGTAAAAATTCCTTCAGAGAATCCTCACATCGAATCACAATCTGTTCACTCATACTACAATTTTCCCCCTGTCATCAAACAAGTGATAACTGCTCATAGGTCTGCACCGTTCCATCCGAAAGCAGCATCTGCATCGGACGTTCCTGATACATCAGATTCCGTGTAATATATCCTTCCTCCATACGGGTATGATACATCATCTTTCCTTTACAGGTGATAAAATACACTGCACGTTTCAGAACAACACCGATCTTCTTTAAATCTGAAAAAATCCAGCTTTGCGTACCGCCGGGCCGCCATAATCCGGCGGGCACTTTTTGTTCCGATCCCCGGCACACGAAGCAGCGTATAATAATCCGCACGATTAATTTCCACCGGAAACAGTTCCAGATGGTGCACTGCCCAATTACACTTCGGATCAATCTGTTCGTTAAAATTCGGATTTTCTCTGACAGCAATTCATCTGCGCGGAATCCATAAAACCGCAACAAAAAATCTGCCTGATAGAGCCTGTGCTCACGTAACAATGGTGGTCCAGGGCAAATCTGGCGGGGAACTGTCATGATTCACATTGATAAATGCAGAATAGAATATCCGCTTCATCTCAAACTTCTGATACAAAGCTTCTGAAACCGAAATGATCTGATAATCACTTTCATCCGATGCCCCAATCACCATCTGTGTACTCTGTCCTGCCGGCACAAAATAATGATCCGGCCGCATCAATCCCCGTGTTATCTGCGGAAGCTTCTTTTGCACGTTTCTCACTCTGCTGGAATTCTCCCCACCGGCAATTTCTTCTCCCCAGCTTTGTACTGCACTCTGTCGCGCTTTATGCTCCCGGATGGCAGCAATTCCGTCGTGGTAGTCCTGCAGACGAGCATAACTTTCCTTCATCTCTGCCATCTGGTTATAATAGGTTTTCTCATCCAGATACATCCGGCTTTTCATACTCGATACCCCGTGAAACTCGCGGCTTTGCCGGAATTCCATTCTGTAACTGGCGCATCGGGAAAAGAATGTTTTTTTACGCACTTTGTTAGGCGCAATCTGCCGCAGCGCATCGGCCGTGGGAAGTTCTAAATTTACACTCATGCGGTCTGCAAGATACCCCGTTAATTCCAGCAGATCCGCCGATGCTCCCGGAATTCCTTTTACATGTATATATCCGTTAAAATGATATTTTGTGCGCAATAAATAAAGGGTCTCATATAAAAGTCCCATGGTATAATCCGGAGAATGTAAAAATTCCGGAACTTAAGAACAATCCTTCGATATAATTTCTGCGGTAAAATTCCATCGTGAGCTTACAGATTTCCTCCGGTGTAAAACTGACACGCTTCACATCATTGCTGCAACGGTTCCTGCAATATTTGCAGTCATAGATACAATCATTGGTATATAAAATCTTAAGCAGTGAAATGCAGCGCCCATCCCCGGTAAATGCATGACAGATTCCACTTGCATATGCGTTTCCCGTATGTGTACCATCTCCTCCACGCTGCACCCCGCTGGAAGTACACGCAACATCATATCTGGCAGCTGCCGAAAGTATGGTTAGTTTTTCCATGATACGATCCATCTGCAAAATTTCTCTCATATCCAGTATCCCTCCGCAAAAATGCCGAACATCCGTTCTTTTTTACATCATATCACAAGAACAAATGTTCGGCAAGTGCAATTTTTCTTTTATTTTATATGGGCTGCGAAGTTACTGTTCGCAGAGTAACCCTTGAACCGTAATGTACTCTTTGTATTGCGGTTTACAGAGGCACCTGCGAGCAGTCTCCTATCTGCCCTGATGCAGCATCCATGGATAAATCAGTGAAATCGCTCCGCCGATTCCGGCAGAAGCTGCACAGGTAAACACTAAAGCCCCTGCAATTCCGCCAAAGAAATATCCAATTGCCAGAAAAAACGGCAACAATTACTAAAATAATGCAACGCAGCAAAATCTGGATCATACTCTTAACCGTATCCATCGCAGACGCCGGAACAAGAGCTTCCAGCAAAAGCCCAACTTCCGAAAACATAAAATCCGCCACCAGATACGTCAGATACCACAGAAGCATAATTCCCGGTTTTTCATGCAGAAGCAATGCCGAAAACCACCAGTGCCGGAAGCAGATCCATCGCACAGAGGGATGTTCCTGCAAGCACTCGAAGAAAAAACTTTCTTGTATGGATTCTCCGGCACCAGAAACAGCCAGTTTCGCGCAGTCTCCTGTGCAATCGGATTTCCCATATTCCGGAAGAAAAGTACAAAAAAACAAAAATACAGCCCGGCACCAGAAATCCGGACACCTCCATGATCCTGACACAAAACAGGGAAATACCGACACTGACCAGCAGGTAAAACAGCATCGTATTGGTTATGATTCCAAATTTTGCCGTACGTTTACGGCAATAAATTTCCTTTGTAAAAAAACACGGATGCGCCCCAGCCCTTTAAGTTTCCTTCCTTTTGCTGCTTTTTTTTGCATGTGCTTTTCCTGCGATAACCCGTCCTTCTTTTGCTGCCTCAAGCATCTGTGCACGTTTTCCCGCGGAAGCCAGCGCATCTTCGTAAAAATCCGCTTTCATATGCCAGATGGCAAAAATCAGTACCGCCACACTTACAAGCAGCAATCCCAGATAAACCAGAAACGAAAACAGTTCCCCATTCACTGCACACATAATCATGCCTTTGTACCAGCCGATTACCGGAAGATACCGCAGCCAGTGACTGGCAAAAGTCATATGTGCTGCTTCAAGCAGGTTCTGCCCATTCGCCAGATATGTTCCTCCTGCAATCATTCCAAGCAGTACAACAATTCCCACGATCAAAGGAAACACATATGGTTTTAATTTTTCGTGTGGGTGCAGACCGTATATGTCAATACAATCATAAGTCTCTGAAACACCAGAAGCAGAATCCACCCTGCAAAAATGGCTACAACTGCCGATGCCCCCAATCCCATATTTACAACGAGATTTGGAATCTGAAAAACCAGATATATGGACGCGAAAAACTGTTGCCACCATCTGAAAACTCAGTCGAACACGGACTGTGGTTTCATCGGTGCTGTAAACAACAGATTCACGTCTGCCATCTGGAAAATATCCGTACCGTTCTTAGAACCGGAATACATTCCCCAAAGTAATATCGCAAGAAAAACAATCATCACTCCGGCTTCCACATAGGTTTTGATTGCGGCAATCTCCTGTGGCGTTTTTGCGTTTCTTCCTCTTCCATTGCTTCTTCCTGTACGCGATCCGCCTCCGAAGACGATTCCACAGTTTCCAGCGACTGTTGCTTTTCTACCATGGAACCGACCACGCCACCAATCAGTCCAAATATGATTCCAAATCCAAAAATGGCAAGAATGATCACGAGAAATGTACTTCGAAACATCTTTTTTATCGTGTTCCAAAAGGTATGCCATGCATAATAACCCCATAACCGCATCGCCTACACCTCTCTCTCCAGAGCCGCGCCCTCTGTAATCTCAAAAGAAAATATCTTCCAGACTTTTATTGTTATCCTTTAAATTTTCACGTTCCACCACAGCGGCTACCCGCCCCTGTTTCATGATATACGTGGTATCCCATCATTCTTCCATACTGTCAATCATGTGCGTGCTGACCAGTACCATGCAGCCACTGTCCCCAATTCCTCAAACACCTTTTTCAGTTCTTTGATGGCATGTGGGTCCAGTCCGATCATTGGCTCATCAAACAGTACCAGCCGTGGTCTCGGCAAAAGTCCACAACAGATGGACAAGTTTCTGCTGCATCCCTTTTGACAGCTCATCCCCGAATTTTTCTTTTTATCTGTCCAGATCAAACCGTTCCAGCAATGCATCTTTATAGGCTTTATAATCCTTTTTATATGCCCGTGCAATAAATTCCATATGTTCATCCACAGTCAGGTTCGGATACAACGATGGAATTTCCGGAATATATCCCATGATCTTTTTCGCCTCGATGGACTTATTTTCGAGACCGTTTACCTGTATCTGTCCCTGATATTTCAGAAATCCCATAATACATTTTATAATCGTGCTTTTTCCTGCACCGTTAGGTCCAAGCAGTACTCCGATGCGCCCATCCTCTATGGTAAGATTGATATCATCATTTGCAAGCACCTTACGGTATCGTTTTGTCACATGTACAACTTCTAACATAACCATTTCCCTTTCTTTTTCTTACTAACATGTTCCATGTGTTTACGATATCACATTCATTTGCTGCAAACCATCTTCTTTTCCTTAAAAACCTTAACGCTTCCTTAATATCTCTTCGCGCATTTGCCCACGCCCTTCCTCTGGTATTTCTCGCCAATCACATAACCGATCTCCCCAATTGCAAGCTGTGGATACGGAATATCCATCGTAACATATCCGATGCATGCTCCACTTTTTTTTTTCTAATAAGCCATGCGTTCTCATTATCTGCCAGTACATTTACAAAAGGACTGCATCTGCTCACCAGCTACTGTTATTGTCCTTAACCACTGTGGAATAAAAAACGAGGCCATCGCAAGCGACGGCACATCTTAATATTACTCTTCTTCTCTGTGCATGGAGAATGTTTCCATATGATAATTCTTCAAATTGTCAAGAATCTGACGATCATCTGCTTTCTGAAGAAGTTCGTCACGGAACTTCTTTGTCACAAGCATATCGTTAAAGGGAGCTTGGTGCCGACGCAGCCTCCTTCACATGCCATACCTTCAATGAAGTCATCCGGCAGCTTGCCAGCCTTCATAAGCATCAGGAACTTGCGGCACTCTGCGGCACCGTTTGCCTTGCATACTTTCGGTTCAATGCCAGCTTCCATCTCTTTCATGCTCTCGACAACTGCTGCGGTAACTCCACCGGAGTTTGCGAAACGCTTGCCGTATACAGAAGACTCCTGATAGCTGGTATCGCTTGGTTGCAGTTCTACGCCCTTGACTCATGATGGCACGCATCTCACTGTATGTCAGCACATAATCTGCATTGCCCTCAATCTTCTGATCGACAACCTCAGATTTCTTTGCTACACATGGTCCGGACAAATACGGTCACAGCATCCGGATCCTGTGCTTTGATCATACGGGATACCGCACACATTGGAGAGATGGTTGTGGAAATCTTATCTGCCATCTCCGGGAAGTGCAGACGCACCATATTGACAAATCCCGGACAGCAAGAAGTTACTTTTCTTCTCTCCTGCCTTGTATGCCTCTACCCACTCTGCGGCTTCGGAAGCAGCGGTCATATCTCCACCTAATCCGGCTTCGATAAATCCGTTGAATCCAACTTCCTGCATAGCTTTCTTCCAGCTTCCCATTGTGATGTTTGCACCAAACTGTCCCTCGGTAGCAGGTGCTGCAATCACGTATACTTTCTTATCAGACTTTAAGGCATTGATGACATCAACCATAAATGTCTTAGATCCGATTGCTCGAACGGACAGCTATGGATACATTTTCCGCAGCGGATACACTTGGAATCATCAATCACGGAAATACCGTATTCATTGTATGTAATAGCGTTGACCGGACATGCAAATTTACATGGTCTCTTCAAATGTGCGATTGCATTGTAAGGACATGCAGCTGCGCGCAGCGTCCACACTCTTTACATTTCTGTGGATCAATATGGGAACGATGGCGTCCTGCCTCAATGGCGCCGAATTTACATGCATTGATACATGCCTTTCCCATACAGTTCTGACAGTTTTCTGTAACGGTATAACTGGAAATCGGGCAGTCCTCACAGGCTGCACTGATTACCTGAATCACGTTTCCATTATCCTCCAGTCCCGGGGCTTTGCCCTCTGCAAGACGGACACGCTGGCGGATAATTTCTCTTTCTTTTGTGTAGATACAACAACGGAACTGTGGTGTCGGGCTAGGAATCAGACGAACCGCGATGTGGTCTCTCTGAGCATCAAGAGTCCCTTCAAATGCCAGTTTTGCGACTTCACGCAGAACCGCATGCTTGATCTTGATTACATTTTCATCAGCGTACATAAAATCTCCTTTGTTTTTTCGTGGTTTCTATTAAGCATAATATGTCCTTATTGTACATAAATTTTCATTAAAAAGCTATAGATGTATCTATCAAAATACATCAGACGGTGCGATTTTATGGATAATATGAATACGATGGACTTCAATCAGAAAAATTGATGTTTCTCTGCGCGCTTCGCTTGAGGCAACTCCCGTCGAACGAAACGCTTCCGATGATCTGTCCACTGGGGAGCAGCTCTGACGGGTTCTGGAACCTGATTGTTCTGTACACCGGTTCTCCACAGACGTTACAGAATGAATTTCCTTCCCTCTTCCTTTACCTTTCTCCTTGGAAATTATGCCATAGTGAAAATCTCCGAGGACGACATTCCATCACTTGCCGCCTTTCCACAAGTAATATATATCGAACGTCCAAGACAGCTTTTCTTTGAGATTGTTTCTGCCCGGCAGGCTTCCTGTCTGAGTGCCATTCAGGAAAACAGCAGCTATGGTCTGACCGGAAAAGGCATTCTGATTTCTGTGATAGACTCCGGTATTGACTATGCGCATCCCGATTTTTGCAATCCGGACAAAACCACACGGCTGGTTGCTCTCTGGGACCAGACCATCCTCGCTGATCCTTCTGCTGGACGTTTTGCCCCGCCGGTTATTCACAGGGTACACTTTTTCTCCGGAACAGATCAATGCGGCACTTCAGGCAGACACTTTTGAGCAGCGCATGGAACTTGTACCCAGCACAGATGTCACAGGGGCACGGAACCCATGTCGCTGGTATTGCCGCCGGAAACGGCCGTGCCTCCGGCGGACTCTACCGCGGAATTGCCCCGGAATCCTCACTTCTTGCCGTCAAACTCGGCTCGCCCGATCAAAGGGATTTCCAAACACGATCGAACTGATGCAGGCGGTCGATTTTTCCGTAAGATATGCCATTGAACATACCGTGCCTCTTGTCATCAACCTGAGTTTTGGAAATACTTACGGCTCCCACAGCGGAACATCCCTTCTGGAAACCTACCTGGACTATGTCTCAAATCTCGGACGCATTAATATTGTTGTCGGAAGTGGAAATGAGGGAAACAACGGCGGGCATGCCAGCGCCCGACTGGCTTCTTTAGAATCTGCCAGAATTGAATTTGCCGTTGGAAATTATGAATCTTCTCTTTCGATTCAGATCTGGAAAAATTATTGGGATGATATTCGTTTTCAGCTGACTCCTCGGGACTCGGAACCTCATTTAAAATTCCCAATCAGCCCGGCAGCTGGCGCTTTTCCTTTGGCACCACACAGATTCTAGTGTACTACGGACTTCCCTCCCTTATAGTCTGTATCAGGAAATTGCCATCGATCTGCTGCCGCGGCGGGACTATATTTCGGGAGGTGTCTGGTTTTTACCGCAGAAGCACGGTCTGTCATCGAAGGAATTATTGATCTGTGGATGCCGGCAGCCGCTATCCGCGGACTGCCACACAATTTCTCACGCCGACAACGGAAACCACTCTCACGATACCTTCCACCGCCGGAAATGTCATTACCGTCGGTGCCTACGATTCTTCCACCAATACGCTCGCCCCTTTTTCCGGCAGAGGATATACCTGGAATACCGGACAGGTCAAACCGGATCTGGTCGCTCCCGGTGTCGACATCACCAGCTGTGCTGTCGGGGGCGGTTACGAATCCCGAAGCGGCACCTCCATGGCTGCTCCTTTTTGTAAGCGGCAGCTGCGCACTGCTCATGCAGTGGGGCATTCTACAGAACAATGATCCCTTTCTATATGGCGAAAAAATGAAAGCATATCTGATCCGAGGTGCCAGACAGCTTCCATTTTCCGTTTCCCTACCCCAATCCGCAGAGCGGATACGAGCACTCTGCGTCAGCAACAGCCTGACGTTTGTGTGATATGCTCCACTACTCTGCGATAAAGGCTTCATAAAATTTTTCCTTTTTGGCACAGGTTTTCCAAAGTAAAATCCCTGGATCATCTCTGCCTTTGTTTTCTTTAAAATATCTACCTGCTCTTTTGTCTCGATTCCCTCGACGATACAGTGAATTCCCCAGATCATTGATCATGGAAGTCATATAGTCGAGGAGAATCCGGCTTTTGCGGTTATTGGTAATTTCGGTTACCATGGATCGGTCAATCTTTGCAGAATCAAAATCATACTGGATCAGTACCGCAAGATTGGAATAATGACTTCCGAAATCATCCATTGACAGTCTGAATCCGAGTTCTTTGAGGCTGTTTGCAAATTTTTTCAATCAGAACATGATCCATGTCTCCCACGGTCTCCGTTACCTCAATATGGATCAGTTCCACCGGAATATCATATTTTTTGAACCATCTGCGTTACTTTTTCAATAAGTTCCGGATACATGATCGTCATCTTCGAGAAATTCACGGATATTGGCACCGTACGATGTCCTTCCCGGATCTGTTCCTTCTGATAACGAAATACTTCATCCAGAACAAACAGGTCAATCATATGCACCAGATTGTAATGTTCCAGCACCGGAATAAACATCCCCATCCCACAATGCCCAGTTCATCATCCAGCTGCCGGATCAGTGCCTCCGCGCCCTCTGTGCGCCCTGTGTGGGATATCCACTTTCGGCTGCAGATATACCAGATACCTTCCACGCTCCATCAGATCGTTGATCTCATCTATCACGCTCTGCTCCATGCGCTTCATCACGGTTGTGCCATGCATCAGCTTAAGCTTATCGTTGCTCATAAGAACCTCTGCCTCTGCAATCTGGCTGCGTGTCTGCGGATGTGCACTCCAGCTGTATCCCATCGCCACGCCAAAGCCAAGTCCGGCAAGCCTTTTCTGCAGATTTTCCACCTGCTGCTCCATTTCCTGCCGTTTAATGTTGATACACAAAACCAGCATCTCATCCTCATCATACCGGTAAATCCGGTAATTGGGAAACAGGGATTTCAATAAATCCGCAACTTCCATCAGTCTGCGGTTGCCGCTGATATAGCCAAACTGTTTATTAATCTCCGACAGATGGATCACATCGGTTGTAATCACGCCAAGTGAACAGAACATATTGTCCGCACCAGTACGTGCCATAACGGACAATCCCTCCCGGTTCCAGAGATTGGTCAGTTTGTCATGTGTGCGGTCATATTCCTGCTGCTCCTGCAGATTGCGAAGTTCAATCCGCGCAGCCAGTGTCGTGCCAAGCATGGAAAGAACATCGGTCTCCTCGAGGTGTCTGTGTGGGTTTAAAACCATTAAAAATTCAAAGCAGATGATCTCCGGTATACAAAGAAATCCCGGCTGCAGACCATGCACGCAGTTCTGCCAGATATTCATAGATCACCGGATGACTTTCTCTCAGCGACTTGATATCTGGAATCACCACGTCCCCGAGTTGTCCTATTTCCTGAATAACTCCTTCTGCATCTCCTGACTCAATTTCCTCGGTCACAAGTCTTGCCATCATCTGTGCCGTATCCCTGTGACACTCTTCCACATAGCGGATACCGCCCTCTTTTGCATAGGCAAGCACAACACAGTCCGCGTCAAAATACTGGCGCAGCGCTTCAAATGTCTGCATAAGGGCATCTCCGATTCCTCTCTTCCAAGCGCTTCCATACAGGTACGGAGCTGTCTTAACATGGATTTTTCATTGCCTTGTGCGAGAATCGGTTCCACCGGATCTGCCGTTTCCGGCTCCTGATTTTCTTTGATCTGATCATAAAAAACAATCCGGTTTTTTCCGCCTCTTTTCGCCGCGTAAACTGCCCGGTCTGCCTCATAATAAAAAAATCCGGAAAACTGATTCTTCGTCCATCCAGTTTCGCAGCACCGATAGATACGGAATATTCCATATCAAAGATAATCTTTTTCAAATTTTCACGCAGGGGAGACACAAAATTCTTCCATTTCAACAGAATTCTGAAAGCCGGAAGCAAACACCGCGAATTCATCTCCCCCAAGCCTGCCGACAATTCCCCGGTCACCGGTCACTTCACTTAAAATACTTCCGGTCTGGCTTAAGACCATATCCCCCCTACCGCATGTCCCTGCGTATCATTGATCATTTTAAAATCATCAATATCAAGCATGACAAATAAGGCATTTGTTGTACATTCCGCAAGCTCTTTTTTGCACAGTCTTCCTCAAATGCCTTATGGTTATACACATTCGTCAGTACATCAATCTCTGCCCGGCGCCGCATGCGTTCCGTGATGGCTTTCTCCTGCTGCACACAGCAAAAACGCCCTACCATACGGTCTATTTTTTTCCATCTTCTTCCGCAATACTCACCAGATAAAAACGGTACCATTCCGGTTGATTTTCTTTTTCGCAATAACGGACATCGACCGTAACAGTCCCTTCTTTTTTGCAGGCAGGCATGCATCGCTCTGCGAAATACCTTTTTATCTTCCGGATCAATAAAAACAGATCCATAATGGTTCTTCTTTACATAATCTTCGATATCAAAAAGGATATCGAACCGGTCATTTTCTATCGCATAAACCACTGCCCGGTCTTCTTTTTTACATCATATTCTATCAATCTCTCATGGTTTTGCTCTGCAACCACCCTGAGAAGTTCATTTTGCTTTTCCTGTTCTTTCTGCTCCCGCATAGTAACCTCTTATCTACAACAGAACCCTGATCTGCCACATTCTCCAATTCACAGAATTTGTGAATTTCAGGAACCTTGTCTTCTATTGTACCAAACCCGTATGCCGCATGAATAAATTTAACCCCCGCATCCATGCTTGCATCGTAATCTCCCTGAATATCACCTACATATACCGCATCATCCAATGCATTCCGCCTGTACAGTAACGCGATATTCTCTCCTTTTGATTTTTCATTATTTCCGTAGCACTCAGTATCCTCTATCAGATCGTGCAGTTTGTAATAATCCAGAAAAGCCTCTATATATCCGGACTGGCAGTTGCTTACAATATACAGATGATATTTTTTCTTCAACTGTTCCATTGTCCTGCGGATATCCGGGTAGAGAGTTGCTCCGTGTATCCGGAGATATTCATTTTCTTCTTCCCCACACTGTGAGAAGTTTCTGGCGTTCGCCTTCTTCCAGATCCGGAAACAGAATCCGTGCGATCACATCCATCGTCTTTCCCATTACTGACTGGATGTCCTTTACCGTAATCGGTTTTCTGTCGTAGCCGGCTCTTTTTACGGTCTCATTCCAGGACTCTGCCACTTCCGCAGCGGAATCCCAGAGTGTTCCGTCCATATCAAATATGATTCCTTTTTTTCATTATGCCTCGTCAATTGCCTTTCCGATATCATGGCGCATATACTTATTTGCGAAATCCACCCATTCGGTTGCCTCATAGGCTTTTTTTTCTTGCTTCTTTTAAATCTTTTCCGGTTGCAGTAATGCCAAAGGACACGTCCGCCGTTTGTTACGATGCGTCCTTCCTTATCGAATGCAGTTCCTGCATGGAAACAGAAGTAATCATCCTTGCCCTCGAACTTTTCAAGTCCGCTGATTGGGAATCCTTTCTCATAGGAAACCGGATATCCGTCAGATGCAAGTACAACACAGACTGCAGCATTGTCTTCAAACTGCAGATCAATCGTGTCAAGTTTTCCATCGACACATGCTTCCATGACATCAATGATATCATTTTTTCATACGTGGAAGAACGACCTGTGCCTCCGGATCTCCAAAACGGGCATTGTACTCAAGAACCTTTGGTCCTTCCCCTGTCAGCATCAGTCCGAAGAAAATAACTCCGGTAAATGGTCTTCCCTCCGCAGCCATAGCATCAACAGTTGCCTGATAAATGTGCTTTTTGCAGAATTCATCCACTTCTTCGGTATAGAACGGGCTGGGAGAAAAGTTCCCATACCGCCGGTATTCAGTCCCTGATCGCCGTCCTTCGCTCTCTTGTGATCCTGTGCAGAAGTCATGATCCGGATGGTCTTTCCGTCCACATAGGTCAGAACCGATACTTCACGTCCGGTCATAAATTCTTCAATGACCATCGTATTTCCGGCACTGCGAATTTTTTATCTTCCATGATCGTACGCACGCCTTCTTTTGCCTCTTCAGGTGTATTACAGATCAGCACACCTTTCCGAGTGCCAGACCGTCTGCCTTTAACACGATTGGCATCTTTGCCGTCTCAAGATATTTTAAAGCTTCTTCCGGATCGGTAAAGTTCTCGTAAGCAGCCGTCGGAATATGATACTTTTTCATCAGATCCTTGGAGAATGCTTTCGATCCTTCCAGAATCGCTGCATTTTTTGCGCGGTCCGAATACCTTTAAGCCCTCTGCCTCAAAGACATCCACGATTCCGCCAACCAGCGGATCATCCATACCAACAATGGTAAAATCAATGGATTTCTCCTTTGCAAATGCAACGAGCTTGTCAAACTCCATGGCTCCGATCGGCACACACTCTGCCAAAGCTGCAATTCCTGCATTTCCAGGTGCACAATATATTTTGTCAACTCTCGGACTCCTGGCAACACTTGTTACGATTGCATGCTCACGTCCACCGCTTCCAATTACAAGAACTTT